>Ga0209541_10005269_pt1 | contig 22635 bp, 27 predicted proteins | sample RifCSPlowO2_01_FD_184027 | JGI IMG/M metagenome (GOLD analysis project Ga0209541, IMG submission 184027) | Groundwater microbial communities from Rifle, Colorado - Rifle CSP2_plank lowO2_0.1 (SPAdes) (version 2) | ecosystem: Environmental > Aquatic > Deep subsurface > Groundwater | place...
ATCGACCATTTTCGATATTTAACTAAATTCACCGCGTCTCTACGCACCTTCGGCATATTTGGTACTTTTGTATATGGCATATTCCTCATTTTAGCCCTAGGTGTTGCAAAGCTCATGATACATTACGGAGACGAGGCATTTTTAAAAATTTGTTGTATAATATTTATATGTCTTATCTACAAAAAGTTTCCTTATTTTTATTAAGAATCTCACTGGGTTGGGTCATGTTTTATGCGGGAATTACCAAAGTCTTAAATCCCTTATGGTCAGCCGAAGGATATTTAAAGGGGGCTAAAACTTTCCCCGGGCTTTTCCAGTGGTTTTTAAATCCGGGCGTTTTGCCGATTATAAATTTTGTAAATGAATGGGGGCTTACTTTATTAGGCGCTTCCTTGATCTTGGGAATTTTTGTCCGTCTTTCATCAATTCTTGGCATAGCTTTGATGGTTTTATATTATTTGCCGGTGCTCGAATTTCCTTACATCGGCAAGAGCTCCTACATAGTAGATGACCATATTATTTATGCTTTGATACTTCTTTATTTTTCGGTGATCGGTGCGGGTAAGTATTTGGGGTTTGATGGCTGGATGAAAAAACTTTTTCGAAAAAATTAAAAAATTATGGCGTTTAAAAAAACAAGCGCCCGCAGGAGATTCCTCTCCGGCGGGCTTTTGTTGGTGATAGGCCTAAAATGGTTTAGGCGCGAAGATTATTCGCTAGCCTGAAAAGCGGGGCCATCTGGGAAAGAAACTCTTTCTGCCCATGCCTGCCCTTTAGTCTTTTTTTGATCTTAAGGCATTCATGCAGTATTTTTTCTCCAAGGAACCCAGCTCTTTTTTGGATGTCTGCTTCTCGAGTCCTGCATGTTAGAAGATCATTAAAACTATCTTCGTCCATGATGCGTCCGCAAAGAAGGAAGGAGTCGCCGGAATGAGCGAAGCTCATGGCGAGCGCGAAATTGTCGCATATTATTTCAGCTTCAAGCGTGTTATATGGACTATTCGTCCCGTTCAGAATCAAATGAGACGAGTCGTGGTAAAAAGTCCACAACGCGATTTCTTCCGTGATTTTATTGTCGCCAGCAAATAACGGAATTTTGCATACGCGCGGGCTTTCGAAAAAAAGTGCATCACCGTTTTGGATCCACGGTTGGTGTAAAATTCTTATCCCGAGCGATTTCGCAAGCGCCTCTGTTTTGTCTCGACCTGAAAAGTTTGCATATAAGCGATATAATGCGTTTAGTGCTTCAACCATATGTTTTCCTTTCTTTAAAGAAGTATTTCATTTACACTATTGAATGATTAAAGTTAAAAGTCAATGTTATAATAAATTTATGGCAAAACTTATATTTGATATTGAAACTGTCGGCGAGAATTTTGACGAACTTGATAAAACAACCAAGGAAACTTTAACGCGCTGGATAAAGCGCGAAGCTTCCAATGAAGCTGAATACGAAAATATGCTTTCGGATCTAAAGCAGGGGCTTGGTTTTTCTCCCTTAACGGGAGAGATAGTGGCGATCGGTGTTTTGGATTATGACAAGAAAAAAGGCACGGTTTATTTCCAGGCGCCCGGAGAGGATTTGGGAGAAACTGAAGAGAATGGAATATCGTTTAAGCCTATGTCCGAGAAAGATATGCTTGAAAGTTTCTGGTCGGGCGCTTCATATTACAACGAGTTTGTCAGTTATAACGGCAGAGCTTTTGACGCTCCTTTTTTGATGGTGCGTTCGGCAATTCACGGAATTAAGCCGTCAAAAGATCTAATGTCGAATAGATATATTTCAAGCCAAAGGCATGGAGCCATGCATATAGATTTGCAGGATCAGCTTACTTTTTACGGCGCTGTCCGCAGAAAGGGAGGGCTTCATATGTGGGCAAGGGCTTTCGGCATAAAGAGCCCTAAATCTGAGGGGATAAAGGGGGAAGATGTCGGCCGTCTTTTTCGGGAGAAAAAATTTTTTGATATCGCGAAGTATAATGTCGGTGATTTAATTGCTACGCGGGAACTCTATGAATATTGGGAAAGATATTTAAAATTTTAACTGCAAAAATTCATTAGTTTTTTTACTTATGGAAAATTCTGATCGCTGAAGAAATAAGAACAATCGTAAAAGCCGTGATGGACATTATTGGAATGGTAATGTATCCAAAGCTCAAAACAAATCTTTGCGCGCACGATACTCCCTCCGCGGCGCATGGGAGATTGGGGGTAATTCCGAATTGCAAAAGCGTATGGTATGCGGCGATTAGTAGCCCTATTAAGGAAAGCATGAAAATATATCTAACCGCTGTCTCGTCCTTTTTTAACCAAGCCAACGGCGCGATAAAGGCTATCGGATACATAAAAATTCTTTGATACCAACAAAGAGCGCATGGCGCAAATCCGGCTATTTCAGAATAAAAGAGACTTAAGGCCATTGATCCGAAAGAAACCGCAAAGGCAATTAAAAAAACGTTTTTCGAAATGAAATTCAGCAGAGGGTTTCCGGTTTTTCTTTGCGTTAAAAAAAGAATAATTAAAACCAGGCCGAAAATTTGGCCTAAAATTGTGAAATAAGAAAGGGTGGAATTGACTAGATTGAGCATGATTTGTGTTTAAGGCAGAACGCAAGTAGTTTTTTCAGCAAGTTCCTTAAGGCTGATCTCGCCGGAAAGTCTCGACTGGTCTGCGAATTCCCAAGTGGGGTAGCCTTCTATTTTTTTATCTATGCATATTTGAGTTCTTCCTTTTCCGTCGGGCGTTGAACATTCCACGTACGGCAGTTTCTTTTGAGAATTCCCAAAAAGTTTTTTTTGGTTCTGGCAGTGCGGGCACCAAAAAGCCCCGTAAAAAACAGCACCTTTGTCGCCAAGGCATTTCGCGAAATCATCAAGTTTGCCTGGCCTTGTCCGCAGATATACGCCGGAGCCGATGATCCCCACTGCGACAACAACCGTTAAAATTAGCCATTTTGTCATATTTTTTGCGATATTTTATAATATACCACTTTTTATTTATAGCATACTTAGAAAGCCGCCTCGGCACTTTTCCTGTAAAAACAAAACTCGCAGATTTCTGAAGATGGAGGAATTGAATTGTCGTCCAGGCATTTTTTAATTTTCATAATTATATTTTCAATCCAATCGTCATTTCCCTTGTAAGGAATAATTTTTACGTCAAATTCAAGTTTTGCGTCAAAAGCCTTTCGATCTTTTTGTCCGTTCGCATAAACAAAGTAACCTGTATCGGAAACTTTAAAATCGTTTTTTCGGAAAAGCCATTGATAAATTTCCATTTGTCTTCTGTAGGCATCGTGGTATTTGGCGTCGGTCAATTCAACTTCTCCCGCTTTGGATGTGGCTTTGTAATCCACTATATGAAGCTCTTTTGAATCATTTATCCAGACATCGTCGACGGCTCCGAAAATAAGAAAATTGCTTTCAGGGTGAAGGTATTGAATCCCTTTGAAATTATTTCGCCAATCATTCAGATTTTTATGGCTGAATGGGACGGCTTTTATTTTGTACTCGGACATAAGGGGATGGGCTTTATTTTTGGCGCGATGAATATCAAATTCTTTTTTTAACAGATGGTCTACCGCTGAATTAAGCGTGAATGGGGGGCCAGACGGCCTAGATACTCCAAGTTTTCTGTCCAGATAAAAGCATTGGTGGCAATCAATAAAAAGATCGATCTTTGATCGTGAGATCTTAAAAGTCTTTGAATCGGAAATATATAATTGTTTCATGTACGTTTATTTTACTCCTTAAAAATTTTGCGAATTGGGTATAAAAATAAGCTACTTTTTTTATGATATGTCGAAGATTTTTTGTTTTGAAGAAAAGCCTGAAACTAAAATAATCCGGGAAGGCGCTATTTTCAAATAAGCGGCAAGAGCTTCCATTATGGCTATGTTCGCCTGATTTTTTTTAGGCGCTTCTTTAACCCAAATCTCAAAAGAAAAATCCCCGGTCTTTTCAATTTTAGCGGCTTTTGCTCCAGGTTTTGCTTTAACGAAAATTTTCATCCCGTTAGAAATTCAGCCGAGGTAAATTTTAAATAATGCGTAACTGCGAATCCGCCTTCGGCTGTAATAATTGAAATAAACAAATATTTGTTAAAATTTCTAACGGGATTCATTTACTGGTTGTGACGAGAATAAGTTTCGCATGTCAGTTTTTCGAAAGCTCAAACTCTTTTTTCTTCGCGCGATTCCGGTCCACTTCAGTAAGAAATTGTTTTCTAAGCCTTACGCTTTTAGGTGTTATTTCAAGATATTCGTCTTCGGCCATAACTTCAAGGCCCCTTTCAATAGTAAGTTCAAATGGGGGAGTAAGCTCAATCGCTTCATCAGAAGATTTTGAGCGCATGTTTGTCAGCTGTTTGCCTTTTGTAGGATTAACGTTCATTTCATCTCCTTTGGACGTGTTTCCTATAACCATACCTTCATAAACTTCGGTAGTGGGCGGAATGTATAGCACGCCGCGTTCCTGAAGATTCCAGAGCGCGTAACCAAGAGCTTTTCCGCGAGTCATTGAAACCATTGATCCGACCGACCGCTTTTCTATCTCGCCGGCGTAAGGTTTAAATCCTATTACTCTCGAAGAAAGAATTCCAAGGCCCTTTGTATCAATTATAAATTGATTTCTGTAGCCGAGAAGCCCTCTTGTCGGGCCTTCAAAAGTGAGTCGAACCAGGTTATCTGTTTGCTTTAAATCCTTTAAAACAAAACGGCGCCCGCCGAGCCTTTCTATGATCGTGCCCTGAAATTCGGACGGGACATCCGCGATTACTTCTTCGAAAGGTTCGGACTTGGCGCCGTTTATTTCGCGGATAATTACTTGCGGCTGGGATATTTGAAGCTCATACCCTTCGCGCCTCATATTCTCAAGCAAAATTGCAATATGAAGCTCACCGCGTCCGTAGACTTTAAATAAATCCCCGGAAATAAATTCAACTTTTAGCCCGACGTTTACTTCAAGCTCGCGTTCAAGACGCTCTCGAATTTGGCGGGAGGTTACCATTTTGCCTTCTCTTCCTCCAAAGGGAGAGTTGTTTACTAGAAAATTTAAAACTATGGTAGGATCGTCAATCGCGATCGCGGGCAACGGCTGGGCGTCTGAATTTAACGCTATTGTTTCGCCGATGAAAATATCCGGAAGCCCCGAAATCAAAACAATATCTCCAGCCACGGCTTTGTCAGCTTCAATTCTTTCGAGCCCCTTAAAAGTAAAGACTTTGGCGATTTTCCCCGTCCTTGTTTCTCCGGAAGGCTGTTTTATAAAAATATTTTGGCCCGGAGAAATTTCTCCTTCGTAAACACGTCCGATCGCGAGGCGCCCAAGGAAGTTATCATATCCGAGATTAAAAGGCTGGAAGCGCAAAGATTTTGTTTCCATATTTTTTGAAGCTGGCGGAACTTTCGCGATGATTGTTTCAAGAAGGGGAGTAAGATCTTGAGATTCATCTTCAAGATTTATTTTAGCGATTCCTTGTTTTCCGATCGCGTATACTATCGGAAAATCGGCTTGTTCTTCAGAGGCCCCAAGTTCAAGAAAAAGTTCAAGCACCTGCTCTTCGCATTTGGCGGGATTTGCCGCGGGCTTGTCAATTTTATTTATTACTACGATAGGTTTAATCCCAAGCTCAAGAGATTTTTTTAAAACAAATCTTGTCTGCGGCATGGGGCCTTCTTGCGCGTCAACTACAAGTAAAACCGAATCAATGGAGCGAAGCACTCGTTCGACTTCTGATCCGAAATCCGCGTGGCCGGGCGTGTCTACTATATTAATTTTCGTATTTTTATAAAAAATCGCGGCGTTTTTAGAGTAAATAGTAATGCCGCGCTCCAGTTCGAGCGTGTTTGAGTCCATGGAAACGCCTTCTTCGGCCACTCCGGTCTGACGCATAAGCGCGTCGGTTAAAGTTGTCTTTCCGTGGTCGACGTGCGCGATTATTGCTATATTTCGAATTTCCTGTGACATAAAAAATTGGCCATTTAGGCCGTAGATCAAATATACTATATTCCTTTACAAAAAGAAAGGACCGAATGGTATAATAATAAGGAATTTAAGAAAGGAGGTATAAAACTATGAAAATGAGAACCGACGCTAGGGCGAGTCCGCGACACCTGCGGACGAACCAAGCCCAAACGCAGGTCAGAATAATGGAATAATGGAATAATGGAATAATGGAATAATGGAATAATGGAATAATGGAATAATGGAATAATGGAATAATGGAATAATGGAATAATGGAATAATGGAATAATGGAATAATGGAATAAGATAATGGGGTCAGCCACCATTAATGATATACTGAATCATGCCCAGAATAGAGCGAATCAGTAAAGGAAATCTCGTCTATCATATTATTAACCGCGCCAATGCACGCGCTACTATCTTTGAATCGAAAGATGATTATAAATTATTTGAATCAATCCTTGAAGAAGGAAAAGAACGTACTAACTTGCGTATTCTTAGCTATTGTATAATGCCGAATCATTGGCATTTGATACTTTATCCCAAACATGACGGGGAATTGGTGCAATTTATGAGTTGGATAACCAATACGCACACAAGAAGGTGGCACGTGGAAAAGAAATCAATCGGAGGCGGCCATCTCTATCAGGGTAGGTATAAATCATTCATTTGCGCCGAAGACAAATATTTTCTTACTCTTGTCAGATATGTTGAACGAAATCCAAAAAGAGCAAACTTGGTCAAAAAAGCTGAACAATGGAAATGGTCAAGCGTATGGAGACGAGAAAAGGGGACGTCAGAGCAGAAGAAACTTCTTTCGCCATGGCCCGTACCTCCGCCGGACGATTATTTATCTTGGCTGAACAAACCCCAAACTGTTGCAGAGGAGGAAGTTATTCAAAGGTCTATTATTAAAAATAGTCCACTAGGATCTGATGTATGGGTTGGGAAAATCGTAAAAAAATATGGCTTAGAACAGACGCAACGGTCGGTGGGCCGAAAAAGAAAAAATGGTGGCTGACCCTATTGCATATTGCTATTGTGACCCTATTGCTATTGCCTATTGCCCACTACGCGGACGGAATTAAAATGCCCCGTTTTTAATTCGGAAAGCGGATTTATGGACTAAGGATTTGCGATTGCCAATTAAGGATAAAATCAAAAGGATATAAAAGCATAACTGTGTTAAAAAAGAGATTGTCTCGGATCATATATCCGGCGAAAATTTCCATGCCGATTGCGAGAGCCACTATGAGCCATACCGGAAGGCGCATTGAAAGTATAAAGCCAAGAATCATGTATAAAACATCAAAAACGGAATTGATTATGCTGTCGCCGTAATAATCAAGAGAAATGGTTGCTTCGCGGTATCTGTTGATGGTAAAGTCGGTATTTTCAAAGACTTCCCACGCGGTTTCTATGATAAGGGCCATGATAAGCCTTGTTCCGGTTGGAAATTTAGGAAGTAGTTTTTTTAAAATCCAGTAAAAAATAAATCCATGGATGATATGCGAAAAAGAATACCAATCGGTAAGATGCTGGGAATTTTCCGAACTATGTACGATCCCATGCCAGAATTTTACATATCCGCATTTGCAGATGGGGATTTGTCCCATTAAAAAAAGAATTAACGCGAAAATGGCCAGTATTAAAAGAGTTGCTAAAAAATATGTCCGATTCGAATATTTTAAGCTCATTTTATTATTTTAATCTTTTCAAAAAGTTTTCGATAGCACAAAGTTCAAGAGCCAATACCTTAGGGGCATTGGCTCTGAATTTCGTCATTTAAATGACGTGAGGGAAGCGGCTTCGCCTGCTGTATCCATAATTGCTTTGAAGGCGTCAAAGAACGAGACAAGAGCGTTTTCAAATGCTCCGAATACGCCTCGCATTAGCAAAAACTTAAACAGCAGAACCGCTAGAGCGAGTCCGATTACTCTGAGAATTTTCATATTTTTTCTCAAAGATTCAGAGGGCCAAAGGCGCTCCGACTCGGCACCCGCTTGCTAATGGCAAGCCTCCCTCTTTTTTGGGCGTTCGTTGGTCGATCTGCCCGAAAAAGAGAGAAGCTCACTCTATGTTTAAAGAACTATATAATTATAGATGTAAATTATATTCTTGTCAAGCGAACGTAGTGGTTTAATAGCTTGTGACCATTCTTCGGAAGCGGAGTCGGAAGCGGAGAGCGGACCTCCGCTAGACGAAATATTGAGATCTTAATTTAAAACACTTGCGGAGAGCGGACCTCCGTAATTTCCGAAACGCGAGTTATAAAAATCGCCGCTAAGTAGGCGATTATGTTAGGCAAAAAAGCTGGTGCTTTTTTTAATTCAGCTTGCCGGCCTCTTTCAGGAAGATTAAAGTGTCATATCCCTGGGTTACTCTATTTTCATTCCGAATCCCGAGATTTAAAAGAAATTCAAAAAGTTCGTTTTGAATTTGCCCCGAATCCGCGTTTTCGCCTGCGATCTTTTCAACTTCAATAAAATCCCCCAAGTCTTCGACAAAGTCGAGGCAGATTTCAAAATCTTTATATTTAGCGGTTTTTCTAGTTTTTTTAACCTGCACCGCTGATTTATAGCCCATTAGTTTTAAGGCCTCTCTCATCTCATCAGGATTTGAAATTTTCGTTTCGTGTTCAATGGAATCGAATTCGTTTGATTGCGGCTGTTTGATTGTAAAAATCGATTCGTCATTCGTTTTTCTTATTCGCAAAAGATTTATTCCGGATTGAAAATCGCCGAATGTTTTAATGTCAAAGTTAATAAAAATTTCATCCTCTTGCCGAAGAGGCGCGGAAAATTGAACGCCAAGCGCTGATATTTTTTCTTCTATTTCCGCGACATTATTAATTTTTGCTTTTACTTCTATCTCTTTTCGCATAGCTGTGATGAATTAATAATATACCAATATTGTTCACTTAACACTAATACCGCGGTAGTTTATCATGAGATTATGGATGTAATCAGTTTTCTTTTTGCAAAACCGGTTTTAATAGGACTTCATTTAGGCTTCGCGATTATAGGAATTGATTCTTTTTTGTGGCTTGCCGGAGAGGTTCTTGCCGGAAATCCGACAGGCAGGAGAGCAAGGTTCGCCGCCATACTTGGAACTTTGGGTTTTGCTTTAAGCTGGCTTAGCGGAGGATATTATTATGTGAAATTTTACGGGACTTTAGTTAAGCCGGTTATTCAAAAAGGGCTCGCGCCTTGGGCGCACTCCATAATAATGGAAACTAAAGAACACATTTTTTTATTTATTTTGCCGCTCGCCTTAACAGCGATTTTTGTTTCTTTTCTGCCAAAAGAAGTTTTTGAGGAAAATAATTTAAAGCGAGGATTTTTGTCAGTAATTTTACTTCTGGCTTTTTTGGCGCTGGTGATTGGGCTGATGGGCTTTATTATTTCGGCCGCGGCCAGATGGGGATAATATGAAAAAAGAAAAATTAGTTTATGCTTCCGCAATAGCTTCGATACTTTCCATAGTTTTTGTGGTGATTTTGACTATTTGGGCGGATTTAAATGCACCCTTGAAAGATTATTTGAAAAGTCTTTCTGGACATCATTGGGTGACAAAAAGTTACGGCATAGTTTTGGTTTATTTTGGAGCAGTTTTGCTTTTTTTGGTCTTGCCGAAAGAAATCGGCAAGAAAACTTTACAGAGAAGTTTAATCTGGCTTTTTCTCTTTACTCTTGGGGGCACTTTAGCGGTTTCAGGATTCTATGTCCTTCACTTTTTAAAAGTGTTCTGATTTAATTTTTTTTAGCTGAACTTTTTTGTAATTTGAGGCTCCACCTCTCCGTCTTTCGCGAAGATGGTTTTTCAGGATTCTTACAGGGTGTGTTTTGTAGTTTTTATGCTTATACACACTTTTGTTGGCTGAAACTATTGAAGGTGAACGAACGTTTACTATATAGTAAACGGATGGAAGATAAATATATAAACAAAATAGCCGGGTTTTACAAGCAGAGAAGAAGAATGCCGAGTTACGCTGAAATTGCGGAGCTTTTTGGCTTTGGGTCCAAAAACGCGGCATTTAAACTTGTGAATAAATTAATTGACCAAAAATTTCTTGAAAAAGATAAAAAAGGCAAGCTATTGCCCGGGGAGACGTTCGGATCATTGAAAGTTCTCGGCTTTGTGGAAGCGGGCTGGCCTTCTCCCGCAGAAGAAGAACTTTTGGACACGATGACTTTGGACGAATTTTTAATTTCAAATAAAGAAGCTACTTATATGCTCACTGTAAAGGGGGATTCAATGATGGACGCGGGGATAATTTCCGGAGATTTGGTTTTGGTTGAGCGGACAAATGACGCCAAAGACGGAAATATTGTTGTGGCGGAAGTTGATGGCGAATGGACTATGAAGTATTTGCGAAAGCGCGGAAAGGAAATTTATCTGGAGCCCGCAAATAAAAAATATTCAAAAATTATCCCGAAAGAAACTTTAAAGATAGCGGCTGTTGTTAAGGCGGTTATTAGGAAGTATTAAAAAAATATGACCAAACCTTTGATGTTAAAATCTTTTCCAAAAGCGATTCTCCATATAGACGGCGACGCTTTTTTCGCGTCATGCGAGCAGGCGAAAGACCCCAAACTTATTGGAAAACCGGTTATTACCGGAAAAGAAAGAGGCATTGTGGCTTCGATGAGCTATGAGGCCAAAGCGAGAGGCGTTACCCGGGCAATGCGGTTTTTTGAAGTGAAAAAAATATGCCCTGACGCGGTTTTCCTGCCTTCCGATTATGAGACTTACAGCATTTTATCAAAAAGATTTTTTAATATTGTAAGAAGATTTACGCCGGATGTTGAGGAGTATGGCATAGACGAATGTTTTGCTGATATTACGGGTTTGAGAAGACCCTTTCATATGTCTTATTTTGATATTGCGGAAAAAATAAAAAAAGAACTTGATGTTGAATTAGGTTTTACTTTTTCCATCGGCCTTGCGCCCAATAAAGTGCTTGCGAAAATCGGTTCCAAATGGAACAAGCCTTCAGGGCTTACGGCGATTGAAGGAAAAATGATTCATGTTTATCTGAAAAATCTTCCGGTTGAAAAGGTATGGGGTATAGGTTCGCAAACTTCCGCGTTAATGCAAAAATACGGGATAAAAACGGCGTTAAATTTCGCGGAACGAAAAGAAGAATGGGTCAGAAAATATTTTTCAAAACCTTTTTTGGAAATATGGCAGGAGTTAAACGGAAATTTTGTCATCACTCTTGATACGGAAGAAAAGACGACTTATCAATCCATCCAAAAAATGAAAACATTTTCTCCGGCTTCAAACGATTATTCGTTTGTTTTTGCCCAGCTTTCCAAAAATGTGGAAAACGCCTGCATGAAAGCGAGGAGGTTTAAACTTTCAGCGAAGGGGGCGGCATTTTTTTTAAGGACGCAGGATTTTAGAGATCTGGGAGTAGAAATAAAATTCAGCCGCGAGACCAATTTTTCGCACGAAGTTTTAAGGGCGGCAGAATCGGTTTTTAAAGATATTTTCAACCCAAAACTTTTATACCGTTCCACGGGCGTCGTGTTTTTCAATTTAGCAGAAGTTGAGAATGTCCAGCCCGATCTTTTCGGCGAGGCGATTTCTGCGGAAAGAGTCTCCAAGATTTATAAGAGCATTGATGAGATTCGTGAAAAATACGGCAAGCATACGTTATTTTTCGGTTCAAGTTTTGATGCCAATAAATTTTCCCAACATTTGGGGGATCGCGGCGATGCTCCGGAGCGAAGGAGTTTTCTTCTCAAAGGCGAGACAAAAAGAAAAAGGCTTGCGATTCCTATTTTTTTAGGCAAAATTTCGTAAAATTCCCGCGAGAAATTTCAATTAGGCTAGAATGGGTGGCTTCATGCAAATGTTTGCTTTTGAGGAACGGATATAGTAGAATATTTTTGTAAAAATTTGTTCCAAAAAGGGAGAGTCATGACAAAAATTTCTGGGAGGCTTGAATTTTATGGCAGGCGTTTTCCGTGGCGAGTTGTGGTTTCGGAAAAGATGGTCGTGAATTTGCAGCCGATTTACGAAGTTTTTTTTAATCAGCTCATTGGCAAGGGCATCGCCATTATTGACGAAGGGTGCAAGTGGTCTTTGATGCGCGATAACACGAGCGCATTTGTGCTGGATTACGTGACGAACGGGAACCCAGTACTCCGCGCGAAAAACCAGAATTATGCGAAAATGGTGAGGGTTTTGGAAGAGGTTTTGCCCGGGAATGAGGCGGCCAAAAATAAGGTGATGAAGGTTTTTAGCGAAGTGTCTTGGGCGCAGTCAGGAACCCAGATCAATTTGTTGACTTCTCTTGAGTTCGCCTTTTTTAGGATAAATGGCCGCATGGTCAATGTCCTAAGCGCGCCCTGGGAAAGTCTTACCATTGAGGCGAGCCCCAAGGAGTCGGTTTATATGGTGCATATGCCAACTTGGGGTGTTCCGGTGCGGGTGTCGCTGGAGACGCAAAAAAAAGTCTGCACTAAAGGAGGAGTGCGGTGCATTTTTCTCTCGGAAACTGGTGCATGTCAAAAGTTTACCGTCTCCTCAAAAGCTTCGCTTGAAGCATTGGGAGAGGGGAGGAAAAAGAAGCGGAGAATCGGCGACTGCGAAAGTAGCACGTCGTAATACGAATTATGGAATGGAATTTAGCGCGGGGCGGGTGGGACTTTCTCATCCGCCTCCCTTTTTTAAATTCAGCTTTATATCAAATAAATGTATAATTTAGGTATGGAAAATAAGCAATCGTTTTTATCCAAAGTAGAGCCGCATTTGCCGAATGAGGTCGAAGGAGGCCAGCCTTTGCGAAACGCCAGAGAGGCTATTTTTGCCAAATTTGAACAAAAAGCCGAAATAGCGAGCGCTGCGTTTAACTTGATTGAAAGCATTAAGCCGTCGGATACGGCGGAAGGTGTTGAAGAGCGTTTTACTGATTTTTTAGGAAATGTAAAATCTCAATTCCCCGAGGTAGCGAAATTAGCCGATGAAACTAATGGTCTTTTTTTTGAAACAGCGAAAATTGATAGAACAATAGACAAGTATTTAACCGGCGAAGGTAAAATCAGTGATGATGAATTTAGTGAGTACCAAGAGCTTAGCAGGAAGGTTTCGCTATTAAGGAAAAAGATGACAAATTCGCTGATGAGTGACGATGTTCGTTTTTTGGTCAGGCTTGAGCAGGGCTTTGAGTCTTTGAATGATAAGTTTGTTAAAGTTCGGTCTTATGAAAACAATCGGGATTTGCTGATGAATGATGTTGATAATGCGCTTAATCCGGCCAAAGCGAAAGAAAATGAGCAAAAAGACGTTGAAAAAATAAAGGCTATGGATAAAAATTTCAAAAAGGTTTCTTTTGATTCCTTTGGCGTCAATTTTATTGTTAAAAAAGAATATTTTGACCGCATTCATCAAGACCGTGTCAATCGTCTGGGATTTCATGTAGTTGGGACTCCTTTTAATTTTATTAAGGAAATGGAGCCCGAATCCGTAGAATTTATAACAAAGCACGAAAATGTTCATAATTTATACGCAGGATTTACTTTGGGGTTTGTCTATCCATCGAAATTTTTTCAGGGCCATATCCAAAGGATTACGTCTCTGGAACAAAAAAATGCGGATGAAAGTATTATTAAACTCGCAGCGATGCAACTTTCCAATATTATCGGTTCTTCCGAAACTCCGAACTGGATAGTAGGACAGCTTAAAGAGGAAATGCTCGCTGACTATGATAGGGTGGGCCTATATTCAATTAACAACATGTATTCCGCATTAAAGGAACGTGAATATGTCGGCTTTCATACTGCTCAAGCTGAAATTCAGAAGGTAAGCAGGTTGCTGGATCGAATAAAAAATCAAACAGAAAGCCGGAAGTTCGGCGCTTCGTGCGAGCGGCTGATAATAAGAATGAACGCGTCTTTTGACCGGGCCGCGCGCTATATGCGAAAGGCGCTTTTTATTTCAGGCCTTGAAAAATTTGACCGTTCCGAGATTTTAGGGCTTTTAACCATGTTGCCTCCAAAAAAATATCATCAGATTGAATCTTATTTATCCGCAAAATACAAAAAAGATTATGAAATCGCGGCAATGATGTATGAGAGGCAAGTGCGCGATTTTTCCATGACCGCGGTCAAACGCCTTGATGATTTAAAGGAGGTTCTTTTTTCCAAAGATCTTGAAAATGTAAAAAGAGAAATATTACAGGAGGATTTTTCCGTGTTCGTTGAGCAGGCCGGATTGTCCGGAGCAACAATAGAAAAGGCGCGGAATTATTTGAATCAGCTGATTTCTTTAAATTCTAAAATGAATATTGAGCCTGAGGAAATGGCGCGTGTGGCCGGGCGTTTTTTGTGGAGCTATTTTTTTGATTGGATTACAAAAGATATAAAAAATAATTTTCATAATTTTACAGATCTTTTTGGCCGCATCAATGCAGAGGAAAAGAAATTCTTTTTGGACGCTTTAGGCGATTACTCGCGCGGCTTTCTTCAGGAAGAATTAAATGAGCTGAACTTGGATAGCAGTCTGCCCGGTATTAAAAATCAGCCGTTTTGGAAAGTTTTGCAAAGTCTCGGAATAGATCAATGCGTTGAGAGCGGGGCGATCGAGCATGAAAAGAACCTCGTCGGGTACGCGAGAGCACTTAACCCGACGAAGAAACAGTAGTGCTTAATTAAAAGGCAAATTCTTCAAGTATTTCATAATCCGCCTCTTCTGGTGAGGCTCTTGATTCCATTAAAACAAAAGAAGATACGCTCTCATTCCAATTTATTCTTTCATTAAGTTTTTTGATTTTAAAGCTTGAAAATAATTCCGGACGAAAACGCGCGAGCGTTATATGAGTTAAAAAACTCTGTCTCCCTGCGTTGATTTGAAGCTCTCCTTCGAGCGCGTCTTTAAGTTTTAAAATTTCATTCGGCGTTCTGCCTTCCGCCCAGATTATGCTGGGAGATCGGGGATTGGGGCCGAAAGACGCTTTGGCGAAGTGAATATTGAAAGAATTAATTTTCCATTCTGCGTTTTTCAGTTTATCTGAAACCAGCTCGATATTTTCTACTTCGAAAGGAGGGATAATCGTAATGTGCAGATTTTTTTTCGAAAGCCATCTCACATGGTTTACTTGTCTTGGAAAACGCGATTCGTCAAAAGGCCATCCAGCTATTTTAGTGAAATCTTCGGTCCATTTTTTAATTTCATCTTCGAGCGGTTTTGAAATTTTAATGGCTATAAAAACTCGGCGCTTCATAAAGTATTTTTGCTCAATTTCCAGAATTTTGCTAGTTTGATTGAGGTAGAGGCCTAAACAATGCTTATAGATGAAGTAAAAATTAAAGTTATTGCCGGGCATGGAGGCAGGGGCGCTTCGGCTTTTAACCGCGTAGTGATGAGTCTCGGGCCGGTTGGCGGATCGGGTGGAAGGGGAGGAGGTATTTACGCGGAAGGCGTTTCTGATTTAAGCGCGCTTGGTCAATTTCGCCATAAAAAAGTTTTTTCAGCGGAAAATGGCATGAACGGCCGCGATCAGTTTAGAGACGGAAACGATGGGAAGGATTTGATTTTGAAAGTTCCGGTCGGCACTGTATTGCATAATATTTCTTTAAAAAATGATTTGGAAGTTTCTAAAATTGGCGAGCGCCTGCTTTTGGCAAAAGGGGGGAATGGCGGCAAGGGCAATTATCATTTTCGTTCTCCGACCAATACTTCTCCGACGGAATTTCAATGGGGCCTTCCAGGCGAGGAATTTGAATTTCTGCTTGAGCTCAAGCTGATCGCGGATGTTGGATTTGTTGGTTTCCCGAATGTGGGAAAATCAAGCTTACTCAATGCGCTTACAAGAGCTTCGAGCAAAGTTGCGAATTATCCTTTTACAACGCTTGAGCCTAATCTCGGCGTTTATTATGAATTAATTTTGGCCGATATCCCGGGACTGATCGAAGGCTCGTCAAAAGGAAGGGGCCTTGGGATTAAATTTTTAAAGCATGTTGAGCGCACAAAAATTCTTTTTCATTTTATACCCGCAGAGTCAAATTCTGTCGCAGAAGACTACGCGACCATAAGAAAAGAGCTTGGCGCATATAATAAGGAACTTTTGGAAAAAGATGAATATTTGTTTTTGTCTAAAAGCGATCAGGTGTCGGAAAAAGAAATAAAGGAGAAATTAAAAATTCTTAAAAAAATAAATCCGAAAGTTGAGGCTATTTCCATTTATGACGAAAAAAGCCTTGATAAAGTAAGAAAAATTTTAAACAAAATCAAAGCTAAAAAATTTTTATTGTGAATTGTAAAAACCGTTTTTTATCTTCTTACTATCAGCCGAGTGAGATCTGAAATTATTTTGGAGACGCGATTGATAAAGCCTGAAATTTCAACGCGCGCGCCAACAGCCATTCGCGGATTTACTGTAAATTCCTCACCAGAGTCTGTTCTTAGTACAAATGAGCCGTCCGCGTTTACCGCTGTTATTGTGCCGATAATTTCTTCGTTTTGAGAAGGTTTTGAAATATCGCGCAAAATTAATGCTTCGACTGTTTGTTCTTCTTCGTCGAAAAGTCCGTAAACGTTGATTTTATCTCCGATGGTGATTTTATCAAAGGAAATTCGGTTTCGATTTCTATCAAGGAGGGTTGTGGAGTTTATCGCGTCAATTTTATATTTTCGAAATTCGCGTGAAGGGAAGCGTGATTCATCTGTACCCATGGACATTCCCATCGGACAGGGCATTGTGTGTCGGAATGATCCGCGCGTCCCATAGTCATAACAGGGATTTGAAAAATTTTGCACCGCGGTTATAACAGCCGGTAGTGAAACTGATGAAATATTCGTTATTTCCAAATTATTCAATTGAATGAATTTTCGCTCTTTGGGTTTTGAAAGGTTGCGGAGTATTAAAGATTCGACGCTGTTTGTGTCCGCGTCATAAAAGCCGTACACATTTATTCGGTCATTTACTCTAAAATCAGAAAAAGACGCGCGAGCGCGGTCGCGCAGCAAAAAAATTGTCTGCGGACTTGTTTTTAGCGTGTAGATAATCTCAGGCATTATAAATTGCCGGCCTTCGGATGAATTGCGGGGTTGATTTTGCGTTTCAAGAGGCATTGGGCATGGAAAAGCAATAGGGTTTTTTGCTCCGGTTGATTCGAATTTAAGGCAAGGGTTTGGAAAATCGAAAGTAGTAACTGCCCTAAATTCGTTCGACGATACGATTTCAGTTATGCGCAGATTATTGAATTGCACGATCTCTTTAAATTCAGGACGATCGGGGACGACTGATTGCGCTAACGCCAATCCCGATGATATTAAAAATATGGAAATTCCCAATGAAATTTTTTTGCGCATTTTTTGAATGTTACTTATAAGAATTTATATTGTATACGACGTTTGGCGCCGGATATTTCTTTCATTTGCCGAATAAAGAAAAGGCGGTAGTGTTTATTTTGAAGGGGTTTCTGATCTTAGTATCTTGGGACAATTCAGAGCGGGGTTGATTTAAGCATATCCGGGAAAATAATCTGTCACTATTTTTTTTCGCGAGACCCCCATTTTTAGAAGAAGTTTTTTATAAGATTCAACCATCGCGTTCGGACCTGAAATATAAAATAGCCGCTCCTTCCAATCAGGGGCATATTTATTGATTATATTTTCGGAAAGCACTTCATTATTTTCAGTGATGAGGTGAATTATTTTAATCCCAAAATAATTTTCCGCACTTTTTAAAAATTCGGAGTATGAAATATCCTTTAAAGTTTTATTTGAGTAAAGCAAAATAATATCGCGTTTTTCGCCTTTGTCCATTAAATATTTCAGCATGCTTTTGAACGGCGTAATGCCAATTCCGCCCGCAATAAAGGCAAGCTTCTGCGAAGCGCGTTTCGGCAGAACAAAATCTCCGCCAAGCTGTCCTGCCACTATCTTTTCGCCGGGTTTTAATTCCAGCAGTCGTTTTTTAAAACTGCTTGAAGGTTGGTTGAACTTAATGCCCAAACGAATCTCATTTTCAGTGGGTGATGAGGCTATCGTAAAATATCTGCGAATTCCTCTCATATCCGGATTTTTATGATTGAGAGTCCATTCCAGGTATTGTCCCGGCGCGAATGAGAAATTTTCTTTCCTAAAGCTAAATTCATAAGTATCGCGGGCGATTTCCATTTTTTGCTCGAGAATAAAAAAAAGTTTCTTTTTCAGGCTGACCGCGAATGAAAAAATATTGCCGGTCATAAGGGATATTTCCGGCGAGAAATAAATCGGCCCCAAATTAATCGGCAGATTCGCAAGAAATCCTACGAGCCCGCCGTAAAAAGTCTGCGTAAATTTTGTTGGCGGAGCGGTAACTGGTTCAGTTACCATGATCGATGCAAAAAATATTATCGGCCAGCGAGTAAAGTGCGAAATCAACAGGCATGCAAGATCGGCGGATAAATTAAAATTTAATAAGATATCCGTTAAAACGCTGGCTAAAACGCATGAAAAGAACAAATTGAATCTGCGGATTTTTTTAACTACGATCAACCCTAATATGAGAGTTAACGGCAGGAGCGATGAATTTGCTACCCACCAAATTGCTCCTGATCCCTGGGTAAATGTTACAAAGGCTGCGCCAAAAGCCGCAGGATTAAAAATATGCTTTTTTTTGTAAGCAATTATATATTTTGATGCAATTGCGATTACGCCTGAAATTACAAGCCACATCGCATCGCGGAAATTTTCTTCGAGCGGCATGACGAAAAAAAGGATCAGCGCGGTAATAAAAGTCGATTCAATATTCGTCGGCGCTCCGTATATTTTTGAAAAAATAAAATTTACAATAAGACAAGCAGCTAAAATTAGCGTAAGAGAGATCATTTGAGCTTTCGCGCTGTAAAAAACGGCGCCTGTAAAGCTTAACAATATAGAGTATGCCGCAAGTAAAAGAAGCGCGTAAAGAACTAATCGGTACATCGTAATTGAGTTTATTAGGTTATTTAAGTATTTAATCATTTCTCTTTTATAAATAATAAACTAAATTCAGCTTTTTATTTAGCAGCTTCGGTGATTTGAGCGCAAAAAAAGGGAGGCTTGCGCGTCCCTTTTTTCCCGACAGTTTTCATTACTCGACGATTATTTTTCCGAAATAGGTTGGTTTGAGATGGTCGTGGTAGGCCCATGACCCGGCTTCGTTGAACGTAAACGACCAGCTTTCGCTACGGCTAATTCCCTTGCACGCATCAAATATTGCTGATGCCGCCGGAGTGTTGCATTTTGTGATGCTTGATCCCGGGTAAACTTCGTGCGTCGGATGTTTCGCGGACGCCGGCCACATTTTAAGCGAGCTTTCATTTTTGAAAGTCACCACGGAACCTTTTTTTACCGTCACTTCTTTTGGAAAAAAACCTGAATCGCTGTACACGATGGTTGTTTCGCTCGCCGCATTATCATCTGTGGAGTTTGTGCTTGCGTTTGAATTTTCTGATTCTGTCGGGGTTGGCGCGCTGCCTGTATTTTGATCGGTAGTATTATTTTCAGAATTTTGCGCAATTCGGCGATCGTTCAAGGAAAAATAGCCGATTACCGCGACTATAATAATCAGGGCTATTACCATCACTACAATACTGCTTTTGCTCATAAAATTTAAATTAAAATAATAAAAACGACCTGTTTATCATTATAGTATAGTCGTTTTTATTAAAAAAGCATTACACTTTTGCAACCGTGCGGGTTGTGCTATTTTTTGAGGTTGTCCGAATATAAAAATATCACCCCTTTAAACGGTTTTTGGGTTTAATTGTTCGTAAATCTCGCTCGTCAACTTTCTGAAAACCTCGCGTTTTTTCCAAAATGAATTGCTCTCGGAAAAATTATTGTTTCTGATTTGATTGAGCTCGACGAGCACCATGCAGCGTGTGTGTCCCAAGTCAACTTTCGAGTCCGTATCCGCGTCTTCAAGCCCCTGGTAAATTTGCTTTAAATGTCCGTATTTTATCGGGATTCTTAATTCCGGGCTCGCCTTTGCGGGGTTCAGTAGATTTTTTGAAAGGGATGTGTTTGTTTCGATATATTCAATAAAATCGTGTATTGCTATAAAAAAATCAAAGCCGGCTGGCGTTGCCAGGACTTTTTGAAATTTTCGATCCAAATCGTTTTTAACTTTTTCCCGTAATTTCATTTGGGCATTGTATCATACTTATCAATAAAAAGCCACTTCAGGGACAGAGTCTTCTCCGGAGTTTCTGGCAGTATTTATTTAAGAAGGGGTGCGAGAATTGGGTATATGCGCTCGGCAATGATGGCGTTTCCGGCATCATTTGGATGGATCGCGTCTGCCATGAATTTGTCATTTCCGAAAAGTCCATCTAAAACGTCTGGAACATAAGCGGTAGCGTATTTTTTGTGGATTTTTTTGAACTCTGGTTCAAATTTATCGCCCAGCAAATTTCCTTTTACCCCAAGAAGCATGACGATCGCGCCTCTTGATTGAATATTTTGTATAATTTTTCCGAGATTTTCAAAAGTTTTTTCCATGGGAACTTTTTTTAGATGATCATTTCCTCCAAACAGCACTAAAACGACTCTAGGCCTGTATCTGTCAAGTTCATTCAGGCGGGCAAGCCCGTCGTCTGTAGTGTCGCCGGAGGCTCCTGAATTAATAATTTCCTGCCCGATTTTTTTTGACAAAAGCGAGACAAAATCATTGCCGTAAGTTGCGCCAGCTCCCACGATCAGGCTATCTCCGAAAGCAATAATATCCGTTCCGGAAGATGGATAGTTTGCGATCTTAGTTTCACGCGCGGAACTAAAAAAGTAAAAAACGGCCCCAAGTAATAAAATGCCGATGACTATATGGTAATTTTTCCCCTTAAGCATAAAAATTGCCAATTTCTTTGTAATTTATTTTGGAAAAGCCACGGGAATGTTTTCTTTATCTGAAATTTTAATATCAAGTCCGGCCTTACGTTTGGAGTCCTCCAAAAATTAAAATTATCAATCCGATGATTGCTTGTTCCATGAGCACATATTAGCATTTTTAGCCTCGAAAATTTAGAATTTATCCCGTTGAAATAATACTTCGTCGTTTTGCTATGTGGCTAAAAACTTAGAGTAGTTCCAGCAAGGATTTAAATGCCTTGGGAATTTCTAACGGGATTTATTAAAAAAGAAAAATCCCCGCCAAAACGGAGATTTTTCAGCGCGTGGCATTTTTTACATAGCGCCAGTAGCCGCAGAGCCGCAGCGTTTGCAGTTGCTTTTGTGCGTGACTATTTCGGAAATTGCCGCGAGACCAACCAGAACGTAGATCGTTTTAGAGATTCCGCCTTGCATTCCGCCGGGTAAGTATGTGCCGATATCCCAGCCGAAAAGACCCACCAAAAGCCAGTTTAAGCCCCCAATAATGAGCAGAATAAACGCTAATATATGTAATCCTTTCATAATTATATATGTTGGAAAATAAGACCTTTATATTTTTAGTTTAACAGTAAAAAAAATATTTTAAAAGGGATTTCTTTTTTGTCTATATTTATGAGGGCGGAGAAAAAATTAAAATTGCCGCACCCTGTCAGGATATGCGGCAATTTTAATTAGTTTTGGGGATGAAGAAAAAAAATCGAATAAAGAAGCTATTTTGCGCGATGCAGATGTATTGTCGGTTTGGCGCGCATGACTTGGATAGCCTGGATAGACCTTCCGAGAAAGCGGCCGAGAATTCTGTCGCTAGGGCGCCAGCTTGCTGCGATAAGCCTGCGTTCCAGAGGCTTCCATGGCTTATTTTTGTTTTTACAGCCAACCCTGGTTCGCCTGTAGTATAAACTTTTTTCCTTGTATCTTTTTTCCGGATTTTCTTTTCTCCATTTTTTATTCGTTGCGTAGGACGAAGCCATTTTTTTACCTCCTAAAAAATTTTGGGGACAGTATTATTGAAAATAAGATAACTTATTTTAAAAAAAATGCAAAGACGTATGTCAAAATTAAAATTCGACCCTGCCTTATATTTATTTTAACATTGAGAATTAGAGTTTTTGTCGAGTTGTGTGTAAATGTTTAATCATAAAAACGAAACGATCCGCTAGGGCTCAACTTGAACGGATGGTTATTGAACAAAATTCACTGATAAAAGGCCTTTTTCTATTTTCGCCTTGCCCCCTCTTTTTGGAGAAGCGATTGAATTGTCCCGACTATCTCCATGATAACGTTGTCGAGATTATCATTTATAAATATTTTTTCCGATTGCAATGTGCCTTGCGTAATCTCCCCCATTGCTTCAGTAAGTCTTTTTTCTATGGTTTCCGCCTTGTCTACCGCTCTTTTTTGCAGGCGCTCTCTTAGCACGTTAATTTTTTCTTCAATCGTATTTCCGGGCGGCAGAATCAATAATAGATGCGCTTCCTGGTAAAGAGTTTTTATTTGCGCCGCACCCTTAACTTCAACCTCAAAAAGCGAATTTTCATTAAGGTCCGGCTTGAGAGTTCCGTACAAGTTATCATTATATTTGGCCCATTCAAGCAGGTCATTATTTTTGATGCATTTTTCAAATTCGCCCTTATCAACATGAGTATATTTCCCCGGTACATCGTTCGGGCGTGCTTTTCGCGTGGTTAAAGAGCGGCTCAACTTTATTTCCGGTATCTTTTTTAAAACCTCGTTGATTATTGTGTTTTTCCCAACGCCGGAAGGTCCTGACAAAACAATTAAAGCCATGATTATAAAATTATATAA
>Ga0209541_10005271_pt1 | contig 22634 bp, 25 predicted proteins | sample RifCSPlowO2_01_FD_184027 | JGI IMG/M metagenome (GOLD analysis project Ga0209541, IMG submission 184027) | Groundwater microbial communities from Rifle, Colorado - Rifle CSP2_plank lowO2_0.1 (SPAdes) (version 2) | ecosystem: Environmental > Aquatic > Deep subsurface > Groundwater | place...
AGTATCGAAATTAGTTTACAAATTATGAAATTTGGAAAAGGGGTGTTTCATTTATAAAGTTTAAAAACTACCTATATACTGTAGAAGTGTCAATTAATTTCGGAATTATACATCTAAGAAAATAAACAGAAAGATTTAAATATAACATTAGATATAATTTTATTTAATGGATGATATAACATGGAAGTATTAACTAAACTAAGAAAAGTTGGCGGCTCTGTTATGGCTAGAATACCAAAAGAGGTTCTAGAACAGGAATCTCTACACCCCGGAGAAACTGTTAAATTAGAAGTGAAAAAAATTAAAATAAGCGGCTTTGGCAGTTTAAAGGGTATGAGACCTTTCACACAGGAAGATAAATTTAAGGGGCAGCTTGAAGAATGAAATATGTTATTGATGCCCATGCTTGGATAGAGTATTTCTTAGGCACCGATAAAGGCAATGAAGTGAAAAAGGTTTTAGAGTCCGAAGATAATGAAATTTTTTCTTCTATCATAACCATTGCAGAGGTTGTTAGTATAACAAAAAGGGAAAATAGGGACGCTGAACAAAAATATATGGATATGATTAATTTGTCAAAGATATATGGAATAAATTCCATTTTTGCAAAAGAAGCAGGCATTTTGCATGCTGAAACAAAAAAAGAGATCAAAGATTTTGGCTTAGCAGATGCCTTTGTTTTATTGACGGCAAGAAAATTGAACGCAAAAATTGTTACAGGCGACCCTCATGTCAAAAACCACCCATCAGAGATGGATGGCATGATAGCATAACTATAAACATGGTTTTTGACACTACAAAATTTCACTTATTGAAGGGTGATTTTTGAGCACATCAAATTCCATGCAATGTCTTGGTACACTTAAACCACTTATGACACATAAGTGGAATTTTGATGTTTCAAAGGTTTTAAAGAGGCAATTTTAATCTAACCGTGTGCCGGAACTGCGCTCCTGACAACACCCCCAAGTCCAGAGCTTAGTGAGGCGCCTGTATCGTACATGGATTTTGCAGAGTGCTTCAGAATCGCCGCCACCGGACTTGCAACAGCATCAATAAGTTTTCCTAAGTAATACAATGGGTTTGCATATTTAGCCAGCTTTTTGTAATCCAAATCTTCCCTTGATAAAACCAGCCTGTATGCAACTTCAAATCCAGCCAGCACCGGGAACAAAAATGGATACCATGCGGGCATAGCAACAGACGCGGCAACAGCAGCTGCCCATGGGATTCCCAAAACCATAGTCCTGGGCAAATCTTTCCAATAGTTCTTCCTGAGGTCTTCCCCCATGCCTTTAAAGGTTTTTTTGTGGGCTAAATGCGTGATAGGGTAATAAGCTAGGTTGAAAAGCGGAATTGTTGCAAAAGCCAGCCCGCCAACAGCCAAGGCAGCTGCAGGAACCGAATATCCCAAAACATTGACTAATCCGTCAATGCCCAAGGCTTGCGGCAATGCCCTTTCATAATTTACGCCATACACTAAAGGAACTGTAAATCCCAAGCCGCCAATTGACTCTTTCGCGAATAGGCCGCTTGAGTATGGTTTTGGCTTTTTCTTTTCTTCTTTCTTTTCCTTGACAATTTTATTTTCAATGAATGCCCCTATTGGGAAGGAAGCGGTAGTCACCAGCCAGTCCAGGCCGCCCAACATATAAGAGCCTGCAATTGCAGCGCTGCCCAAAGCCAAATTAAAAGGAGTTTTCAGTATGCCCTCTAATGATTTCGGCTTTTCTTCCTTTATTGCCGGCTTTGCATTCTGCTCCGGTGTTTCTTCCTGTGGAGCTTTTGTTGTTTCAGGCTCGGCCATTTTCCTCCTCCAGCAGTTTCTTTACCGCGAATTCAACGACATGGCTTTTGCTCCTGAATTTTCCTGTTTTGATGGCATCCAAAATATCAAAAACTGTTTTCTCTTCCACTGTGATGCTGATTTTCTCTTTCATTTTATTGGCTTGGTCTTGCAGGAGCTTGGGCTGCAGGCTTGTAGCTTCCCAGAGAGCTGCCTGTGTCATAATGCGCCTTGTAAGGATGGTAAAGAAGATTTTTGGCGATGTTAGCCGTCGCTCTCAGGTATGAAAATGGGTTTAATGCCGAGAAGAGATTTTTTACGTCGCCTTTTCCTTGGCGCAGAGCTTTAACCAGGCTAAAAACATAGCTTAAGCCTGCAGACACAGCCATTTGCGGAAATAGCCCATACTGATAAACCCATAAAACGTTTGCAAGGCTGAAAACTGATAAGAATTTATACACATCCTTAAGGTCAGGCCACAAATTCTTTCTGAATTCTTTTCCAATCCCATACTCCAAACCAGTTCTCATGGTTGAGATTGCTGGCTGATGTACTCCCAGAAGCGCTCCAACTTTAGCAGCTTTTCCGGCTGCAGTGCCATAATTGGCAGCAACTGTGCTTTCCAGATTATTTAGTTGGGTAAACCCAATTGCCAAAGGAGCAGATAACAAATCACCAAAAAAAGCCTGCCTTGGCGCGCCTTTCAAAGGAGCTTGATTTTGTATAAGATTAGCCGTAACTTTACCGGCAGCAAATCCATAAGTCGTGACTGCAGCTCTTGCTACATGTGCCGGAGCAAAAGGGTAGTACAGAAAAGGCATAGCGGCAATTGCGGCAACAGCGATAGTTTTCTTCCCGGCATTCCAAATTTCGTCAATTACTCTTTCTAACCCTGTTTTTTCTTTTTTCTCTTGAGCGGCATTTTTCTGTGCGGCCAGCTGATTCAGCGCTGCATCCTGCGCTTCTCTTTCAAGCTCTGAAAGCTCAGCCATTTTGCGCCTCCAGCAGTTTCTTGACTGCGTACTCTAGAGCGTGGCTTTTGTTTCTGAACCTGCCGCTGGAAACAGCGTTGGAAATATCATGAACTACCTGCTCGTCAATTGTGATGGAAAGTTTTTGTTTCATTTTAGTGTGCCGGAGCTGGAGCCATCTTGTAATCGCCAAGGGCTTTGCCTGTGTCGTATGCCGCCTTCAACGGATGATACAGAAAATCCTTAATCAGCTTGGATGCGGCGCTGAAGGCTCCGCCTATGTACGCAAATGGGCCCGGCCCCTTGAACAAATTTTTCAGGCTGGTGCCTTCTGCCTTAGGCCCAACTAACCTGAAAAGCAATCCCATTAAAGAGCCGTATGCAAGCTGCGCCGTGATTCCCAAGGTCTTGTAGATTGCAGTATATGGAAGGACAGTAACATTCAAAGCGCTTAATGGCAGAACATACTTCCAAGTTCTCTTGACTGTAGGCCAATAATCTTTCTTTAATTTCTCATATAATCCTTTAAAGCTCCAGTTTTGTATTACATGATTAAGTCCGGTGTACATTCCTATAAAAACTGCCTGGGCTGCAGCCAAAGCACCTGTTGCAGCTGCAAATCCCGGCACTAAACCATAGCTTGCGGTGGTATAATCTCTTGCAATATTTATGTACTTAAAGATTTCAGCCAAAGGGGGGTTTATTATCGCACCCACAAAAGATTCCTTTGCAGCCTTGACAAAATTTACTGGCTTTGCCTGCATCTTATCTTCGATTGTAGAGCCCAAAGCCAATGGCAATGCAGTAACCGCATTGTCAATCCCATTTCCAAACGGCCAGACAAAAGGCGCTGCTGCGCCGACTGCAAGCGCTGTGGCATTTTTTGCTCCTTTTGCAAGCACTTCCAAGGAAGTTTCCTCTTTCTTTTTCTCCTGCTGCTGTGCAGGCTGAGAAGCCAGTTGAGCAGCCTGGGCTTGCCTTTCAAGCTGTGAAGGCTCAGCCATCTTGATCCTCTAAGCCATCAGAGAATTTTGCTTCAGTCAATCGCTTTACAGCATACTCCACAAGATGGCTTCTGTTTCGGAATTTGCCGTTAGAAAGAGCTTTAGCTAACTCTTGCGTTAGTTCCCCGTCTAGACTCACGCTTAGCTTGTATTTCATTTTGCTCGCGAGCGTTTTTTCAGAACGCATCTGCCTGTACCCAACGTTAGTACTATTTAGTAGTATTTTATACTACCAATATATAAAGGTTTGTATTTTCATTACTAGAAAATGGTTACAAATATCGTAGAAAGTTTTAAATAGTAAATACACATACATACACAGACTATGGGAACAAAAACAATATCAATAACAGAAGAAGCCTATGAAAGGCTTAAGATGAGAAAAGAAAAGAATGAAAGCTTCACTGATGTGATTAATAGAGTAACGGGTAAAAGGGATATAATGGAATTTGCTGGAATTTTAAGCAAAGAAGAAGGTGAAAAACTAAGAAGGTACATAAAAGCAAGACGTAATGCCAGCAGAGAATATTCCAATAGAATTAGGGAAAGCCTCAAATGATACTTGAAACTTCTTTTGTAATTGATTTTTTGCAGGGTGATGAAGATGCCATCTCTAAAATGCAATCCTTGATTTACGAGGGTGTGCCATATGAAATTGCATCTCCAACTATTTTCGAATTGTGGGGCGGCTTGCAAAATTTAGAGAAGCCCGAAAAAGAACAACAAAAGATTTTATCATTAATGCAAGGAATTGCTGTGTTCCCTCTTGACGAAGAGAGCGCAAAAATTGCCGGAACGATAGATGGGCAACTTGCTAAGAAAGGATTAGCAATTAATACTGAAGACTCAATGATTGCAGGCATTGCTATAAAAAATAATAAAAAAATCCTGACAAGAGACCGGCATTTTGATAGAATAGAAGGGCTAAAGATCGAAAAATACTAGATTTTAGCACAATATGGATAAAAACAACATAAAGAAAGCAATGAGATCGTATGCCGAAGGCAAAATTTCTATGGTTTCTGTCTGGAAATTTCTTGATGAAATGAAAGATAGGAAAATTCCGATAAGATACGACTTAGACGACATTAAGAAAGAAATTGGCAGAATTTTAAATAATTAATTTTGATTAGCTATTATTTTTTCAATCTCTTTTGTAAAAGCTTTTGCATCTTCTATAGCAACAGACGCATCTTGTTCTTCTGGTTTGAATTCTAAACCATACATCGCTTCGTGCCTTTCTATTCTATGTATATTTAAGAAATTCAAAATATGCAGCGGAATTTTATCGCTATATTTTTCCTTTAGATAAATAAAAATTGCAAAATGGCTTTTTTCTTGTATTCCATCTTTATAAAGCAAAGCTCTAGAAGCATGAAACATAGCCATATAGGCTTCAAGAATGGCGTATTCAAAAATTTCAAGTTGTATGGCTCTTTCAGCTTCAATCAATTTTTTCTTTGATATTTCGAAAGACTTTTTAGTTTTTTCCTCATCAGGCTTTATTTTTCTCAATAGCCTAAACCTAAAGCAATCTTCAACATTTCTTATTTCCATTTTGCTAAAGGCAATTCTCCATGCAGTGGTATCCCAAAAAGTATAACTTCAAGATAAAAAGCCCTGTTTTCTTCTGATTGCTTGCTCCATTCGCTCCAGCTGAAGATATGCAAATTAATTTCCTTGCCTATTTTTTCCTCAAATTTATCTAAGTTAAGAGATTTTTCTTTCCCAATTATTAAAATATCAACGTCACTATTTTTGTTGTCTTCTCCTTTTGCCATAGACCCAAATAACACAATTGAGGAGACATTCGCCAAATTTTCATTTAAAAAATATATAAGCCCGGATTTCATAAGTAAATCTATGCTAAATGCAATCTTAAGGTGCTTAAAGAATAAGTTGCTTGTGTTGGCCTTAAAATAGCGCAAATTTGCCTTTCTTTCTTCAAGAATTAGGTTTTCCTTTAGTAGCAGATCAGCATATTTTTTTGTGGCAAATACGCTTAAGCTTAGTTTTTTTGCTAATTGCCTCAAATAAACGTCACCATATGGGTTCTCTAAAAAAAATTTGAGCGTTTCTAAAAGCTTTAATTCCTGCATACAATTGTTATTGTTTTTGAACTTTATAAATATTTTGTTTTTAAATAAAAACAATTGTTTTTTATTTTTCTCTTATTTTTATACCAAAAGATATATATACTAATTAGTATAAATTTAGAAATCAAAAGCTTTAAATATAACTTCTATGCAGAATGGAATATAAATTTAAAAATAATATACCAAATAGTATAAAATAACCATAGACGAAAAGTATTTATAATACTTATTAATATTTAGGTATATATTCCAATTGGTATAGAAAGCTGTCGAGAAATGTATTCGAGACTCTCGAAGTGAGTGTGAGCAGTTGAAAGAGATAGTCATAAAGAGGGATTATTACTTAGACTTGTTAGATAAAAATACGGCTTCTTTCAGGAAAGGTGTAGGAAAGAACATTGCGCTTCTTGGCCCAAGAAAATCCGGCAAGACACTGATTGTCAGGGAGCACCTGAAGAATGCTAAAGAGGTTATCCCGGTTTACATCGACCTTGAAAAGATAAGCCTTAATCCGGAAAATTTTTGCATTGAGTTTATCGGCAATGTGATTTTCCATTATCTTAAAAGGCCATTAAGCGAGTACAGGGAATTTTTGCTTCTGGACAGGCTGCTGAAAATTGAAAAAGAGCTTAACAGCAAAAACTCCTTCCCATTGGTAAAAACAATTGAGAATGAATTGCTGAAAATCAAGCCGGACCAAAAAATGCTTGTCCAGGCTGCGTTTAACTTTGCGCCGGCATTGGCAAAGGATTCCGGGAAAAGGTTTTTGGTTGTGCTGGACAATTTTGAAAATTTGCTGGGCTTGAACAATTTCACACAAATAAAGGATGTTATTTCGATAATAAATTTAGAGGCCGATGGCGTAAGCTACATTGCCACAAGCTCTGCAATAAGGCAGTCCCTTGCCTTGCTGAAAAAATTTGAATGCTACGAGATAAAAAATCTTGATAGAAAAGAGTCATTTGAATTGACCGAAAGCATAATCGGCAAAAATGACAAGGCAAATGAGGAGATATTCAGGCTGAGTTCTGGGCATCCACTAATCAGCATATTAATTTCCAACAAATACAAAGAGATAAAAGACGTCAAAAGAGCATTTCTCATTGAATTATTGACAAAGGACAGCGCAATTTACAGTTATTGCAATGATTCCTACAACTATTACTACAGCAGGGCCCGCGGGCAGACATTGCTTAAGACAATACTAAAAGTGATTGCCAATGAGGAATTGAGGCTGAGCGAGATTGCAAAGAAAATCTACAGGAGCGCGCCTGTCACAAAAAGCATAATTGAAAGGCTGATGGAAGCTGATGTGATCTGCAAGAAAGGCAACAAGTTCTGCTTTGCTGACAATGTGCTGGGGCTTTGGCTGAAATTAATTTCCAGAGGCTACGAGTTTGATGAGCTTCCTGACGATAAAATGCTCGATGAGGTGGCTAAACAGCTATGAAGCTCAACAAAATGATTTGGATTACGGCAATGAGCTTGCTGGTTAGTGCTACTGCCGCATTTGCGCAATTTTCTGCTCCCAGCCTCGGAGGGTTTTTTTCCAATCCCTGGGTGATATTCGCTGTCAACATCATAATAGTGTGGTTCATACTTGCAGTAATAGCCGCATTTATACCGCAAAAGGATGGAAAGACGAAAGCTGTGGTGTGGGTTTTGACCATTGTTATTGCAGTTGCAATAGTCTGGTATCTAGGCGGAAGAGGCGGCGGGTATATTTGGCAGGTTGGGAAGCTGGCTGGGTTTTTCAGCATCAAGAAAGTTGTGAACTTCCTGATAATCAGCGCAGTTGGATGGTTCGGGCTTGGCTTGCTTAACGTTGATCCGAAAAATATTCATGGGAAGATTGGGCTTGCGGTGTTGGTTGTATTCGTAGCCGGCATGATAGCAGGCAATATAGGGGATAAATGGCTATGGGACACTGACAACGGAAAATGGGCTTATGATTACTTGTTCGGGCCGGAAAGGCCTGCATTAGATAAGGCTGGGAAACCGATGTTCAAGCTGGACAAAGAGAATCTTGTGAATAAACCATACAAAAAATCATGGTATGATATAAGCAGGCTATGGGGTGGTTCTACTGGAATAGAGAAGGCACCTGCACAGATACCTATAACACAGGGAGGCATATTAAGGCCCGACGGACCACCGACAGGGCAGTACAGGTTATTCGGATTTTTATTAGGCAGCATGCTGTTCGCATGGTTCTTCAGGGCTTTCCTGAAGATGGAGAACAATTCCAGATTAGCATATACTTTCGCAATTATTATTTCCGCACATTTGGCGCATACAGGCACTCCAATCACCATGGTTGCCGTACTGAGTGAAATATTTGTTCTGCTTATAGTTGGAAACCAACTTGGCGGAAGCGGAGTTAAGGGATTTTTTGGGTGGGCCCTCAGTGTAGGGCTTGTGGAGCTTATCTTTTGCATCATATTTGGGAAAACTGCGGTGGCTGGAGTAATTGGTAACCTGCTTTATACAATAGGAGATGCAACAAAGTGGTTATTAGGCCTTGGTTATATATTTACAGGAGTAGGTAGTTGGATTGGCAGTTTCAGCTCTTGCTCAATAATTGACCAAATAACCGGAACAACGACTTCGGGTGCGGCAGGAGTAACAGCACCGGGAAGTGACTGGCACTGGTATAATCCATTTTCATGGGGAGGAGGTAGTGGAGGGGGAGTAGTGACAGGAGTTCCATCAGGGGGCGGTGGCAATTTGGGAGGCACTCTTCTGCTGGTAGGAATGATGATCGCGTTTATTGCATTGATGCTGTTTTTGCGTAAAAAAGGAATATTAGGAGGAGGCACTGGCGGCGGAGGTCCATAGCGAAAATGAGCTTAAGAAGCATACTAAGAAGCGAATTCACTTTTTGGACGATATTGGTAGTGGGCTCTCTAATTATTTATATGGTCGGTGCCCCGTTGGTTGGCGCTTATCCATTATTTTCCATTATCGGAAGAGTACTAGGAACTGCTTTGCTCTTTTTTATTTTACACCGCTTCGTCTGGGGCAACCGCGACAAGATCCTGCCAATGATACCGATAGCGGGCCGGTTATTCAAGTGGTGGTATGCCAATCATCCGATAAAGAAAAGAGGCAGCAAACTCTGGCTTACAATCAAAGAGCGCGGATGGGCGCCACTGATGGTCAGATTAAGAAGATCTCGCATACAATCAATAAAAAATTATCTGCGTGAGCACGAATTAAAAAATCCGCTGCTTCATAATCAACTTCAGCATATGTTCACCCAACTCAGGGCTGAATTTATGATCCTAATGAACATACAAACAAGATTGCACACCTATTTCGGAAAAAAGGGCGGCGTTGTAGATGCGCAGTACAGGGCTGCCGCGATGGATAAGATATTTGACCAGACCCCTATGACTTATGATGAATTAAGCCATGTAATTGATAGGCATAGGTTCGGGCAGGACGAAAAATCAAGATTACAGGGCTGGAATAATAACAGGCTGATGATCCAAAAATATTTTGGAATGCTTAAAGCAAGTCTTGAAGACACGGGCATTAGAGAGAAGTATAATGAGCACGAAGCGAAACAAAGATATGATTCGACCATTATTAATGAGTTTACAGGCATACTTAAAGGCATGGAGCAATCCTATAGCCAATTCCAAGATGATTGCAGAAAATTTGGCCTGATTCACAGATTAAGGAGCGTCAAGATACACATTCTGGATCTTGTAGCTTTATATGGTGGCTATAAACATTATTACAGATTTGCAAATGAGAATGCCGTATTCGAATTATGGAAAATTCCAGATGGTGCCATTGATAAAGGTTATAAAAAGCGCAGAGGCCTTGGTAATGCGCTTCGTGAAGAAATCCCGGAAGTTTTAAGGTTAGTGAGATGGAATCCTGCCGGCGGAGATCAAATAAAAGTGCGGGTTGGCGATCCTACCTTCTGGTCTGTTGATTTTGAGAGATTATATAATGATAAAAGTTATAGCGGGTATAAACAGTACATTCTAGCCGTAAATAGAAAACGCCACAAATTGATTAAGGAAAAACAATATCAATTCACGCAAGACTTAAGGGATGCTTACATTAGGGAAGCTTACAAGGACCTCCAAAGTGAGCGCGCCTTAGCTGTAAATAGCCAACGCCACAAATTGATTAAGGAGAAACAATATCAATTCACGCAAGACTTAAGGGATGCTTACATTAGGGAAGCGCATAATCATCTCATAAGAAAGTATCCTGAGATAACTATCGAAACTGTAAAGTCAAACCAAGATGCCATGAAGTTAGTGGAACAAAAAGTAGGAAAAGAGTTTGACAAAAGGTATAGGGAAAATAATGGGTATAGGAAAATTTACAAAAGACTGGTTATAGATGCAACAGAAATTGAACTTAACAGAACAATGCCACCTGAGATAACTATCGAAACTGTAAAGTCAAACCAAGATGCCATGAAGTTAGTGGAACAAAAAGTAGGAAAAGAGTTTGGCAGAAGGTATAGGGAAGATAAGGGGTACAGGGAGCTTTACAAAAGACAGGTTATAGATGCAACAGAAATTGACCTTAAGAACACAAGAGTCAGAAATGAAATCAAGAATGAAATTGCAAGGGTCAGTAAAGAGTATAGGCTGGGCTATGTTGCAACAACCTCTGATGGCCCAGTTAGGCATGAAGTAGACATAAAGGGGTTTATATTGGAAGATATCCATGCAATTGAAGTTGAGCATAAAAATCCAAAATATCCGGGGTATATAAGAAGAGTGAGGATAGAAGATATTGAAGACTTGCCCCAGATGGCGGATTCAACGCTTTATTCCTGGGGTTGGGTATACCAATCAATTTTAAATGAATGGGAATCATTTATATCTGATCTAAGATGGGGCCAATACCATCCAAATAGCAGGTCAGATGTGGATTACATGAATATAATAAGCAAGAATACATTCGATCTTATCAGCAGACCAGATAATGTAATACCCAGGACACCACCTCTTGAAGGGTCCAGAGGAGCATTTGACTTGGAAGCTCTGCGCCACTCCGGAAAACACGTTTACATAGGCAAGAAAAATTATTGGGATGTTAAACCTACAGATGACCCTAGATTTAGCAACCCTTATCCAGCTCTTTCAACAGTGGGGTTATCTAATGTATTGGCAAAGCTTATAACACAAATAGAAGGTGTAAATGATAAGACTCTTAAAGAACTCAGCTACTGGGTTTGGGATACTGGGTCCCCTGATCCGGAAAAAGTATTTTCAACAGCAGCAGTATCAGGAAGTGAAAATCAAAATGAATAGGCGAACCATAGTTTCGAAAATCAGGCAATTGGTCCGCAAAAGAAGTAAAGATGAAGCTATGGTGGAAGCTATAAAACAAGTAAGCGATGTTCTTGATCAGATTTTTGATAAAAGAATTGAGAACGTTGCCAAAATCGATGCTAAAAGATTACAAGCGCAAGAAATGCTTAAGGACTATAATTTCTCAGCAGGAAATCCAAACTTTAGGCTAGTCCTGTTAATCCAAAACATTTGGAGATTAAGCAATGGCAATCCGATTTTATTCATGAGGAATTTAAGGGCGCAAAGACGGTTCATTAGAGGCTATCAGGGAGAACTTGCAGAAGCGATATTGAAACAATCAGAAACAACAGAAAGAGAATTTGGTCCTGAAGATAGATTCAACATACTTATATCTGTTGACGCAGTAATCACTCAAAAAGGGACTGACGAAACTTATGTGACGGGATTCCTGAAAACTCCACCGCATACGTCTGAAATATACCAAGCAACAGAGCAGATTAGAAACGGAAAAATCAAATCAAGAATAAGGAAAGCAGTAGATATATTAACAGGACAGGAAGTGGAATACTTGACTAGATACTTAGCTGAAGTCGAATCATGGAGATCGGAAGCCATAAACATCGATATTCGGTCTTGCCAGGCAGCGGCAAATTCCTTCTTTTTTGGAAGAGAAGAACCGTATTTGGGTTTGATATCTCGCTTCAATGACGAATCGGTGGAAAAATTTTCGAATTCAAACCGCGCATACCTGCAGCTTTCCAGATTTGACCAGCAGTTGGAATACTTAGATGGGCTGTTAAGGGAAATAGAATCCAATAAAAACGGCGATTGGTCGGATTTTGAGAATTTTTACAGAAACGCAAAAAAAATAGCCAAGAAAGTGATAGCAAAGAGATTCGGGAACAACGAGCTTGCTGTATGGATGCTTCAGGAAAGGAAAAAAATGCGGGAATTCCGCCAAAGATGGATACAGGACATGAAAGAACAGATAGCAAGGCTGGTTGCTGAAAGAAGGACAAAGGTGATACTTCCATTTATCCATCACATGGAGATATTTTTCAGGAGCAGGATTGCGGAGTTAAGGGCTATGGAAAAGCCGGAAGTCGCGGAATTGAAGGAAGCCCTTGAACCCTTAATTAGACTGGAAAGAGAGTCAGCAGAGGATATTTTGGCAGGGGTTGTGGATGAAAAAGAAAGAGTGAAAAAAAGAATCAAAAGGCTAAGGTCTCAATTTGAATATCTTAGTAACAAGTGTGTTGATGCGTCGCGTGATTTTTTTTATGCAAAATGGGAAACTGTAGATGTCGGGATTCGGCAGCGATTGCATACAAGGCTGAAAAGCGCTTTTGAGTATATAAATAAAATGACACCATATATCAAGAACAGCCGTCAAATTGCAGAATCAAATTTAGAAGATGTATCACTAAGTGACGAATTAAAGCTTTTGCACAACCTGTCAATAGCCAGTAAGGGTGCCGAAAGTGCCGGTTATTATTTAAGTTCGACCGGCGAAATTTTTACTGACAGGGAAATGAATATAAAGATTAGGGAACTAGAATCACGCATGGAAATAGTAGAAAAGCATTATGCGAAACTTGACGTGTTCATTAAAGATGAGATTACGTTTTTACTTCAGCCTGTAAGTCAGGTAAAAGTTCCTAAACAACATAGAGGTGATGATTATGGCGAATCAGCAACCAGAACAGCCTGAACAACAAACTTATTGGCGGCAATGGCTGAAAAATAGGATACTTCGCAGGCCAGGTATGCAAAGAGTCAGTAGATGGTTCCAGAGATTCCAAGGGATACCCCTAAGATTTGCAAGATACAGAGGCCAGAAGCTGCTCGACATAGAGCCTGTCAGGGAGGAGTTAGGCCACAAGCAAGGCAGAACAGACACTGGCGAGACGATAACTACCGATATGATGATACTAATGAGGACAAGGTCCAGTGCAGTGAATACTATAGAATCCAGCTGGACAGATTTTGATTCGTATGACCCGGAAACAGGGCGAAAAGGACTATTACAGAAACTTGAAGATGTTTATCAGAAAGCGGGAATCTACATTGACCAGCCGATCTCTAATTGGGAATACCCCTTGTATGAGCGCGGTATAAGGAAAGAGGACCTCACCATAACAGAAGATATTGAAGAGGACCTGCCTGATGACACCACACAATTAACAGGAATGACTTTTCTTTACGATGAATTTTCGATACAAATTGGAAATTCCTTGCATACTTACCCGGTTCCAGCAAAAACCAAGGTTAGGTATCCTATCGCCGGCATGACAAGAGAATGGGTTGTAGAAATTAGCCCGTTTGGATATCGCAGGTTAAGCACATATCAAGAACTATACGATAAGATAATAAGAAAAATCTGCAATGATTACAAAGAATACGCAACTGCGAGCGATAAAATATATGATAATGACCCAGTAAAAAATGAGCAAATAAAGAATAATATCCGGGGATGGGTCGGGTCTATTGCGAATTCTTATGCAAACCATATAGGGCTTTTGTTAGCGGATTATTGCCTAGGCGGAGACCAATCCTCATCTGTATTCAAGGCAAACATAGGAGTTGAAAAAAAAGCCAGATCATTTGTAAGGGCCAGGGGGGTTCAGATTAAGGCTGAAAAAAAGCCTACAGTTGATATATTAAACAATCTTAGAGATAAAAGATTTACAGAAGATCTAATGCACTACCACAATAATTACCAGATTATACAGCCTGTCGTATATGGGAAAAGATATTACAGCGGCCAAATAGTAGATGAACTAAAAAAATACAACAAATACAGAAATCCAGGAGGCGGCGAATGGCACAAAAAAGATGATGAAGTAGACCATGGCTTGGATAGGTATGGCTTCCCATTAGAAATAGACGAAAATGGGTACGTAATGATAGACAAAAAAGATGACAATGGTAATCCTACGCCAAAAAATACCTGGAGGCAGGTCCCGGGAGGCAAGAATTCAAAATTCAAAAGGGATATTGATGCATTAGAGATGGCAAATTATATCACAAATATGCATGACACTTATAGAGACGATTTAAGAGATGGAAGATTTCATACCGGGACTTCGACCATTATGGATTATGTAGAGGCAAACAACAGGTCATCATTTAACCCGCCTTTATGGGAGATGGAGGATGAAAATGAAATACAAAACAGAAGAGATATTTTTACCGATGAAGTGACTGGACAGAAATATGTACCAATTGATTTCACTAGGCCGGTTATGGGAATTAATAGAGTTTTGTACAAAGTTGGACCAAGTGACAGAAATCCGGCTTTTGACTTGAGGGCTATAAACAAAAGAACTGTAACATGGAAACATATCGGTAGAAAATACTATTATGAAGTACCGGATCATGTATTTCAAATCATGGATAGGAGAAAAGAGCCGCATATATCATCCCGAGGTGTATCCATGTATATAATAGAAAAACTTATGCGTAAGATTCGCCCTTGGGATGATGTGGTGAGCGAATTAAACACAATAGGAGGTTTCAAAGAAGGAGCTGGATTTGACTTCGGGGTAAGGCCATGGGACATGTGGGGTAAATCAATGCAAGTAAATGTATTCGAGTGGAGAGGCATGCTAAAAAGAGTAAACACAATAATCAAGCCAAAACACAGTGTTGATGAGTACATAAACATGTGGGGCAAAGAAAGCCAATATTGGCATTAGTGTACAAATCTCAACAATTAGGCGGATTAAAAATATGACTAAAATCTCCTTCCCCGGAGCCGGAAAGCCGGCAGCAATCCAGATTATTTAACATCCAGCAGCCATTTCCACAAGGGAACGAACTTAATCTTTTTATTTTCTGGAAAACGATAACTATTTATATTTAGATTGAATATTTACGCCTGATGCGGATATGAAAGAAGAAACTATTAAGTGGATGAAACTAGCAAAAGATGATCTAAAAAGTGCCCAAGTTAATTTCGACACTAAGCAGTACTATGTATGCTCGTTCCTATGCCAACAAAGCGTGGAAAAGGCCTTGAAAGCGTCATTAATAAAAAAAACTGGCAAGCTCATAAAAATACATGATTTGATTGTACTAGGAAATAAAGTAGATTTACCTGCTAAACTCTCGAAAAAATGTGATAAACTTAATAGTGTTTATTTGGATGCAAGATACGGGGACTTAGGTGGTAAACTTCCTTCTAAAAAATTTAATAAAAAAATTAGCTTAAAATTCTTAAATACTGCCAAGGAGGTGTTAAAGTGGGTAGAAAAAAGCATTTAGAATATTTAAAGAATTTCAAAAAGCAACTTTCAAAAGAGATACCTATACAAAAAATGTATTTATTCGGCTCAAGAGCAGGGGGTAAACCGCATAGATGGAGCGATTTCGATTTGTTAATAGTCAGCAAGAAATTCAGGAACAAAGTCAGTTTTGAAAGGTCTGTTGGTTTCCATAAATACTGGAGCATAGACTACCCAGTTGATTTTCTATGCTACACTCCAGAGGAATTTAACAAGCTTAAAAGGCAGATAACAATAGTAAGGGAAGCTGTGAGAAAAGGCATAGAAGTATAAACTGGAATGCCAAAATCAGTCTCTTTCATCTCTCCGTAAATCCCAGAAATCTTTGATGATTTCAGTTCGTAGTGTTTTTGCCAGCAGCTTTAATCATTCACCCTTCCAGCAGCCATTTCCACAAGGGAATAAATTTTATTTTCTGGAAAACGATAACTATTTATATTTAGATTGAATATTTACGCCTGATGCGGATATGAAAGAAGAAATTAAGAGATGGTGGCGTAAGGCGAAAGATGATTTAGATAAAGCTAGAATACTCTTCAAAAATAAAAAATATGATGGCGCTGCATTTTTTTGTCAACAATCTGTTGAAAAAGGATTAAAAGCGTTATATCTCAAAGAAAAAAACAGGATAAAAAGGGTTCACGACCTTGTTGAATTAGGAAAAGACAGCAATCTTCCACAAAATCTTATTGAATATTGTAAGGAGTTAACTTTAGCTTATATCTATTCAAGATATCCAGATGTCAAAGAAGAAAAAAATATAAAGATGATATCAGCTAATTTCTTAAAATTTGCAAAGGAGATTTTAAAATGGATAGAAAAAAGGCTATAAAAAGCAAATTGAAGAACTTCAAGGAATTTGTAAATAAAGATTTTCCAATTAATAAGATGTATTTCTTTGGTTCCAGAGCAAAAGGTAAACCTCATCGATATAGTGATATAGATTTAGTTATAGTTAGTCCAAAATTTAGAAAATTAGATTTTTTTAAAAGAGGAGCTAGAATGTATGACCATTGGAATCTTAACTATCCTGTTGATTTTCTATGCTATACGCCGGAAGAATTCAATAAGCTTAAAAATCAGGTTAGCATCGTTAGAGAAGCTATAAGGAAAGGAATTGAAATCTAAAAACGAGATATTACCCAAAACAATCCCCTTTCACCCTCTCTGGAAATCCCAGAAATCTTTAATGGTTTCTGATGATGCTCAAAACACGTAATGCAATTTAGCTCGGAGTGTTTTTGACAGATGGCAGCAGCTTTGATTACCCTATGCTCAGCAGCCATTTCCACAAAATAACCGCAACATTTATATATAAATCCCTACTTTTATTATTAAAAATATAATTTTAGCAGGGTTAAAATGTATATAAAGAGATTTTTGGAAGGTGAAATAAGCAAGTACATTAATAAAAGGGAGATAATAGCAGTCATAGGACCAAGGCAGTCGGGAAAAACTACGCTTCTAAGGCATTTTTATGACAACTGCAAAAACGCAATTTTTCTGGATTTTGAAGACAGGCAAACATTGGAATTATTCAGCGAGGACATTAATTCATTTATTGAGCTTTATGTCAAAAAACACGATTACGTTTTCATAGATGAATTCCAATACGCAAAAGAAGGCGGCAAAAGCTTAAAGTATATTTACGACAGTTGCAAAGCAAAAATAATAATATCGGGCTCGTCTTATAGCGAATTGTCTATACAGAGCATAAAGTTCCTTGTGGGGAGGATATTTGTGTTCATTCTGTATCCACTCTCATTTGAAGAATATCTCAATTACAAAAATGAGAATTTGTGCAATATCTGGAGAAGAGGAAAGCTAAAAATACCCATCATAAACCGGATCATTCCATATTTCAACGAATTCTGCATATATGGCGGCTATCCAAGAGTGGCATTATCAGAAGATAAATCAGAAAAAGAGATTGTATTAAGGAACATCTACAACACCTACTTCCTGAAGGAGATAAAAGAGATTCTGAATTTGCCTGAGGACTACAAATTAAGCAGGCTGATACATGCGTTAGCTTTGCAGGCAGGGAATATTATAAACTATAAAGAGCTTTCAGATATCACTGGGTTTAACCACAAGGATTTGCTGAAATACCTGAATATCATCGAAAAGACATTTGTCTTGTCAAGAAGCCTGCCATTTCATACAAACAAGAGAACAGAGCTTGTAAAATCGCCAAAGGCGTTTTTTGTGGATTCCGGATTCAGGAACATAGTTATAAAAAACCTGCAGCCCCTTGAAAACAGGCCAGACAAAGGGAGCCTGTACGAGAATTTTGTGGCTTCGGAATTGCTGAAAGCCGGCATCGAGCTTAAGTACTGGCGCACAAAATCAATGGCCGAGGTTGATTTCATAATAGAGAAAAATAGCGACATTATTCCAGTCGAAATAAAATCAAATCTTGCAAGGCCAAATTTCACAAAATCATTCTCAAGTTTCCTAGAAAAATACAAACCCAAAATGTCGTTCATACTGTCTGAAAAGCTTTGGGCTGAAAGAAGCAAAACCAAGTTCAGGCCGATATTTTGTGCTGGAAACGAGGTTTAGCACAAAAAGAGCTAAAAAGAAAAAAGTATTAAACAAAAAAGGATGAGCAACATAATAAGCTTCATCGTCTCTGGAAATCCCAGAAATCTTTAATGATTTTAGCTCTGAGTGTTTTTGACATGTCGGAAATCGCAAGTTTTACGGAATTCATTACGATTTCCGAGCATGATCAAAAACACGTTCCGTGCTTTAGCTCTGAGTGTTTTTGACATGTCGGAAATCGCAAGTTTTACGGAATTCATTACGATTTCCGAGCATGATCAAACGTTCCGTGCTTTAGCTCTGAGTGTTTTTGACAGATGGCAGCAGCTTTGATTACCCTATGCTCAGCAGCCATTTCCACAAGGGAATGAATTTAATCTTTTTGCCTTTAATTTTCTCAGAGCCTTCCATGCTGTTAGTTATAATAAGCAAGTTGCTGCATTTAAGCTCCCTTGAAGCTTTCAATAAGGCTTTAAATTCTCTTTCTCTTGTGTTTATGCTATCCAAAGAAAATGATACCTGAATAAGCTCTTTAACTTTATTTTTTTCCACAACTACAAAATCCACTTCCTTGCCATCGGCAGATTTGTAATAGCAAATATTTTTTCCTCTCCTTGCAAGTTCTATCAAAACAAGATTTTCCATTAATATTCCGTGATCATCCACGCCGTTTGTTGTTAATATCCCGTTATCCATTAAATAAATTTTGGGAAGGGATTGTTCAGTCTCTTTATAGGAATAAGAAAACTTCCGCAAAGGCAGAACAAAAAAAACGTCAGTCAGCGCATCAATAAAATTGTATAGGGTATTCTTGCTGGCCTTTATGCCAGTTGACTTAATAAAATTATAAAATTTATGAATAGAAAATTCTCTAGCCGCAGAGCTAATCAGAGATTTAATAAGGAGTTTTAGCAGTTTTATGTTTCTGATCTTGTATCTTTCAATAACATCTCTGAATATGGCAGTTTCAGCAATATCAATCAGGATTTTATCCTTTTCCTCAGGGTAGAGGATAACTTCCGGATAGCCGCCATTCTTTAAATAATCGTTCAGCTTATTAATCACAATTAATCTTTCTGAAGTTGATAAATATTTCTTAATATCTATTTTGTTTAAACTCAAATAATCCTTAAATGAAAATGGCAATATTTTATAGGATATCGTTCTTCCCCTCATTGATGTGGCTATTTCCTTGCTCAGGAGCTTTGAAGATGAGCCTGAAATGAATATCTGGGCATTTTCATTATCTATTTCTGTTCTGACAAATTTTTCCCATTTCTCAACATTTTGTATTTCATCAAGAAAAAGCCATACCTTTCTGCTCTTGTTCTGAGGGTAGATTTCATAAAATGAATTCATCATATTATCTAAATCTTTATTAGTGCATCCTTCCAAATCGTTTCTTTCAAAGTTTACATACACTATCCTGTCAATGCTTTCGTGCTCTAGAATTAGGTTTATCAATTGAAACATGGCATAAGTCTTGCCGGCTCTTCTTGGGCCTATTATGGAAATAGCCCTTCTCAATGGAATTTCCAGAGGGATACTTATCTCTCTTCCTACTAATTTTGGCGTTTTTTTCTCATGAAAGTCCTTGATCATTTCAGCCCATTTTTCTTTGGCTATCATTAAGTATTGTGTAAGAGGAAACTATTTATAAATGTTTCCCTTTATAAGATTCGATTAATAATTATTTCCACAATCTCCTTCATCGTAACATTAAAGACAGAAGCAGCCCTGATTATCTAACCTTCCAGCAGCCATTCCTTAGTTTCTCTATTTTCTTGGCTGCCAAAGGAGAATGTATAACTCTTATAAGTATAATGCTGGCGATATACTTTAGTTTTTAGGCTGTAGAAACCAAAAACTATTTAAATAAGTAGTTACCTAATAGGTAACTATGATAAGCGAAATACCGCAGTATTGCTTGAGGGCGTACTCCTTGTTTTTCACAAGGCACGGCCCAAGAGAACAATTCAGGCAGTCCGATTTAGATTGGATTGTAAGCCAGAGCATGAGGAAAAAGATATTCTCCATCTTATTAAGAGCAGGCTGGATAGTAAAGGCCTCAAGAGCCACTTATAAATGCATGCAGCCAGAGACAATAGTCAAGGGATTGTTGGAATTCAAAGTTCCATACGTAATAAAAAAAGCCTCAAGGCCCTACGCGTTCACAAACTTATCGGCAATAGAGATATGGTCCGACTATTCTTATATCCAGAGAGGCATAGAGAAATCGCCTTACTTTATTAAAGTCTTGAGAAAAGACTTGAAATACTGGAAAGAATTTTTCAACAAAAAAAACATACCCAACTATTTAAAAGAAGGCTCAACAATTGGGGAATATATAATTTTAATCCCGGTAACTGGGATTAAATTTGCTAACAAAGATGGATTAAAGGTTGAGCAATTAAACGAGGCATTGAAAACAGCAAAATCAAATGAAATGTATTCATATGCCTACAGCTACATGAGGAAAAAATATGGAACTGCTTCAGCTTAGGGAAAAAGAAGTTTTTGACGCCTTAAAGAAAATAAGAAACCAGAGATTTGCAATAATCGGAGGCTATGCAGTTAATGCCTACGCCCTGCCAAGATTTTCTGTGGATTGCGATATAGTTACAGAGAACAAGACTGAGACAGAAAAAATAACAAAAGAGCTTGATAAATTAGGTTACAAAAGAGCAAAAGACACGAATTTTGGACCATACTCGGGAGATTTTCTCAGATATGAAAAGACAATCAGAAAAAGTTTTACGGTTAGCTTTGATATTTTGATTAAGAATGTTTATGACAGGCAGACAAAAGCTGTATTTAGCGCGGAATGGGTTTTCGGGAATTCTGCTATGAGAACACTAAGGGGAAAAACAATTACAGAAGAATTGAAACTGAGAATTGTAAATCCAGAAGCATTGGTTGTGATGAAATTTGTAAGCTGCAGGAATGCGGACATAAGGGACGTATTTATGCTGATTCCGCTAGTAAAAGATGCTGAATGGGTAAAAAATGAGGTATCGGAAAGGGCGGATTTTAAGGATAGATTTTTAAAAATAAAGGAAAAGATAGTTTCGGAGCAGTTCAAGGACAATCTTCAGGGAGTTTACGGCCGTATTGACAATAAATTATTTGAAAAGCACAAGAAAGCAGTCCTTGATTATGAAAAGTTTAAAAATGAGTGAATAAAATGCTAGAGATATATGGGCAAAACTATTAGTTTCATCGGAACCGGAAAGATGGCAGCAGCCCTCATTAGTTCCATCTATAAGAAAAAGCTGTCCAAATACGTAATAGCAAGCGACCGCAAAGAAGAAAACCTGGCCAAAATAAAATCAAAATTCAAAAATATCAAAACAACAACAGACAACAAAGAAGCCGTAAGAAACTCAGACATTGTTTTTATCTGCGTAAAGCCCCAGGATATTGATATTGTCCTGAATGAAATAAAAGGTGAAATAAAAAACCAGCTAATTGTCTCAATAGCCGCTGGCATAAAAATTAATCATATAGAATCTATTCTAGGCAAAAAAAGAATAATAAGAGTAATGCCCAACATTAACTGCCTGGTGGGAGAGATGGCAGCAGGATTTTCAGCAGGAAAATACGCGACAAAGGAGGATGTAAAAGAAGTTGAAAAGCTGCTGAACTCGGCTGGAATATCATTTTTAATAAAGGAAGTATTAATAGACGCCCTTTCATCAATAAGCGGGGCAGGACCAGCCTTTTTTGCATATTTCATAGAAGCAATGGCAAAAGCTGGAATCAAGAATGGCCTGCAAAAGGAAATGGCTTATAAGCTTGCTGCCAAAACTGCATTAGGAACAGGTAAGCTGCTGATTGAAAAAAACCTGAGCCCTGACGAATTGATAAAGATGGTTGCGTCAAAAAAAGGTGTTACGCTGGCAGGGTTAAAGGTATTGAATAAAAGCAAAACTAATAAAATCATAGAAAAGACTATTCAGGCAGCAATCAAAAGAAGCAAAGAGCTGGGAAAATGAGGCTAATTTATCATTACAAAATATAACCTTATTTCTTGTATTTGATTAGGTAACTATAAAGCCTCGACAGTAGCTCGTCTATAATTTTCAAAACCGAAAAAAGCAAATAGTAGCTCTATCACAGAAAAGTAAATTTGGGGGTGGACAAAGAGGTGTCCACCATGCACAGAAAAATAAGCATATTTGAAGAAGTCAAAAGATTAAAGCAGGACGTTGAATATTATAAACGGCAAGCAGAAGAATGGAAAAATAAATACTTTGAGTTAAAGAAAGAATTTGACGAAGTCAAAAAACTTCTTAATCAACTCCTTAATGCAAATACCCCATCATCAAAACTACCTTTTTCTTTTAAAAACATCAACAGAGAACCAAAAGGAACAAATCCAAGGGGAAAGCCAGAAGGTAGCAATGGAGCAACGAGAAAAGAGCCTGATAAAATTGATACAAAGATAGAAGTCAAAGCTGATAAATGCCCGAATGGGCATAGAAAAATAAAGCAAACTGACTGGCATGTGAGATTTGTTTATGAGATAGGGGAAATAAAACTAAAAGTGAAGAAATTCACAGTTGCCGAATATGACTGCGCCAAATGTGGTATTCACTTTGAAGCTGCCCATCCAGAGCTTCCAAAAACAGGCATTTTTGGTCCTAATCTACA
>Ga0209541_10005273_pt1 | contig 22626 bp, 23 predicted proteins | sample RifCSPlowO2_01_FD_184027 | JGI IMG/M metagenome (GOLD analysis project Ga0209541, IMG submission 184027) | Groundwater microbial communities from Rifle, Colorado - Rifle CSP2_plank lowO2_0.1 (SPAdes) (version 2) | ecosystem: Environmental > Aquatic > Deep subsurface > Groundwater | place...
ATAAAATCAATTAAGATAAACTTAACAACATAAAGAATCCTATATTTTCCTACTCTTACCCTAAATGCTTTTTCTTTTATCTTTTTGTTTCGTGAATATTTTATTGATAAGCATGTATATATTAATGTACGGGAAGATTATGTAGCGATAAAGTCGAGAAAACTTATTTACCTTTAGATTGTTGAAAATCCCAATTGGCTTATTTGTATAAGTAGAACTATGACCAATATTATACTTGTTGCTATTCCGCTACATATTTTTGTTCCCAAATAATTGCGACTACTTGTTAATGCTATTCCTGCTACCCCTATAATTATAGGAAATATGGATAAAGGCAAGTTGAAAAGCTGTAATTTATGTGATAAAATAAGTATGCCAAGACCAGTGCCTATAAGAGATAATCCATTAAATATCGCAGAATCTCTTCTAACATAGTGTTTTTCTTTTAATGCACTTGCAATTGGCCATATTAATGCAATTGCGTTTATTATAATTGAATTGTCAACCATTCGGTTCACTTTTTAAACAATTTGAGTTTTAATTTTTTCCATACGGATTTGCTTTCTTTTTTGTTTTTATTTATGTAAGTTTCCTCATAAAAATTTGGATTCAGTGCCTGACTCGCTATAGCGTCTATTTTTCTTGAGTTGAAGTATGGTTTTGGATGTCCTTGATTTTTCTTATTGTATTCTTGGATTTTACTGTTATATTCCATTTCTTTAAATTCTTTATCAATTAGCAATAAGTCTTGCCTAATTATCTCTGATATTGTAAGTTCCTGTTTATATCTCCTCTCAGCATCTTCTATTCTTCCCATTTCATTCAAGCTCTGTCTTATAAGGTTTCCAGAAAGAATGATTAGTAGAAGAATACTAACTAATTCTAAATTACTGAGTTCGTTTGACTTATAAAATAATATTCCCAAAGCACTAACAAATAGCAAAAATCCTACTGATAATCTAAATTTAGAGCTAGAGTCATATGTAATTGAGGGTTCCATCTTAAATCTCCAGATAATTTAATCTTATTTTAATATGTTTGGAATCAGGTAAAATACATCAATCTTCAGGGTATACACTAAACATAAAACATACGGCTGCCGGGAATTGAACCCGGACCACAAGCTTGGGAAGCTCGGATCATGCCGTTAGACCACAGCCGTATAATCTAAGTATAATTTAATGGAATTAAAACAGAATATTTATATATTTCTACAAAACAAAGTTTTACTATTTAAAAAGGGTGAGGGCCATCGAAAAAAATACTGATGTAAGGATAAAATGCTTCAAATGCGGCAATGAGTACTCTATGGATATGATGAGGATGTATCCAAACGGCAAGAATCTTATTTGCAAGAGCTGCCTTGAAAGAAAACCTATTCAAACTCAGCAGCAGCCGAAATCCGCTCCAGAGCCAAAAGCACAGAAGCAGGAAGAATCACAACTTAAGGAATATTTCTGCAAAGAATGCAGATACAATTTTAAAAGGGCAAAGCATTTGGCAATAAGCGCATGCCCATATTGCGGCTCAGGCTCTGTCATAAGCAAGGGAAGCACTGCAAGGATTATAGCAGATGCCGCTAGAATGAAGGGTGACTAAATGCAAGACGTCTTAGTTCCATGCAAAAAATGCGGCAATAAAGTGCCTTCTTCGTCTTTAAAGCTGGATATTGACGAGAGAATGGTTATATGCCCCGAATGTATAAAAAATAAAGGCCTACACAAAGAGATAAAAGAAGAAGTTTTTCATAAAAAAGTTGAAGAGAAGACATTTCAGGAAGATAAGCCATCCAAAGTAGGCCACAGATGCGCCTCATGCGGCTATAAGTTCATGATAAACCCAGAGACAAAAAGCCCAAAGTACTGCCCTTACTGCAATTCTAGAGTTACTAATTTTTAATGTATTTTTACTTTTTCTCTTCCTTGCTTTCCGTCTCTCCTTCATAGGATGGCACAGCAGCCTTGCTTATTATCATTATGTCTCCAATTGACTTGACAAGCTGGTGAGGCACAATAACGCCTTTAGCAGAGCCCAGCACTTTGTTCAAAAAAGAATTCTTCGTTGCCCTTACTCGCCAGCCAAATACCTTATTTTGCGTCAGAATTGACTCTTCTATATCGCCAAAATATTCCCCATTATCAGTAAATACCCTCATATCATAAGTCTCGCTTATCTTTTTCATCTTCAGCATCTTAATCACCTTTGACTTTATAAAAAAATTTTAATTCCAGCAATTAAAATTTTTTTCTGTATATTTAAATCTTTTGGAAAGCCTTATTAAAATGCACAATTTTCTTACAACTGATGGATTACAAAAACTTAGTAATTTTGGGAACATCCCATATAGCAAAGCAAAGCCTTAAGGAAGTAAGGGAATCCATAAAAAAAGAAAAGCCAAGCATAATAGCATTAGAGCTTGATAAGAGCAGGATGCATGCCTTAATGAGCAATGCGCCAAAAAAAGTGCAGTGGAGAAATATAAGGAGCATAGGGCTGAAGGCTTTTATCTTCTCTCTTATTGGGGCATGGGCAGAAAAAAAGCTAGGAAAGCTTGTTGGAGTAGCTCCTGGCTCAGAGATGAAATTGGCCATTAAGCTAGCGAAAAAGGAAAAAATAGAAATAGCGATGATAGATCAGGACATAGCAATTACTCTAAAAAGGCTGTCGGAATCTATAACATGGAGAGAGAAGTGGAATTTCTTTGCCGATATCGCTAAAGCCTTATTCAGAAAGAAAGCAGAGATAGAATTTGATTTAAGCACTGTTCCTGACAAAGAGATAATTGACAAAATGGTAGGTAAAGTGCGAGAAAGGTATCCCAGCATATACAATGTGTTAATTAAAGAAAGAAATACATTCATAGCCAATAATTTAAGAAACTTGATGCTATCACGCCCTGACAAAAAAATACTGGCCATAGTCGGAGCAGGGCATGTTGACGAGGTAACTGCTAATCTAAAGGCCAATGATGAATCAGAGATAAGCTATAGGTTTTCTATTGGGTGATTTTTAAGCAATTAGCCATAACAAAACCAATATGTTTAAATAGAATATTCTTAATATGTTCTTGCATGGCAGAAATAGTAGACTTAATTGATAAGATGAAGAAGTACTACAATTTTACCACTTATGAAATAAAAGGGCTGGTAATAGCCATACTAATCCTGGCGTTTATAATATCTTTTAGGGAATGGGGGGCAGCGACATTTGACATATGGGAAGGGGCTTACAACCTGTTCAATGCTGTTTTGATTGTTGCTTTGTCAATACTTGTTCATGATGCTGGCCAGCGAATATGGGGCTTAGCAATAGGATTTAAGATAGAATTTAAGATGTGGTGGTTTGGCTTGCTTTTTGCTTTGATTATTGCATTTACAAGCAATGGCCTTATATGGCTAATAATACCAGGAGGGTTTATGATGCACCACTTAGGCGGCCATCGCTTAGGGTTTTTTAGGTACGGGCTGAATTATGTTGGCCAAGCAATGGTTGCCTTAGCAGGCCCGCTTTTCAGCCTAATGCTGATTATTCTGCTCAAGATTATTTACGCCTTTTCACCAAATCCATTAATACAAAAAGCAATAATCTTTAACGTAGTCTATGCAATAACAAGCTTGCTTCCCATTCCCCCTTTAGACGGCAGCAAGATATACTTCGGCAGCAGGATGATATACGCTTTTGTGCTGCCTGCAATGCTAGTTGCAACTATACTAATGATTATAGACATTCCGATATTTTTTGCATTGGTGCTCTCGCTTTTGGTTGGAGTCATATTATGGATGCTGTATTATATAAGCTTTGAAAGAAAAGTTTGGGCTGGGCCAAAATAACTACAATAACTATTTGAGGTGCGGTTTATGCTTAAGTTTTATAAAAATTATATGGAGTTTTTCTTTTTTTCTGTGATGCTAATCGGACTCGTATTCGCGCTATCAGCTCCAAGCGCGGTAATAAGTTATTTTATGTCCCTCATTTCAGGCATGTTTGCGGGAAGGTTTGTATATGGCAGAAAAGGAAAAATAATGTTTCCTTATTTGGTTATTATCGCAGGCTTTCTTACGGGATATCTAATAGGGGCATATTACGGCAATAGGATAGTTGTTATTGCTCTTTTTATATTTGGCGCTGTTTTGGCCTATAAGATATACAATAAAGGAGTTTTAAGGGATTTTAAGATTTAACAATTTTTATTTTCTAATAGGCTTTCCTTCTGTGCCAAATTAGATAAAAAACAACCACAGAGATCAATGATATACCAGCAATAGCAAGCGTCATTAACGTCTTATTTTTTGGATTGATTGTATTATCCTGAGGAGAAGGAATAGGTGCGTTTTCCTCTGGTTGGACTAGTCCATCTTGCCCTCCAGCCGTAGCCGTTATTCTTGGTTCCTCCGGGAGCACTTCTGTTGGCTGATTTGGCTGAGGTACAGCTAAAGTCTCCTTGGCCCCTATAGCAAACGTGCTGAACCCAGGGGTTGTTGATTGATAAAATACATTGTTTACATCACCACTTAGCTTTACTGTTGGCAACTCGTTCCACTTTGAATCACTATATCTGTATAATATAACATCACTCTCTACAACTCCATTACTTAATAGCCACGATTTTGATACTTTAAAATCTATGGTAATTTTTGAAGCATCTGAATCAGATATACTGCTTTTTGTTAATTGTAAGTATTGGTAAACTTTGGAAGATGCTGACGAGGATATCGGATTTGATTTCAGGCTTTCGACAGTTAATTCTGCATTTGTAACTGTATTTTTAATGTCAATTGCAACTGTGGTTACAGCTATTTTCTCATTATTTACTTTCAAAGTTGCACTTGTCCCAGCCGCTACTGTATCCCATCTTCTGGCTGCTGAAGATTCTGTATTGGCAGATGCTGCAGCACCACCTCCACCTCCACCTCCGCCTCCTCCTGAGCTGCTGCTGCTTGAGCTGCTGCTGCTTGAAGAGGATGTACCCAGGATACCGCCTGCATATGTCGAGAATATGCACGGTATTTTCCAGATGCAGTAGTTTGGTCCTGTTTCATTCAGGCTGACTGTGGGTTCGGTGTCCCTGCGCACACAGTTAGCCAAGCTATCGTCGCAATGATATAATGTAGAGCAGGAGCCGCTTCCCTTGTCAATCTGTATCATACACGATTTTGGATGGAACTTGTCAACAAGCTTGTTTGAAATTTCTTTGCTTAATCCAGTATAGCCTGCAGTTGACCCGGATGTTGTTGATATTGTTCCATTTTTAATTCCGCCAGTACCCTTAATATCCCTCATTTCCTCATTATGCGCAATGCTTCTTGTAAGCCTGGCATCAAGGAAGAATATTGTGGTATTTGACGAATTATCCCTCAGCCTCAAATTAACATTTCTAGCAGTTGTGTAGTTAATCAATATGCCGGCTGTTGCGCCGCATTGCCCGTGCAATGAAGTTTCATATACATCATTTGTGTCCAAATCAAGGTCCAGCAGCCATCCGGGCGGCAGGTCTATATTGAAAATGAAGCTGCATTTCTTGCATTTGGCGGATGAAATTGCGGTAGTGAAATTTGAGCACTTGCTTTGTGCGCAATTTCCTGTCTGGTCGCATACTTTCAGCTTGTAGAAATAAGTCCTGTTTCCTGCGAGGCTATAATTCAGTGAATTAATCCCAGTATCATTATATAGCTCAATCTCATGCCAATTCTTATATTTCTGTGTCTTGTTATTATATATCCCAACATCATATATTGTCTTGTTCAGAGTTACGCAACTGCTTGAGTTGTCAAAGAAATCAACTGTGCCGTTTGCTGGCTCATTCGTATCAAAGCTCATAATAGCTGAATCTGGAAACTTTTCAACATTCCAGTACACTATTTTTGGAGTTATTGTATCAGCATATCCTGTTGCCTCAACACCCAGCTTATTTTCAACGCAGTATGTACCCCCCTTGCAATCATAATCATTGCAGTCAATCAAGCCGTCTGCATCCTCGTCAATCCCATTGCCAAAACAGTCTTCAAAAGGCACAAAACCCTTGTAAAGCATGAGAGAGCAGTCAGGATCATTCTGAGGCGATAATCCATCCCCATCACAATCTAAGCTTGAGTCTCCTGTCCCCCAGCAGCATTCCGGCACAAAGTCTATAGTTCCTGACGTAAAGTAGGAAGGCCCGACAATATCCACGGGATTGCTTTCATTGGTGGTTGCATTTGCTGTTGCAGCATAAAATCTTAATGTGGCCGATATATTGAGCAGACCGCTTATTGCAGTAAGATCGTCCTTGTCTATGCTTACCATGCCGCCTTGGATTTCGTTGCACATCTTTTGCTTCCATGCGCTAAGCTTAATATCAGTGGATTTCCACTCACTACTTATACACCTATAAGATTTCTTTAATTCTGTAACAGAGCCATTAACATAGCTTGTTTCATACCTAAAGTAAAGGTCCCAGCCCGTGCTTGATGAGTTTGAGTTTAAAGCACAGCCGCCGCTTGTTTTCCCATCCGAGTCCATATACCAGTAGAATTTAGCGGTATTATTGCCGCTTCCTATGCCCTGCCATGTTGTTACGCCATTGCACATTGCTGCATCTCTAATGTTGTTAACTCCGGTGCCCAAGCCAAAGTTATCTTTACTATCCTTCATTCCAAAGTAACATATATCGCTGTATGCAGGAACACTTGTTTCTGGGCACGGATCATTGCCTAGCGGGATTGGTGGGCTTTCCATCTCCATTCCGGAAAACATCTGAACAGTATTTGCAGATTCGCACCAGCCGCTGCGCCAAGTGCCATTAAGGCTTGTACACCCTGTTTCCGTAGTTTGATTGATAACCTTTGGCTCGCAAGAATTATAACTCTCTCCCCAACTCTTCCAAAAGCATAACGGATCCATCTCACATTGATTTTGGTTGACCGATAGGCTGCTATTCCATCTGCACTTGTTTACTTTATTGTCGCACCAGCCCCCTGACCCTTCTGTTACCTCCCCTGTCCAAGAGCAGTTAATATTTGTATTGCATCCTGTTTTACCAAAATATTGTCCGCAATTTGTTGCTTTGCTTACATCGCATTTCGGCTTTGAATCAGAGAACCACTTGCAGTTAGATTGGTTGGTACACGTAGTTTGAGATTCAAATTGGAAGCAGTTAAACGACTGGCCGCCACTAGTTGTGCCATTCCCTCCAAATCCTTTTGGATTGCACCATCCGTCCTGGCTTTTGCACATGCCGTTATTATTGCAGTTGCTTCCGAGATTAAAGCATCCAGACTCGCAGAACCCTCCATTTGGAGACCATGGATCAAATCTCCATGCGCAGCTTAGATTCCCAATTGTGCTGTTGGCGCTTTCGCAGGATGATTGGCTGGTTGTCAGTGTTTGATTAAAATGACAATACTCGTACTTATGGCCGCACCACCCCTTGGATGATTCAATTCCGCTAAAGTATGAGTCTATGAACCAGTAGCATCTGCCATTGCTGCTGCATTGGCTTTGGTTTAACGGTCCGCACTCATCCCAAACTGATGAGTTTAGATTGCACAAGTTTACACCGCTTGCTGCTGGCTGCCATTCACAAGATACGTTCTGCACGTTGCATCCGGCATTATCTCCGTCATATTGCCAGCATATGGCCCCAGGCTGGTCGCACCAAGAACCGTAAGTATCATTAAACCATGAGCATCCGTTGGTGAGGCAAGTTGCATTATTCGAGTATTGCCAACAATCCTTAATTGACCCGCTGCCGCAAAATGGATCAGTGAAACATCCTCCGTCTGCACAATCTACCTTTGTATCGCCATCATTGTCCAATCCATCAAAGCATATTTCAGCTGCCCCTGTGTTATCAGAAGTTGATGATTTCTGGCATATTCCAAGCCCCGCATCCCATGTGCAGGAGCCGTTAACACCTCTGCCCTTCTCAACACATGCCCGTTGCTCTTTGCAGTCCTCGCATCTGTCTATGCATGTTGTTGTGCCAGTTGACGCGCAAAATCCCTTTGTGGGATCAAGCAAATCAACCTTCCATTCACATTTGGCATCTTGGCATTTAGCCTTAGCATTTGTTGGATTGTAGGAATTGCATGCGTCACAATTATTTGAGTCGCATTTTCCAACTCCGCCTTTCTTGATTTCCGAGCTTGGCTCACAATAGCCAAGCTTATTTGGCGCTTTGGTGTCTGACCTGAATACACAAAATCCTAAATCTGAGCCTTCGCATGCTGTCCTTGCCGCATTCTCAGTGCTGTGGTTTGACCCGTCTGACTTGAATTCGCATTTGAAGCATGCAGTATCGCAGTTTCCACCCAGAGCTCCAAGTTTGGGCGCGCATCTTCCGGCTGTAATAGATGCATTCGTCATATTGCCAATACCGCAGTAGCTTTCAGTTACCCACAATCCACCAACACCTTTTTCGCATATTTCCCTGTTATCAACTAGATCTATATCACCTTGCTCCCCTTGCGTAAAGAACTGGTCATTCTTGAACCCACACTTCTTTGTTGTATTATCCCATTTACAGGGCATATACCATGGGTAATTAGATATCAGGTTGCAGTTATCTTCGCTTGTAAGGGCATTATAATCCTCGCAGAAAGCTGCACCTTCAGGCGGCTTTTGCAGATTATCGCGACATGTAGTTGTAAGCTTGTTTTCAATGCAGTTAGAGCCTTGCCACTCACAGCAATGGGTAAGGAATGTTGCCGCATTGCATAGGTTAGTATTATTCAGAAGAGTGCAATTCAGCCCATTAGATTGTATGCCTGCTGCTACAGAGGATGCGGTGTTCACATTGCATTTTTTATTTGTGTAGTCATAGGTACAGCCCGTAATATTTGTGCACGAGGTAAAGTTTAAATCAAAAATCCAGCATCCCGGGTTTATCAAACTACCGCCAACAGCGCCGCCTTCTGATCCAGTTGTTGGATCATTGCATCTGCTAGAGGTGGAATCCCACCAGCACCATGTTGAGTCGTAGCATTTTTTTTCATCAGTGATGTTGGAGCAGGTTAATACAGAAACATTTCGGTTTTCATAGCAAAAGCTTCCCCATGCGTTGTTTTCATACACGCAACTTAATCCATAAGAATTGTTTACACAATGGCTTTCTGTTATTGTGCCATTAGTTACATTCCCTGCCACATTCCAGCAGCCGATTTTTTCACACCATCCTTGAGTTGTAACAGTGGGCGTTTTCCAAGTGCAGTTTTTCCTTCATAGCCAGACTTGCCCTGACAGCTCGTCTGGTCTTTATTCTGCCAGCACGACTTGGTCTCGCACCATGGGTCATTCCAAGTGCATTCCAAGCCAGCTATTCCTGTATTTAAGCATCCTGTTTGGTTGTTGTTGAATGACCAGCAATTAATCTGCTCACAATAGTTGTATTTGCCCCACTTGCAGTTTAATGTGTCACTTACATTTTCACAAGTCGCTTGTGTATTATGCTTCGAATCCCAGCATCCAATTTTATCACAATAGTTGTAACTTGTCCAATAGCAATCCTTGTCTGCATTGCAGGTTCCTTGTAGTTTATAGTCCCAGCATCCCTGCTCATAGCACGCCCCCCACGAGCATCCTGTTACGTTTTTGCATTGTGATTCTGTATAAGGGGGATTATTACCTGTACTATAGCACTGGTAGCCGCCAAAGCAGTTATACCCGAAATAGTTGGGATCAGGATCGGTAGGACCCCAAAGGCAATCCAAACCGTAATTTTTTGTTGTATTCGTGCACACGCTTTCATTTGTTCCAGAAAAATCCCAGCAATATGCCTCTGTGCAGTATCCAGGAGGTGCAGAGGGGATTTTCCATGTGCATGTCAGATTTGCCGTGGAATTTGCACTCTGGCAGTCTGTTTGAGTGTAAAAACTCCAACAATCTAACTGCTCACACCATCCGTTACCCCATGAGTCAGTACTCCATTTACATGTTGATGCTGCTCCGCAGGTTGTTTTGGTGCTATACGTCCAGCAGCTTGCACTTGTTGCAAAACCCAAGAGCATGAAGAGAGCAACAAATAGCAAACCTAAAAGAAAAATGATTACAAACTTAAACTCTCCTCTTTTTTCATTCATTAAATTCTCAAACCCCTTCACTTTTTGATATTAAAAGACTTATATTTAAATATTTCGAAATAATACCACTTTGATGATAAAAAATTTTGAGCCAAGACTGTACCAGCAGACTATTTTGGCGACAGCGGTTGAAAAAAACACATTAGTTGTGCTGCCTACGGGAATGGGCAAGACAAACATTTTCCTGATGCTCACCGCCCATAGAATGATGCAGTACCCTAATTCCAAGATTCTTTTTATTGGGCCTACCAAGCCGTTAATAGAGCAGTATATGAATGTCTTTAAGGAGCACTTTGAGATTAGCGAAAATGATATGGCGATTTTTACAGGAATGGTCAGCCCTGAAAAAAGGTCTGAGCTATGGAAAAATGCAAAGATAATATTCTCAACGCCGCAGGGCCTGGAGAACGATATAATAAGCGGGAAGATAAAACTCGAGGAAGTTTGCCTGCTCGGGGTTGATGAGGCGCATAGGGCAGTTGGCGATTATGCTTATGTTTTTGTTGCAAAGCAGTTCATGAAGCTTTCAAGATTTCCAAGGATTATTGCTCTGACAGCCTCGCCTGGAAGCGACATGGAAAAAATACAGGAAGTCTGCAAAAATTTGTTTATTGAGGACATAGAGGTAAGAACTGATGACGACCCTGATGTAAAACCGTATATACAAGAAGTGGATATAGACTTTGTCAAGGTCGAGCTTCCAAGCGTATTCACAGACATACAAAAGTTTCTTCTATTGTTTTTAAGGGAAAGATTTGAAAAATTGAAGAGATGGGGCATTCTAAAAAGGACTGAGCTGAAGTATGTGACAAAGTCTGACTTGCTTGGGCTGCAGGCAGAGCTTAGAAGCAGGATTGCTTCTGGAGAAAAGGATTTTGTTGTTTGGAATGCAATTTCTTTGCTTGCAGAGACTATGAAGATTTATCACGCTCTTGAGCTGCTTGAAACCCAAGGGATAAGCGCGCTGCACAAATTTTTTGAGAAACTGACTGCTGAATCAAGAACAGTAAAGACCAAAGCCATAAAATCCATTATGAATGACTCAAACTTTAAGTTTGCCATGATTAAGGCCCAAATATTATACGAAGAAGGAGTCGAGCACCCTAAATTGATAGAATTGCAGAAGCTGGTTGAGCATGAGGTTAACCAGAATAATAACATAAAGATGATTGTGTTCAACCAATACAGAGACAACGCAGCGGATATAATTGAAAAACTGAATAAGCTCCAAAATGTAAGGGCGAATATATTCGTAGGGCAGCAAAAGAAAGGGGATACAGGATTAAGCCAGAAAAAGCAGAAGCAGATGATTGATGATTTTAGGAATGGCATTTTTAATGTGCTTGTGGCAACATCAATTGGAGAAGAGGGCCTTGACATTCCAAGGGTTGATCTCGTGGTGTTTTATGAGCCCATACCCAGCGCAATAAGGAGCATACAAAGGAGAGGCAGGACTGGAAGGCAGGAGAAAGGAAGAGTAATAATCCTTATGGCCAAGGGAACTAGGGATGAAGGATATAGATGGGTTGCACATCACAAGGAAAAAAAAATGTACAGGAACTTATTAAGCTTAAGAAAAAAGCTTAATCTTTCATTATACGAAAAAAAAGATGCCCCAATAACGAATTTTACAGAGCAAAAAATAAAGGTATTCGCTGACTACAGGGAAAAGGGAAGCGGCGTTATAAGGGAGCTTGCCGAGAATAATGCCATTGTCAGCCTTGAAAAGCTTGAGTATGCGGATTATATCTTATCATCAAGATGCGGCATAGAGTCTAAGACAGTAGAGGATTTCGTTGATTCTATAATTGATGGAAGGCTGCTGCATCAGATTAAGGCTCTCAAGAATAATTTTGAAAGGCCCATTATTGTAATTGAAGGCACTCAAGATATTTACAGCGTTAGAAATGTGCACCACAACGCTATTTTGGGCATGATGGCTACAATCGCCGTTAGCTATGGGATACCCATAATTCAGACAAGAGATTTTAAGGAGACTGCTGCCTTAATCCAGATAATAGCAAGAAGGGAGCAGGAAGAAAGCGGAAGCAATTTTAGCCTGCATGCAGACAGAAAGCCCCCGACATTAAAAGAGCAGCAGGAGTATGTTATAAGCTCTCTGCCCGGCATTAATCTGACATTGGCGAAGCCCTTGTTAAATCATTTCAAAACAGTAAAGAATATTGTAAATGCTGGCCAAGAGCAGCTGCAGGAAGTCGAGAAGATTGGGCCTTTAAAGGCAAAGCAGATAAAGGATGTTGTAGAAGGAGAGTATAAGGATAATTAGTTTTTCATAAAAGTCTACTTCCCTGTTTATTTTATAGAGGATTTTGAAAAATTCGTTTTTCAACGAATTTTTCAACTTTTATGCGTCTATAATGCTTCCGCTTTAATGACGATAAGTCCATTAAGCAGTAAATAATGAAAAAATCACTTTTTCCAAAAAAAGTGATTTTTTCAAAGTTCTCTATAACATTAATAATATTGGAATGATTGAATTATTTCCAGTTTCTTTGATTATTTCTTTTATTTTATCGAGCCTTTCCATATTTAGATAATATTTCCAGCCATGCTCCTTTTTCTTTTTACCGCAGATTTTTTGCTTGACTAATGCTACAACTACAATTTCAATTTTAACTTTAGTTATCTGTAATTTTGAGAATTCCCTATCTGTTGCTCTCCTTTCGCCAACTAAACTTTTGCACTTTACTCATAACCAAAACAACCAGCTTTGAAGAGAGTTCTGCATACAGCCCGACTTATAATGATGTATTCACTTCGTTTAACTTTCACCATGTTTAGTATAGTGTATAATACAATAATTTATAAATATTGTGGTATTTTTTTAGCCTTATAAGGATATTTTTTTAAACTTACAAAGCTAAAAACAAAATATTTAAATACAAGATATAGTATCCCATACCCTAACATACACTATCAGATGATAAGATAATTTAAATATATTTAGACATTTTGAATAAGATGAAATCACTATTTTTAATAAAACAAGGAGGTACTCCAAAAAACAAAGTGCTAGATTTTTTAATCACATACTCTGAGTTAGATTACTCTCTAAAAGAAGTAGCAGGGCATTCTGGAGCTGGTTACTCAACTGTAAAAATACTAATCAAAAAGTTGGAAAAAGACAAGTGGGTAGTTCCAACAAGAAAAATATCTAAGATTAAATTGTATAAGTTAAATGTAAATAATCCAGAAGTCAAAAAATTTATAGAATTTTATTGGGAAGTTATTGAAAACGAAATTAGGGACAAGGAAGGTGGTAAAAAAGATTTTAAATCTCCATCATCAATCAGAAATATGGCTATTTCAGCTAAACATGTGTAGAGTTTAGATATTCTTTTTTGATTTTCTTTATTAGTATCTTTATTGGAACTTTAGAAATATTTATATTCTGCCACTAAAATTTTTGATTGATGATTAAAAAGATTTCTATCTGGATAGTAAGGTCATTAATTTCTCTTGTCATTGTTACGCTTATTTTCTCCGCTATAATGTTCGATTTTCCAAATTTAATAAAAGGCGTGTTTGGGGATATTTTTAAATATGCCTCTCCAGATGCACAAAACCAAGTTGCAAGCAAGCTGGCAGAGGCTTGCTCATCCTTAGATAGGGGAGAAAGTGTATTAAGCATTAATCAAAGCGGCTCTTCTTTATTGCCGGATTTCAGCAAAATGGGTGCTTTATGCCAAGATTATAAGGCTGAGAGGATAAGCAATCAGGAGTTTTTCTTTGGAGTAGTTGGCAGCGCTTTTGGAAGCCAAATGAAAATGCCGGAAATGCCTGCCTTAAAAAGTTATAATGAAGCAATGAATTATTTAAATAACAACAAGATAATCTATTTCGTTATATTGCTAGCGCTAGCGGCATTGTTATATGCTCTGATAATGGATGTTAAAATATTCTTGATGGAACTGGCCAAAATTTCATTCAGCATAGGAATTATGATACTGCTCCCTTATTTAGGGATATTGGCTTATGAAAATTTTGTTGGAATAGACACGACTCCTGTTCTTGGGGCAATGATTGGGGCAGGCAGTGCATTCAACTTTAAAGCTGTTTTAAGCATTGTTTTGCTGATGTTTTTGAGGGCATACAACAGTTTAATAATGAGCTTAGGAATTTTATTTTTAACTGTTGGCATCGCTGGCAAAATATACTTCTTTGTATTAAAAAGAAAAAACAATAAAGTCTAGAATTTCATGCTTCTGAGCCTTTTTGCTCTTTCAGCAGTTGGAGGATGTGTCATGAAGAAATTTAGAAATGCCCCTCCGCGAAATGGGTTGCTTATAAACAAATGCGCAGTGGCAGTGCTGCCAAACCTCATTGGGGCAATATTGACATTTTTTTCTATCTTCTCTAAAGCATCTGCAAGTGTGCTGCCGTTTTTGACTATCTTTGCGCCGCTCTCGTCTGCTAAATACTCCCTGCTTCTTGAGATTGCCAGTTGGATTAAAGTTGCAGCTAACGGCGTTATAATGCCTAAAATCAACAAGCTGATGATACTATTTCCTCTGTCATCATCCCTGCTGCCGCCAAAAATTGCCGACCATCTAGCCATAACGCCAATGTAAGAAATGACTCCAGCAATAGTCCCGACAATTGTTGAGATTAAAATGTCCCTATTTTTAATGTGTGAAAACTCATGCGCTATAACTCCTTTTAATTCTTCTTCATTTAAAATCTTTAGAATTCCCTCTGTTGCCGCTACTGCTGCATTGTTTGGGTTTCTGCCTGTTGCGAACGCATTTGGGGAATTTGTTGGAATGACGTAAACTTTAGGCATAGGAAGGCCGCTTAATTTAGAGACTTCCTTTACGATTTTATACAATTTAGGGTATTCACTCTGCTTGGCCTCTTTAGCCTTGTACATCCACAGCACAATCTTGCTGGAGAACCAATAAAAGCCAAAGTTCATTAGGCCTACAAATATAACTGCAAAAATAAATCCCCCTTTCCCAAAAAAGCTGCCTATAAATAAGAACAGCGCTGTAAGCACTGCCAGCAATACGGCTGTCTTGAGCTGATTTTTCATTGTCATAGTATCATCATAGTATGTATATATCTCTAATTTAAAAATTTATTGTAATTCTGGGCTATAGGGTGGATTTCCATCTGTTAAAGTGTAATCAGCTCCATTCAAGGCTCTCAAGAGCAAATCAGCAAACATTTTGTCAAATATCTAAAAAAGAAACTTGTTATAATATAATAATTCAATCATTTTCCTTAAAAGACTAAACTTGGCGAAACATTTATATATGTATCCATATTGTATCTAAAATGTGGCTAAAGTTATATATTAATGTATTTAACAAAGAGGTATGCAAAAGGGGATGGTAACTGCTATATCATTGTTAAAATCTAGTGAATATCGCTTAAAGATAATAAAAGCTATCGGAAAAGATACTGTAACTCCTTCTGAAATTGCGGAAAAAATAGGAATACGCTTAAATCATGTAAGTATGTTCTTAAAAGAATTAAAAGAAAATAACTTGGTAAAATGCTTAAATGAAGATACAAGAAAAGGCAGGTTATACGAACTGACAGAATTAGGACAAAATGCAATCAGCAAGCTTACAAACGGAAAATAGAATAAAATATAAGGATGAAAGCTGGGACTTTCGCAAAGATTTTACTAAATACGGCAATCATGGTTTTCATACTTATCCGGCTATGATGATTCCACAAGTAGCAAGGAGATTAATCCAGATGTATGGAGAAGATAAAGAGGTTCTCTTAGATCCTTTTATGGGTTCAGGTACAGCACTTTTAGAAGCAAAACTTCATAAAAATTTCAAAAAAGCTTATGGTATAGACATAAATCCTCTTGCTCTTTTAATTTCAAAAGTAAAAACTACCCCAATTAATCCAGAAATTCTAAAAGGAGAGTATATTAAATTAATTTCAAGATGCAATGCAGATAAAAAAGCAGTTAGTTTTAGAGAGAAAGAAATTACAAAACCAAATTTCTTTAATATTGGATTCTGGTTTAAACCCCAAGTAATAACTGATTTAGCAATAATCAAACAAAATATAGAAAAAATTAAAGATAAAAACATTAAAGATTTTTTCCTTATAGCTTTATCTGAAACGGTTAGGAATGTTTCAAATACACGAAACAGAGAGTACAAGCTTTATAGAATGAGCCAAAGTATGCTGGAAAAACACAATCCTAATACTTTTGAAGAATTTAAAAGCAAAGCATCAAAGAGCATTATCGGAATGGAAGAGTACTTTAAAGTGCATAATCCTAATTGTCAAGTTAATATTTTAGCAGAAGATACTCGAAATTTAACATCTATCCCGGCTAATAGCGTTGATTTAATTGTAACCTCTCCACCTTATGGAGATAGTCGAACAACAGTAGCTTATGGTCAATTCTCAAGATTGGGTTTACAATGGCTAGATTATGGTAAAGAAGAAGTCTTGAATATTGATAAAGTAAGTTTGGGAGGAATGCCTACCAAAGATTTACATAATGGGTTAGGCTCTCCAACTTTGAAAAAAACATTAAATGAAATTTCTAAAATAGATCCACGCAGGGCAAAAGATGTTTTAAGCTTTTATGTGGATTTTAACAAATGTGTTCAAGAATTGCATAGAGTAACTAAAAAAGGAGCTTTCTTGTGCTTTGTAATTGGAAACAGAACAGTAAAGGGAGTTCAAATTCCGACAGATGAAATAGTCCTTGAATTATTTCAAGCTAAAAACCACTACAAACATCACAATACATTTATTAGGAACATTCCGCATAAAAGAATGCCAAAAATAAACAGCCCAACAAATATTAGCGGTAATCATGGGGTTACAATGAATGAAGAATGGATAGTTATAATTGAAAAACAATAATCAAATTTCTTCTACCTTGAACACTTTAGGAATATTATTTTTTAAAACTCTGAAACCGGAGCCGTGGTCATGCGTTTTTCCTTTACTTGCACCTGTCCCATATACTCCAATTCTTATGTCGTAAACGATTAATCCTTCTTTGACAAATTGAATAAATTTTTGAAAAGTCAAATCTTTCAACAGAGTAGCTTCTTTAAAATAGAATAATTCTGTTCCATTTTCAATTTTTGTATCTGCATTTATGAAAGCTATATGTTCGCATTTAGTTTCAATAATCTTTTTTAGGTCATCAAAAGTGTAATAAATAGAATTGTCAATTATTTTATTAGTTCCCAAATCCTTAACCGAGATAAATATTTTTTCTGTCTTTTCATCAACTTCCAGCTTAAATCCTATTTTTGAAAAGAAAGTGTTGAATTTTGCACCTGAGACAGTAGTGTGCAATATTTTCATGTTATTTTTATCTGGATGTCCATAAGTCTCTCTGAGGTAAGAATTTGCACCTTTTGGATTAGATGGTGATTTTGTAAATAATGTAAGCATACTTTTTGACAAATCCCTTTTTGATTTAATCTCAAGTATTCCTTGATAATCTGCAAGAGAACTATTATTTTCAACTATTCCTATCGCATCCTCAAAAGTTTTGCCTATTCCTGTATTATGTGTTCTGTGAGATTCAATAAATCCCTTTGATTTTACAGCAAGAAAATCTTTTTTAAAACCTTGTAATACTTTAGCGCGCATGACTTATTGTTAGGATACAAACGTTATATAACAATACCACAAGATAGATGTATTTTAGATACAACGATACGCCCCGATTCTTTATATTTTTTGTGAGTGTGCCCTCTTCCGTTTTTTATTGTTTTAGTTCGTGTGTGCCAGAGTAATAATTGATTTTAATTGCTGTTATATCTGCACTAATGCCTTCAATTTGCCTAATCTTAGTGTGCCTGAATAAAAAGTCTCTCAGCTCATTGTTGATTTTAACTCCGTTTTTTTGCAAGTCAGAATTTAGTATTCCATAAAGCTCTCGGCCTTTTTTGTCCAAGTCTGTTAGGATAATGCACTCTTCATTAGAGCCAGCTATCTCCTCAACAATCTGGAACAATGGCCTTTTGCTCAACTCAATTATGTTTGCAATTCCTAATTTACGCAGTGCTGCCTTGTCTTTTTTGCCTTCTACGATAACAAGAGTATTCGAGCTTTTTATTTTTTCAACAAGATTGCCAAGTTCGTTTATTTTTTTGCTCATGGTTTGCAATACGACTGCTATATCATTTTTATTTTGGCAAGCTGTAAAAAGCGGTTATAGGGTAATGATCACTGCATGTTATGCCATAGTGTATTTGAGTGCCTGATATTATTAAGCCTCTTGACAATATTCTGTCTAAAACCGACCTGCTTCCAAGAGCATGAGCAAAAAGCTTGGCCAGAAAATCATTCATAGTGCATTTTCCTGAATTTCCAAAAGGATCGTCAAAATTGTTTGCAGAGAACAAGCTTGAGTTTAGCTTTTTTTGATCTTCAAATATGAAATTAAAATCCCCCCCGATTATTGTTGGCCTAGCACCATACCTCGATGCATCGCCGAATATGCTGTGAAGCTGTTTAGCTCTGTAGCTTGGGCTTGTAAGAAGCTCTAGATGAGTGCAGTAAACCGCAATCTCTTCTCCATTCTTTTTTATTGTTGATCGCAGAGCCATCCTTTCCCCTAGTCTCTTTCCGCGCTTATCATTATACCAATCATAAAAAGAGCCTAGCCTAATAGCTGCCGTCATAGCAAGCTCATGCCTGCTGAGTATCATATTTCCCACTTCCACTAATTTGCCTTTATCAAACTCTAAAAATTCTGCCCCATATGCGCAGTTGAACCCTAGCCGCTCATTAAGCAGGCTAGGCAAATCTGACACTTCACCTTTATTATTGTGCCTACGCACTTCCTGCAGCAAAATAATGTCAGAATTAGCTAGGATTTGGTTTTCTTTAAGCGCTGCAGCTATTTGTGATATTTGAAGGCCATGGTTGACATTCCATGAGCTAACTGCTAATGCATCTTTCTGGTCAATGGAATGGCCTGCAAAATTGAATTGGGCAATGCTGCCAAAACTATCATTTAGATTGTGGATAGCAAGAATGTCTTCAAGGCGTGCATTTGGAAGCTTTGGCCTAAGCTGGCGCAGCGCTATCTTAAACAAATCAGCATATTTGTACCCTAATGGCATTTTCTCCAGAATCAACAGTTATTATTTATATTTTTTGCAGAAACCATTAAATAAGCAAAAAAATTACTAAGGCCATGATCCCCATTAATGTTTCATTAAGCCACTATAAAAGAAGAGACATTCAAGAAGAGATTATTGCAAATTCTAAAGACAGGGAGGTTGCTGCCAGATTTAACGACAGCTTTGCCAAAAGGCCTGATATTTTAAGGCATCCCAGCGACATTCTTGAGCTTGCAAAGCAAGGCGCTACATCATTTCACGCTTCTGAGGAGTTATGGAGGAACCCGCTGCAGCTCGATCCTTCATTGAAGCGGCATGAGCTTGATAATCTAAGGATTGGATGGGATATGATAATAGACGTAGACTGCCCAATATGGGAATATTCAAAAGTTATTACTGCATTTATAATACAATCCTTAAGAGAGAATCACATCAATTCCATAAGCTGCAAATTTTCTGGAAATAAGGGATTTCATATAGGCATTCCTTTTGAGACATTCCCCCCAATTATTAACAAAAAAGAAACTAGACTGCTGTTTCCTGATGGAGTAAAGATTATAGCAGCTTACTTAATAAATGAGGAAATAGACAAAGGAAACAGATTAACTAACTTCGTGCTCAAAGAAGGATTATCAGATATGTTTGAAAAAACTGGAAAAAGCAAGGAAGAATTAGTTAAAAATTTTTGTGTCAGATGCAGCTTATTTGTTGAGCGCCAAAAGGAGAAATTTGAGTATACTTGCCCAAAATGCCTGAGAAGCAAGGTTTTAGAAGAGAACATACCAATAAAATGTGAAAAGTGCAATATTTTTATGACTAAAAAAAATATTTTAAAATATTTAAAAGAAGGCGATCATCCAACTAAGTTTATAGAGATATGCCCTAAATGCGGAAACAAAGATTTGATTAAAAGGCTGGATTTACAAAAAATACTAAATATAGACTCACTATTAATCTCTTCCCGCCACCTATACAGGATGCCTTATTCTCTGCATGAAAAATCCGGGCTAGTTTCTATACCTATAGATCCTGGGAGAGTTTTATTTTTTAAAAAGGAAGATGCTCTCCCGCAAAATGTTAAGGTCAGCAAATACAAGTTCTTAGACAAAGAAAAGGCAAGCCCTAATGAATCTATCTCACTGTTTGATAAAGCTTTTACATGGAATTTAAAATTTAAAGAGTATTCGGAATTAAAAAAAAAAGAAGAAAAAGAATTTGAGGCTCCTGATAAGGCATTGCCGGAAGAGTTATTCCCGCCGTGCATAAGCATTATTCTTAACGGGATTGATGAAGGAAGAAAACGCGCATTGTTTATTCTAATTAATTACTTCAGTTCCATTGGCTGGGATTATGAGATGATTGAAAAAAAGCTTAAAGAATGGAATGCAAAAAACAGAGAGCCTTTAAGGGATGTGTATCTTCTCGGGCAGCTAAGGTATCATAAGCAGATGCGGAAGCGTATTTTGCCGCCTAACTGCAGCAATGAGATGTACATGCTTGGCATAGGGGTATGCAAGCCAGACAGCTTTTGCCAGAAAATAAAGAACCCTGCCCAGTATACAACTAAAAAAGCGTGGCTGATCAACAGAAGCGGCAAAAGCAGAAAAAGTTGATTTTTATGTAATAATGAATTCTTTAAGGGTAGGCTCATTCTGAGAAATGTACTCCTTAATAAGATTTTTATAAATTTCATCTTTTGTAAATAAGAATTTTCCCTTTAAATGTAAATTTGCTAGTGGCATAATTATTGAAGAATCTATTTCCCCTATAGGTTTGGAATTTTGAGAGTCATCGATAAAAATTCTTATTTCTTGCTCTTCTTGAATTTTATTAATTAGCATTTAAAAGTGCTTGATATGATTTTTCAGCCAACCAATTAAATCCCATATTTGTTTTATGATAAAAAATTTGATTATACAAAAAATATCTAGCAAACATAAAATACTCTATAGATTTAAGGGATTTATACCTGAAAACAATTTCCCTTTCGCTAGAATCTACTTCCATATTCTCTATTATATGTTCAAATTCATAAAATCCATATTTTACACCAGAAGAAAGACTATCCCTCTTTAAGTAATCACATTTGTCAGCATCAAGTTCTGAATGTAATATCCCCATGTATATTCCATCATCTATATCACCACAAATAGATCTTTGGATTTTTAGTTTACTTTCCTTAAAATCACTCTTGAATTCTTTTTTTAATATCTCATTAATTTCTGTGTGATTTTCTATAATCATACTCCCGATTATTTCATGACCTAACAATTCTTTTCTATTTTGAGTTTTGCTTTTATGTATTTTAATGATAGTTTTTACCAAATCTATGTTTAAGATTTTTAGATCATATTTAGGATTGTTGTCCTTCTCTGATGTAGTCAAAGTTTCAGTTACTGGCAAAAAGTTTTTAGAAACGTTTTCAAGAGTATGAGAAAAAGGACTATGCCCAATGTCATGAAGAAGAGCTGCTAATCTAATGATTTTAATTTCATTTTCCTTTAATATAACTTTATTTTTATCCTTATTAATTTGATTGCACATGAGGGAGGCATAATATAAAACACCTAAAGAATGAGAAAACCTAGTATGTGCAGCGGAAGGAAAAATCATACTTAAAAATCCATTTTGATGGATTCTTCTTAGTCGTTGAAATATTGGTAAATCTATTATTTTTAACTCAGTTTCAGATACGCCTATTAGTCCACATGCTGCATCTCTAATAACTTTATATTTAAAATCATTAACCATTTATATCCACTAAGATTGCAAAGCATTTTTGATACTATCCAACATACTAATAGCTTCACGTATTGATTCTATCTTATCACTAAATTTGGGTTTCATTTCTATTAGCCTTTTTATTAAAGATTCATTTTCAATTTTATTATCTTGCCGAATATACTCTAAAGAAGCTGCTATTTCCATAATTTTAGGTTTATCTAAAAATTTTTTAATCTCTGTAGAGTATATTTCTGTTTTTTTGTTAATGTTTTTGTCCATAAATCTTATACCTTTAGAGCTAATTTCATTAGAATACTCATCTCCACGTTCCTTGAATACGTATCCTATACCATTTACTGATTTTGAATATGGACCGTACATATGCCATACAAAATTGTAACCTAGACTTACACCTGTTAAGGATTGAAAAAGATAAACCATTTTTACAAATACTATTCTTTTTTCAATATTCTTGTGATCGTCATAATCCAAAAAAAATTTTTGATCAAACATACCGACTTTTTTAGTTAGTACGGCCATACCCTCTAGATGCTCTGGCAAGGTCATTATATCACCTCACTTAAGCCCCATGGAGTGGTTACTTATAAAGCTTGCGAATGTAAGTGTCCAGTGTCCAGTGCTTGTTTAGGATATTGAAAATAGAGAAATACGCTGCTAACTTAGGAACTAAAGAGGTCGGAAGAGTCAATAATCTAATTTTAACTTGATTTTTTCATAACTCTTTCGAAAACTAT
>Ga0209541_10005275_pt1 | contig 22624 bp, 19 predicted proteins | sample RifCSPlowO2_01_FD_184027 | JGI IMG/M metagenome (GOLD analysis project Ga0209541, IMG submission 184027) | Groundwater microbial communities from Rifle, Colorado - Rifle CSP2_plank lowO2_0.1 (SPAdes) (version 2) | ecosystem: Environmental > Aquatic > Deep subsurface > Groundwater | place...
TCGAGTCACGAAACTACTCAATCACCGTCCGAGGAAAAAACTAGGCTATTTAACACCTTTTGAGACATTTCATTGCACTTCATTCTAGAACCTAGGAAAAATCCCCTTGTTTGCTATAATCTATTGGTATTTGTCCCGTTAGAGGCCGTGGTCGTTTGTGCGTGTTTCAACGGATAAAGATATTGTCAATTTAAAATTACAAAATAACAAATGGTAAGATTGCCAACGATCGCGATCTACCTCTAACGGGATGAATAAAGAACAAAAAACTGAATATTTACGGCATTCGCTGGCACATCTACTGGCCGCGGCGGTGATGGAGCTTTGGCCAGATGCCTTGCGCACTATCGGCCCGGCCGTGGACAACGGCTTCTATTATGATTTCGATTTTTCGGGGAATGCGGATTTACGCGGAATTGACGCGAACGAACGCGGACGGGGAATTTCGGATAAGGACTTGACACGTATCGAGGAACGGATGCGGGCATTAGTGAAAAAGTGGAACAAGTTTAGTCATCGCGAAGTGAGTATGGACGAAGCACGGGAAGTTTTCGCCGGTAATCCGTACAAACTCGAACTGATTGATGAAATTGAAAAGAAGGGTGAGAAAATCACTTTATACAAATCCGGTAGCTTTGAAGACCTCTGTCGCGGAGGGCACGTCGAATCGGCCAAAGAAATGCAGGCTAGTGGCTACAAACTTTCGCACTTGGCCGGAGCGTACTGGCGCGGTGATGAGAAAAACAAAATGCTCACACGCATTTACGGCTTAGCTTTCCCTACTAAAGAAGAGCTGGTGGCTTACGAAACCATGCTCGAAGAAGCCAAAAAGCGCGACCATCGCAAGCTGGGAAAGGAGCTCGAGATATTTACATTTGCGGATGAAATAGGAGCAGGTCTCCCTCTGTGGTTGCCAAATGGTGCCATAATCCGACACGAACTCGAAGAATGGGCACGAAAAACTGAACTTAAATGGGGATACAAACATATAGTTACTCCTCACATTACGAAAAAAAACTTGTTTGAAATTTCAGGTCACTTGCCTTTTTACAAGAATGATCTTTATTCTCCTATTGATATAGAAGGCGAAGAATACTACCTAAGACCAATGAATTGTCCTTTCGCTCACATGGTTTATAAAAGTAAAAATAGAAGCTACAGAGACCTTACACTTCGACTAGCTGAATACGGCCAAGTATACCGATTCGAACGCTCTGGCACCCTACACGGTCTTATGAGAGCACGTGGATTCTGTCAAAATGATGCGCATATTTACGTTAAACCAGAGGATGCCGTGAAAGAGTTCGTGGATGTTTTTAAGATGCATGAATACTACTACAAGACGCTCGGTATTTCTGACTGGTGGGTTGTTTTGGGAGTGAGAGATGCTGGCAACCTTCGAGTAAAATATCACGGCGATGATGAAATGTGGGAGAAGGCTGAAAAACTTACCCGACAAGCTATTGAGAAAGCGGGCGTAAAATACACCGTTGAAGAAGGTGGTGCCGCGCATTACGGACCAAAGGCTGACATTTATATTAGTTCAGTTATTGGCAAGGAATACGCTATCGGCACTGTTCAGTTAGATCTATACATGCCAAATAGATTCGACTTAAAATACATCGATAAAGATGGGGAGGGAAAAATGCCTTACGTAATTCACAGAGCGCCACTTGGATCTCATGAAAGAATGATAGGTTTTTTGCTTGAACACTTCGCTGGAGCTTTTCCCTTCTGGCTTTCGCCCGTACAGGTGCGCGTACTACCAATTACGGACACTCAAAAGAAATATGCCGGAGAAATTACCGATGCACTCCTTGAAGCCAGCTTCCGGGCCGAACTCGATGACGCTAGTGAATCACTGGGTAAAAAAATCCGCGATACCAAAGTGCAGAAAATTCCATACTTCCTTGTAATCGGAGACGAAGAGTTGCGGAATGGTACAGTCATGCTTGAGTCTCGCGATGGAAAAATCGGCGCCAAGTCTCTCGACGAACTGTTGACCTATTTCAAAAAAATCGAGCAGGAAAAGAAGTAACTCCTCGGTGGTGGATGTAGTGGATATCCACAGCATTCCTTATCATACTATTCGCGCGAATAGTATGATAAGGAATCACGAACTATAATAATTTTATTGCATGATTTCCGAAGAAAAAACACTGGGGGCAATTGCGAATAATAACCGTATAAAAATTATCCGTTTTTTGAAAATGGAGAAGAAAGCCACCACGGTTGGAGAAATTGCCAAAGCAATAAAGCTTTCTTTCGGTGGCACGTCGAAACATCTACGCCTATTAGACACGGCTGACATCATAAAGATGCGTAAGGAAAGCCTCGAAGTATACTACTCACTCGACGACAACATGCCTCCACTTTCAAAATTAATTATCAATGCCCTATAATCTCTTGGTCTCTTATTATACTATTCGCTCGAATAGTATAATAAGGGGTGGAAAATAAAAAAAGAGCCTCGCCAGTAAGACGAGGCCCGAGTTGAAGGACTAGAGCAGGATTTTGTATTGATCCGAAGTACGCAGTCTACTTGGTGCAGGCCCCGCAATCTCCACAGCTACAGCTCCCCTTGTCGGAATAGCAGTAAGGATCACAGGATGAGCCACCGACCAACTCTGCTAGATCTTGTCGTATCCTACGGGAAGACTTCTTGCTACAGTCGGCCTTCTTGCAGAACAGTTCTCCACAAACTGAGCACTTACCCGATGGTGGCATCTCCAGCCTCACTTGTGAGAAATTAGGAGTGAAATTACTCCCAAAGCCCGGCTTGACCGAGCATATCCAAAGAGTAACCTATCCCCAATCAAAACTTTTGTCAATCTTCTATTTAGATGTCCAACTCGGCCATCTTTGCGTTTGACTGGATGAAAAGCTTGCGCGGGGGAACTTCGTCGCCCATGAGAATATCGAAAGTCTTGTCGGCTTCGGCGGCATCAGCAATATTTACTTGTTTTAAAATACGGTTAGCCGGATTCATGGTTGTCTCCCACAACTCCGATGGATTCATTTCTCCCAAACCCTTATACCTCTGAACGCTAATTTTTGAATTTTTAATTTTTAATTTTGAAACATCTTCGCTTTCTTCTTCTGCGGCTAATTCTTCTCCTGCAAGACTTTCAGCGTCTTCGGCCAAATTGGCAGCTACGAGGTCCACGTCACCGATAAGTTTATTTTTCTCTTTGTCAGAGTAAACATACTGTACCTCTTTGCCTCTCTTTATTTTATAGAGTGGCGGTTGAGCCACGTAGATAAATCCCCCATCGAGAATAGGCCGAAAGTGGCGGAAAAAGAGCGTAAGCAAAAGTGTACGAATATGCGCCCCGTCTACGTCGGCATCAGTGGCGATGATGATTTTATGATAACGCAATTTCTCCAAGCTGAAAGCGTCGCCGATGGCCGAGCCGAGGGCAATGACCAGCGCACGGATTTCTTTAGACTCAAGCATTTTATCTAAGCGCGCCCGTTCGACATTTAAAATTTTACCGCGCAGTGGCAATATGGCTTGCGTGCGCCTATCGCGTCCCATCTTGGCACTGCCCCCGGCACTATCTCCCTCCACGATAAACAGTTCGGCCTCGGTAGCATCGCGCGTTTGACAATCAGCGAGCTTGCCCGGTAAGGTCATACCTTCAAGCGCGCCCTTGCGCAGGATAGAATCTTTGGCCGCCTTGGCCGCTTTTCTCGCCTGCACTGCCAATATGGATTTGTTAATTATATACTTGGCGTCGTCAGGATTTTCTTCCAAAAAAAGTGTGAAGGCTTCGCCGAAAACGGTGCTCACGGCACTGGTGGCTTCTACACTGCCGAGCCTACCCTTGGTCTGACCTTCGAACTGAATCTCCGGCATCTTCACAGAAATTACCGCGGCGATACCTTCGCGCACGTCGTCGCCCGTAAATCCTTCACCATCTTCTTTGATGTAACCGTTTTTCTTGGCATAAGAATTGAGCGTGCGAGTGAGCGCGGTGCGGAAACCTGCCACGTGCGCGCCACCTTCGGCCGTGGGCGTGTTGTTGGCGAAACTTACTTCGGTGGAGGAAATATCGTCCACATACTGCACGGCCACTTCCACCGTTATGTTTTGACTCGCTTGCTTCTCGACATAAAAAATATGTTTATGAATCGGTTTTCTATTTTCATTAAGGTAACGGATGAGACTAAGCAACCCTCCTTCAAAATAAAAACTGTAAGAAGGCATGTCCGCCGCCTGCTCTTTGATGTATAGACCTTCGCCGAGTTTTACCTTTAGTCCCCCGCGAGCATCAATAGCGCGGATGCGTAATTTTTTGACAAGGTATGCTTGCTGACGAAGATAATCAATGACACGGTCCCAATCATATTCTGTTTCGGAGAAAATTTTCGGGTCGGATTTGAAAGTGATGACCGTACCATGCTCCTTTGACTTGCCGATTTTTTTCACTATCGCTTTTCTTTTACCAATAGCATATTCCTGCAACCACACATCGCCGTCCTTGTGTACTTCTGCTACAAGCCATTCCGAAAGCGCGTTCACTACCGACGCGCCCACACCATGCAGGCCACCGGAAACTTTGTACGCTTGATTATCAAATTTGCCACCGGCATGTAGTGTGGTCATAACCGTTTCGAGCGCGGAGACGCCCGTTTTCTTGTGCTTGTCAATTGGAATACCACGGCCGTTATCGGCAATGCGCACTACGCCATCCGGCAGAAGGGCTATTTCGATTTCGTCCGCGTATCCGCCCATAGCCTCATCGCGCGAATTGTCGAAAATTTCTTTCAGTAAGTGCTGTAAACCATCCGGCCCGGTCGAGCCAATATACATTCCCGGACGCTTGCGCACCGGCTCCAGCCCCTCAAGTACAGTAATACTTTCGGCGGAATATTTATGCCCAGAACCATTTGTTTGCTCTTTGGAAGCCCTGCGAATCGAAAAGTCTTTTTTAGCCATAAAATAAGTAAGAAAAACAAGGCAATTTAGCCTGTTTTTACTCCTTTATTCTAGCAAAAATAAGCACAAAAATCCAGTGATTTACTGGCCCAAAGTGGACATCTGTCTTGCGATAGGTCACCCGATGACCTATCATTTATCTATGCCCTATCGCAAGGTATCTTTTGCCGAGAACGAGTATTATCACATCTTTAATCGTGGCAACCGAAAACAGGAAATTTTTCGAGATGATTACGATCGAGCGAGGTTTTTATTTCTTTTGCTATACTTCCAGTCTCCAAAAATATTGACAAATGCACCTCGTCACGCAGCGGCATACCTAAAAAATGGTAACTTTAGAATAAGGATGTCGGTCATTGAAGAGATCCTGCGATCAAGAACACTCATTCTTAGTATTTTTGCACTAATGGATAATCATTTTCACTTGCTTGTACAAGCTTTGACTGACATCGGTATTTCAAACTATATGCAAAAAGTTCTAAACGGGTATACAAAATACTTCAATGCAAAATATTCTCAAACTGGGCACTTGTTTCAGGGACCATTCAAGGCCGTACATATAAAAAATAATGGGCAGTTACTTTATACGTCGGCTTATATTCATAGAAATCCTCGAGAAATCCGGGGTTGGAAAAACAAAGAACATACATATCAATGGTCAAGTTATACTGATTATGTTAAAGAAAATCGCTGGGAAGAACTTCTGGGGCAAAAGGTTATTACGGAGCAATTTAAAAATCCGACTGATTACCACAAGTGAGTTAAAACAAGTGGAGCTAAATCACTCGACGATCTACCCGAGGAACATGTAAATGAATTAATCAGGTTTAACGAATGATAGGTCATCGGGTGACCTATCATTATGATTGAATGTGCCAAATAATCATCTTGGTAAAATAGCTAACCCATGTGATAATAACTCTGGACTAAGAACAACAAGGGGGTTTTCATGGAAAATATCCGAAACTTGCGCCCAGACGATCCAGAAGCTGCAAAAATCTTCGATATTCTCACGGAAAGAATAACGGAACATATCACATTGGAAACGAGCGATATTATTGCAAAAGCCAATATCGCTTATGTAATAGGAGGTGGTATGGAACTGGCCGAACGCTTTGCCATGGGAGAGTGGCGAGCGTATCAAGAAGTTGGGCACCTGCAAAGTGGCCGCAGAGGCGAACATGTGAGCATTCGTCTATTCTGGGAAATAGTAGCTAAATGCTATCAAGGCCGCCTCACTTCAGAGAATGTGAACTATCTTGTGCGAGAAGACACTGCCGGCGCTTTCGCCTTTACGTTTGTGTTCATTTTGAGAATGATGTTGTCCGGAGGGGTCATGGCTTCTCTTTCGGCGAATGCGCACGCGTACAAATAGCATCTCCCAAAAAGCTTAGGGCAGACCTACTAAGGTCTGCCCTTATCATTTACTTTACCTCAACCCTGCATTGTATTGCCTGGCGGTTTCGTCGTATATCTTTTTTTGGATAGTGTTTACCTCTTCGTCGGTAAGAGTCCTTTCAATACTGCGATAAGTGATGCGATAAGTGTAACTTATTTTGCCCTTCCCGAATTTTTCTTCGTTTTCATATTTGTCCAAAAGCTTCACTTCTTCTACCAAATCACTGCCTATGTCGCGGATGAGGTCAAAGTAGTTATTGGGAATAAAGTTACTAGCGACAATAAAAGATATATCGCGCGTAATGGGCGGATATTTAGAGACTTCCTTGAATTTGTTTCCGAGTTTAAGTTGGCGCTTTACCCTCTCATCTTCTGACCAAAGAAGCCGGATGTCCGGCAGTTCTATGCTTATAATGGCCAAACGCTCGATGCCAGGACCGAAAGCCCAGCCATTCCATTTGGTCGAATCAATACCGAATTTCTCAAGTACGCTCCCCTTCACCACACCAGAGCCGAGTATCTCAAGCCACTTGCCGTTCTTTTCAATTTCCATTTCAAGCGAAGGGTCTGTATACGGAAAAGTGTCCGGATTGAAGCGATATTTTTTACCCTCACCGAACGCAGCCTTAGCCAGCGCGAGCAAAGCATTTTGCAAATCTTCGATTCCAATTATTTTTTTGTCTTTGGGAATCAAATACCAACCGTCTATCTGATGGAAGACGTTCATGTGATGGCGATCGATTTCATCTTTTCGGTACACTTTACCAAATGAAAAACAGCCCACTGCTTCTCCCCTCTCCATACGAGCTTTCACATCTGGATCTTGAAGATAGTAATACCACATGATGGTAGTGTGGGTACGAAGAATATGCGTATCGTCTACATAGTAGGTATCGGATTTCGAGCGGGCAGGATGGTCTTTGGCAAAATCAAAAAGATCAAAAGTAATGTCGACTGGAACAATTTCCGAAGTTTCGATGGTATCAAACCCCGCGAAATCAGGCTGAGCAATTACCCGCTTCACAATTTCTGCAATCGGACTGCCCGGCGTACGCGACAAGTCCGGCATGGCCATAAAACGCCGAATACGCGCAGCTTCCGAATCTGTGCGCTTTTCGAGCATATTCAAAACCTTCTTATCGTCATCTTTAGCAACAATATGCATAAGAGAAAGTCTATCAGAAAATTTTGATTTCCAAAAGATCACGTCACACAACAAAGAAACGAAACTCCCCCGACCGAAGCCGGGGGAGAACGCAAGAGATGCGCAGGCGAAACCGAACCAGTTGTAGTCGTTCCACTCGTTCGAGCGGAAGTTGAGGTTCGTATCGCGCTTCGAACCGTTCCACCACACGTTGACCACGCGGGCGTTGCCGGAGAAGCTATTGTGCCGAATACCATCCGTGACAACACCCAGCGTGAATTCGCACCACACGAAATCTTCTCGGTTGAATATAATTTGGGAGGATAGAACTCCACCAGTACCCGACACCGGGTCTCTTATTTTTTATTTTTTGGACTGCAATAGGCACGCTCTCCGAAGTCGTAACCGCGGAGACTCTGGCCATAGCGCAGATTCAAAAATCCACGCCCATGTCACTTACATCCGACATTCAGCCGCCCAAGCCCAAGTCAGTGGTTAATTGACTGGATAATGCCGAGGCAGATTCGCCTACTAGCCACTGCAAGTTTACTATAAAAAGAGACCGGCCGTCCACCACAAGGGTGAACGGCCGGAAAGCCCTAACCTTCGCCTCTCCTTCGCTTGATGCTACGGACGAGCAAGGCAAGGCTACGGCGGGCAAGCAAAGGTCAGAGGGCCAGAGACGGAGACCCGCAGGCGAAACCGAACCAGCTGCAGCCGCTCCACCCGCTCGAGCGGAAGCTGAGGTCCGTACCGCGCTCCGAACCGTACCACCACACGCCGACCACGCGGGCGCGGCCGGAGACGAAGTGACTGTCGGTTGAAATGACCCACACATGGTCCATGCCGACCTCCTTGTGAAGGAGGGGACGGTACTCGGCGACAGCCAAGCATCGACGAGCGGTAATCGGCTGGAGGCTCGGGTAAGTCCGCAACCACTCGCCCACCTCACCATCGATCTTCGGGTAGTTACCCAACCCAAAGTTGACGAGAAGCGTCGGAAGCGTTACAACTCGTGGCTCCTTGGGATCAGTCCCCTCCGGAGTCCAGAGTGCGGCAACTCTGTGGATGTCGGAACTCATGTCCGTGTTCGGCCCGGCCGCGCTAACGCACTCTCTGAAGTCGCGGTTTTCATCCACCGGCAGATCGCCGATGAGATGGATCCGACCGCCCGGGGGCGGCTCGATCTTCATTCCACCGATCTCAAGTGTGCCGGTAAGCACGCGCTTTTCGCCAGCGAGAACTCGACGCAACGTGTCGCGATCCACCTTTCGGGGATCGTGACAGTTGGCGATGTCGGAGACCAACCCCGAGTTGCCGAGTGACGCAAGGCGGTCGGCGGAGAGCCGAGCCCTGCCGAGCTGGGTGATAACCTGCGAGAACGGCCCGGCGAAGTCGCCGGTTGTTGCGTTCTTGGTTTCAGTCTGGGATGCCTTGTTCATTTGGGGCAAGCCCTTTCCTTGGTGTTGTGGATGCATTCACATGAGGAACCACTCCCCGGGCAAAGCAAGCCACGAGTTCAATCTTGTCTTATACTATACTAGCACAGACCATTTTGTCAAGTTTTTCCACCATTACTTTCCCCTCATCCCTATATACCTTGACCCACAAAAGCCTCGTCGGGCTTCTCATTCGACTCACTTCGTTCGCTCAGAGCAACCTGTCAATTCAATGTTTTTTCGCCAGGTTGCCATTCGACGGGGCAGAGCTTGCCCATCTGGAGGGCTTTTATAACACGCAGGGTTTCGGTGACAGAACGCCCCACGTCGTTGTCGGAGACGAGCATATAACGCATTACGCCTTCAGGGTCAATAATAAATGTGCCACGAAGCGCAAGTTGTTCATCTTCTTTCATCACTCCATAGCCATTGGTCATCGTTTTTGCTTCGTCAGAAAGGAGCGGAAAATTTACAGTTCCTAGTTCCCCACTTTCTATCCAACGTTTATGACTATCTATGGAATCAACGGAAACTCCAAGAACATATACGTTCATTTCTTCAAACTCCGCATTTCTATGCGAAAACTCCTTAATCTCCGTCGGGCAGATGAATGTAAAATCTTTCGGATAAAAGAAAATCACCAGCCACTTGGCGGTAAAACCTCTAAGTGAATATTTTTTAACCTCCCCGTTAAAAATCCCTTCAAGAGCAAACTCCGGCGCTTGTTTTCCTATATTTAGCATATTTTAAAATATAATTATTAATAGCAGGAGCCTGGGGAGGGCTTCGAACCCACGCGCTCCCGTTTACAAAACGGGTGCTCTACCAACTGAGCTACCCAGGCATATTGAGTGGAACATGGGCCAGAATGGCACAGGGTTGCAAGGTGCGGAAGCTTACACCATCTTAATTTACCGGACGGCCCTTACTCGTTTGCTCTTTATGCGCGATGAGGTCGGCGATAAAAACACTGGCGGCGCCACGTTCGCGTAGGATACCCTTACCCTTAATAGCCGCGATAAGATTAAGTAATTTCTGTTGAACCGAATGCGACCAGCGATAAAACCATGGCGTGAAGCGAGCTAGGGCCACGAGCACAAGATGGACGCTGGCGCGGCTTAGCTGGACTAGGAAATGGTCAATGGCACGCAGAGCTCGTCGCAAATGTGGTTCAAGGTGCGGATAGAGCTCTTCACCGGAAGAGTGGCTCAAGACGCCCGCGCGTAGAGCAGTCGTTTTATCCATAACCATCATAACAACGACACCACAAGAAAGCACTGATAGAACCAAAGCAATCCACATAAATATTTATTTTAAAAGCTCATAACGAATAAAACGAGTAAGGACGATTTTTTCTCCAAACTTTTGAATGCGAGAATCAATCAGCTGGGTGACAGTAACAGATGGGTCTTTAACAAAGGATTGTGCCAAAACCTCTTCCACATTTACTCCGCCCATAGCCGCGGTTTGCAAACAAATGTCATTGGCCAAGGATACAAACTCTTCGTTGCGCGCCACAAAATCGGTTTCGCAATTCAACTCAAGCAAAACACCTACTGACTTATTGGCATGCACATAGGCCGAAACTACTCCGGCGCCAAGCGTACGACCGGACTTCTTCGAAGCTACGCTCGCACCGCGCGCGACCAGTAATTCAAGGGCTTTATCCATATCCCCACCGGCCTCTTCAAGTGCGCTTTTACAAGCCATCATGGAAATACCGGTTCGCTCGCGTAAAGTCTTAATTTGTTCAGCTGAAATGGCCATTGGGAATGAGAGGTAAGTAGTCCGCCAGCTGGCGGAGTAGTTAGTAGCCCCGACGCTCCGCTTTCGCGGAGGTGTGAGGTCCCGACCGAAACGTCGGGATAAACAGTAAGCCCACCCCGTAGTGAACTTCGCTTTACCATCGGGGTAGAAAACACTAAAAAACTAACGGAAAAGACCTTCGGGTTTCGAAATGCCTTTCTTTTATTCTAAACCTTAGCATTCCTTCCCGCAACATAGGCATCCACAACCATCTGTACAAAATGCTTAATACTCTTCTGTGAACGATCGTTCGCCACAATGGCGTAATCTATGCCGGAAATGTTGCAATCCGAATTACACAAGGCTACTACCGGAATACCAAGTTTTCTGGCCTCTGTTACCGCAGTTTTTTCACGCTCGGAATCAATGACGAAAAGCGCGGCTGGAAGAGCTTCCATGCCACGGATACCGCCGAATGTTCGCACAAGATCCGCCATCTCAAAACCGATAAGCGAGCGCTCCTTCTTGGTATAAACCGACAGTTCCCCGCTAGCCTCTTTGGCTTCTAGGTCATTTAAGCGATTGATGCGCTTTCGGATTTGGTCAAAGTTAGTAAGTGTGCCACCAATCCAGCGTTCGGAAACATAAGGCATGTCGATGCTCTTGGCACCTCTTTCGATTACCTTGCGCGCTTCATTCTTGTTGCCCACAAAAAGCACTATCTTGCCAAGAGCAGAAAGAGATTTGATAAATTCTTGTACGGCCGTCACTTGGGTGACGGTCTGCTCGAGGTCAATAATTTCCAGCTTATTTTTCAAACCAAAAACAAACTTTTTGGTCGAAGGATGACGGCGTGAGCGCATAGCCCCATAATGAGCCCCGGCGCTAAAAAGCCCCGCAATATTTGTTTGATTTGATTGTTTTACCTGTTCGGTCATGAGGCTCTAGGATAGCAAATGCAGACAGGGGGGTCAAGGGAAATTGTATAAAGTATGTTGTATCAAGAATTAAGTATGAGGGCAGAGGAGGGACGCTTCCTCGCGTTATACTTTATTCTTAATACTTTATACTTGATACTCCTGCCTCAAAACTCCTGAAAGAGTTGTTTGAAGCTTTCGGCGTTGCGGTCTTTGTTGCCCTGACAGAATGGGTCGGCCGCGTACCAAACACCGGTATTGTCGCCAACACCACACGCGACTTGGGACGTTCCTAAAGAACCAACGCACGCACCGGCATAATCAACTAGGTTATCTGCGTCATTATCCACGCCGTCATTGCACCGCGCGCAACCACCTTCGGGGCCACCGGCGGGACATCCTACCGGCAGAGGAGGATTGTCTGTTTCATCATCATCATTTGGATTGTACGTACCGTTAGGACCGGAAAAGCATCCGGGGTCTTGAGCGTCTCGTAAACCATCTGGAGGAATATCGTTGTCCACACCGTCACTACATTGGAATCCGCCACCACCTTCATCATCATCGTTTAATGCCGAACAGCCGGAATCGCCGGTACCATCCGTTCTATAATCAATCCTACCATCACCATCATTGTCAAGACCGTCGGCACAAGCCGCCAAGCGGAAATGCGCTCGAACTGTGTCCTGTTGATTCTCCACAATATTGAAAATGCAATTGGGATCGAAACTACCATTGCAAACATTCCCCACCCAATGGTCAAAAATTGTACCAACAGAACCGTCTGGATTAGCGTAGAGGTAGACCGATGAACCGTAGAGAATTTGGTACCGGCAGGTTTGATCGGGACAATCGTGCTCCTCCGTGTCCCCCGTATTTGATTCGTGCACAACACCCCTACCGGTCGAGTCCGAAGTATGACCGGTAGTCAAGGTAACGTTTGGTGGCGGGAGAATATTTACTCCATGCCCTCCGGCCGAGTTTGTACATTGTGGAGTCTCGAACATTCCGCCACAAATAAGAAACCGGGGGTCGTCTTGTTGTGAATTAGTTACCACGACATACGCGTCGCGACGACCAGGCGTAGAATAAGAAATAATAATCGGTTGCTCTCTGTATTCGCGAAGATGGTCGTACCAAACATAGGTTGTGTTACCCGTTCCGCAGGCGTTGCGCACAAAGACACTCCACGTTACCGATTGATTAATATTCGCCTCTTCGGGATCCACAACACAATAGGCGGTGATGCCTTCGTTTGCGCTTCCGGGTGGCTGGCACTCTGGGTCAGCCATGTCAACTGGTCCATCTCCATCATTATCAATACCATCATTGCATTGGGTAATAATGACGTTTGGAGTAAACATCGCTCTTACAAACCTTGATTGATCCATCGTCACTCTGCACGTGTCACCCGTGCCTCCCGTACAACCATCCCAAGCAAGCGATTGGTCGGGTGGAATAGTGGCGGTAAGCGTAACCGGAGTATTCTTGTCGTAATGTTCGGTGCAGATGTTCACCGAACCACCCTCCACGCACATCTTTATTTCGGGAGGATTCGGAGGTGGGTTTTGGGTAGGAATAGTGGCGGAAACGGAACCGGTGCCGGTTACCGTAACGCTAAGTCGCGGACCTTCGTCGTCGTCGCTACCATTCCATGCTCCACCGGGACCAGAAAGACAGCCCGGGTCATTTCTATCTATCAAACTATCGGCATCATTATCAATTGTAACATCGGTACACTCGGTCTTGCGAAACTGGGCGTAGACCGTTTGGGCGGCATCCATAATAAAATTACACGGTGTGCCATCAGAACAAAGAGCGCTTTGGGTGGAGCCGTCAGCGTCGACCCATTTTATAAACAACGAGTTTAGACCGTTGGAAGCAGCAAGCTCAACGTTCGCGCCGTTTGCAATGTCGTAAAGGCAAACACTGTGTCCGTCAGCGCTACAATAGTATGGAGTCTGCGATACCCCGTCTGCTTTAACATACACTAAGCCCAACGCGCCGTTGAATCTGATGTCGCCAGTAGTGAGAATGAAAGTACCTGCGCTTGGAGGGCTAAACGTCGCGATGACGTCCTTGTCGGTATCCATTGTTATCGAACAGGTCGCGTTGTTGCCGGAACATACTCCTCCACTCCAACCGGTGAAAGTGTAACCAGTATCGGCAGTAGCGCGTAAAATGATTTGGGTGCCACTGTTATATGTTTGCGTGCAATCGCTCGGGTTACCGCTGGTGTGACAGTTTATGTCAGTGGTGCCGTTATCCGGCGCCGTGATTTTACCGTGCGTGCCGTTTGCGCCGGTGGTTAGGGTGAAGATGTTGGGGGCAGAACGATTGAAGGTGGCGGTAACAGTCTTAGCCGCATCCATGGTAGTGGAACATTTAGTAGGCTGGCCATACCAAGGTATACAGTTCGGAGACCAACCAACAAAGGTGGAGCCACCGTCTGGAATGGCAGTAAGGTTAACAACTGTTCCGGATGGAAAATTTGCTGTGCAATAATAACCACAGGAAATGCCCATTGGGCTTGAGCCAATGATGCCACTGCCTGTTCCATTTTTGTTTACAGTAAGGAGGAACGTATCTGGTGGCGTAACACTAAACGTCGCGGTGACAGTCTTAGCCACATCCATGGTAGCAAGACAAGTGTTACCCGCTCCGGGAGTACAGTTGGTCCAAGTAACTGTTTGGCCCGAAGGTACCGAAGCTGTTAGCGTAACTGGTGTACCGACGGTATAGTTTTCAGTACAAATATTAGGCGAGCCACCCTGAACACATACTTCAATCCACGGCGGATTAGGCGGAGGGTCGGCGGGATTAGTAGCGGAAACGCTGGCATCACTACTGCCTGTTACTGCGACAGTGAGCATTGCGGTGTTTGGTGCATCAAACCTAGCATTTACTATTCTTGAGGTGGTGGTTAGGTTGACAACACAGGTATTGCCGCTTGAACTATCACAACCAGTCGTCCATCCACCAAAAGTCGAACCGTCGCTTGGGTTTGGGGTGGCTGTAAGAGTAACAGAAGTATTGCTGTTGTAGTCTTCGGTACAGTCGGAACCGCAATTTATTTTTGCCGGTGATTCGCTTGAGGTAACCGTGCCGGTGCCCGCACCATTTTTGGTAACAAGTACATTCGGTCCTTCGTCATCATCGCCAAGGTCGTTACAGCCGGGGTCATTGCCCGTACCGTAGTCGGTTTTACCATCTAAGTCGTTATCAATACCGTCAGAGCATTGCGTCTTTCTAAATTGCGCGTAAACGACAGTGTTGGCATTTATAATGAAACTGCAGGGAGTAATACCGCCGGGACAGATACTGCTCTCATTTATACCGCCACCATCAACCCATTTGACGAAAATCGAGTTGGTGTCGGCTGTGGCCCCAAGCACGATGGCATCACCGTTTGCAATATCACCGTAGAGACAAACATAATCGGTGCAGGAATTTCGTTGCACCCCGTTCACTCTGACAGAAACACTACCCGTACCACCGTCGCTGGTATAGCCGGTAATAAGCATTAAGGTAGCAAGGTTAAACGTGGCTGTTACGGTTTTGGCCGCGTCCATAGTAGTGGTACATTGCAAAGGATTGCCGGGCGAGGGTGCGCAATTTGAAGACCAGTTGACAGATACATATCCCGGCGAGAGAGTGGCGGTCAGTGTTACGGGTGTGCCGGAGTTATAATTTTCTGTGCAATCAGAACCGCAATTGATACCGAGCGGAGATGAGACGACGGTGCCACCACTAACGGGTGATTTATTTACCGTGAGTAGATATCGGGTTTGGGTGAATGTGGCCGTAATATCCTTACCGGTGGTCATAGTCACGTTACAAACATTCCCGCTTGAGCTCGTACAGCCATCACCCCATCGGCTGAATACCCAGCCGGGATCGGGGGTAGCTGTAAGGACGGGAGTGGCGTTGTAATTATAGTCCGCGTGACAGGTGCCACCGCAATTTATTTTGGCCGGTGATTCGTTTGAAAGAACTGTCCCGTTCCCCGTTTTGGTCACATTCAAATGCGCCGTGGACTTACACTGCACTTCTCGGTCTTGGAACTGGTCAAGTGGCGGGCAGGAACTGCTGGTATATTCTTCATTATAGGCAACACTCTGCTTTTGATTACTTGGGCCATCAGGACCAGCAGCTCCGCCAATAGCGTAGAGTTTACAGCCATTCGCCGCTCCAACTAAACCCGCGCGCGCATGAGCCATGCTTGCTAGACTACCCCAAACATTTGTAGCTGGATCATAAACTTTGACAGTTTTCAGGTCGATCATATCGGATCCACTACCGTGTGCATATCCTCCAAAAAGATGAATCTTACCGTTTATAGATGCAGACCCGGGATAAGTTTTGTCCTCACCAATACTAGCTCTCGCACTCCAAACATTTGTTGCAGTATTATACTCATATGTTATGCCTGGCGGAGTGGCTTGAAACACAAACACCTTACCAACACCCGCGACAGTAACACCCTCCGAATTATGACCATTAAGCCATATTGGCGAATCAGCTTTCGTAGTATCCCAAGAATTATTTGCTGTGTCATACACATGGGTCTTGTAGGTGATCTGGAAAAGTGTGCCACTTTTCCAGATCTGCCCTCCTGTTACATAAATTTTTGTTCCTATAGCTGCCACACTATGCCCAAGTCTACCAAAAGGCATTTGGGTCCCTGTGCTCCAAGTATTTGTTACAGTGTCATAAATATCTACACGTTTGATAAACGATGACTCGTTCAAAAAACTCCCTCCTGTCCAACCGCCGATTACGTAGATTTTTGTTCCAACACTAACCGCTTCATGAGCTAATCTAATCGTCGAAGGTAGTGGGGTTTTTAATTCCCAACTATTAGTGGCAATAACGTAGGCACGATTCGTATTTGTTGAAGAATTTACACAATCACGACTATTGGTGCATCCACCAATAACGTATACTTTGCCATTTACTTGCGCGCCTGCGGCACTAGTAATAGCAACGGGGATCGGAGCTTTGTCCATCCAGGTATTTTCATCGGGATTTCCATTACCCGTAACTTTTTTAACGTCGGTACACGTTTTGTTCGTCAGCGCCGGACAACTGTATTGATTTACTGTATCCGCATCGCATGTATCCGTATGCGCGGGAGGATTATATGCGTTCCCCCACGTGCCGTATGTATCAGTTTCATCTATGCCACCTTGACTGTGAGCCCCCACGACCTGCACGAAAAAAAGAGCGGAACCTATGAAAAGAAGCGCGAGCAGAATCGCCTTGCGAAGGGTGAGTGTGTTGGAAATAGGCATCATGTCTGAATATGCAATATAAAAAGGAGTATGGGTCTATTGTAGCACCGCACAAGTAAAAAATACGTTATCTATCCACAACAACCCCGTCACTCGCGGATGACGGGGTAAGCACCAAATCCGAAGCACGCCTACCCGACCGCTGGCGGGAAATCGCAAAAGTCATTTCCACTATTCGGACGATCGTCCGAATAGTGGATAATTTACCCCCACGTCGCTCTTTGCGTAAGAGCTTTGTGGGAGTTCTTATTTACCGCTTTGACCAAGCACCTATTTGAAAAGATGGCATATGTGGTTAAGTACCACTTGGAAACAGTCGTATCTGCCAGAAATAGTTGTATGTGTTGTAAAATAGGTGCTCGGTTTATTATCCGTAACCGCTCCGTGCGGACGGATAATGAAAATGCCGGTCCCCGAGGTGGAGGACCGGCGCGAATAGCGAACATTAACCGCAAGAACATGTGTTCAGCGCCAGTCGGCGGCAATCCGCGTATTTGCCGAGACGGTGAGAAGGCCGGCGCGGTCATGGACATTACTCGAATCACGAGTAATGTGCAGAATTACTCCCTCTCCGGGCGTGATTGACGGGAAACTGAAGTGGAAGTATGCCAGCCCAACATCGCACGAAAGGACAGCCGAGTCGGCCGTCGCGAGCGGAGAACTGGCCACCACGAAAGCAGTCGTGGGACAGCCTGCCAGTCTCACACCGGACACCTCGAGCGTCACGGGAATTGCGGAAACAAATCCCATCGGAATGGTAAAGGGGCAATCCATACCCGACACCACACCGTCTGGAAATTCGATGTTGGCGCCCATCGCCACTGCCCCATCGGTAGGCGTGCACTGGACCGTCAGCAACACTGTTTGCATATCCATCGGATTCGGGTCGGTGGCCATGCCTCCACTGCAACCGAGCGAGAGCGCGCTTGCGACAAGTGCCACAAGAACGAGCGAAAAGACTCTTCCTGCCTTCATTATGAACTCCTCTTACTTGGAGGTTTAACCTCCAAGTTCTCGATAGTAGCCCGAACCGGAGTGGCCGAGCTGTGCCTATCTCTATCCACGGCCACCTTAGCAAGTACCGTATTTTTGTCAACCCCGATAGTGTTAGGCCGCCCCAAGGTGGTCGTAGCCACTGCGCTACTGCGCAGGGCGAACACTATCGGGGTTACTCCCCGATTTCCGCCGGAGCAATCCTCTTTCCGACCGACACACTCTGCAAGGCTTCAACGATTGGGTCGAAGTAGCCCTGCATAATTTTCGGAATGTTGTGCCAGCTTTCTTTGATACGATGGTCAGTTACCCTGTCTTGCGGGAAATTGTATGTGCGAATTTTTTCACTTCTATCACCTGTACCAATTTGTCCCTTACGCTCGGCCGACTCGCCGGCAAAACGTTCCTCTTCTTTCAGCGCCTCGAGTTTTGCGGCCAAAATAGACATAGCTTTTTCGCGATTCTTCAACTGACTGCGTTCGCTGGTACAACGCACAGCAATGCCGGTCGGTTTGTGAATGAGGCGCACGGCCGTTTCTACTTTATTCACATTCTGTCCGCCAGCACCGCCCGAACGCGAGAATTCCATTTCCACATCGGCTGGTTTTATTTCAAATTGAATTTTGTCGCGCAAAGGCAAAACCGCCACAGTAATGGTGGAAGTATGTACTCTACCCTGCTTTTCGGTGGCCGGAATACGCTGAACACGATGCACGCCGGATTCGTAGCGAAGCGCGGCATAGGCCTTTTTACCGTGTACCTCAAACGACACTTCTTTGTACCCGCCTACTTCGTTTTTCGATTCATCAAGCATGGTAGTACTCCAACCTTGTAGTCCGGCATATTTTTCATAGGCCTCCTTCATTTCAAGAGCAAAAAGTGAGGCCTCGTCCCCGCCCGCGCCTGCGCGGATTTCCACCAACACTCCTTTCGGCTCGTTTTCTTCCTCCGTCATTTTCTCCACGATTTCTGCCATTTGTTTCCATAATGCTTTTTGATTTTCTTCCAGCTCGGCGATTTCGGCCAGAGCCATGTCCTTGAGCGAGGCATCGGAAAGAAGCGCTCGGGCATCAGCGATATTTTTCTCCAGACGCTCATACTCAGTGGCCAGATAAACTGTTTTATGATTGTTTTTATATTCCTCTAATGACTGCGTCATATGCGATGCTAATATACGAATTCATACGAATAATGCGAATGGGGATGGGCGCCCGCGGTCAGTCCGCTTCTTTAGCGGTCGGACCGCTAATCTTTTCTTCGTGATGTGTACTTTAAATCCCATGCTTGGCAAAAGCCAACCACGTTAACATAATACACCAATAGTCCCCGCTAGGCCTCTGTTTTTCTAGTGCGGATTTTTTTAACGGTAGGCGCTTTTGCCTTGGACTGGCGGGTTTTAAATTTCTCTACTCGGCCGGCAATATCCAAAATCTTTTCGTTGCCCGTAAAAAATGGATGGCAGTTACTACAAATTTCCACGTTGATTTTCTCTTTCGTGGCACCAGCGTAAAGAACCGCCCCGCAAGCGCAGGTGATGATAGCTTTAGGAAAGTATGCTGGGTGAGTGTCAGTTTTCATCCCATTAGAAGTTTAGATATGTAATATTAAGTAATGATTCTACAGGATTTGAGTATTTTTTACCCCGTAAACTATTGTACGCCCCAGTGAACTTCTAACGGGACAAGTAGCGGGAAATATAACATATTGGGTAAAGCACGTCTAGTGTTATTAGGTTTTTATCGGAAGCTTTTAACGGAAGCCAGGCTTCCGTTAAAAATTGTGCAAAAAAAACGCCCCGACCATAGTCGAGGGCGGGTGTTAAGGCGAGAATTCCACTCGCCATCCGTGCTTTCCCAGAGCGTACGTGGTGTCCACCGTGGGTTGACTGTTCTTGCTCCAAGATGTCACTCGGCGGGCGCCATCTGCCGTCTTGGCGATATTCTCGAGCGTCACTTGGGCAATGCTCGATGATGAACCTCCGCCCTGAGCGATACGCGCAAGTACTCGGCCGGCAAGCTCGAGCTCGTCTTGCACTTCTGCGAGTTGCTTCTGAAGTTCCCGTTCCCGATCGGTGGTGTCCATTTTCTGCCCTTTTCTATTTTTCCCTAGATCTCCTATACATGAGCATACCAAAAAATATCGCTTACTACAAGTCGAGAAATAATTTTTGTCCGCATTATTTTGCGTCAATTCCCTGCCTACCGGCAGGCAGGCGCAAAGTTCCGCATTCTGCTATAGGTCAAGAGTGTCGATATCTTTCTGGAACTGCTGGGCGCGTTTGGCTACTTGATAGCCGTAGCTTGAGCTTGGATTCATATGGCGCGACAAACGCGTGCCGCTTACGGTCAGACCAGCATAATATTTTGCGGCCGAACAACGCCAAATCTCAACGGTAGTGGAAAAGGCAGTTTTGCAACGAGTTTGTGCATCAGAAAGATATAGCGCGGTACCGGTGAAAGCGTCGAGGTTTTGAAATGGTGATGGGGTGGAAATGCCAAGCACATTCCCGATGCGATTTTTAAACCCACTCCATGTTTGGGGCATAAATTGGGCCGGCCCTATGGCTCCACCAAACTCACCATCTTTTGAAATCGGGCAGGACACTGGAATTTTGTCCGGATTTAAACCAAGCTCACTAAGAATTGCTAAAAAGTGCGTTTGTTGTGTGGGACTCATGACCGTGCCCGTACTATTATTCCAAGCTTGATTGTAAGTACAGCGACCAATGTTCCCGCCGATATTGCCGTTCATCGACGACTCTTGAGTAAGCACCGCTAGCACAAGTGCGGAGGCCACGCCGATCGTCGCCTCGTGTGACTGGATTAATTTCAAAGCATCACCAAACTTAATCTCCGTTCCACCTACTGTACGAAAAATACGATTTCTGATTTCGTTTTTGATACGCTCTTTTTCGGCGATATCTTTAATATAAGCTGTCTCTTGGCCACGTGTAACCGCAAGAATTCTGGCTTGCTCTTGGCGATAGTTTTCTGATTTACGCTTTTCTGCTTCTTGGCTGAATTTTAAACTTTGTTCCTGAGCTTTTTTTGTTTCCAAATCTTTTTTTTCTTTTTCGGTAAGATTCTTAACTTCGTGTACCTCTAAAAATGTTTTGCGCAAATCGTCTTTAATGGCGACAAATGAATCGAGGTCAGCGAAAAAGTTGGAAAGGTCTTGGTCGGAAAGAAAGGTTTCTATCGGAGTAACATCCTGATACTCGCGCGTTTTGCGTACCAATTCCCCCATAGAACTCTGCACGCGATCAAGCCTGCTCGAGAGATCGCCGATACGCTCCGCTTTTACTGTAATAGTGTCTCCGAGCTGGCGAATTTTAATCGCGCGAGCCTTGATATCAAGCTCGGCTTTTTTAATACGGTCGGTGTAAGCCTTGATCCCCTGCTCAAGAGTAGTTGAGGTTTTTTGGCTATTGGCCAGAAGATCTTTCTGTTTATTTATCTCGGCTTCGCATAATTCGAGGATGGCTTGAAGTTCCGCCTCATTTTTACCGTCAATGGCACTGGTGCAACCACCACCGAAATCCTCGGCATGTGCCGGGTGCACTCCAGGCAAAAGTAAAAAGGTAAAAGCAATAAGCGAGACAGCTAGTGTCTGGATGATGAGTAGTGGTCGCATAGGAAAACGCCTACATACATAGGCTATGGTAAGTATAACGCAACGGAAAGACGCTTGCTACAAAAGAAAAACTAAGCGGTCGCACCGCCTATGGGCGGAACGACCGCGGACACATTGCGACTTAGCGACTTGGTTGCCTTCCCGGGTGGCAACACGCAAGCAAAGCGAGCGGAGCAGTCGTCGCATGACGGCAACCGAGTTGCCAAGTCCGAACACTCATTCGCTCCCATTCGCCTGCCTGCGCAAGCAAGTAATTAGTGTTGTGTCTATTCGTATCGTCTTACTTCGCAGGTTTGCCAGCTTCGACAGGATTACCTTCAGTGGCCTCTCCGGGAGCAGGCTCTTCCTTGCCCTTCTTTTCCACTTCAATCTTGGAAAGGTCAACCGGCTCGGCCACCTCTTCCACTTTTTCTTCTTTTGGCAGGGCCACTGAAATAATAATGTCATCGGGACGAGCAACAAGCTTAGCCGATGGCGGGAGAGTAATATCCTTCACGCTAATATGACTGCCGAGCGTGGCAAGTAGTGATAGGTCGACAGCGAGGCTGTGTGGCAGTTCTTTCGGTAAAATTTCAATTTCAAGTTCATGTAAGACTTTGACCAAAACTCCACCCATACTTTTCACCGCCTCGGAAACTCCCTCAAAAACAAGCGGTACTTTGACTTGGATTGGCTTGGTCACATCAATAACATAGAAGTCGGCGTGTAATGGTTCGCCGGAGACAGGGTGGAAAGCAGTATCGTGAATAAGCACATCTTTGTCACCAGATGGTGTTTTTAGGGAAATAATGGAAGACTCACCGGCCTCTGCCCAGACTTTTTTAAAAGTTTTTGCATCAATAAACAAAGGCGTAGTCTTATCCTTTGCGCCATAAACCACCACCGGCATTCTGCCGGCAAGGCGCGAGGCAACTAGGTCATTTCCGAAAACATCTCGTTTTTCTGCAGTTAATGAAAGCATGCGGAAGAGTATATAGAAAATGAGGAAAAATGGCAACTTAGCCCGCCCGAATTCTAGCTCCAAGTGCAATGGAAATTGAAAAAAGCCTTGCATTACAAGGCTTAAACGACAAATGTCCGCAAGGTACAATAGCTGAGTAATTACCCATTACCAGCAT
>Ga0209541_10005276_pt1 | contig 22624 bp, 27 predicted proteins | sample RifCSPlowO2_01_FD_184027 | JGI IMG/M metagenome (GOLD analysis project Ga0209541, IMG submission 184027) | Groundwater microbial communities from Rifle, Colorado - Rifle CSP2_plank lowO2_0.1 (SPAdes) (version 2) | ecosystem: Environmental > Aquatic > Deep subsurface > Groundwater | place...
GGCCACGGCTTCCCCGTCTGCAAAATTTTCCGCCAAAGCCAGCGCCTCCGCGATTCCCCCCGCCTCTTCCTGGACTTCGTAGGAAAGGCGCAGGCCAAAATCCGTTCCCGAGCCGAGGAGGTTTAGAAAATGACCGGCGTGTTCCCGGCCCGAGACGATCATGACATCGCGAAACCCGCAGGCGACCATGGTCTCCAAGGGGTAATAAATCATCGGTTTATTGTAAACCGGCAAAAGATGTTTATTGGTGACGCGGGTCACCGGCCGCATCCGGCTACCGGTTCCCCCCGCGAGAATAATGCCTTTCATATCAGGTTGGAGATTTCAGATTAGAGGTTATAGTGTCACTTCTTAGGATTTTTGCCAAGTGAGTTTTCTAGACCGTAAAGCATCTTCGCGCATTCTTCATATTCACCAACTATGTCTTTTAGCGGCTTTTCCTGCAAATAGTCCTTACGATACGCGACGTTGAGATGGTGGATGGTTTCTCTTATTTCACCCTGTGCTCTGCTAATGCTTTCCAAATAAATGTTAGTGTGCTTGTTATCAAATCCTTCGGCAATGTTGGCTGGAGCAGAGTTTGCAGAACGTCTCAGTTGTGAGCCTAGCTCATAAAGCTCAAACTTGGGGAACGCTAAAGTAAGGCTGTGTACTTTCAAGGATAGCTCAAAAAGTCTTTTATAAACTTTTAAATCCTCAATTCTCACTATAATCTGTGATCTCTAATCTTTCACCTGCGCGAGGAACTCGCGGAGGGCTTCTTGCCACGGCCGCATCGGTTCGAGTTTCGTATTCAAAAGAATGCTGTAGGCCGGGCGTTTGGCGGGACGTGGAAAAAACGAAGCTTGAACCGGTTTCAGTGTAACATTCATCTTGAGAATTTTGAAGATTTCCAGCGCAAACCCGTACCAAGTTGCTTCACCGCTGTTCGGACAGTGGTAGACACCGTACTCGGCCTTGGCGGCGACTATTTCGCGCGTCCGCTTCGCGAGGTCTGGCGCATAGGTCGGGCAGGAAAGCTCCTCGTCCACAACGGAAATCGGCTCCTTACTTACTTCGTTTTTGGCCGCCAAACTAAGCATCTTCTGCACGAAACTTTGCTTACCCTCGCCGGCCTGCCCAAAAAGACGGGAAAGTCGGATCAGATAATATTTTTTTGTATGCGAGGCGAGCAGCTGCTCGCCCAAGAATTTGGACTCGCCGTACACGGAAACCGGGAGAGGGTCGGCGTTTTCGTCATAGCCGTGTTTTTTCGCCCCGTCGAAAACATAGTCCGTGCTGTAATGAACTAGTGGAATATCCAGAGTCGAACAGGTCCTCGCCAAACCGCCAACGGCGTAACCATTGATGGACTTGGCCAAGCGCGGGTCATTCTCCGCACCGTCCACGTCATTGTAGGCGGCGGCATTAATGATGAGCTCAGGGCGTGAATCTTGAATCTTGAGTCCTGAATCCTGTTCGTCGGTGATATCTATCTCGCCGCGATCCCATGCGTGGACTTCGTTGCCGTCCGAAAATTCGCGAACAAGCGCTTGCCCCAGCATCCCCTTTGCCCCGATAATTAGTACTTTCATGCTTTGTTGTCATTGCGAGGCTGTTTGAGCCGAAGCAATCTCATCGGCGACGGGATTGCTTCGCTTCGCTCGCAAAGACGAATAATTAAGGCCCGTATTGCTTATCAAAATATTCCCGGCTTCGCTCCTTGAGCGGTTTCCACCATGACTCGTGGGCGCGGTACCATTCGATCATCTGCCGCAGGCCATTCTCGAAATTAATCTTGGGTTTCCAGCCCAGCTCTTTTTTAATTTTCGAGGAATCAACCGCATACCGCTCGTCATGCCCGGGCCGGTCCTTCACAAGCTCGATTTGATCCTCCTCGACTCCCATCAAGGAACAAATTTTCTTGGCAATTTCCAGGTTCGAAAGTTCCTTGCCTTCCCCGCCGACGCAATACGTTTCTCCAGGCTTGCCTTTTGAGAGTACCAGATCTATCGCCCGGCAATGGTCCTCGACATGGAGCCAATCACGAACTTGGTTTCCTGGAGTGTAAACCGGAATTTTTTTGCCATCCAGGATATTCGTGATGGCGAGGGGGAAAAATTTCTCAGGAAACATATACGAACCGTAATTATTGGAACAATTCGTAATCGTGGCGGCGAGGCCGTAAGTCGTATACGCGGCATTCACTAGGTGATCGGAGGCGGCCTTTGAAGCGGCGTAGGGACTCCTCGGATGATATTTGGTTTGTTCGTCAAACTTCTCTTTTGAGTCGATGGGTAGTTGGCCGAAAACCTCGTCTGTCGAGATGTGGTGAAAACGTTTGATCTTCAGTTTGACCGCGGCGTCCAGCAGAGTTTGAGTGCCCACGACATTCGTCTGGATAAATGCCGCCGGTTCCATGATGGAACGGTCGACATGCGTCTCTGCCGCGAAGTTGACTACCGTTTCGCACCCTTTCATCACATCGTAAACAGCTTTAGGGTCGGCGATGTCGCCCTTGGCAAAACTATAGTTTTTTGATTCCGCGATATCCCTCAAGTTTTCTAAACTCCCGGCGTATGTGAGTTTGTCAAAATTAACAATCTCATCCTCGGGATGAGACTTCAGCCAATAGTGGATAAAATTGGAGCCGATAAAACCAGCCCCGCCGGTGACGAGCAGTTTCATATTTTCATATCGATCTCAAATAAATAAAGTGCACTAATAGCGTAAGCGCTGATTATCTCCTGGTCTTTTATCATTTGATGTATATCTTCCAAGCTGAAAGCTTTTTTATCAATTACGTCCGGTTCGTTTTCGCTTTTAACAAGCTTCAAATCCTTCGCAACAAAAACTTCTGCTTCGTGCTGCATCCGCCCGGCACTCGGACGAAAAGTTCCTATTTTTTTCCAAGTTTTTGCTTCCGCCCCAAGTTCTTCCGTCAGCTCCCTTTTCCCAGCATTTTCCACGAGTTCCCCCTCATCAACGTCCCCGCATACGAGATCCCAATGATAATCGTCGAAAATATATCGATACTGCCTGATCATCCAAATCCTCCCGGAATCATCGACAGGTATCACACACACCCCGCACGGCTGTTCGACAACCCCGTAAATTCCCTCTTTTCCGTCCGGCTTAATTACCTTGTCCTCTCGAACTTTAATCCAGGGGTTTTCGTATACGTACTTGCTCGATAGTTTTTTCCAGTCCCCTTGCATTCAAGTCCCCACCTCCCAAGAGCTTAAGTACTTTTTCTGCTCCGCCGTGAGTTCATCAGTCTTGATGCCCATCGCCGAGAGCTTCAGCGTCGCGATCTCGCGGTCGATCTCGTCGGGCAAAGCGTAAACCTGTTTCTTCAGTTTGCGGCGGTTTTTCACTATGTATTCGGCCGCCTTGGCTTGCGCGGCAAAACTCATATCCATGACCGCGGCCGGGTGGCCCTCGGCGGAAGAAAGATTTACGAGCCTGCCCTCGCCTATCAGATAGACGGACTTCTGCGGCGTCAGCGTGAAACGCTGGAGATTCGGGCGAACTTCGGAAATTTCTTTGGCCATACTCCGGAGGCCTTTCACATCGATCTCCACATCGAAGTGCCCGGAGTTCGCGAGGATGGCGCCGTCTTTCATGCGCTCGAACGCATCCATATCAATCGCGTTGATGTCGCCGGTCGCGGTGACAAAGATATTGCCGACCGAGGCCGCCTCGTGAGTACTGAGCACCCGATAGCCTTCCATGCGTGCTTCGAGGGCGCGAACAGCATCAACCTCGCATACCACGACCTCCGCTCCCATGCCGCGCGCTCTGACCGCTATCCCCCGGCCCACCCAGCCGAAACCGATAACTACAAACACTTTCCCGGCCAACAAAATATTGGTAGCCCGCAGAATGCCGTCGATCGTGCTCTGTCCCGCGCCGTAGCGGTTATCAAAAAGATATTTCACTTTTGAGTCATTTACCGCCACAACGGGAAATTTGAGTTTGCCGGACTTGGCTAGACTCTTGAGACGAATGACGCCGGTGGTAGTTTCCTCGCTGGAACCCCAAATACTCTTGGCCTGCTTTTCATATTCAGTGTGCAGTAGGCCCACGAGGTCAGCTCCGTCATCCATAGTGATAACCGGTTTGGCCGCAAGCACTGAGCGCAAGTGTTCGTAGTACGTTTTGCGATTCTCTCCTCTTTTGGCAAACACCGGGATTTTGTAGTGCTGCACGAGCGCGGCCGCCACCTCGTCCTGTGTCGAAAGCGGATTGGAAGCGCAGAGCGCTAAGTTGGCGCCGCCTGCTTTGAGGACAATCATCAAATTCGCCGTTTCCGCCGTGACGTGGAGACATGCTCCTAGTTTCACGTTCTTAAGAGGTTTGCTTTTCAAAAAATCGTCCCGAATTTTCGAGAGCACCGGCATTTCCCGCGCCGCCCATTCAATCCGCGATTTACCACGGTCCGCGAATTTCAAATTTTTTACGTCAGACTTCATGAACCACCTTTGTCTTTGCGAGCGTTAGCGAGCAATCTCATAATCAACGGGATTGCTTCGTCTCCGTCAGCTGACGAATCCTCGCAACGACAGATTATGTTTAAAATTTTTCTTATATCTCGCTCTTGCCGCATTCCAATCAAACTTATGATTCTGCGTGCCGTATTCTTCCACGGCAAACGAAGCAACTGTCGCCCCGAGCTGTCCGCAAGTCCTCAGACCCCGCGCCTTTGGATCTCCTGCCAAGGCCTCTAAATATTCCGATATAGACTTTACTCGCGCGGGGCCAAAGGTACGGGGTGAATTATACCCCATTATCAGGCCTTTCAGGAAGCCCGCGCGGTAAGCGTCCCCTGCCCCAGTTGGATCAACTAAGCGACGCGGTTTCGCGATGCCGATCCTAAATTTTCTGTTTCCTGATATAGAGATCTCCGAACCTTGCGGTCCAAAAGTTCGAACAGTAACCGGAACGGAAATTTTCACTTTTTTTTGTACATACGCGATCTCATAATCGTTCCCGATCAAAACAGCTGCTCCCTTGACTCCTGTCCGGAGCTCTTGGCGGGACAGTGACGTAATTTGCTGGCCCGGATCGAAAATGTAATTTATTTTTTTGCCGGAATAATATTTTGCCAACCTGGCCATATTCTTGGGGTTTTCCGCGGCAATGATTGCCAGATCTCCCGCTCGCGCCCCTTTCGGCATCGACAAGGATTCATTTACCGCTCCGGGATAAAATCCTGTGATCTGGTTGTCGTCTCGGTCAGTGATGATGTGCGCCGCCGCGGTTTTACTTCGTTGGGAATATTGCAGGAGCGCTATGCCAATCCCGAGTCGACGCAAATAAGATGCGAATTCACTATCGCCTCGACCGAGAACCCCCAGGAGCAAGGGTTTCTCGCCAAGCATCGTTAAATTGTAGGCGATGTTCGAGCCCGTGCCGCCAAAATTCTGCCGCAAATCCCTCACGGTGAAGCCGATGCTCAGGGCGTGAATTTTTTCCGGAGCGATGTGATCAACAAAGCGGCCGGGAAAATCCATGATGAAATCGCGGGCGATGCTCCCTGAAACCCAAATTCTTTTCACCCCGTTAGACAATTTATAAACTTAATAGTTCTTTATCAGTTCGTTAGCGCATTATGGACAAACATTTCAGTATCTGAATTTTATTTGTCTAACGGGGCAAGTTTTTGTCGAGTTCCGTCTTTATTTTGCCTGCGGTCGCTGACATTTCCCCCTCGGGATAGCTGCCGCGGCCGCGCCAGGCCTTGAGCCCATCATCAAGCGTACGGGGAATGATGTGCAGGTGCACGTGGTCAACAAGCTGTCCGGAGGCCCGTCCATTATTGATGTGGATATTATAGGCGTCCGCTCCGAGCGAAGCGACCACGGCGAGTCCGATTTTTTTGGCGAGGGCTATCATGCCGGCCAAAACCCCGTCCGGTGTCTCATCGATATTTGAGTGATGTCCCCGGGGAATCACAAGGGTATGGCCAAAGCTGATGGGGTTGATATCGAGAAAAGCGATATACCCATCATCCTCATACACGCGCTCCGAAGGGATCTCATTTTTTTCGATTTTGCAAAAGATACAGTCGTTCATTCGAGAAATGCTACTTCAAACTATTCCAATCAAATCCTATGGACGGGTCATTCCAAACAATCCGCTTTTCATCCACATCATGGGGATTATATGGCTCGGTAGTATGATAAAAAAGTAACACGGGGTCCTTTGAGAGTACTTTGTACCCATGCACAACCCCGACAGGAATGACGATGAGTTTATAGTCATTTTCTCCAGCGTACATGACATCGGTCTGGCGATAAGTCGAGGAGTCGGGTCGGTTGTCATACAAGACGATCCCCGCCCGTCCGGAGCCCACGAACCACAGATCCTCCTGCCGTTCGTGCCAGTGAAATCCCTTTATAGTTCCCTGGTATGCGACCGTAAAAGTAGACTGCCCGAATTTTTTAAGGTACTCCTCATCGGCGCGGACTACTTCCATAAGAAAACCAGCCTTGACTCCCGGCTGATCGAGGTCAGGGAGGTCCTGGTGCACCTTGAGTGGCTTGATTTTGACTCCGTCTATCATCTGGCAGTTATTGCAGCGGCGACCACGGCGAACTTAAGAGGCTCATAAGTAACACTATCAAAATCAAAATTATTTGGAAATAGACTCCCTTCTTATGGAGACGTCCCTCGAAGTGCATCGAGCTCACGATAAACAAAATGTAAAAGCATGCGAAGTTCGTGACCGCAGCGGTCAAGAAATGAACCGGCCAGAAAAATACCGCCCAAGCGATTTCGACCTGGACCAGCGCGCAGATCAGGGCCCAGAACAAGGCGTTTTTGCCGTCTAGGTCACGATTCACGAACATCAAGAAAAATAATCCGGAACTGAACGTGAACACTGCACACATCAGCGCCCACCAAGGGAGTAAAAAGAAAAAATTACCCGCCCAAAGGGTAACCTGGAACAAAAAACCAGTGGTCAAGACCGTTACTTCACCCACTGCTCTCGGATGGGTGGAAGGCAGATAAAGTTCGAACAGATAAAAGATCCCGGCCCCAAGTGCGGCAACCACGACCTTCATCGACGGGGCGGAGACGGCGGCGAGCGTCCCAAAATAACCGAACAAAAACAGGACGGGCAATCCTGCGTCATATAGCCGCTCCCCAAACCGCAGGGAGCGCGTCTGATACCAATTGGCTATCACGACAGCCACTGCAAGAGCTCCAGCAAAAAGCAACAATTCCCCGGCATTCTTATGCTCACGAAAACCGAGGCCAAAAGCCAGAGCCGTAAATAGAACGCTAACGAGTCGCCAAATTTGTTCGGGCATATGAGCGCCACATTAATAATGATCCCAAGACGATGGCCAAAAGCGAAGAAATCTGATCGACTTTCAAACCGGCGACAATATAACTATCGATCCTGAGGCTCTCGATGAGAAATCTCCCGGCCGCGTAAAGAACCAAATACGTTCCTGCGGTAAACCCAGGGCGATCGGGGGTGGCAGCATAACTCACGCTCAAAACTCGCCAGACAACATAAAACACCGCGAGGTCCCAAAGTGATTCGTATAAAAAAGTGGGGTGAAAAAAGCTCTCCTGCAAAAAAACAGTTGGCCTGCTTGCCGGGGGAATGTAGAGCTTCCATGGTAAGTCCGTCGGTAAACCAAATGCTTCGCGGTTGAAAAAGTTTCCCCAGCGCCCCAGAGACTGCGCGAGGGGCAGAACGAGGGCCACCACGTCGAGCGAGCGCAATAAATCAATTTTTTTCCATCGGGCGAACAGAATCATAGCTACAATGCCGCCGGCCATCGCGCCGTATATGGACAGACCTCCGCGATAAATTTCGATAGCCTCAAGCCAGTGTGCGCGGTAGTAATCAAGCGAAAAAAACACGTGATAAATCCTCGCTCCCATGAGGCCGCCAACCACCAACCACAAAATCACGTCGTCCGCCACGCTCCTAGCGAGCCCCACGCGCGGCAGACCTCGACGGACAAGTGCGTAACCCAGCACGATAGCCAGGGCGAAAAGCAGACCATACACACTCAGGCGGACCGGACCGATGAACCACTCCCCTCGGACTTCGATATCACCACGAAACGCGGGAACAATATAAAAAAGCCCAGCCAGGGCCATGGCCCCTGCCGCAATTACAATGAGAAGGGTCTTTTTGAAATTACCCATATTCAAAAAAGGCTCTCTTGGACAGTTACATTCCCGCGCGGTTCCGGTTCGGTAAGCCGGAGCGGAATCTCTTTGGTCTCAAAAAAATCTTTGTACAAAAGCTTTTGATTGCGCATTGCGAAGTCATAAACGTCCTTCGTAAGTTTTACATCATTCAGACAATAGGCCTTGAGCTCGTCAATCTGAGAATTTCTCCACAACTTGATGGCGTTGAGCCCAGTCCCAGTTTTTTGCTCGTTCAGCGTCGCGGAAGCAATAGCATTGAGACTGATGCGGTGACCAAGGACCTTTTCCACTTCCTCCAGCAGGTCGAGCGTAGGCAGCTCCGCGACGGAAAAATTCAGGTAAGGGCGCAAAACGGCATAATCGAACTGCTTGATATTGTACCCGATCACCTGGTCGGCCATGGTCAGGATTTCCCCGAGTTTATGCAGATCGCGCTCCCCAAAGACCTGGAACCGGTTATCACGGTAGGAATAAATTCCCGCCAAGGAGACCCGCAATAAATGATGGCGGCTTCTACCGCCAACTTCCGCGAAATCCTTCTGGGTTTCAAGATCGAGGACTATTTTATTGATCACCGTTGATGATCTCCTGAAAATTCTCCGGCAGGTGATTCTTTCTCCGCCATCCCTGGCATGTATTGCAATTCTGTGTATAGATCCCGGTGCACTCCGGGCAGTCCCTTCGCTCATCCAGGAGCTTCTTCATCTCCTCTCTACTCAAAGCCGGGCGCTCCCGCTTAGGAAGAGCTGCTGGATCTCGTGGTGAGTCGGGGCCGTTTTTTGGGTATTCAAACCCGAATTGTTCCGGACTATGTTCTCGATTCATATCTGAATGTTATTTTAGCACATATAAAAGAATAAATTCTAGCTATTCATGATTGTTTTTGATATATTTAACACATGATTCGAACCTATATCAAGGATACGGTAGAAAATGTGGGCAAGGAGGCCACCATCATGGGCTGGGTCGACGTACGCCGCGACCACGGAAAACTGATTTTCCTGGATATCCGAGACGTCACCGGTATCGTGCAGGTGGTCGTGAACCCCAAGACCGCTCCTGCGGCGCATGAAGCCGCGCAAAAACTCCGCAGTGAATTTGTTGTATCCATAAAAGGCAAGGTGAATAAACGCCCTGAGAAGCTGGTGAACCCCAATCTGCTGACCGGCACGGTCGAGATCGAAGCCCTGGAGATAGAGATCATCAGCGAGGCAAAGACCACGCCGTTTGAACTTACTGACACCAAAAAAGTCGGCGAGGAAATGCGACTCAAATACCGCTATCTCGATCTGCGCACAGCGCGGATGGCCAAAAATCTACGTTTACGACACCGCGTTACTACATTGGTTCGCGAGTACCTGAACCGCAACAACTTCGTCGAGATCGAAACTCCCCTTCTAACAAAAACATCCCCCGAAGGAGCACGCGATTTCCTCGTGCCGTCTCGCCTGCAGCCTGGAAAATTTTATGCGCTTCCCCAAGCGCCGCAGCAATACAAACAGCTCCTGATGATCGCGGGCTTTGAAAGGTATTATCAAATCGCGAAGGCACTCCGGGACGAGGACCTTCGCGGCGACCGGCAGCTTGAACATACGCAGATAGATCTGGAAATGTCTTTTGTAACCGAGAGGGATGTGCTGGACATGGTCGAGGGGCTGATGATCTTTGTTGCGGAATCGCTTGGAAAAAAAATCTTGAAAAAACCTTTTCCTGTTTACACTCACGAGCAAGCTATGAAAGAATTCGGAGCGGACAAATTCGACCTGCGAGGCAAGGACAAGGACCCGGATACTCTAGCGTTCGCATGGGTCGTCGACTTTCCGCTCTTCGAGTGGAATGAAGAAGAAAAACGCCACACTTTCGCCCACAATCCTTTTTCCGCTCCGAAGCCAGAGCATGTCGAGAAGCTTCTCAAGGGAGAAGATTTGGGGGAACTCCGGGCGCAACAATACGACTTGGTCTGTAATGGGCTAGAGCTAGCCAGCGGGGGGGTCAGGATTTCTGACCCGAAAACCCAAAGGAAGGTTTTTGAGATCATGGGTCTTAGCCCGGAGCAAATCGAGAAACGGTTCGGCCACCTGCTTGAAGCCTATGAATACGGCGCTCCCCCCCACGCGGGCATGGCACCGGGGCTCGACCGGCTGGTCACCGTTCTCGCGGGAGAGGAGCATATCCGCGAAGTCATCGCCTTTCCAGTGAGTTCATCTGGAACAACGAGCGTCATGGAAGCCCCTTCGGAGGCGGACCCGAAGCAACTGCGGGAACTGCATATCAAACTGGATTTGCCAAAAAAACATTAAGTAAACCCGTATGGACACCAAACTCAAAAAATTCCTCGATCAAAGCAAAATAAAATATGAAGTTGTGGAGCACAAAAAAGTCTACACAGCTTTCAACGAAGCGGAAACCCAGCATTTGAACGTCAAAGAAGTGGCCAAGGCGGTATTGATAAAAGCTGACCTGCCTCGCGATGCCGAGGGCAAGGCGGGTACCGGCTACGCGCTCGTCGTAGTGCCGGCCGCTAAGCATGTCGATTTCGCTAAAGTGAAGAAAGGATTGAAGGCAAAAAAGGTCAGCATGGCCAAAGAGACGGACATTGCCAAAGTTCTGAAAACAAAAATCGGCCTCATCCATCCATTCGGCAATCTATACGCCCTGCCGGTACTTTTGGACAACGCGCTGACCAAACCGGCGAAATTGGTCGCGAGCGCGGGGTCTTATACTGAATCGCTCGAGCTCAAACCAAAAGACTTTGTACGCGCTGTTCAGCCGGTGACCGGAAGTTTTTCTAAATAAATGCGCATTAAGCTCCAGCAGTTCGAGGGGCCGCTAGATCTGCTCCTCGGGCTCATCGAAGGACAGAAACTCGAGATCACTCAAATTTCGCTGGCTTCGGTCACCGAGCAGTTCCTCTCGTACATGAAAGGGAACACCAACTTGAAACCACAAGAGATGGCCGACTGGCTTGTGGTAGCGGCGAAACTTTTGGTTATTAAATCCAAAGCCCTGCTTCCCGCTCTCGACCTCTCACCAGAAGAAGAGCAGGAAGCGACAAGCCTTGCTTGGCAGCTCTACCAATACAAGCTCTTCAAAGAGGCGGCAAAAAATCTCGGCCAACAGGACGCAAAGCGCCGGCAAGGATGGGGCCGGCATACTGCTTTTGTCGAGAAAATCAGCTTTTACCCGGACCCCAATGTGAACCTCGGCGCGCTCCAGCAAGTCATGCGTTTCCTGGCCAAGAGCCTTGAAGAAATCGCCAAACTTCCGCGAAAAGTACTGGAGGAAGTCGTCACCATCTCGGAAAAAATCGAACATTTGCAAAAAATCATCCATGAGAAGGTCGTGTTCAAGCTAAAGGAACTTATGTCCGGGGCCAAATCCAAAACGGAGATCATCGTAACTTTCCTGGCCCTCCTCGAACTGGTCAAACAAAAAATCCTCTCCGTGGATCAAGAAGCGGTATTTTCTGACATTCTAGTAAAGCGGCGGGAGGGGAAAAAATGAAGATCTTACTTTTAATCGCTGGCGTCGCTGTACTGATTTTTTCCCATCCGCGGGTTAGCAGGTTCATTCTCTCCCGTTTATACAACGAGGGTTGGGTGACCCCACAAAATCCCCCGCTGGAAAAAACCATTGTCGTCCAGCATACTGGCCCGAGACTCACGCTAATCCTGATCGGCGTCGTACTCATGCTCGCTTCAATTTTTGTTAAATAGTGGATCATGGACTTGAAAAAAACAATTGAAGCCATTCTCTTTGTTGCCGGCCGACCCGTAAGCCTCAAGGAAATTGAGAAGGTCACCCACGCGGGGGAAGAGGATATCAAAAAATCGCTTGGAGAAATTCGGCAAACCTTCGCGCAAAGCGGCATCGCCCTACTCGAACAAGGAGGAGACTTTCTGCTCTCCACGAACCCCGAGTGCTCGCCCCAAATAAAAGAATTTCTGAACCTAGAGCTCCGCGAAAAACTCACGGATGCCTCTCTTGAGACGTTGGCGATCATTACATACAAACAGCCGGTCAGTCGCGCGGAGATCGAAGCCATCCGGGGTGTGAATTCCCAGTATAGTCTCCGCGTTCTTATGATACGCGGCCTGATAGAAAAAATAACGAGTCCAAAAGACTCGCGAATACTCCTCTACCGCACCACCCACGAATTTCTACAGCATCTTGGCATTCGAAACCTCAAGGACCTGCCGGAATTTGCTGAACTTACAGCCAAGGTCAAACCTCCTGAGGGCTTTGAAAACCGGACCGCCGCGCCAGAAATTCCATCTCAAACTGTGTAACAATAGCCGCTACAGTCCGTCTTTATTTATGCAGCAGAGATCTAAAAGATCAAAAAAGGGCCCGCAAGGGCCCTTTTTATTATGCTCCTGAACTTTTTAGTCGAGGAACAGCGCGACCGCCCCGAGTGCGCCGGCGTACTTGAGCTTCGATATTCGCACCGGAGGGAGTAGTCTAAGCGAAGTCAGGGTGTGCTTGCGCATCTCGCGCAGAGCCGGTTTCAGAAGCAAATAATCAGCGCGCGAAATCCCGCCTCCCAAGACTATCAATTCGGGATCAAAAATATTTACGAAATTACTAAGGCCCACGCCGAGGTATTTACCTATTTGTTCGTAAATCTTTATGGCCTTGCGATCCCCGGCAAACCCCTTGTTCTGCACGGCAAGTGGATCGGCAACACCCAAGCGTCTAAACCCGTGACTACTGACGAGGTCTTCGATGTTCAAAAACTTCCCCTGTTCTCTTGAAATCACGGAGTGCCCGAGCTCCATGGCCGAAACATGGCTGCCGCGCAAAAGCCGCCCATCAGCCGCCACGGCGCCGCCGACCCCAGTTCCGAGGGTGAGCGCGACGACATTCTTCTTCCCGCGCGCCTGGCCAAATGTTAGCTCTCCGCGCAAAAAACATTTTGCGTCATTATCCAGGCGAACCGGCTTTTTGAAATTTTTAGCTACCCAGTCACGCGGGCTGAAATTTTTCAGGAATCTCAAATTCGGGCTCTTCAAAATCATCCCCCGCCGCAAATCGATGGACCCCGCGACTGATATCCCGATGCCACGCGTCCCCTTCACGCCCAACTCCGTTAGGAGTCCCTTGAGGGCGATAAGAAACCCGCTCCGCGAACGAGGCGTACGGATTTTAGCATGGCGAACGACTTTGCCCCGCCGCCACAAAATTCCTTCTATCTTGCTCCCCCCGATATCCAAACCGATGTAGGATTTGTTCGCGTATTTCATTTACTATTGCTTTCAAAAAATTCCTTTGCTGCTTGCCACATCTCCGGATGACCCTGCGCTTTTGCCCAGTACCACCATTCTACTCCCCAGAAATAATTCCCGGCAAACCCCACCTTACTCGCATACTCAGCGTATTCGCGGAAAATCTCCGGATTCATGAGTTCCAGCTGTCTATCCCATGGGGTGTCGAAGGGGTTGGTAGAAAACCACGGCTCGGCCTGAAGTTCAACGCCGACTATGCGATTTACTTTGGAAAAAGTCTGTAGGATACCAGCACGAATGCGATATACAGCGGGCGGGATGGGATAAGTGAAATATCTGCCCCACTTATCCTGATAAACCTGCCGATACATCGTGGAGCCGAAAATATCCGCGCCTGCCCACGCCGCTGGCAGCCACGCCCCTTTCTCGCCGCTGTCAGTGATTATCAGGGGGCGGGGATCAAGGCTTTTGACCAACCTGAGCTCCTCGGTCATGAGCGACCGGGAAACGGCCGGGCAATCTGGTCCGTAGGGAAAAAAGGGCTCGTTCTCAATCTGCCAGGCAGTAATCGACTCGAAGGATTTGAAATGCATCATGGCTTCGTGGAGCATCTGCAATACCGCCTTTGGCTTCTCCTCACCTGTCAGGGCCTCATACCACTGGGGGTGATGACACTCCGGCCAGCGCGGTTGTTTGTGTCCGAGTACCAGTATCACGCTAACACCTCGTGAATCAGTCTCCCGCAGAAGGGAATCAATCTCCGAGAAGTTAAATTCTCCCCTCTCCGGCTCGATTATTTCCCAATAAGCCGTCAGGCGCACCTTCTCCGGGTTTAAATCATCAAGTATTTGCCTGAATGTATCCTGCGGATCAAGTCCGAAGTATTCCGCCTGTTTGGTGGAATAATTCAGTCCCCAGACAGGGTTTGCAGTAGGCTCGAAACGCAAATAGAAAAACAAAGCGGTAACCACCAACGCAAGTAGTACCCACGAGATAGCTTTGAAAATTTTCTTCTTCAAAGGCCTTGATTTATTTGGTCAAAAGTACCAAGCCGATTGATATGAGAACTATCGCCGCGATCTTTTGACCTAGAATTTCAGCGGTGAAACCTTCCTTCAAAATTTTCGGAAAATACTTCGAAAGTACGGCGGTCATAATCAGCAGCACCGCGTACTGCGTTCCTTGCATCGCGTTTACAATGATGACGCTACCCGCGGAAATCGCGTAGTTCTGCATGAGTCCGGCTAGCCCGCCGGAAACGCGGCTCCCATAATACAAAAATTTATTACCAGTCGAGGTTTGCTTCGGGACAGAAAAAATATGCTTGCGGGTGCGGTGCGGCAGTAAAAAAGCCAGGGACACGGCCAAAAACCCAAGCCGCGTCCAGATGAGCCCGGAAACAAAATTCGTTTTATCAAACGTGTATTTCGTGAGCGTAAAAGACAGGGCGAAGAGCAGGGCCGCGATAATACCATTGAGGAGGGCCTTGGGATGCCAGCCCTCGCGGTCCTTTTTGAAAGAAATCAGGACCGCGCCAGCGACCAGAAAAGCGAAAGCAAGAGTCTGATTGCCGGTGAGCCGTTCCCCAAGTATGAAATACGACAACACGAGGGTGAACACCGGCACAAATCCGCCTTCAATAGGCAGGAGCCGTGAGATGGTCGTCTGGAGAGTTGCCACGTAGAGAAAGTAGAGGGCGAGAACAAATGCGGCACCCCCGATGATGGCGACAACGAGGTCAGCGGCTGACAAAAACTTCAAACCGAAAGGGGCGAGCACCCACGTGAGCGGCCCAGTGATGCCAATATAAAACGCGTACGCGACCGGATGCCGCACGACTTTGCTCAGGAGGAACTTGTCGATAACGCCGTTGACCGCGAACAGGAAATACGCGCCAATGGCGATCCAGATATACATATATAGAGCGATGTCATTGCGAGCCACCCCCTCTCTTTCTCCCCCTGTCCCGTAAGACGGGATAGGGGGAGATGAAGTGGGGGGTCGAGATTGCTTCGTCCGTCAGCTGACGGACTCGCAACGACTAAATAATTAGCGAATTAGTTCTGCAAATCTCGGCATACACCCGAGCACTCGGTCGGATAATCCTCTTGAGACCCTTTTCAAAATCAACTTTGACCAACCCGAATTTCATCTCGTATCCTGTTTTTTCTATCCGTTTGTCGACCGGCCACTCATAGTTGTCCAAAAGAGACCAGTAAAAGTAACCTCTAACTTGGGAGCCTCTTTTGATGGCGCGATGAATTTCCTTCACATGGCTCCTAATGAATTCGGCTCTCAGCACATCCCTGGCATCAGCTACTCCGTTTTCCGTAATGTAAATCGGTTTTTTGAACGCTGAAAGTTTTTTGAGCACTTCATATAAACCTCGCGGATAAATTTCCCAGCCTTTATCCGTGAGGACGGAGTTTTTACCAACAACTTTTTTCACCTGCAAGAGCTTTAATTGGTATTTATTATGAAAATAATAGTTTACACCCAAAAAATCATTTTTTGTTCGCAGGTAAGTCTCCTTAATACTCGCCAAATTCGCAAAGCGTGCTACAAGACTGTCGAAAAAACTCCTGCGGTTCGCAGCCTCATTAAACGCAATAGAATGTGTAAACCCAACCATGGCGCTAGGGTAGTGACCGTGAATCATTTCGTAAGCCCTGTTGTGGGCATCGAGCATATTTCGATAAACCTTTAGAAACTTTAAAAAACTTCTCTTGAAAGGCGGCCACGTGCCATAGTTGTAACCAAACGAGGCATGCATCGACGGCTCATTGACGGTTATCCAAAAATCAATCAAATGCCCAAGGCTGACGGCAACTTTAGAAACGTAATGAGTATATTCTTTGATCGTCGCTTTCGAAGACCAGCCCCCCGCTTTGGCTACCCAAACCGGCAGGGTCAAGTGCTGCAACGTGACAAACGTAGTAAACCCATTCCTTTTTAAGCACTCTAGAACATGCTGGTAGTGATAAATCTCATCCTCGTTCCACACGTCTCTCTCCGGTTCTATCCGGCTCCACTCCAGGGAAATCCGCTGGGCATTCATCCCGAGTTTTTTGGCTATCCGAAAATCCTCTTCGTAGCGATGGTAATGATCGCAGGCCAAGCCTGCCGGGGGCATCTTGGACCGAGCCCAATCGTTGTTGGTTATGCCGCCTTCGACCTGATAGGAAGCGGTCGCGGCACCCCATAAAAACCCTTCTGGAAATTTCAAAACCTTCGGTTTTTTCCTTGTATTTTTTGATTTTGTTTCCATGCGCTTTTTCGTCCAGTTGATTATAACATACTTTTTCAGTATAATTCTCTCATCCTGCCGCCCCAGAAAAAAGGGGTCCACAAAAACCAGGAGCTTGAGTCCCGATTTATCGGGACGAGCACGGGTTTTTGGGGAGAAGGAGTCCGCCCAGGGCGGACGACGCGGCCCTATCGTCTAGCCTGGTCCAGGACGTGGCGTTCTCAACGCTAAAACCCGGGTTCGAATCCCGGTGGGGCCACCACAAAGGACATCTTCTAATTGAAGGTGTTTTTTGTTATAATCGAGTTACAATATTAAATTGACAAATATGTCTAACCAGGAAAATTATCGGCCAACACCAGAGGAACAAGCAAAATTAGAAAAAGAGAGAACTTTATCAGACGCGGATCTATTGAAAAAAGGGGCTGAATACAAAATTGATGAATTCGGAGAAAAACGTCTCGAGGTAACAAAGAAACAACTGGAGGATCTTAAGGCGGCTGGGAAATCTGGCCCCGTTGAAAATCCCGATTTTGATCTAAAAAGACCCAGGGGCGATTCGTTATTTGAGGATATGCTAGATTTTGCAAAAGGTTGCCGTACACAGCGTCCAGATTTATTTGATCCCAAAACAAATACTTGGACAGAGTGGGGACGTACTCGACTTGAGCAAATATATCCCCAGTTGTATCCTAAGGGGGATTTTGATAAGGTCGTCGACAGGGTTGAGAGAGAACTTAAAAATACGAAGTAGCATATATTTGATAAATTTTTCTGACCATGGCAAAATAAGTCTTCCATTTGTCTCGACTTGCACCTCCTGAATATTATTTAGTTAAACTATGTATCACGAAACCGACGAACAAAAGCGAAAAAAAATCCTGGATTTTATCAAGCGCCATCACATCGGCGTACTTTCTACCGTGAATCAAAAGCACCTCCCGCAAGCAGCGGTTGTAGGATTTGCAGAGAACGAAAAGTTTGAAATATTTTTTGGGACCTTTACTGATTCGAGAAAATTCCAAAACTTAGTGTACAACGCTCATGTGGCAATGGTCATCGGCTGGGAAGAAGGTAAGACTGTGCAGCTAGAAGGTTTGGCGCAAGAGATAACGCATAAAGATGAAATTGAAAACATCACTAAAATTCAACTGGCAAAAATCCCCAGCGCCGCAAAGTACGTAAAACTTTCCCACGAGGCCTTTTTCAAGATCCAGCCAAGCTGGATCCGGTACTCTGACCTGTCAGTTGATCCTTGGCATATCTGTGAAATTAACTTTCTGAGATAATCCACCCGATGCCGAAACAAAGGCTTATTTATTTAGCTTGGATCACCACCCTATTGGCCGCCGCCGGCAGTCTGTATTTCAGTGAGATCCGGGACTTCCCGCCGTGCGTGCTTTGCTGGTACCAACGTATCTGTATGTACCCGCTAGTGGCGATACTCGCGGTTGGGATTCTACGTCGTGACAGCAATGTCGCTTATTATGTTTTACCGCTCGGCCTCGCTGGGTTAGCGATAAGCATTTATCATAATCTTTTGTACTACAACATCATTCCGGAAAGCGCCGCGCCTTGTGTCGCCGGTATTTCCTGCACGACGGTCTACATCGAGTGGTTCGGCTTTATCACCATACCGCTTCTGTCACTTGCCGGTTTTGCGTTCCTCAGCGGACTCATGTTCATTGCCTTAAAAAGAAAGGAATAACCGTGAAAAAAGAAGCTTGGATAATGATAGTTATCGTCGCCGTCATAGTCGTCGGCGGCATAGTGCTGATAAACATCGGCAATAACGCGGCCAACGCCCCTGTAGAAAGCACCGACACGCTCGCGAGACCCGAGAACGCCCGCATCGGGCCAGCGGACGCGAAGGTCACGGTAGTCGAGTTCGGGGACTTCCAATGCCCCGCTTGCCGTGCCGCCGAGCCGATCGTCCAGCAGGTCCTGTCGCGGTACAAAGACAATCCAAACTTTTCCTTTGTCTACCGTAATTTCCCCCTGACCTCTATCCACAAAAACGCGCTTCTCGCCTCAGAAATATCCTTGGCAGCCAAAGCCCAAGGGAAATTTTGGGAAATGCATGACGGGCTATACGTCACGCAAGACCAGTGGGCGACAAGCGACAACGCGCTTGATATGTTCCTCGGTTATGCGGGCGAGCTTGGACTCGACGTAAATGAAATGCGGAGCTCTGTGGAAGCCCAGGAATTCACGAGCGAAATCCAGACAGACGTAGACGACGGAGCCGTACTCCGGGTCCCCGGAACACCAACTTTTTTCGTCAATGGAATGAGACAGCAAAGCACTCCGACTTTTGCTGAATTCACCGAACTCATCGAAACCGAACTGCAGAAATAATATCTCTCAAAGTATAAAAAAACGGCTCAACGGACCTCTCTCCTTACTCTCCCCTCGTCAGGGGAGAGAGCTACAAGGAAGATTACTAAGGGTTGAGCCGTTTTTTGCGTCTACCTCGTCGGCGGAATGCGCAAATAATTCACAAGAAATTGAGCGAGCTGACCGAAAGCTGGCGCTGCCGTGCTTTCCGCGAACTGCACGGTTTTTGGGTTTACTATTTTAACTACCATGACAAACTGGGGGTCCTCGGCCGGGCCAAATCCCGCGAAAGTTCCGATCGTCTTCTCAGAATCGTAACCCCGCCCGTCTGACCTCGCCATCTGCGCGGTTCCAGTCTTTCCCCCGATATAGTACCCCGGCACGCCGGCGCGCTTGCCGTGGCCTTTTTCGACCACAGAAACCAGCATGGCTCCAATGGTCGCCGCCGTCTTCGACGAAATAACCTCCCGGGTTTCGGAGGCCTTGAGCTCCTGTATGTTGCCGTCCGCGTAACGGAGACTATCTGCAATACGAAGCGGAACCAACTTCCCTTGGTTAGCAATGGCGGCAAATGCCTGAGCAAGTTGCAATGACGTCACCGTTATTCCCTGCCCAAAAGAGGCCGTCGCGTTATAAACGTCCCCACCGCGATCAGTGAGGTTACTGATGTCGCCGCCAACCTCTGCTGGTAGCGTGACTCCTGTCGGGCTGCCGAATCCAAATTTCTGGATATACTCGAGAAACTTGTCATATCCGGTCTTTTGCAGCACGTGGATGGCGCCCGTATTAATGGACTGCTCTAGGACTTGTGTCATGGTCTGGACGCCATAGGTCTTGTCCTGCGCGTTCCTGATAACAAAATCATCCAACGCCACGAAACCGACATCTTCGTAGGTCTCGTCGGGGGTTACCGCCGCGGCATCAAGGCCGGCCGCCATAGTTATGGCCTTGAATACCGACCCTGGCTCGTACGCGTCGGAAGCTGCGGAATTGCGGAACGCCGAGGGCTCTTCGACTTTATTGAAATTGTTGGGATCAAAGCTCGGGTAATTAGCCAATGCCAGTATCGCTCCGGTTTTTGGGGAAACGATGACAATGCTGCCAGAGTCAGCCTGCGTGCTTTCCACGGTCGTCTTCAAAACTTCCTCGGTCTTGTACTGAATCCCGCGGTCAATAGTCAAAATCACATCCGCCCCGTGCTGGGCCGGCATGAGCTCCCGAAACCCTCCCGTTATCCACCGGCCCGCGGCATCTTTGTCCAAGGTCAGCTGGCCGGAGAGACCTGCCAACTCTTTTTCAAAATATTCCTCCACCCCATACTGGCCGACGCGCAGATCGCCGCTGAAACCTAAGAAACCCAAAACCTGAGAGGCAAACACCTGCTCGGGATAGCGGCGGAATGTTTGCGGTTCGAGTCCGATGCCCTCGAGTTCAAGTGCCGTGATTTTTTGCGAATCGCTCTCCAATACCTCTTTTTTGAGCACTATCCATTTTCGGCTCCGGTCAGAAACCTTGCCGAGGATTTCTTTCTGAGGCAGATCCAGGATCGGCGCGAGAGCCGACGCGGCTTTGGCCGGGTCGACAACTTTCTGCGGTTCAGCAAAAACCAAATTTTTCTCGATATTCGTGACGGCCGCAACGAGGTTTCCCGATTGTCCTTCACTTATAAGTATCTCCCCGCGGGTAGGCAGGAGTGTCTCGGACAAGAGATGCTGATTTTCGGCGAGATCGCGGTAGTGATCGTAGGCCATCACCTGCAGCCAAAAAAGCCGCGAAATCACCGCGGCCAAAAGAACCAAAAATACTAAAAAAAGCAGGACAGGACGGAAGCTCCTCCCGTTCCCGCCGTTTGTTTTCACCATCAGTTCAATTCAAATTAATGGCCGCCAAGGGCAAAATCGTTCTCACCAATATATCGGACTTTGCCGCTAGGCACTAAGTTCAAATTCTGAACATTCTGTTCGATCCGCTGTATCGACTGCAGAGAGGCCATGTCCAGCTCGAGCCTTTTCGTCGTTTCTTTGAATTCTGTGAGACTCTGCTCCAGGCGGCTGATCTCATACCCCTTTGTGGAACTGTCGTTGACCTGAACCAGATAGGCGACGGACATCAATATCAACAACAAAAAAACCCAGTACCCGAGATTGGGCGTCGGTATGGCGGTTGCTTTCTTGGGTTTGGTTTTTACGGCCTGTGCCAGGCCCAGTGTGAGGGCAAAATATCGACCCATATGCAGAGAGATCCTTTTTTGTCTTTATTTATCTAAAGTGGAGGAAATTGATTACTTTATCTTTTCTGCGGCTCTGAGCTTTGCGCTACGAGCCCGGGGATTCCGTTCGATTTCTTCGGGTGTCGCGGTGACTGGCTTTTTGGTTAAGATTTTAAGCCTCGCATTATTACTGCCGCACTGGCATATGGGAAAATCCTGGGGGCAAATACACTGCCGACTGTTTTGATTGAAGAAATTTTTTACTATTCTATCTTCAAGGGAATGAAAGGAAATTACGACTATCCGCCCTTTTGGAATCAATATCGAGAGAGCCTGGGGAAGCGCTTTTGAAAGATCCTCGAGTTCCCCGTTCACGGAGATCCGCAAACTCTGGAAAATCCGTCGGGCCGTGTCTCCAGCGCGAAATCGTATTGGAGGGGGCAAGCAGCGCTTGATCAACTCAAACAGTTCTCCGGTGCTAGCGATTGGCTTGATAGAGCGGAAATTAACCACTGCGCGGGCGACTTTCCTGGCGAACCTTTTCTCCTCCCCGTAGTCCCAAAAGATTTTGATCAATTCCGTCTCTGATGAGGTGCTCAGGATTGATGAGGCGGTAACCGTTTGCGTTTTAGAAAAACGCATGTCGAGGGGGCCGTCCTTCTGAAATGCGAATCCGCGCTCTGCCCGATCGAGCTGATTGCTCGAAAGCCCGAGGTCAAACAATATTCCGCTTGCTCCTTCAAACCCGGCACCAGTCGCTGTGGCTTCGAGATCGGCGAAATTCGCGACCCGCGGCACTAGCCTGCCATTTTCGATTTGGGGGGCAAAGTGTTCCCGCAGTGACTCCATGGCCTCCTCGTCACGATCAATCGCGAGAACCTGGGTATCTTTTTCGAGGAGTGCCTCAGTGTGACCGCCTCCCCCCGCCGTGGCATCCACAAATTTCTGCCCGCGGCTCGGGGAGAGAAACTCTATTGCTTCTTTATAAAGAACAGGGATATGCATTATCAGGAATTAGGTAACTAGCTTATTAGCTTGTTAGGTCTGCTGACCTGGTTCTTGAACCTGAGTCCTAAGAAGCTAAAGAGCTAAATCCTAAACTAACTGTTCCAATTGCTCGGCAATATCCGTAGACGTCTTTTCAGTATCTTTCTTGTACTTCTTCCAACGTTCTTCGTTCCAAATTTCCAAACGGTTGTACAACCCCGCCACCACGACTTTCTTGTGGATCGCCGCAAATTCCCTTAAATAATCCGGGAGCATGATGCGCCCCTGCTTGTCCATCTCTACGTCCATGGCACCGGCTAGTGTAAGCCGCGAAAAAGCGCGGTTATTGGCCCGGCTCACCGGCAGGTTGGCAACTTTACCAGCTAAATTTTCCCACTCCTTTGTGGTGTACAGGAAAAGGGCGCTGTCCAGACCCCTGGTGACTACGGCTCCGCGGCT
>Ga0209541_10005277_pt1 | contig 22617 bp, 22 predicted proteins | sample RifCSPlowO2_01_FD_184027 | JGI IMG/M metagenome (GOLD analysis project Ga0209541, IMG submission 184027) | Groundwater microbial communities from Rifle, Colorado - Rifle CSP2_plank lowO2_0.1 (SPAdes) (version 2) | ecosystem: Environmental > Aquatic > Deep subsurface > Groundwater | place...
GATAAGCCTTGATCGGCAAATGCGAAGCCCGCTTCAACGCCAACTGGGCAAATGCCACTTTCCCCTCTTCGGAAAAAATATTATATTCGTCTACCACTTTCACTTCCGCTCCCGGATACGTCCCGTGAACCTGCTTCTCCGCTAAATCCTGCAAATCTTTGTGGCAACTTAAGTAAAACCGGATATCCTCTTTTCTGGCTACGATCTCAAAACTAAAATGATCCTCACTCTTCATCCACCTCAACCAATCCGTCTTTTTCACCGAATACAGCGAGGCGAACATCTGCTCTGCCGCGTCAATCTTGATTTCGTTATCCCGCGGCAACCTCACCTCGAGCAGCACCGACTCCAAACTCCGTTTCTCCCGATCCCGATGCCGCCACCACTGCAACACCACATATCCTAAACCCAGCAACCCCAACAATCCCACCCCTGCCAAAAATACCAACAACAGCAAATACGTTACTAAATTAGTCAATTCGCTGATTCTAGCTTCCATAGACTACCCTTCCCGGAAACATTTTTAAAATCCGCCAGCTCCATTCCGCCAGCCACCGCAAACTATCCCACACTTGCAGATGCAACCCTCTTTTCATCACCTCTTCACTCACCGGCAAAACTATCTCCGGATGTTCTAAACTCGCCGGCGCCACCAACACTTGTCCCGTCTGATCGTCCACTACCGGTTGGGGCAAATGAATGTCTTCCCCCCGCTCCAGCCGCTCCAGCCACCCTTCCACTTCCTCTTCGTGCGTCTCCGCTGCTTCCGCCGGCCTCACCACTTCACTGGGCGCAAACGCATCCTTTTGCTCTTTAGGTCCAGAAACAGGTGCTACTGGCAAATTTCCCTGGTCGGCAGGCGCATCACTCATACCCTAATCATACCACGCCTATACACCCTCGGATGTCCCCCAATTGCCAAAAACCGCACTGTTCTCTTTCTCAACCACTCAAATACAATCCGCACATCATCATCTACGCTAAACGCCCACTTATCTTTCATTCTCCTCTTCAGTGGATGTACTTCTAATCTTGTATCTTTAGGGTTTTTGACAAACCGCTCAACAGCTAAATCTACTAACTCTTGGTAATTCTCATCTTCTTCTAAGACACTCCGCAAGTCACTATAAAACTCGCCAGTGTGCTTAACTTTTACCATTCTTGTGTCGCTTCCCTTTATTTAACACCGAAGTCACAAACGAACCTTTCCCATCCCACACCAAGCTCTCATCTACCGGCTCCGCCGCCGCCTTCAATACTTCCTCCTCAAATTCAGGGGTAAAACCATTCACTGTCAACTGCTTTTGCTGCCCAGCTACCTGCCTCACTCCACTTCGCACTACCTCACTTATCGACTCATACCAACCTGACGCCACCAACTGCCGCGCAGCCTCCATCAACCCCCTAGGCATTGTCACGTTAATAGTCACTGTATTCATAGCCTACATTTTATGTATTAATCCCATATCTGTCAAGAGGCTTCTACCATCACTCTACTATCGTCGTTCCGTTCCAACACCACCTCACCGTCGGTACTCCCCAATCGTCTTCAGGATTCTGCCGCCTACATGCCACCATCACCCCAGTCATACCCTGATCCGAAATCAGAGTCCCCTCGGTAAAATCCATTCGGATAAACTTCATTGCATCATTTCTCAGTGTTGCCACTATCTCATCAAAGGTAGGTGATTCCACCCTTTCAAAACCTCCATCAAATGGCTCTCTATCCAGCGCTAAAGCCATCGGCAAATCTCTAGTTGCAATCTGCTCATCCATTCTGACCAGATCTGATCTATACTCCACAGGTTTCCCTTCTATTAATACCTCTTCCTGATCAACTATTCTAAATCCAACTTTATTTCCCTGTCTTATAAAGACTATCCCCCTCCCTGCGCCAAACTCTACCTTCAATTCTCCCTCATTTACCCCTGGCCCCAACAGTCGATATAGAGAATCGTACACGATTTTCCCACTCGTCTCTGAGCCAACCAGTATATTCTGTGCAAAACGCTCTCCAGTCATAAACCATATTATTATATACCCAATTTCTCCAACATCTTTCCTTGCCCAAACCCTACCTGCTCCGGTAATTCATTAAACCAGCCCACCTCCGCCGTATCCCCCACTGCCTTAGGTTCGCCGACTAACTCACATCTATACACCAAATCAATCACATGCCCCCGCGGATCACCGGTCAAATTCTCAAATATCCCCGCCAACCGAAAACTACTAACTTCCACTCCCAATTCTTCTCGCCCCACTCGTTTTGCACATTCTTCCAATCTTTCTCCCTTCAACGCAAAACTCCCCGGCAAATGCCAGCTGCCCACAAATGGTGGCTTGGCCCTCTTGGTCAACAACACTTGTTTCTTTCCCCAAAAACGCTTTTTTACTATCACCAAATCCACCGCCACTCGCGGCACCAACTCAAAGCTTTTCTCCCACTCCTCCTCAGACAATTTCTTCATCTTAATAATCCAACCCCTTCACAGCTTTTTTGCCCTGATCAAACGGGTGCTTAATTTTTTTCATCTCCGTCACCAAATCCGCTATGTCTATTATGCTTTTATGCGCTTTACGACCAGTTATTATAATATGCGTTTTCCCCCGTTTAGAAATTAGATCAATTAGGTCAATTAGGTCAATTAAGCCGTCTACGATGGCATTGTTCACCTCATCCAAAATCAACACGTCCACTTTTCCTACCAGCTTCTTTGCCAACTCCAAACCCTCTCTGGCCACTTTCCTATGCTCGTTCGGCCTAGCATGATCCGTCGGCAATCTGTAAAACCCCTTCCCCATCAAATAGACTTTGAAATTCGGCAATTTCTTGCCAATCTCCTGCTCCGCCGTTGGCCACCGATTCTCTTTGTACCACTGCACCGCCGCTACTTTCATCCCCCGCAAAGCCGCCCTCACCCCCGTCCAAAACGCCGCGCTGGTCTTCCCTTTCCCTTCCCCGGTAAACACGTAAATCAATCCCCGATTTATTTTTTGCATAATTTTTGCATTATTTCTTGCATCCAGAGGTAGTTAGAGGGTAAATTTCTACCTCTTTATCTAAAAATATCCTCTAAAAGAGGATCGAAATTCTATTTCTGGCTCGTTGGCACCCTCTCCATCTTGCCACTGACCAGCATATTCAGTCATTTCTCCCAAGGGGATAACCCCAAACTTGGCCACTCTAGCCACTCCTTCCTCCCTATTTAGAGTTACATCTAGCGTGGGTATTACTAACATTCCCAATCTCCCTTTATAGCCCGGATCACCCAAACAACTATACTGTAACAATCTCTCTATTTTGTAATTCTCCAACTCATCCCAACGAGGTGTTATAGGAACCACCACCTCATTACTACCTAAAAATACCCTCCCTCTAAATTCAACCAAATACGGCACATTTTTCTTCAAGACCAATTTATTACCCCTAGCAGTTGCTTCTTTTGTCTTTGGCAAACTTGTTTTATCCCTCCTAATCTCTCCTGGCCCCATAAATTCTGTTACTTGAGCTGGTACCAGCAAATCCGAAACAACTATTGGTATTGGCTGTCTCCTATATCTAGCAAAACACACTTGGGCTAAGCTTGCCCCCTGCTCGATTACTACCCCGTAAGGATTCATCACATCATAAAATCCCACCACTTCTGCCCCAAATAATAGATCGTCTTCTGGCTTCTCATATGTTCCAGCCCAAAAACTCCTCCCGCCACAACCCAACCGATGGTTACTGCTTCTCCAAAACATCTGTGGCCTTATCTCGGATCGCCGCAGCTCTTCAGGAAATTCAAATCCAAATTTAACTTGATAAGTACCTGGTCCCAGTTCCCACCTACCTCCTTTCGGTTCAACCACCTCGTTTCTGGCATTCAAAATTTCTGCTGGTGGCACATCCACCCCCACCACCCTTAGTCTCTCTTGAGAAAATACCCCTGGATATTTCTCTGCCAATATCTCCACCCACTCTTGTACCCCTCCTCTGGATAAAAATCTTGGTTCTGGTAAAACCCTATCTTGCGTCATCTTTACATCAACCTCCCAATACAAATTTTTCAATCACCACTACTACCCCGTCCTCGTCCACGCTTGGGGCTACAAAATCGGCAATTGCCTTGAGCTCTTCCGGCGCACTGGCCATGGCAATTTTCAATCCCGCCGCCATTAGCATCGGATAATCATTCAAATCATCTCCTACCGCTATCACCTCTTCCGGTTTAATCTTATTTATCCGACAGTATTCAATAATCCCTCGCTGTTTGCTCACTCCCCGCGCCGCAATCGATGCATAGCCATTATTTAGTCCATGCTTACTGGTAAACACCCTCACCCCTTGCACCCCAGATAAACCCTCTACCCACCGCCACGACTCTTCACTAATCCCATCTATTCCAATCTGTAAAATCTTACTCCAATTTTTCAATTCATTCACCGCCCTAATCGGTACTGGATATCCCTCATATTCTGCCACTCGCCCATCTTGATATACAAACCTATCATCATTGATAAACACCACTTCCCCTCGCTCCGCTAACCCTTGATACAACTCTCTAGCCACTGCTTCTTCCATATATTTTACCCACACATCTTTACCTGTCCTCGGATCCACCAACTGCCCTCCCCCACAAGCGATCTGTGTCGCCGTTAATTTAAGCTCCCTTACATAATGTTCAAACCCCAGGTACTGCCGCTGTGAACACAAAGACACCAGCAGCTTCTTTTTCGCCTTCTTCACCGCTTCCTTCACCCGCGACGAAATCATATAATCCTTCCCCACCACCGTCCCATCAATATCCAGTAATAATGCTCTGTATTTCATGTCCTCAATTCTACACTATGCTAAAATCAACTCTATGAGCCAACTTCCCTTTTCGCCTTCCATCACAAAAAATAATTTTATCTTTACTTCTGGACAAGTCCACCTAACTAGAGAGGGTAAATTACTTGAGGGCACCATAGAGGAACAAGCGCATCAAATAATGAAAAACTTACAAGCAGTTCTTGAAAAAGCCAGAACCAGCTTCGCCCATGTAGTCAAAACCACCATTTACCTAACTGACATGTCTTTCTACGGAACCGTAAACGAGGTCTATGCCAGCTATATGTCCGAACCTTATCCCGCCAGAGAGACCGTTTGTGTCAAAGAACTTCCTCTGGGATCCAGAATCGAAATCAGCATGATCGCCATTAAGTCCTAACTTATTTCCGACAGCCGTGAACGTTAAATGAGTTGCCGGTGAATTCATTTCAAAAGCGCTATATGCCCGACGGGCTTGACCCAAGTCGAGACACTATAGCGCATAATATGAACTGGTAACTTATAGTGAACCTGGCAGGGTCCTTTTCTCTGTTCACTCTTTTTGGACAAGCAAAAGAGTGAACAAATGTATGTATAATTAAAACCACTTATGTACAAAAATAAAAAATTTAAACTCATCCCCACCTTTAAAACCGAAGACGAGGAAAGAGATTTCTGGGCCACCCATGACCTAACCAACTACTTCGACCACCTCACACCAGTCAAACTTGACTTATCTCAACTCAAACCCACACCTACAAAACGCGTCAAACAGGAATTCCGCTCAGCTTAAACCGCGCAGTGGCTGTAACCGCACGAATTACAAGTCACGCATCCTTCGCTAAAGGTCAACTTCGCTCCACACTCCGGACACTCGCCCGTTTCTTGTACATTCGCAGTTGCCGCTCTGGCTGACAAGGGCTCAAGTTGTAGCTTGCTCTGGATTACAGTTTTATCTTTTGTCTCTGACTTTTTGGTCGACAATATCTGCACCGCCTTGGACTGATCTCGATACACCGTAATCCCCTTACACCCCAATTTCCACGCTAATATATATGCCCTTTCTATATCCTCGACACTTGCGTTTACCGGAAAATTAATCGTCTTGGATACCGCATTATCGGTAAACTCCTGAAATGCCGCCTGCATCTGCACATGCCACTCCGGTGCAATATTATATGCCACTCTAAATACTTCTTTAATCCATCTGGGCACTCCCGCAACACCCTGCACACTGCCCGTCTCCACCACTTCCCGCAGCACTTCCCCCACCTTACCCCGCTTACCATTACTCAAACTTTCCGTTAATGCTCGCTCAAAGTAAGGATTGGTATAAGTTAAGCCTGCCTCATCTACTACATTCTTCACATACGATAATGCAAACACTGGCTCAATCCCCGACGAACAATCCGCCACCATGGAAATCGTCCCCGTGGGCGCGATCGTGGTTACTGCTACATTACGCATCTTTTTACTCTGCTTTTCAAACTCACTCCCCTTCCAGTTAGGGAATACCCCCTTCTCCCGCGCTAACTTCCCCGATTCTTCATGGCTTACTCTCTGGATAAAGCCCATCACTTTTCTAGCCAGCTTCACCGCCTCATCACTGTCATATCTCAACTTCAGCTGGTACAGCATTTCTGCCCAACCCATTACTCCCACCCCAATCCGCCGGTTATCTCGCGCCGCTTGGGTGATTTGTTTTAGAGGGAACTTACTCGCGTCTACTCCATCATCCAAAAACCGCACCGCTAACCGGGTCACTGCTTCTAACCGTTTCCAGTCAACCACCTCGTCCCTGACGAACCTTGCTAAGTTTATGCTTCCTAGATTGCAAGGTTCAAAGGGGTATAATGGCACTTCCCCACACACATTGGTCGACTCAATCGACCCTTGGCTCTTGAGTAATGGATTATCTTTATTCAAATTATCCAAAAAAATCATCCCCGGATCCCCTGTTTTCCATGCCAGCTGGACCACTTGATCAAATAGTTTTTTAGCCGCCACTGTCATCACGATTCTGCCATCCCGCGGGTTAACTAAGTTCCACTGCTTATCTCTCGTCACCGCTTCCATAAACTTATCACTCGCCCCCACCGAAATATTAAAGTTGCTAATCTCCCCTTCTTGGGTCTTACAGGTAATAAACTCTGTGATGTCCGGATGATTAGCGTTTAATATTCCCATATTAGCTCCCCGGTGTGTCCCTCCTTGCATCACGATCGAAGTTTCTGCGTCAAACGCCCGCATGAAATTCACCGGTCCCGAGGCCAATCCTCCACCCCCTATCTTGTCTCCTTTAGGCCGCAAGCGCGAGAAATTATATCCCGTTCCGCCACCAGCAGCATGAATTTGCGCCGTCCATTTTACTGCCTCAAAGATATCCTCAATCGAATCCTCGACCGGCAGCACAAAACAGTTGGATAACATGCCGGATTTTGTCCCCGCTCCTCTAAAGTAACACCCCGCTGGCATAAACTCTTTCGCCACCATCATCCCCTCAAACTTTTCCCGCCACTCTTTTTTATGCCTCTTTTCCACTGCCGCTACTGCCAGAGCCACTCGCTTAAACGCACTTTTAGGTGTCTCGATTACCCGCCCCTCCTCATCTTTCAACAAGTATCTTCTGGCTATTACCTTGAGGGCGTTCATCGACATCCCCACGTCATCACTTACCCCCATTACTTGTCGTGCTACCCGCTCTTTAGCCCGCCGCTCCCGATACAGGATAAACGCCTTAGCCGTAGTGTAATGCCCCGCCGCCATCAATACCTGTTCCACAATATCCTGCACTTGCTCTACATTCGGAATATGTTTCCCATTCCCCTTTTCCAAAATCGCCACCACAATCCCTGCCAACCTCTTCGCCTCTTTCTTGCCAAATTCTCCCGTCGCCTTTCCCGCCAACAAAATCACCCGGACAATTTTCTCCGGCTCAAACGCTACCACCCTCCCATCCCGCTTCTTTATCTGTTTAATCATGGTTATAATTTTGTGCTTTTATAGTCTGGGTCATAGCAAAATTATACGAGCGTTACTGCGAAGTATTCTTCAACGCATAATATCTTTTTAATACCTCTTTCGTCGGCAAATCTTTAGGAAACTGCTCTGCCGGATATCTTTTCTCACCCTTGGCTAATTTTTCTTTTAACGTTTCACTCAAATCCATACCATACGCGTCAGCCATTGTCACCACCCAATATAACACGTCAACCAGCTCAAACTCCGCCTCACGCTTCCTCTCTTTATCTTCCGCTACCTCCTCTCCTTCCAGCCACTGATAATGCTCCAACAATTCTACTGCTTCAAGTACGAGCGAAATAGCATAGTTCTTTGTGTTCTGTCGCCGCGTCCACCCCCGCCCCTCCCGCCACTCTCTCACCCACTCCCTAATTTCCTGTATCGTCGTATTTTTATCAGACATTTTATGCTCTTTACGCTTTGTTACTTTTATGCTTTTTAATATAATCTTCGATCATCTGTCTATTGTCAAAGGCAATTTCCGCAGGTAATTGTTCAAATCCAAACCACGCCACTTCTTTTGCTTCATCGCTCTTCTCCGCTTCCCCCAGTGCCTCCACTCTATAAACCACCGCCACATTTTGACGCCCATCCTCATCTCGACCCGAATCACTATAAACACCTAATAAATCAATTACCTTACCCTGCAGTCCCGTTTCTTCTTTAAGCTCTCGCACAACACACTGCTCCAGTGTTTCATCCCAACTCAGATAGCCCCCAGGCAATGCCCACCAACTCCGCCTGGGGTCATGTGACCGTCTCAGCATCAAAACCTTTTCGTTTCTGACTACTAAAGCATGGCTAACTACATAACGGGAATTATATCGAGCGCAGACAGAACACATTGCCCCTTTTGGAATTTTACCCGTCGGATTTTCTAACCAATCTTTGTTAATCATTCTCGTCCTCCTTTACCAACACTGCAAAATGTTTTGCCAACAAATTTTTTACCACATTCCAATGCTTGTCTGCTTCTACTTGATTACCTGCGTCCTCATGTTTTTCTGCCACATCATGTTCTATGGCTGCCTGCACCCGATATTCCGCTGCCCTCCGGGCTTGCTCGGCCAGAATCTTAAACTGCAACTCAAACAACTGCTGCATTTCCAAAAGCAGCCTTTCTTTATCTTTCCGATGATGCGCCTGCCACCACCCCAATTCATGTTCTGCTAATTGCCGACTGAGTTTCATAACTTCTCCTACTTATACTACTTGTGCTACTCTACGCTACTTGTTAATTGGTGCAATAACTGTAGCCGCAACCACTGCAAGTTGCGCACCCCTCTTTAAACATCATCGCCCCGCCGCACTCCGGGCACACACCCTTTTCTCCCGTTCCCGGCTTGGCCACATGCACGTGCAAATGCTCACGAATCCCACCATCCGAGGAGCCCGTTCCGATCACCTCGGAGGTGTTATTTACTGACTCCTCCGAGGTGGATTTTTTATGCCCATTAGCTAAGTTTAATACTTGATCTTGCTTACTTCCGTCCCGATAAATCGTCACTCCCTTGCACCCTAACTTCCACGCCAACATATATACCTTCTGCACATCTTCAACCGTAGCCATATGCGGGAAATTCACCGTCTTAGACACGCTATTATCAATCCATTTCTGCCATGCCGCCTGAATCCGCACGTGCCACTCTGGCTTAATCTGATACGTCGTCGTAAATACTTTATAGAATTTTTCCGGCAACCCGATCACATCTTCCAACCCGTGTTCTGTTACACATTCCAATATCTCTCTCGCAGATTTTAAATTTTGATTTGTTGTTTTGCACTTTGCACTTTTAACTTTTAACTTTAGAAGCTCCACTTCGAACACCGGATCAACTATTAAAAATTCTCTGGTCGGCCGATTAGCGTCATCATCTTCAAAGAAAGTTCGCCGCCGAGTCACCAGGGAAAACACCGGTTCAATTCCGGAAGAACAATTAGCTACCATCGAAATCGTCCCCGTGGGTGCGATCATGGTCAAAGCACAATTGCGATACCGCTTCGAAGTGCCCGCAAATACTGATATATCAAAATGCGGAAATGGTCCCCGCTCCTTTCCTAACGCCAACGATGCTTCCTCCGCTTTCTTTCTAATAAATTTGGACAACCTCTCTGCCAACCTCACCGCTTCCACACTGTCATAAGGGATCCCCAACAGGTAAAGCATGTGAGCAAATCCCATCACCCCCAAACCAATCCTCCGGTTACCACGTTTCACCATTTGCTCAATCTCAGGCAGCGCATAAGTGTTCACTTCGATCATGTCATCCAAAAACCGCACCGCCAATTTCACCGTCTGCTCCAAATCCTCCCAATCAATCTCGCATTTAGTACTACCCTTGCTACTTTTACTACTTGTGCTACTTATCTTTAGGTGATTTTGCAGACAAATACTAGTTAGGTTACACGATTCATACGGCAGCAGTGGGATCTCGCCGCAAGGATTAGTTGCATCCAGTACCCCTAAAGAAGGCGTGGGGTTATCCTCCTGCAACCGGTCCAAAAATGCTAGTCCCGGATCTCCCGTAGCCCACGCATGCTCGGTAATCATCTGAAATAATTCCCGAGCTCTAACCACCCTCCACACTTCTCCATTACGCGAATTCTTTAATGCCCACTTCCCGTTCTTTACCACCGCTTCCATAAACGCGTCAGTCACCCCTACCGACACGTTAAAGTTCTTGATCGTCCCATCTTGATCTTTCAGCGTAATGAAATCCACAATATCCGGATGATCGGCATTGACGATAGCAATATTGGCTCCTTGTCTCTTAGCTCCTTGCAAGATCTGTGCTAATGCTGCCGAGTAAGCCTTTAAAAAATCCACCGGCCCCGACGCTGCTCCCGGCACATTCTTAACTTTGTCTCCATGAGGCCTAATCCGGGAAAAATTAAATCCTGTGCCCCCATTATTTTTATGCACCACCGCCGCATCTCCTAAAGTCTTAAAAATTGACTGAATCGAATCTTCAATCGGCAGCACGAAGCAACTCGACAACTGCCCCGTCCCGCCCGGATTCCCTGCCTCAAACATGGCTTTACCGGCACAAACAAATTTAAAACTCACCATCCGTTCAAAAAAGGCTTGAGCATAATAACTGACTTTTTCACCATTACTCAATTCCTTCGTAGGCCAGTTAATCTCCGCCTTGGCCATATGTCGGGCCACCCGCCACAGCATTTCCCCCGGAGTCTCTATCACTCTTCCTTTCATATCGGTCCGCAAATACCGCTTCTTCACCACTTCTAAGGCAGTCTCTGTCAACTTTGGTTCCACAACTTTAGTCTTTTTCATACTGAGCAATGACTGTAGGCACAATTCGGACACGTGGCACACCCTTCTTCAAATCTTAATTTACTCCCACATTCCGGGCAATCCTCGCTTGCTTGCCCCGCTTGCCCTGAGCCTGTCGAACGGGAGTTTTGCCGAGGGGTCTCCAACACTACCGTTTCCCGCGATCCGGTCACATATACCGTCATCCCTTTGCACCCCAGCTTCCACGCTTCAAAGTATACCTTCTCCACATCCTTCACACTGGCCGTCGCCGGCAAATTGATCGTCTTGGAAATACTGTTATCCACAAACCTTTGCAAAGCCGCCTGCATCCTTACGTGCTCCATTCCCGAAATATCTCCCGCTACCACAAATACTCTTCTTATCCTCTCCTGCACCCCCTCTATCCCCTGGCAACTCCCCGTCTCCCGTACGGCTACAAAAATCTTTTCCAGGATTTCCCGACTTAAACCGGTCCGCTGCAACGCTTCTTTAAATAAGCCCGATTGATAGTACAACTCCCGCCAATCCTTACCCTCTGTAGCTCCTTCGTGCGTCCTCATTACATAAGATAAAGCAAATACCGGCTCACATCCATACCCCTCCAGTCCCGAGATAGTAGCTATCGCTCCCGTCGGAGCAATCGTCGTTTGCGCCGCATTCCTTATCCCCCACTTTTTCATTTCTTTCGCTAATTTATTCCACTCTATCTTCGGCCTCCCCAACTTTAACTTAAGGTTTACTAACGGTTTCTTCGGCGCCCACTTAAAATCCTCTGCATCATAAATACTCCCTTTAATTCCAAGGAAAGCTCCCCTTTCCCGCGCTAATCTTACACTTTCACTTACCACTTGATATTGGATAAACTCCATCACCTGTCCCGCCAGGTCTTGCCCTTCCTCTGCACCATATCTAATTCCCAGTTTATACATCATATCCGCCAGCCCCATGATCGATACCCCAATCCGCCGGTTTTTCTTAGCCGCATCCTCAAGTTGATGTACCGCCGGTACATATTTATTGGCATCCACCACATCATCCAAAAATCGCGTCACCCATCGTGATGTCTCTCCCAACTTCTCCCAATCTATCTCGTATGGGTATAGATTTCGAATTTCGTGCTTCGAATTTCGTGCTTTCTCTTTAACGTGCTGCGCCAGGTTAATCGACGCCAAACAGCAATTCTCCCATGGACCCAAACTTTGCTCTGCACAAGGATTTGTTGCCTCCAACTTATACAAATGCGGCACCGGATTATCCCGGTTGATATTATCCAAAAACACTACCCCTGGTTCTCCGTTATGATGGGCAAACCGCGCTAACTCATCAAACAGTTTCCTCGCCCTAACTGTCTCCCACACCTTACCATCATGCGGATTAATCAAGTTAAAATTACCATCTTGTTTCACCGCTTTCATAAATTCATCCGTTATACCTACAGAAATATTAAAGTTAGTAATCTCCCCTTCTTTTTCTTTACAGTGGATAAACTCCCCAACGTCCGGATGATCCACCGGCAAAATCGCCATACAGGCACTCCGCCTGCCGCCACCCTGGCCGATAATATCAAAAGCCCGATCGTAAATTTTAATAAATGACACGGCTCCGGTTGTCTTCCCTTTACTGGTAGCAATCTTATCCCCTTTTGGTCTAATCCGACCAAAGGAAAACCCCACGCCTCCACCAGCCTGTAAAATCAATGCCGCATTCCGTAGGGTAGAAAAAATTCCCTCCTCGGTTTTACCCATCTCATCGTCAATCGGCAATACATAGCAATTAGCCAACTGACCCATTCCCGTCCCCGCATTAGCAATCGTCCGGCCATTAGGCATAAACCGCAAACTCACCAGCAGCTCATAAAACTTTTCCGCCACCTGGTCCGCCCGCATCCCGTCTACATATTGATTCTCCGCCTTCGCCACTACCCGCGCTACCCGGGCAAAAATCTGCTCCGGCGTTTCCACCGGCCGATCCGCTTCATCCCGCAAACTATAGCGGTTAATTAATACATCCACAGCATTCTGGGGCAAACTAACTTTATTTAACATAGACCCTCATCATCTTCATCTTCATCTCTCTCGTCAACTACCAACTTCTGCATCAAAATTATTCACCCCTTCTCTTTCCCCTGCATTTTCACACTACCTTTTCTACCCCCACTTACCTTACCCATCACCTAAACTTATTTACTCAAATATTCGCAAATAGTTGCTTGTAAACGCCCCAACCAACTTGCACAATTTCATCTTTTACTCGCTTAGCCCTTCTCACCACTCGATCAGCCCACACTCGCACCGGTGACAGTCTCCATTGGCTCATTTGACCACTCACTACTCCGTCAAACCGGCTTTTATCCACACTATCAAACTGTATCAGCGCCATTCCGTACACCAACCATGCCAAAATCGGTTTGGCTTGTTTCAGTTTCCACCATCTTCCCATCAACCCATCCGCCACCACATTGGCTATGCTTCTGCTCAACCACACTATTTTTGCTTTTACACTCTTATGCTCTTGATACTCAACTGGTTCATTGAATGTCTCTTTGATCACTACAGGCACCGACACCCCGTTAACCCCGTTAAAAATCATTGAATTTTCTGTACCCTCTATTACCTCAGTGCTCTCAGCGATTGCCTCTTCCATCCGATCAGTCTCAAGCACACCCCCGAGGTGTACTTCTTCAACAGATACCTCCTTGATCACCGAAGGCACCGAATCATTCGCGGTCACTGAAATTTCCTCTGTGCTTTCAATAACTTCCGTGTCCTCTGTGATCCCCTTCTCGTCCATCACCACCACCTCCTGTTGAACCGGCGCAATTACTTGCGGCTCAACTACTTTGACTTCTTCGTATCTTGGCAACTCCGTAAACGAAGGCACCAAAACTTTGGACTTCATCATCTCCTCACTGACAAGGTCACTGACAAGGTCCGTCCCTGTCACCGTCGGTACCACAATTTTTTCTGTGCCTTCGGTAAATTCCGTGCCTTCGGTGATTGCCTCTTCCATCCGATCAGTCTCAAGCACACCCCCGAGGTGTACTTCAGGCACCAAAATTCTGGACTCCATCATCTCCTCACTGACAAGGTCCGTCCCTGTCATCGTCGGCACCACAATTTTTTCTGTGACCACTTCTTCTATCCGCTCGTTTTCGTTATCCACAACCCCACTCCCGAAGTGGGGCTGGCTTACACTAATCTCTCCGTATTTCGGCGTCTCTATCACTGCTATCTCCAATGGTTTGATGACCTCCGCCTCTTCAAGTACACCCCCGAGGTGTACATCACTTATCCCTATCCCTAATCCCGCTCCCCCATTCACTCCCTCCATCACATGTATTGGCACCCCAACCTCTTGATTTACCGATAAACTTTCCTGTATCATCCCCGGCAAATCTTGTCTAAAATTAATCGGCTCCCTCATATTTCCTACTAAATCTCTCAGTGTCTCTATTTGTTCCACTCGCCCAAAGGGCAACAACTGCGACTCCAAAATCAATTCTCCGTTTTGCGAACTAACTTGGTGAAACGCCATCCCTTGCGTAGCATCACCATCTCTTGAAGAGAAAAATCTGACTGGCATACCTCCATTAGATTCTAGTATTGTTCTTTCCGACTGAACCCAATCACTGTATTCCAGTTTTGCTTGTGCAATTTCCTCGGGACCAGCTTTATGTAACCTCAACCACGCTACTCTTCTTCTCATTGACTCTCTGATAGATCGATTATGCCCCTCCCAAAATAACTCATCTCTCCCCGCTCTGGGATTGATTTTTCTTTCCAGCTTGGTCATAAAATAAGCATCAGTAGGATTCTTTATCTCTCTTCCTCTAGACCGAATATCTTCAAAAGTATGCCCGATTGCCTTTAAACCTCCCACCAAGGGTGTATCACCAAATCTATGCGCATCTTTGAAGCCTTTATAGGTCGCCGCCAGTGCTACCCTAACATCAAAACATTCGCAGGTCATAAAAAAATCCTTCCCCGAAAGGAAGGACAGCAATAAAAAGCTCGCTGCACCTCCTGCTCGGGAGTGCTAAACATAAACGAGGGCGAGTGAGGTTAAGTTCCGGGCTTTAACCGTTGCGGCACAGCCTCCGAGTCTCACGGAGTTCCTTAATCCTCACTGCCATCAATTTGTCAGTGATTCATCCTACCACCCCCAAATCAATGCTTGTCAATCCCCAGTTTCTTTGCTACCATTCATCGTGCACCCTAAATTTATCTTCACCGTTGGCGGCGTTTTATCAGGGCTTGGTAAAGGCATCACCACTGCCTCTGTCGGCCTGCTCTTAAAATCCGCCGGTTACTCAGTTACCTGTATTAAAATCGACCCTTACGTTTCCATCGACGCCGGCACCATGCGCCCCGCCGAACACGGCGAAACTTTTGTCACTGCCGACGGCGGCGAAATCGACCAGGACTTAGGTCACTACGAACGGTTCCTCAATCAAGACCTTACCCGCCACCACAACATCACCACCGGCAAAGTCTTCCAAGCCGTTATCGACGCCGAGCGCCATTTTAAGTACGCCGGCCGCGACGCCGAAATGTTCCCCGACGTCATCAACGAAATCAAGGCCCAGATTTTTAAAGTTATCATTGACGAAGACATCGTTCTTGTGGAAATCGGCGGCACCACCGGTGACCTGGAAAACCAACCCTTTCTTCATGCCGCCCGCGAGTTGGGCAAAGAGTATTCTGCCGTCTATATCCTCGTCACCTACCTCCCTTTCTTAAAAAACGTGGGCGAACTCAAAACCAAGCCCACCCAACACGCCGTCATCAGCTTGAGGTCAACCGGCATCGTCCCTGATTTCATTATCACCCGCAACGAAATCCCCATCGACAATCCCCGGATCGACACCCTGGCCAAACGCGCCTTCTTAAATCCCGGTGACATCATCGACAACCCCGATACCGACTCAATCTACAAAATTCCCTTACTCTTTAATCAGGCCCGCTTGGCCCAAAAAATCCTCGCCAAGCTTAAGCTCAAAATTACCACTCCTCATCTTCAGCCCTGGAAAAATTTTGTTAATAACTTAACTACCGCTAAGCAACCCGTCCGCGTTGCTTTAGTCGGCAAATATGTCCAACACGGCAGTAATCACCACCGCGACGTTTACGTTTCCGTCATCGAAGCTTTAAATCACGCCGCCGGCTACCTCAAATTGAAACTGGAAATCATCCCCGTCGACGCTGCCCGCCTGGAAACCAGAGGCATAGCCGAACTAGCCGACATCAATCCCGCCGCCATCATTCTTCCCCAAGGCTGGGGCTCTCGGGGCACCGAAGGCAAAATTCTGGCCGCCCAATACGCCCGTGAGCATAAAATCCCCTATCTTTGTCTTTGCTTTGGCATGCAGCTGGCTACGGTAGAATTTGCCAGAAACGTTGCCCGGCTTGAAACAGCCAACTCTACCGAAATCAATCCCACTACCCCCCATCCCGTCATCCACATCATGCCCGATCAGGCCAAATATCTGCAGGCCCATCAATACGGCGGCACCATCCGCCTCGGCTCCTGGCCCTGCAAAATTAAATCCGGTACTCTCTTGGCCAAAGCTTACACCGGTAAAAAGTTAATCCAAGAAAGGCATCGCCACCGCTACGAATTTAACAATCGCTATCGCGCCCGCCTCGAAAAACTTGGGCTGATCATCTCCGGCACTTCCCCCGACGGCAAACTGGTCGAAGCCATCGAACTTGATCAAAAACTCCATCCCTTCTTTGTCGGTACCCAATTCCACCCCGAATATCAATCCCGCCCCCTCTCTCCTCATCCCCTTTTCCTCGCTCTCCTCACCGCCACCAGCTCTAAATCACCCCCAAAACCCTGACTATCGTTCGCGCCAACACTTCGGTCAACTGCCGCAAGCTGGCCAAATCCACCCACTCCTCCACCCCATGCGCCCCGCCACCCCTAAGCGGCAATTGGCACACCGTGGGGATATCTTTCTTAATCAACATCCAGGCGTCATTCCACGGTCCAATCCCTTCTAGTCTCGGTTTCACTTTCATCACCGTGGCCACCTCTTCCGCCAACACCTGGACAATTTCCTCTTTGGAGTCAATCTCTACGCTCGGTACAAACAATAAATCTTCAATCTCATAATCCACTCCCAAGTGCGCCAGCTTTTCCCCCATCCACAACTTGACTTGAGTGTCCGAATTCCCCGGCATCAACCTAACGTCTCCATAGGCTGTACACGTTTCCGGCACTATATTAATAGCTGTACCCCCGCTAATTTTGGTCGGAAACGTAAACACCGGCTGCCTGCCCGGAAATGCCCGCGCCGGCTTAAACGGAATCTCCATTTTTTGCAAAGCTTCTATGACTCTGGCCATGTCTCTGATTGCATTCTTACCTTTCTCTTGCTTCTCCCACGCTCTTACTCCGGTATGTACCCCCTCTCCATGCGTTATCAATTTAAATCTATATCCCCCTCGATGCCCGATGCCAATCTTATCTCCGTCCGCCGCCGGCTCAGCAATCACCGCCGCTTTAGCCTTTACCCCCCTGTTCAACACATATGCCGTCCCCCACCGACTCACCGCCCCCGGTTCTTCATCCACCACAAACGCCAGCATCAATCGCCCCTCAATTTTCACTCCTATGTCCCGCAACGCCTTCACCGCATACATGTAAGCCGAAATCGGCCCTTTCATATCTAAGGCTCCTACCCCATACAGCTTGCCCCCCCGCACCGATCCCGACCAGGCTGCGAAACCGGCTTTTTCCGCCGGCTGCACCGTATCCATATGCCCATTTAACAGCAACGACTTGCGCGCTCTGCTTCCCCCCCATTGGACTGTAATATTTGGCCGCACCTGACTGGCTCCTATCCTTTGCGGCTTCAACCCCCATTTCACCAGCCTCTGATAAATCAATTCTCCTACCTGTTTCTCCACTCCCAATTTACTGGTTGATTCCTCAGGCGTATAGGGATTATTACTCCGAGCCCGCACCAGTGTCCCCAGCCACGTCGTCTGTTCTGCAAAATTCTTGGCTATGACTTTCTTGATCCTTTGATTTAAGTTAGCTGAAATTACCGCCATCAATAACCTAGCATTTTACCACATCTGGCTAGAGTTTGCTCTTGGTCATTGACACTGGTATCAATCACCACATCATATAAATCCAGCCGAAAGAAATCAGCCTTTTCGTACATCCGCCGCCACTTTTTCAAGTTTTCCTCCGTCCGCTTCCGCATCTGCCGTTTTGCCTCTGCCTCGCTCACCCCTTCCCGGTTCATAAACCTCTTCACTCGCACCGCCTCCGGCGCCACCAGCAACACCTTCAACACTCCGGGGACATTTTGGGCCATAAATCCCGCCAACCAACCTTCCACCACCAAATTTTCTTCCCGCCTCAACCTGTCTAGCACCGCCTCATCCATCTGCCGATGTACCTCATCGCTCTGTTTTCCTGTTTCTTCCAGGGGCAAATTATTTTCCCGACAATACTGCCTAAACCACTCCCCTACACTCACGTACTCCCACCCTAGTTTACCCTGAGCTAGTCGAAGGGCCAAAGTCGTCGTCCCCGCCGCTATCTCCCCAGACACCGTCACATTCCTGTACTTCATCCTTCCTGTTATACCATAACTTGCTAAAATGTACGGGAATGCCCAAAAAGAAGTCCAAAAAACCAATTGAAAATTTTAAATTGAAAATTGAAAATTTATTTAAGGAGTACTGGTACGTCCTCGTCGCCCTCACCCTACTCTTCATCCCCTTCTATTTCTATATCCTCAAAGACCTGCCTTCTCCTGCCAAGCTCCGCTCCGGCAGCTTTCCCGTGTCTACCCAAATTTTTGATCGCCATGGTCAACTGCTTTACGCCATCTATGCCGACCAAAACCGCACTCCCATCCAGCTCTCCGACCTACCAGCCTACGTCGCCCAAGCTACCATTGCTATCGAAGACAAACATTTCTACCGCCACCACGGCGTTGCCCCAGAGGGGATATTACGCGCCAGCATCAACACTCTGTTCAAGAGTAAACTCCAGGGTGGCTCCACCATTACCCAACAACTGGTCAAAACTGCCCTCCTCACTCCCGAGCGCACCATCCAGCGTAAAATCCGCGAAGCCATCCTGGCTGTAGTCACCGACTTTATCTATTCCAAAAACCAAATCCTGGAAATGTACTTGAACTTCAGCCCCTACGGCGGTACTGCCTACGGCCTGGAATCTGCCGCCCAAACCTACTTCGACTCACCCGCCCGCGATCTTACTTTGGCGCAAGCCGCTCTGCTGGCCGGCCTGCCCCAAGCTCCCACCCGCTACTCGCCGTTTGGCAGTAGCCCCGAAAATGCGAAGTCCCGCCAAAAAGAAGTCCTTCGCCGCATGGTCGAAGACGGCTACATCACCGATCAGGAACGCCAGCTCGCCGAAACCGAACCCCTCAATTTTGCTACCGCCAAAATTGACATCAAAGCGCCTCACTTCGTCTTTTATGTTAAAGACCTGCTTGTAGAAAAGTATGGCCTGCGTACCGTCGAAGAGGGCGGTTTGCGCGTTACTACCTCTCTGGACCTTGACTTGCAAACTTACGCCCAAGCCAGCCTCTCTGCTCAAATCGCCAAACTCAAGTCTTTGCGTGTCGGCAACGGGGCTGCCCTCATTACCACACCTGACACCGGCGAGATCTTAAGCATGGTTGGCTCCCGCAACTATTTCGACACCGATCACGATGGCAATGTTAATGTTACTCTAAGCTACCGTCAGCCCGGTTCCTCTATCAAGCCCTTAAACTACGCTTCAGCCCTAGACAAACACCTCATCACCCCTGCCTCTCTGCTGTTAGACATCCCCACTTGTTTTATCGTCACCGGCCAACCTCAATACTGCCCCAAAAATTACGACTCTACCTTTCATGGCCCCGTCCAAATCCGCTTCGCTCTAGGCAATTCTTACAACCTTCCTGCCGTCAAAGTTTTAGGCCTTAACACCGTCGAGGATTTCACCGCTTCCGCTTCCGCCCATGGCATCACTGGCTGGGATGATCCCAGTCGGTTTGGGTTATCACTTACTTTGGGCGGAGGCGAGGTCAGAATAGTCGACATGGCCGTCGCTTTCGGTACTCTGGCTAATGCCGGCGTCAAAGTTCCTTTACATCCCATTTTTAAGGTCGAAGACTACCAAGGCAATGTTTTGGAACAATACACCCCTGCCCCTCCCGATGACACCAATCGTGTCCTCTCTGCCGCCGCCGCTTATCTCACCTCTCACATCCTCCTGGACAACAATGCCCGCACCGCCGCTTTCGGTGCATCCTCCCAACTCATCATCCCCAATCAGGTCGTCTCAGTCAAAACCGGTACTACCAATGACTTACGCGACAACTGGACTATCGGTTACACCCCCAAATTCTTAACTGTGGTGTGGGTTGGCAACAACGACAATACCCCTATGAGTTATTTGACTTCCGGCGTCACTGGTGCCGCTCCCATCTGGAACATACTTATGCGCCGCGTCCTCAAGGACGAAAAGCCAATTTGGCCCGAAAAACCAGAAGGCGTTGTTTCTACTGAAATCTGTTCTCTTTCCGGTCTCCTCCCCAATCCCGACCGCCCCTGCGATACCCGCAATGAATTTTTTATCCAAGGTACGCAGCCCACCCAAATTGATTCCTCTTATAAGGATATCTGGGTTGCCAAAGACACGCAACTACCAGGCTACGAAGGAGATTTAGAGCTTAAAAATCATCTCGTCCTTTCCGACCCTTTCACTACCGACTTTTGTTTCTCCTGCCCTTGGCCACAATCACTTCCCGATCCGGCTAAGCCTGACCAGCCTGCCACCGGCTCGGCTTATCCCGAACAAACCGTAGACATGCTCCAATTTCTCAAATCCAAAAAGTCCCCCTAATGCGCCGCAAGTCCTTGTTTCTCTATTATCCCCAATGCCTGTAAATATAGTAATCCACCTGGTCTCTAGCCCTCGCCTGCCTAATCACATCATCCCCAGGGTAACCGCCAATAACATAGTGATGAATAATCATTTCCCCATCACCCTTTTTACTATTCGGATCAAAAAGCCTCTCGTAATTCGGCATTGTATTGCCAGTAATTATATCACCGCATCATATTAAGAACTACAAAGACTATTTACTTGGTCCCTTTTCAAAACTTTTGTAGTGAGATAGAATACGCCCATGGCGGACAGGCGGAAGAAAATTTTCAGTTGGCAATTTTCAATTTTCAATTTATTAGAACTCATTGGCCGCCCTGTCTTGCGTTTGTTTCTTGTTGCTTGTTACTTATCGCTTGTGGCTCTTGCCTTTATTGGCAAACTCACGCTTCAATTAATTAAATCATTGCGGCAAATTAAATTACCGCAGCTCATCCTTCCCAAAATTACCTTACCCCCTCTTCCTCGCTTCCCGCACATTCCCCTCCCCAAAATTTCTTCTCTTAAACTGATTATCTTGTCAACTGGCCTGCTGATTATTTTGATGTTTTACCTCACCATCCTCCGCAATCTCCCTTCTCCCCGCCAGCTCACTACTCGCAATCAATTTCTCACCACCAAAATCCGTGCCCGTGACGGCACGGTTCTGTTTAAAATCTACAAAGACGAAAATCGCAGCCTCATTCCTTTAAGCTCTATCCCAAACTTCATGACTCAAGCTACCATCGCCATCGAAGACAAAGATTTTTACCGCCACGGCGGTTTTTCCTACCGGGGGATACTACGCGCCATCACCCGTAACGTCTTCCACCATCAACTCCAAGGCGGTTCTACCATCACCCAGCAACTAGTCAAAAACGCCCTGCTCACTCCCGAAAAAACCTTCACCCGTAAAATCAAGGAAGTCATCCTGGCCATCGGCGTGGAATTAACCTACTCCAAAGACGACATTCTAAAAATGTATTTCAACGAAGTCGGCTACGGCGGTACCGCTTACGGCATCGAAGAAGCCGCCCAAATGTATTTTGGCAAATCCGTTACCAACGTTACCCTCGCGCAAGCTGCCCTGCTAGCCGGCCTGCCAGCTGCCCCTACTACTTACTCCCCCTTCGGTGCTTATCCGGAACTGGCTCTTAGCCGCCAACATGAAGTATTACGCCGTATGGTCGAAGACGGCTACGTTACTCCCCAGGAAGCCGAAACCGCTAAGACAGAAAAACTTATCTACGCCCCTCAAACTATCGCCATCAAAGCTCCTCACTTCGTCATGTACGTCAAAGACCTGCTGGTCAAAACTTACGGTGAAACCACCATTAATCAAGGCGGCTTAGACGTCACCACTTCCCTTGACCCAGAACTTCAAAACCAAGCCCAAACCATAGTCACTCAAGAGATTGGCCAACTGCGGCGCCTGCACATCGGGAATGGCGCCGCCCTGGTCACTAATCCCCAAACCGGAGAAATCTTAAGCATGGTTGGCTCCAAAGACTATTTTGATTTTGCCCAGGATGGCCAAGTCAACGTCACCCTCGCCTCGCGTCAACCCGGCTCTTCCATCAAGCCTGTCAATTACGCCGTCGCTCTCGCCTCCGGCTTCACCCCCGCT
>Ga0209541_10005278_pt1 | contig 22615 bp, 27 predicted proteins | sample RifCSPlowO2_01_FD_184027 | JGI IMG/M metagenome (GOLD analysis project Ga0209541, IMG submission 184027) | Groundwater microbial communities from Rifle, Colorado - Rifle CSP2_plank lowO2_0.1 (SPAdes) (version 2) | ecosystem: Environmental > Aquatic > Deep subsurface > Groundwater | place...
AATGACCCAGACGACGATATTAGACAGAAACGACCTAGAGCGGGAAAAGGGTATTACGATTTTGGCCAAAAACACTGCCGTTACCTACAAAAACACAAAAATAAATATTATCGATACGCCCGGACACGCTGACTTTAGCGGCGAGGTCGAACGGGTTATCAATATGGCTGACGGCGCCCTTCTAGTCGTTGATAGCGCAGAAGGCCCCCTCCCTCAAACACAGTTTGTGCTCCAAAAAGCTTTGGAACGAAATCTTAAAATCATCGTGGTTATTAATAAAATCGACCGAAAAGATGCACGGCCAGCGGAAGTAGTCAATGAAGTGGAATCACTCTTTTTACATCTCGCCCACCATGAAGATCATCTCTCGTTTCCTGTAATTTACGCTATCGGAAGAGAGGGGAAATCATGGATCACGTATCCAAAAGATACGAACGAACAAGCAACGCTCGCGCCTCTCTTCGAAACGATACTCGAGAGTATTCCTCCGCCACAAGCATTTGCTGATAGACCATTTAAGATGCTCATCTCTACGCTTGATTTTGATTCCCATAAAGGAATGTTTGCAATAGGCAAAGTAACACAAGGCTCGCTCAAAGCAAAACAACAGGTAGTACTTCTCAATGAAAATATTGTTGTTGGGAAACGTTCCATAGAAGAAGTATTTACGAGCGATGGCTTTACCCGTATCGCCGTTGCCGAGGGACAAAACGGCGATATTGTCGCGGTCACGGGAATCAATGATGTTGCAATTGGCCAAACGATCGCCGATTCCAGTGACCCGACGGGCTATCCGACGATCAAACTGGAAGAGCCTACACTCAAGATCGTCGTGTCTGCAAACACCTCGCCGTTTGCCGGAAGAGAGGGAAAATTTTGTACCGCCCGCCAAATATACGAGCGATTGATCCGCGAAAAACAAACCAACATCGGCCTACGTTTTGAAGAAAATCCCGGAGGGAGCAGTTTTGTGATAGCAGGCCGCGGAGAACTCCATTTAGCCGTGCTTTTGGAAACCATGAGGAGAGAAGGATACGAGATGCAGGTGGGAAAACCCGAAGTAATCATCAAAACTCTTAACGGAGTCGCGAGTGAACCATATGAGGAACTCACGATTGAAATCGATAAAGCATTTATCGGCATTCTTACTGAAGAACTGGGCAAGCGACGCGCAGAACTTACCGACACGCATACCAACGATCGTGGTACTACACGGATGGTCTATAAAGTATCCAGCAGGAACCTTCTGGGATTTCGGGGGGATATTCTCACAAAAACCCGGGGAAACGGCATTTTTGCAACACGTATTCTCGGATATTTTCCGGTCAGTCCTGCGCTCCCCAAAATCAGAAACGGAGTCCTCGTTTCCTTTGAAGCAGGAAAATCCTCTGCCTACGCTTTGACGACCGTCCAGGATCGTGGGCGCGCATTCATTGGTCCGGGTATCCCCGTCTATGAAGGGATGATTATTGGTATCAATAACCGCGGGGAAGATATTGATATCAACGTTTGTAAAAGTAAAAAACTGACCAATATCCATTCTGCCAATGCTGATATCGCCATCCAACTGGATCCTCCGGTGGTTCTTACGCTTGAACAGTGCCTCGACTTTATAGAAGACGATGAACTTTTGGAAATAACTCCCCTTTCCTTGCGTCTCCGGAAACGATTCCTTACCAAAATCGACCGCCTCCGGGCAGAACGCAAATCATAATTCAAATTAATCCACAGTAAATTAATATAAAATGATTCAAATCATTTTACATTGATAGCATTTAATTATTTATTTTTTTGATTTGATTTTTTGCGGATTATTTTTCCTCATTTACTTCCCGCAATTTGGCCAGGCAACCAATCCCACTGTTGACCTTAGCTTGACTTATACCTAAATTACGGTAAGATTACACTCAAGATGAGTGAGGTATTACCCACTGCCCTCGTTCCTTTAGGTGTTTGGGGATTAATCAGATCAGTTGCTTTATCTCCTGCCGGCGGTCCATATCCAAGAATTGGTACATATCGAGGCAACTTTGAAATTCAAATACCCCACTTTTTCGGCTGGCCCGCAACGTTTGAAACTGTAGGAAACATTCGGTCAGGCGTAAGCGTTGGCAATCGAGTAATTGTATATAGCATAGGATTATCTGCAGAAGAATCTGATTCAAGAGCACAACAAAGATAGTTTATTCTCTGACCTCCTGCCAGTGTTCCTATTTCCATATGAGTAGTTTATACGCGCGCGTCCCATCGCGGCGGACGAAGGTATCAATTTCCTGGTATCCAGGAACCCCTGGACAATCACCATTATCAACAACAAGCGCTCCCGGTGATAAGTCCTCAGACTTCAAATATTTCGTCGGACACCAATCAGTAAAAAATTCAACCTTTCCTATGCGATCGATCTTGAGTTCATTACGAAATTGTCCCGCGAGCGCAGCGTTGTAGTTTCCGGAAAAATATGCATAATACACCGGAAGCCGCTCAAACATGGGGATAATAAATCTCTCATATTCCTTATCATGTTCAATGATATATTTTGCTAATTCTTTATCTCCGTCATTTCGGAGCCTGCTTTGATAGGAAGCGGAGTGATGGGAATACTGGTGCCAAAAAAATACGAGCTCGGTGATTAATAAAATTATTAGTACAACTCGGATTTGTACAAGAGATTTGTACCCATACGCAGCAATCAATATCAAGAGTAAAATCATCAAGATAGCCCTGTGCGCGTGCGGAACAAAATCAATGGTCAGTACCGCAGGTATCGGCGCGATAATTAATAGATAGACAATATATCCCATAAATTTTTTTGAGCCCACGGAAATAAGCGAGGCAAAAAAGAGCAAGCCCATCGTCATGTAAAGAAGACCCTGCTGGGGCACGTTAAAGTATCTGGGCTGTCCCTCGGCTTCGTAAAACAGATGGGTCGGCGAAAAATAACTCATATATTGTTTTGCAATCTCCCGGGAATACCCGATGATCTTATTATGAAAAGCTCTTGCCATTTTTACCTGGTCAGTTCCTTCATCATTGCTAAAGTACGTATTTAAATAATTAACCCGACCTTGTATTTCCTGGCTTTTAAAAATTGAAGTTTGTTCAAACCTCCCACGCCCCCAGGGAGTTGCCGAAATGGCCGCAGTAAACAAAATAAATGCAATCCCGGCAAATAAAAATGCCTTTCGGGGTTTTAGAAAAAAAACCAGTGGCAACACAGTCAAGGGAGTGAGAATGCGAAATGAGGGATACAAAAAATACGTAAGAAAAAAAGCAACCATCGCCCATCTAAATCTCTTTTGAAATACCCAAAGGAGTCCAAGCACAAATACATAGAGGCCAATGACGCCTTCTGCTCCTGTCCGCGACAACACGATATGCCAGGGTAAAATTGCGAGAAGAAAAGCAGCAAAGAGTCCAGAAAGACTTAATAAAGTCGCAATTCCAAAAACAGGAAAAACAGTGAGTGCTCCAATAAGGGCAATGGGAAACCGTGCGGCAAATTCGGTGTTGCCGAACAAAAACGTTCCGAGACCGGAAATGTACATCGGGAGAACCGGCGGGTAGTCATGGAATTTATCAAAGTAAAGAAGCGGGAATATATTGCCGTACAAATCTTTGCCATTTTGAAAAATAAATCTGCCCACATACGCATTCGTCACTTCTTCTTCAAAGAATCCATGAGGAAGATCGCCGAGGTTTATAATGCGCAGAACCAATGCAAGAAGGAAAATTCCAAATAGCCACTTTTTCATCATTCAATTATCACGCACCTTAAGGTTTGGAGTCAAAAATCGTTCTTTTACTTACGGAAGAACACGCAACCCAATTTTTGTAAAATCAGAATCCAGAGTTAAAATCACATCGATGGCATATTGTTTCATCAATACGACACTCGTTGCATCTGTTAGCGATAATCTATGTTCATGATATTTTTCTAAATATACGAACGCTTCAGCTTCACATTGCTCATCAACCCACAGTTCAACAAGCGTTCTTTGCGATACGCTCTTTTGAAAATACTGGAGAAATCGTTTTGTAAGAGGCCAATCAGTGTCGTAGAGAAATCGAGTGATCGTCTCGTCGACGATGTAATTTGAAGTATAAAGGGCAGTTCCAGATCTGACTGCCTGTTTGAGGAGAGAACCGACTCGTTGATGCTGTTTTTCAGTTGGAATATACGCCGCAATCCACGCAGATGTATCGATGAATATTTTTGATCCCACAGCTAATCCCGTAAATATATCTCATCAACATTTTCTGAGATGTGCTTCTGGGATGTTTTTCCCATGCCTATCATTTCGAGGATCGGATTACGGGCAGAAGAAACGTAATTCCGCATAGACAGGATCTTTTTGTATTCCCGAATGACGCGACTCACAACATCTCGGATAATCTGCGACCGGGATATATCGAGAGACCGCGCCAGATCATCGGTACTTTCTACTACTTGTGGATCGAGGTAAACTTGATATCTGTTCATATATACACCATAGCATGAGTGGTGTATGTTGTCAATATCACTCCAGGTAATCTTTTAGCTTCTTGCTTCTCGAAGGATGGCGGAGTTTACGAAGGGCCTTTGCCTCAATTTGCCGGATACGTTCACGGGTAACGCCAAACTGTGCACCAACTTCTTCAAGTGTCCGCGGTCTTCCATCTTCCAGACCAAAACGAAGAATTAATACTCTTTTTTCGCGATCGGAAAGCGTCGCCAACACTTCTTCCATGTGCTCTTTGAGAAGTTGCCGCGACGTTTGGTCATAGGGCGTGGGACCGGGATCGGAAATAAAATCTCCCAAATGACTATCTTCTTCATCACCAACCGGTGTCTCCAAGCTTGTCGGTTCCTGAGAAACCTTCATGATCTCGCGGACTTTGGTGACGTCCACCTCCATGACTTTGGCAATTTCCTCTGGGCTTGGTTCCCGCCCAAGCTCCTGCATGAGACGGCGGCTTGCCCGTACAAATCGATTGATCGTCTCGACCATGTGAACGGGGATTCGGATCGTGCGCGCTTGATCAGCAATCGCGCGGGTAATGGCCTGCCTTATCCACCAGGTGGCGTAGGTAGAAAACTTGTAGCCTTTGCGCCAATCGTACTTTTCCACGGCGCGGATTAGCCCCTGGTTGCCTTCCTGGATAAGATCAAGGAGGCTCATGCCGCGACCGATGTATTTCTTGGCTATAGAAACAACGAGCCGGAGGTTACTTTCGATAAGCTTTTTTTTGGCTTTCCGATCGCCTTTTTCGTAGCGTTTGGCAAGGGAAATTTCGTCTTCAAACTTAAGAAGCGGGATTCGCCCGATTTCTTTAAGATACATCCGCACCGGATCGGAGACCGACTCAGCACTCGCTCGGACGAGCGCTTCAATCTCCTTTTCGAGATCAGCAATGCTTTTACTCGCCTCTTTTTCTATATCCTGGCTTGTTGTTTCAAAAACATCAATACCGGCACGAATAAGCTTGTTATACAAGTCATCGAGGTCAGCAATCCGATCTTCGGGTTTAGGGAAAAGGCCAAGAATATCGTCTTGCGTGACAAAACCGTTGTCTTTGCCTTCTTTGAGAAGTTCGGAAACAGAAGAAATGATGTGCACTTTGGCCATAGGTGTCCGAGTGTTCCCGACGAAAATCCGGAACATCGCTTGAAACCTAAGTATAGCAGGTTTAGCTTGGATTTTCCAGCTGTTGGAGTGTTGCCGTAAGCTTGACAAGCTCAGCCTGCGGAGATTCACCAACCTGACTCGTCAGGTTCTTGATTTTTCGATGTAAAATATCCCTCTTGAGCTCCCGCAGTGCCCGCTGCCACTCGAGAGTGCGCTTCGGTAAATCCTCAAGGCTTGCCCCGATATCCAAAAGAAATGCGCTATCGAGAGTCGGCACGAGCTCAGCAGGAAGGACAGAGGCCAACGATGTAACAGAAAATTGCCTCGTGTCATTGAAATATGTTTTCAAAAATTCAAGTACTTTTTGAATAGCAGGATGGTCTATATCAGATATGGCAATTTGTTCTATGAGTTCACCGTACCACTGCCGAGCTTCTCCCTGCAGGATGAGGGCGAGGATATAAAGCGCAATCTTTTCGCTGCGGCTCTGCACAATTTCATCGGCTTGCGGAAGCGAAACCGACTTTCGTTGTTTGGCTTTTCCGGCCTTAACAATCCCTTCGCTCACTGCCTCTGTGCTGGTATCAAGAACACCCGCTAACTTTTTGATGTAATGACTTTGCACAATAATATTTTCTATTCCGGCAAGTACCGGAAGAAGCTCATCGCTTAATTTGCGCTTCCCAAACGGGGTTTGAATATCAAAACGTTTAAGCGCCGAGCTCATAAAATAGTCATAAATCGGCACCGCTTCAGCTATCGCCTTTTTGACAAGTCCGGGATTGGTACGAACGGCTTCATCAGGGTCTTTCCCGTCTGGGAGCACCAGGACACGCATATCAAGCCCTGCCCGATCGGCAATTTCTATTCCGCGTCGACTTGCAGCATCTCCGGCAACATCACTATCCAATGCAAAAATGACCCGCTCGGTAAACCGCTTGAGGAGATTGACGTGTCCCTCGGTGAGCGCTGATCCTTTTATCGCAACGACGTTGCTTATCCCTGCTTGAAATGAAGAAATGACATCAAATTCTCCTTCCATAAGAATGGCTTCGTTTGCTTTACTAATGGCATCCTTTGTAATATCGAGACCATACAAAACATTACTTTTGTTATAGACCGGTGTTTCGGAGGAATTAATATACTTTGCTTCTTTATCATCCGAATTTATGTGTCGTCCGGAAAATCCCACAACATTGCCCCGATGATCTCTGAGCGTAAAGATCACACGACCGCGAAATCGATCATATCCACCCCGCGGTGACGGAACCAAAAGACCGGCAAGCTCCAGGACCTTCGGTTCATACCCTTTCTTCCGCAAAAATCTGGCCAGGGCATCCCAACTATTAGGGCTATATCCTAAGGCGAAGGTCTTAATCGCTTTGTCCGTGACACCGCGATGTTTCAAATACTGACGGGCTTTTTCTCCGAGGGCGTGTTTGGTCAAAATATACTGGAAGTATTCACTCGCTAAGTGATTGACTGCATACAGCTGCTGTTTGAGCTGCGCCTGCGGCGTTTCGGCGACTCTTCGTTCAAGCTTCACTCCTGCTTTTTGGGCAAGCTCTTCCAAGGCTTCAACAAAATCCATGTGCTCGTACTCCATGACAAAGTCGATAACGCTCCCTCCTTTTCCGCAGCCAAAACATTTCCACATTTGCCGTTCCGGGCTTACGATAAACGAAGGGGTTTTTTCGTTGTGAAACGGACACAGGGCTTTAAAATGCCGACCATTTTTTTTAAGTGGCACTTTTGCACCAATAATATCGACGATATTTAATCGGGATTTGACTTCATCAATATCACTCATAACTAAGCCGCAGAATACCATGAAATTGGATACGGGTCTAACGGACCGCTATAATACGGGCTGTCTCATCTATGGTGGAACATGGCGAAAGCATTTCTAGAATAAGAACTTCCGAAGGGCTCAAAGAATTTCGAATGAGTCTCCTGGCAAGCGCACGCGAAGATACACCGCAACTTGCCAGTGTCCACCCTACAGAGATTGATGCTATTGTTGATACGTTGCTTGATCTCCTCCAAAAGTTCGAACACGCAGCCCGGCCGCACCCAGCGATTCATGCCGATACTGATGTCGTCATGATTGTGAGCGGTCCCGGCGAATATAGTCAAACCATTGAACCCAAGGAAGAAAAGCTCGACAGATATCGCAACTTCCCATGGGCCAGAAAGATGGATCGCGCACGTGTACGGGCCGGCGTAACACTCGTTCGTGAAGTTACCGCCAAGCGCTTGGAAAAACCAGCAGCTGAGGTAACAGAGGAGGATATTGCCAATCATGGGCCGTGGCTCCACTATGCCAGCACCTCGTGGGAAAACAACCATATCCGACACGCGTTGGCTCAACCCGCGCTTGGCATGCCTTCTTCAAAAATATTTATGTATACATTCCTTGATGACCATGGAAAAGAACGACAATTTATCAATACCGCAACACAAATGGAAGGTCTTGAGTTTCCAGAAGGCAGTCGGCCTCGTCGAGTCCTCGTCGTCTCACACCCACCACACCTCGTTCGTACTGCCTATCTCATGGAACGCTCAAAAGAGCGTATCCCAAAAGGGACAGTCGTACAGTTTTTCCCAATTCCTACGCCCAAAGAGGCAGTCGAACCATATGGACTGATGGAGCTTCGTGGGGTGTTTGCCGCAATTTATAAACTTGGCACGGCAGCAAAAACTCCGTTCAACTTCTCACTTGAATAGCGGAATGGGAAATGGCTTTTTGCGGTACTCAAGATAAAATTTAATGCTTTCTCCGTGATCAAAGGCAAATTCCTCAAATGGCAATAAATCTTCAAATGCGATCCATTCGACTTTTGATGATTCGTGATCTTTATCTCCGATTTGATGAAGTGGTTTGACGATAAAATCAAATGCAATATTTTGCCGATCCTCATGAGGCCTTTTGGGATTAGAATTTATGCGAAGAAGAGATATCACTTCCCCTTCCCATCCGGTTTCCTCACGAAGCTCGCGTAAAACTGCCTGAGATACTGTTTCATCGCGGTCAACAAATCCGCCCGGTAGTGCCCACTTTCCTGATTCGGAAATGTCGCCGGTTCTTTTTTCCAAAAGAAGTTTTCCATTCTCTTCAACGATCGCGTGAACGACTACATGTCGAAAACTTCCCTTCCCTCCATCTTCAAAAGTACACGTAATCATATATTTTATCGGTATAGCTGGCTATGTGTACCGAATAGTTTAAATTTTATATGAATCTTCTTGTCAGTTGTTTCTCTTTCAATGTAGATTGCCCGCCAATCACCAGTGATATTAATGCTTCTATGACCTCTATATTTGCCAGTCAGTAAATGATTATGAAGCAAAACGTGATGTTGATTTTCACTAAAAAGCCTGACTCTTTCTTTGAAGGCAGTTTGAATGTTTTCGTGGGCTTTTTTATATTGTTTCCTGAATATCTTATCGAGCTGGATGTCCATTTTGATATTTTGCATCTGGATCATCTAGCCATGCAATAGAATCTTCAACATTTTCAAACACCGGAGAAACGTATCCTGCTTTTATATCTTTTTCTGATTGCCTAAGCATGCGCTTGGTATACGGCGTTGGTTCAAGACGCACATCGGAAAATTCCACTCTGCGCGTTTTAATAAGTTGTCGAAGGTAGGCATTGACGACAGAACTCAATGATAATCCGAGAGCCTCGGCCACCTTCTGGGCTTGTTTTTTAATCTTTGGATCAACTTTAACATTCACAACCGCTGTGTTCATATATACAAAGTATATACTATATGTATATGATCGTCAACAGAAATTCTTAGCGAAAGTGCAGTCCCGGGTCGATTGCAGAGTCAAAGGTAACTGCTTGCTCTTGGGCAGTCAAATAATATTTCTCGATTTTATACCCGTTATCAAATTTTGTAACCTCCTCCGGAGAACTAGCAATATTGACTTGATTAATTCTCCACCAACTATCGAGCATATAGGGATCAGCGGGCGGATGCGGCGCGGCGATAAGATACGTGACAGGCATTTTTTGAAATGAGGCGGCTTTTTTCTGTGGATGACGCGTAGCTTCGTAAAATATCGCATATTTTGGCTCATATGCAAGAACATCAGGCGCATAGACAAAATATCCAAACTCATTTTCCGGTCCATCAAACACCTGCTTGGCAATACCGGATAGGAACTTCCAGGAATATTTGTGTGTACCGATAAATCCCGACGAGGCACGCGCGTCGCCCAATGAACTCCACGTATTGGCAGCATAGATCAGGATAAAAAGTACGGTACATGCTTTTTTATATCGACCCGTCAGGAGCGAGGAAAAAATAAGAAACACTAAGAGAAACAATGGGTATTGATGAAAATAGAGAATCGGGCCCTTGTCGATAAAACTTAATACAAAAAACCCAACATAAAAATAGAGAAAGGATAGATAGAATGCGATGTGTTTGCGATCGTGCAGTTGGATAGCGATTCCTGCCAGCATCACAAAAAATAAAATCATGTTGCGTCCGCCGGGATCGCGCCGGAGAATTTCGGGACTGGAAAACAGAAGAACCAAGCGGTTTTTAATAAACATCGTATAGTCAAATAGTTCACCGCCCTGGTAGGGTGTAATAAATCCCAACACCTTTTGGAAAAAAATGTGGTCATGACGGAAATCAAAAACAATAAAATTACCTAAGATGAGAGGCAAGATAAGTAAAGCAAACACATGGCTATATCTATGCTGTTTCCAAACCAGATAAAGAATCGCAATCACGGATAGTATAGCCAACGGCAGACCAGGCGCAAGCTCAAATTGAACAAGAATTCCCGATAGCGCGACATGGGCAAGAAGGAAGATGAACGTATGCTTTGTCACGTACCGAACGAAACAAAAAAACCAGAGGGGAATCACAATCATCGCACCATGTGGATGACTCATGGCTCGCGTGAGAAAGGTAAAATATACAGAAACCATGAGTGCATACCCAAATCCCACATTTTTCGAAAATAACGCTTTTCCTATAAAATAACTAAGAACCGTAGAAAAGCTTGCAAGTAGTACCCAGAACCATCCGACAATAATCGGATCCCCCTTTCCCAAAACAAACGCCGGGTAATTGAGGTAGGACCACAGCGGGCCGTGGAAGAGGTCGCCGCTTGAACGCGGCCCGATGAGCATAATTTTTTTCTCATCTAGTTCACGCAATAAATGAAAGTCCCGGGCGATATCTGACGTAAAGAAAATATCACCATGAAGTACATACCACGAAGCGAGGATGGTATTAAATGCAACCAGGACAATGAAAGAATACAAATAAATTCGTTTCACTTATTAAATGCGAATCTTCCTAAGACAAATGGCCAGAAAAGGACCATATACATTGCTGCGATTAAGAAATGCTTCATAAAATAGTAATTTATATGGCCGAAATGGTTTTGTCGATTGGCTTTCTCCGTTGTTATGTTGCTTGAATCGTTTTATCAAATCAGTCGTATACCCAATATAGAAACTGTTATCTTTTTGACTTTGGAGTATATAGACATAATAAAACATAAAAGACATCAGTCACGTTGAACGGAATACCGGCGTCGCGTAATAAATTACTTCGTAATTTAAACGCGACAGCAGCGTTGAAATCGCTCCGCGATTTCTTACGCTGCGGAGAGGAGGGGACTCGAACCCCTAATCCCGTTTCCGGGACACCCGCTTTCCAAGCGGGGCGACTACCAATTATCACACCTCTCCAGTGTATGTAATTATACCGCATCTACAACTTTAGCCCTATTTAGTTACTATAGTGATATTGTTTACCCTAGTTGACGACGTTGAAAATGCGCTTTATAGTAAACGAAATTCCTGCTATGAAGTCTGCCCGCCTGCCTATAGCAATTACTGTTCTCGGACTTCTTCTTTTCACCGTAAGCTCTCTCCTCATTCATCCCCTCGAAACTCTTAAGGCAGTTGCCGACCACGTCGTCATTTCTGAAGTACAAATTGCTGGAGTTAGTACAAACGACGACTTTATTGAACTTTACAATCCCACTTCCTCGGATGTGGATTTGAGTAATATGAGATTTGTCAAACGCAGTAGCACGGGTTCAGCAAACGATGATATTGTTGTTTTTGGGACAGGCGAAACAATCGCTGCACATGGGTATTATCTCTGGTGTAATAATGGACTCGATGCGACACTAAGCTGCGATAGAAACACGAGTGATACTGTTGCAAATAACAATAGTGTTGCGTTGGCACATGATGATGGAACGATCGAAGACGCGGTTACGTTCGGTACTCCGGATAATCCACTTGGAGAAGGAACCTTTTTAAGCGCACCAGATGCTGGTACAAGCGTAGAACGGAAAGCGAGTGCCAGTTCAGATGAAACATCGATGGGTGCGGGCGGCGCCGAAGAAACACATGGCAACGGACAAGACACAGATAATAATGTCGAAGACTTTCTTCCCAGATCTTCACCGCAACCGCAAAATGCTACCTCAGCTACTGAACAACTACCCGTTCCCACTGCGACTCCTACATCCACTCCAACAGAAACACCAACTGAAACCCCAACACCCACCGTTACTCCGACTGAGTCGCCGACACCAACGCCCACGGAAACACCAACCCCAACACTGACCCCAACCGAATCACCAACCCCCACCCTTACTCCTACACTCACCCCCACACCGATGCCACCGGGTAATCCCACCGTTCACCTGCCTGGACTTCTCTTCTCCTGTAAAATCGAATATATGCCATTACGTATGTTTGGCTTTACCTTCCGCATGCCCAAGATCTCCTGTGCCCGGAACACCTAACGGACTCTTCTTTTCTGAAGCAATGGAAGCGTTGAGGTAAAAAATACTCCGGTAAGTACAAGAATTGCTCCCAATACAAACCGTGTTGTTATGTGTTCGCCCAAAATTACCGTTGTTAACGCTCCTGTTGTCAACAAGCTTATATAGACCATACTGCCCGCGACAACCGGTGAACCGTATTTAATTCCCCAGTTAAAAAGAAAAATCATAGCAACGCGAACAAATAGTACAATAAAGGCAAGCGATAACCATCCACCGAGCGATAGAATTCGAAGTTTTTCCAGACCGGTAAATCTTTCGAGCATCACCATAAGAATCCCTGATCCTACCCAGGCAATAATAGCCGAACCAGTAGTGAGAATAATTGGCCGTACATTTTGGCCAAGTCGTTTAGAATATACAAGATACGTCGCCCACGACAGGGAGGCGACAAAAATGATGATATTACCGGTAAACGATCCAAAATCAGCCGTCCTCTGAAACGACCCAACGAGAAATAGCACCATTCCGATAAAACCCAATAGCACCCCGGCAGCTTGGCTTACCTCGGTCTTCTCCCGAGAAACGAAGTAATGTAAAACAAATACAAGAAGGGGAACCCCAGCATACAAAACCTGCGACGCAATAGCCGTCGTAAAATTAACACCGATAATAAAAAGCGCAATATTAGCAAGCCACAAAAATCCAAATTTTAAAAGACTTTTTCTATAAAGATAGACCTGTGGTAAATCGCGACGCATAATCGGCACCAACACCACAAGCATGAGCGTCACACTGAGAAATAATACAGTAAGTGGCGGAAGTTCCCGAAGGATTATCTTTGAGAAAATGGGCATGAGCCCGCCAATGACTCCTGCGGCGACTAGCGCCAATACTGCGGTCTCTTTATTTGGAGAATTCTTCATGGAGGGTTTTTCGGAGGTGCTTCCACCAATCCTGGGAATTGGCTTGTGCAAGATCATTGGCAAGCACTACCGCCTCGGGCAGACGAAGGCGTTTAATATTTGCATCCAACCATTCTTGGGCATGGGTGTTGCCTTTTTCGATAAGGAGTTTGAGCTCAACGCCAAAGGCGATAACGTTTGCCTCGTACACGATCCGTGCCTCTAAACTCTTTTTTTCTTCATACTCATTGAGGGTTACCAGAAGCCCGCTATCGACTTTTTCAAAGATATCCCGATTGGCTTTCTCTTGATCACGCGTCATGTAAAAAGTCGCGATTTTATCAAGGTCGCCGGTCCGCGCTTCGTGGAAATCATGAAAAATCGCCATAATGAGCACTTTTTCCATATTTACCTTTTGTTCCTTTGCGAGAAAATACGCAATGACACAGGTCATAAACGTGTGCTCGCCCACGCCTTCCTGATTATCACCCAATATCTGCCAACCAGTCCGCAACATCCGTTTGACCACGGCCGCTTCAAAAACCAGATTGGTAATGTTTTTTGAGTTTTTCATAGAAAGCGAAACGTAATAAATTTGGATTTATAAATTTAAACGTTTCTGCAACATTTCCCGCCAAAACGGGATTACGTTGCGCTCCCAGGCAGACTTGAACTGCCATATCAGCCTCCGGAGGGCCGCGCTCTGTCCGTTAAGCTATGGGAGCCGTACTTATTTTTTCCAATCCAACCATTTTTTCTGTACTACAGTATCAAGATCAATACCATAATGATCCGCGAGTAATAATATATGGCATAAAATGTCAGCTACTTCGTGTTCAAAATTATTTTTTATCTCATCGCTATTTTTGTCTTTTTTTCTCGCTTGTCCAGACATCATAAGATAGCTTTGGATAAGCTCTCCCATTTCTTCTTGTAGTTTCAATACATACCAATTGTCGTCCCGTGAAATATCAAATTTCTCGGCGTATATATCAGAAATCTCCTTAATCCGTTTAGTTAAAACCTGGATATCCATAGCAATGCAAACTTCAGGTTGAACTGCGGAAGGGGCGAGATTTGAACTCGCGCGAGCCTTTGGGGCTCCCAAGGTTTTCGAGACCTGGCCGTTTAGCCGCTCCGGCACCCTTCCATTGCGCTCCCGCACAGAATCGAACTGTGATCAGAACTTCCGCAAAGTCCTATTCTATCCGTTGAACTACGGGAGCAACACACGAGTATTCTACTTCAGAAACTCCTGCGGGGTCAAAATACGGACGCTCTCAATCTCACCTTTGAGAACTAAAATATCTTTATCTGCGCTAATCAGATAGACTTCTGATTTGTCAGAAACTGCAAGCGCAATTCCTAAAACTTCATTGTCATCTGGATCTCGACAGAGCGTCGTTGACTTTGGAATCACCATCTTGCCATGAATAATGAGCGTTTTGATGAATGAATCAATTGCCTCTTGGGTAATACCGTATCGAACCAATCGCGGATAAGACAATACTCTCACCAGCTCATGCAAAAGCCCATTGCTATACCAGAGTTGGACGTTCTTTTTTTATAGCCTTTTGAAAAAGAATTCCGTCACTGCCTCCGCGCTTGAGGAACGCTCTAACCAAAACATTCGTATCAACGACGACGCTTCGCATACCGCTTGGCTGCTTCAATATCGCGATCGAGCTCTTCGTCGGAAACGTTTGCGTTGCGTTTTCCCATTTCTTTCCACAGTTTTTCAAAACGAAACGTGATAAGTTGTTTTTCTATTTCTGAAATCCGTTGATACTCCGCATACGGCAACATCACCGACACTGGCACGCTGTCCCTGAGCACTACGACCGGATCATTGGTCGTATGAAGTTTTTCAAGAATTTTTTTGAAATTGCGCTGAATATCGGTCGTTCGAACGAATTGAAGATTCATATGGTAATCATACCACCATATGAATGGTAGTATGTCAAGCAGCGGGCTTTTCGAGGGGGATTTTTTTTGAAAGCCAGGAAGCTGCGTTATCGACAAAACCTTTTTCCGGTTGCTGCCGAAACGGAATGTGCTTGGCAACAAATTCTCGAACTCTACCCGGATCTTGATTGCCAAGAAGAATTATCACCCGAGCGGTAAAGTAGGGGCGAAGGATGAGCATCGTCTGACCCCATTGCTCTTCGTACCAGAAATCAGCCAGCTCCTCCCAGCGGTAAAAATGCCCACCGCTTTCGATACCCAGATTGGTAATGCGATGATCTATCTCCTCGGGAGGAACAGTGGAGAGGACGTAGATCAAAAAAACAATAGATAACACAGCGGCAATCAGCACAAATTCACGGGCAAACACGAGAATAATCGTAAGAAGAAACACGATGGCGCCGATATTGGTAAAATATTCTTTATCCCGTCGCTTAAAGAGGCGAGAGGGTGACCTCCACTCGAGATACACTTCTTCCCGTTTTTCCTCTCCGACTCTCGGAGAAATTTCAGGGTCCATGAAGTCAGTATATACCAAAGAGGAAATGCGGCGGAAGGGGTGGGATTCGAACCCACGAAGAGCTTGCGCCCTTAGTAGTTTTCAGGACTACCGCACTAGGCCTCTATGCGACCCTTCCTATTTGCTAAACAGCCTAGTATATCATATCATGGAGGTATTGCAGAGCCGTTATGGAAAATAGATATAAATTACCCAAAAATATCCAAACCGGGTATTTTAACAATCTTGAACGAACAGCCAATCCCAAAGGAGACCAGCTTGCAGTCCTTTTTGGTGTTGTTGGTCGAACATATCGAGACTGGAAACGAGGGAAGTTTGCAATTCCAACAAGAGTAGTTGAGATTATCGAACAAAAATTTCATGTCGACTTTCCATACTCAAAAGCACAAGCATTATCAAAATGGCAAGAATCAAAACGAATTGTCTCCAGTAAGGGCGGGATTGCTTTGTTTTTAAAACGCGGGGGTCCTGGAACTCTCGAAGGGAGAAAGAAAGGTGGCAAGCGAGCACTTGCATTACTTAGAGAACGAGGGATTATTCCTATAGAAAAACTGTTTTTCGCACCAAAACATTATTCAATTAAACTCGCAGAGCTAATTGGTATACTTCTTGGAGATGGACACATAGGAAAGGAACAATGGTCTATCACCCTTAATGCTACTGCTGACAAGCTATACAGTACATATGTTATGGACTTGATTAAAGACCTTTTTTTATTATCACCAAGCATACTTCATAGGAAAAAAATCAATGTTTTTGTGATTTACGGTGGCGGAAAAAAGAATATCGAATATTTTCAAAAAATAGGACTACATATTGGTAATAAAATTAAACTTCAGGTTGGGGTGCCCGACTGGATTCTACACCATTCACAGTATAGGAAAGCATGTCTGAGAGGGCTAATGGATACGGATGGAGGCATATTTATTCATAAATATGTGGTACATAAAAAATTATACTCGTACACAAAACTATGCTTTTCTAATCGATCTATTCCTCTTGTCAACTTTGTTTATGACACGCTTGCTATGTTAAAATTGCAACCAAGACTTAATATGGGGTCTCAAACAAAGCGTGTGTGGTTATACGACCAAGATAAAGTGAACGAGTATTTGCATGTTGTTACTACCCACAACCCACGTTTGTTAAAAAATATTGGAGGAGTCCGATAGTTGGTCAATTCGGGCGGTTTGCTAAACCGCTGAGTCGCAAGGCTCACGTGGGTTCGAATCCCACCTCCTCCGCCAAGCTCATAGATTAAAAAAATTCATATGACAAAAATTCTTAGACAATACAAAATTACTCTAGAGAGAGTTGATTCCAATAGTTCTACAACAGTATCAGATCCCGATAACTTAGGCCTGAGAACCAAATTAGGTGGTAAACCAGATTGGATACAAGCGGACGAAGCTCCTGCGTGCCCGTCTTGTAGGCAAAAAATGAGTTTTGTTGGACAAATTGATTCAATTGAACATGAATCTAAACATAATCTTCATTCAATCAGTGCTATATCGCCAGAACAGGAATATATGTTTGGCGATGTCGGTATGATCTATGTATTTTTCTGTTTTGAGTGTGGGGAAACAAAGTCTGTTTATCAATTCTATTAATTAAATTTTTGAAGTACATTCCAACATAGTCCACCAGACCCTACTCTCATTTATCTTTACTTTTTACTACAAGTGCAATACCTTGATGAATTTCAACTATTGCAAGTTTATCAACAATTTCGTTACTGATCCCAAGCGTTGATCCTTGAATAATTGTTCGTTTTGACGCTTCATATTTAAACCCTCTCAGAGAAACAATCACTTGCTTGCCGAATGGCAATATGGAAAAATATTGATATTTTTTTAGTCGCGGAAAAGTATGCCTTTTTGAAACAAGAAAAATTTCATTCTGTTGGTCACGGATAACCGCATGTATCTGTTGCGCTAAAAACTTCGTAAGAAGCTCTACTGCAGCAAGAGTATGATCCAGCCGCCCACCAGATGCTCCGTAGATCACCACTTCTTTTGGGTGGAGTGAAATTGCATGATCGATGGCAAGTTCGAGGTCAGTATGATCTTTTTCTGATGGAAATTTTTTAATCGTTCTGATTTTTTTCTTGATTACAGAAAATTCATGTACTGACGTTGAGTCAAAATCGCCGATGGCAATCTGTGGTGTTATGCCGTGCTCGAGCAGCCAGTACGCGCCTCTGTCGACGCCGATAACCAAATCTACGGCGCTAATAGCTCGCAAGAAGTCTTGGTCTAAATAGCCATTTGCAACGATAGTTATTTTCATCGTGCCATTGTAACAGCCCAAACAAAGGTTGCGCCAGCACGTTTGAGAACATTGGCCGCCGAACGCATTGTGGCACCGGTCGTAAAAACATCGTCGAATAAAATGACGTGGCTTGGTGGAGTTTTGCCTGCCTGCTCGCCTCGATTCGGCGAAGCGGGCCGGCGAGGCAGGTTTGTTTCAAATACATTTGCCATATTTTTGAGCCGTTCATCCCGATCTTTCATTTCTACCTGAGGCATGGTTGGTTCTTTTCGTACCAATACCTTCGTAGCCATCTGAATTCCAAAACGCATAGCTATACGCGTTCCCAATACTTCTGCTTGATTAAATCCACGCTGCCTCAAGCGCGATGAATGCAGCGGAATGGGAATAAGAATATTGTACGACTTGTGAATCGGAAACATCTCACCGGGAATCAAATCCACAAATTCAGATGCAATATCGGAGATTAGCCGGTACTTTATGACCTTAATTCCCTTGCGCACTACTCCATCGTAATGAAAAAAGCTCGTGAGCCCATCAATGGAATATTGTGTTTGACATCGCGGGTGTGTGCGTCCATCAAGCGCTGCTCTACCACACATCGGACAAATAGCCTCAGTCATTAAAATGATTTGAATCATTTTAATACAGCGACTGCAGAAATATTGGCCAAGACGGCCACATCCCACACAACGCTTGGGAAACAGGAGGTCAACGATGCTCGATATCTTCACATATATATTCTATCGTTTATGATGAGTATATGGCCGGCTTCAATAAAAAACTTCTTAAGAATAAACTTACCCAGCAGTACTTCCTTGCGCATCAGCGGTTTATCCGAAGACACCCCCACGCCCATGTTTTTCTCAAAGATCGTGGCGTTCCTCCGGAAAAATTACGCGAGAAAGCCAAGAGGCTACTATCAACCGGTGCTCTCACCGGAGCGCTACTTCTTGCTGCTCCACAGCTAGTACACAACACACGGGGTAATATCGCTGTGTTATCTCCCTATGAACTTTCGCAAGAACTCAAAGAAAAACTATCTGCATTACTTCCTCTGACCGTCGAAAAACTCTCGAGCGACCAGGAAAACACACTCAGTGAGTTATTTCGGGCCATATTTGGTATTGATGCGCGGGCCCAGCTCGATGGAAATCGACTCAATCATAGTTACGGATATATCGGTGCAGAGCAGCATCTTCCTCGCTACCCCGGTGATACCATCTATCAACATGATGCGATTCAACAAGCCGGAATAACGCCTGGCCGCGGTGCATGGGGATATTTTGTCCCCTCCAAAAATCAGCTTACCGACGATCTGGTCCAAAAAGAAAAATATTATGTCGCCGTCCAAACCATGTATCTTCCGGATTGGAATACCCGAATGCCCCAGCTTCGTGATTGGTATAAATATCGAAAAGTCTTGGTCGTCAATCCAAGAAGTGGCAAGGCGATTGTTGCCGTTGTTGCCGATGCGGGACCGGCAAAATTTACCGGCAAACAATTTGGCGGGTCGCCGGAAGTTATGGACTATTTAGAATCAAAAGATGGAAGTCAGAAAGGTGCGGTTGTCCTTTTTTTTGTCAATGACCCTGACAATAATGTCCCGTTAGGACCACTCGAGTACAATGTAGAAAGAGGTGGCGCACCTTTAGCCAATGCACTATGAGCAAAGTTTTTTATGATCATCTCGTTGGAATTGAGAACATTACGGCACTCGTCGACCAAGATATGGCTGATCTTATCGATAATACTATGCATCATCATATTCTCGACGAAATATTGACGCATCTACCGGTCGAGCATCACAAAACGTTCTTAGAGCGTCTTGCTCACGCACCGCACGATCCAGGGATTCTGATTTTTATCCAAGAGGTAACCGTTATTGATATAGAAAAAGCAATTAAAAACAGAGCAAAATCCGTAAAAAAAGAGCTCTTGAGAGACATCAAAAGCTCACGAAAAAAATAAATTGCTAGTGGAGACGGAGAGTAATGAGCTCTCGTCCAGCAAGATGCAAATAACACATCTACAGGCGTAGTCAATCAATAGTGGTCATTTCCTCTGTAACCGACTGACAGGAAAGAGGAAATCAAGACGTATTGAGCTTGGCCATAGAGGAACGTCGAACCCCGATGGTTGCACCTCGACTAAGTTTACACCTCAAAAAGATCATCGAGAAAATCTTTAAGTGATGGCCATTTTACGCGTTTGCGTAGAGATATGCTCTCGGAGCTCGCGCATAAAAAGCAGCTTCTGCTTGCGCATCAGCATTTAGTTTTTGAAAGTTATTTTACGACCACCTTTCAACGGTCGGCCTGCAGTGTTAAAGAGCATCATACTGTCGAATCTAGTGCGTCCCCATTTATTTAATTTTTCCCCTAAATTCAACCTCAAGTTCCCTTCTCTGGTCTTCCCGCCTCTTTTTCTCACGTTTTTGGTATTCTTTTTTGCCGCGTCCGAGACCTACTTCGAGCTTGATCAGAGGGCCTTTAGTATACCAAAAAAGGGGTACCAAGGTCAAATTGGCGCTCTCGAGCTTGGTTTTGAGACCAATGATCTCTTTTTTGTGAAGCAATAGCTTCCTAGTTCGCTTTGGATCATACCCTTCAATGCGAGCAAACTCGTATGGGTAAATCTCCGCGCCGACCAAGTACGCTTCTAAACCTATAATTCTCACATACGCCCCTTCGAGCTTTGCGTGCCCTCCGCGAAGCGATTTAACCTCATGACCCGTCAAATGAACGCCGGCCTCAAAGCGGTCAAGAATTTCGTAGTCATACGTGGCTTTTCTGTTAGTAATTCTCATTTCTATTTTGTCATTCCGGGCTTGACCCGGAATCCAGTCTTTATTCTCTCTGGATCCCGGCTCGGAGGCCGGGATGACAAGGTAAAACTATTTCAAGTCCAGTGAGTATAGCTTCCCGCTACCCAAAAGCAAAATTTTCTTTTGTATTTCGGAAACGACGAGTTGTGTCGGCACAAAGTCGTCTTGCCACGTGTATTGACCCAGATACACTCCTTCTTTATTGAGCATGACCACCCGTTTGTTTGACGCATCGAGCACATACAGGTTCTTTTCCTCATCGCTCGTATAGATAGTCAACGAGGCACTAAAAGCGGGATCTACTCCCTGTGGCGCAAACGTTTCCTGTCTCCCGCCGACAAAACGCAAAATTTTCCCGTCGCTTGTGCCAACCCATACCGTTCCGTCAACGGCCATACTCGTGGCACCAGAAAAATCAACAAAGATATCGGGATTTAAGTATTCGCTGATTTTCGAAAAACCATTTTCTGTGGCAACATATTTCCAAATGCGGGAGGCGCCGGAATCAAGAAGGTAGAGATTGCCACCATAGGCAGTCAGCGCAGCAATGTTTTTCCACTCATCACTTTTTTTTACTACTGCGGTTGTCGTTTTCTTCTCACCAATATGCGCGACATTAATTCCGCTATCGACTACCACATACATTGCTTCTCCGTGGATTGCGATATGTGTACTTCTGGTATACTTCGCACCCCCTGCGACAATTTGACCGTTCTTTGAGCGTATGTCAAGTTCGTAGACGGTTGGAGTTCTCTCGTCCAAAAGCGCTACCTGCGTCTCATATATTCCTATCGATCCGATTGTACTTCCATTCTTGAGGAGCCCCACGTCATAAAACAATTGGGGTTCGGCGGCAACGCTGTTTTTGGCACGTTTTAATTGCTCAGCCACCTGACTAAAAAGTTCGGCAACCTGCCTCCCCTCATCTGATTTAGGAGAAAGCGTTTGCGTCAATGGCGCCAGGAGATCATGGGCATCCTCAAGTCGTTTTCTGCCTTTTGTGGGGTTAAGCTCAAGAAGAGCGTTGCCTTCTTCCAACGCACGCTGAGCCTCCGAAAGCACACGTACAACCTCATTGTTTCTTCGTGCTGCCTGCTGCCTGACAATACCAAAAACAACGCTTACCGCAAACAACAGCGCGATGCAGACAGTAAAAAGTCCCAAAAGCATTGTTCGCTTTGGAAAATTTTTTAGCAATTGCGGACGCGGCTGAGCAATCGCCTGCTCCGCAAGATCCTTGACTTCAAAAATTAATGCTGCGCCACCCTGACCTTCATGATTTTCATGAAGTTTGAGCGTGAGCTTCTCGGCAACCCCCTCTGCGTCTTCGTGATCAAAAACAGACGAAAGCTCATTCTCTGGGAGTGTTTTACGAAAACGATCTGTGGCCAAAAGCACGATATCGCCTTTGCGCACTTCACCGGAAATTCCCCGTTCGTTTTCTATGAGTCGTGCAAGCTTCTCCCCACGCTTCAAATACACACACCCGCTACCGCGAAGCGCAATAGTGAGTATGTTTCCGACGGGAACAAGGAGAATAATCGTGCGAATCCATCTTCCCTCGGGTATATGCGCAAGCCGCTCAAGGTCACTCAGTCCACCGGAGAATTCTTTGGCATGAGTGAGTGTACTGAGTGCTTCTACTCCAAGCTTCATCGCGCCACCAACCGCTTCTTCAACTTCAATAACACCGTAAAGGGACGGAGAAAGGAGCGCCTGTCCCCACCGTATTTCTGTCGTAGGA
>Ga0209541_10005280_pt1 | contig 22614 bp, 34 predicted proteins | sample RifCSPlowO2_01_FD_184027 | JGI IMG/M metagenome (GOLD analysis project Ga0209541, IMG submission 184027) | Groundwater microbial communities from Rifle, Colorado - Rifle CSP2_plank lowO2_0.1 (SPAdes) (version 2) | ecosystem: Environmental > Aquatic > Deep subsurface > Groundwater | place...
ATTTCCTTGTTTTTAACTTCTTTTAAAACCGGAAATTGTTTTGGCGTAAAATTTTCTGGCACATTTTCCCAATTTACAAAAGCGTCAAGCATTTCCTGCGAGTTCTTTTTATCCCAAACAAGGCCATATTTCTTTTTTTTCAAAGTTTCTAACTCATCAATCAATTCTTCCCGCAAATATTTTTCATATTTATAATATTTTTTAATCATAAATTTTTTCCGTGTATAATTTAATTATCACTTTTTTTCATATTTTTACAAACAAAACAATGTTTCTATAAAAGGCATTATTTTAAACTACTAAATTATTTTGAAAAATTAATTAGGACTTATTTTTAATATCACCATCAATCGTTCTTATAGCGCCATCAATAACAGATAACATATATGTCGATTTTTGTTTAATGGCTTGTTTTTCTGAAAGTTTGGATGATTTCTTTGCTAACCACCGAATAAATTATTTCCTACAAAATTATTTTAAGTTTAATTCAAAACTCAAAATATCACAACCAATCCGTACTAAATTACCTAAAATAATAAACCCTGTTTTTAAACAAGGATTTATTTACCGTTTCCTCCACTGTTGCGGTCTTCGCGCTTTGCGGAAACCAAATTTTTTGGTTTCCACCATTCTCGGATCCCGTTTCAAATAACCCAATCCTTTAAGTTTTGAGCGCCAGATGGGGTTTAAAGCCACCAAAGCGCGCGCCATTCCGAGCCGCACTGCTTCCGCTTGCGCTTTTATGCCACCGCCAAAAACAAAAGCCGAAGTTTTAAAATCCGTTTTAATGCCCGAAAAAGAGGCGATGGCAATATCCGTCAGCTTTTTTGTTCTGAAATACTCACTAAAATTTTTATCGTTCACGACAATATCGTATTTATGCGCCGTTGGATATTTTGGATAAATGCGCACTCTCGCGATAGCCGTTTTTCTTCTGCCGATTCCTTCCAAATATCGTTCGGGTTTTTTCACAACTTCTTCGGCAGATTTAATTTTCTGCGCGACAGATTTTTTTTCAATTTTAGAAATTTTCTTTAACATACATTATTTCTACGAAAATACAAAAATTTACAAAAATACGGAAATTTGCACAACAACATAAACATTGGGTTTGTATTTTCGTATTATTTCGTAATTTCGTAGGAAAAAAATTATTTAATTATTAGTTTCTTAATTCTCCTCGCTCTTAATCTGTTTTTCGGCAACATTAAATTTACCGCGTGTCGCAAAACCCAAGCCGGATTTTTTGCCCAAACATCTTTAAATTTTTTCTCTTTTAAGTGCCCTAAAGGGCCACTATGTTTATAATAAATTTTCGTTGTTTTTTTTCTGCCAGTTACGACTAAATCGTGAATATTCGTAACCTCTACCGCATCTCCTCCTTCCAAACGGCTTTCATAAGACGGTTTTTTCTTCCCTTGCAAAATAACGGCAATATCAGAAGCCAATCTGCCCAATTTTTGATTTTTCGCGTCAATTTTATATAACATTAATAGTTTACACAAACTCAATAGTGGCCATTTTTGAACCGTCATGTTTTCTTGGTTTTCCTTGTTTCACGATTCTCGTATAACCGCCGTGCCTTTCATTGTATTTCGGCGCGATTTCATAATAAACTTTGTTCGCCGCCACTTTCGGCAATTTTTGCAAAAGTAAACGCAAACCAGCCACATTCTGTTTTTTACCGTATGAAATAAATCTTTCCACCAATGGCTTTAATTCTTTAGCTCTAGCTTCCGTTGTAACAATTTTCCCATAGCTTATCAAATTATTGGAAAGCGCTTTTAAAAAGGACTTTCTTAGTCCTTTTTTAAGTCCAAATTTTCTTTTGTGGTCGTGATGTCGCATAAACTTCGCTTTGACCTACTAATTACGAATCCGTTACAAATTTAAAAATTCGTATATTCGTATTAGATTCGTAATTCGTAACTCATTTAATTCTTACTTCTTTTTCTTCTTTGTTTTTTCTTCTTCCGTCGGTTCTACTTTAACTTCGCTTTCAGTCGCCATAGCGATTTTATCAAAATGATCTTTTAAGATATTGCTCGCTTTATGCAGAGCTGATTCCGGATTAATAGAACCATCTGTTTCTATTTCCAAAGTCAGTTTATTGAAATTAGTTAGTTCCCCAACGCGCATATTTTCCACCTTAAAATCCATTTTAACAACCGGCGAAAAAATCGCGTCCAGCATTATGGTGCCCACAGTCAATCTTTCCAATTTTCTCGCCTCCGTCGGCACGTAACCAAGTCCTTTTTCCACGGTTAATTCCATATCCAACTCAGCTATCTTTTTTGTAAGACTCGCTAAATGCAAATCTTTATTTATTACCTGAACGAAAGTAGTTGATTCAATATCGCTGGCGGTCACTTCTTTCTCGCCTTTTATTTTCAAAGACAAAACTTGCGGCTCGTCGGCGAAAAACTGAAATCTGACTTTTTTTAAATTGAGAGTGAAAGCGACAACATCTTCCATCATTCCCGGCAAAGTGGAAAACTCGTGGTTTACGCCCTTAATTTTTATTTGAGTTATCGCCGCTCCAGGCAAAGAAGACAAAAGTGTCCTTCTTAAAGCGTTGCCTAAAGTAACGCCATAACCGGTATATAATCCTTCAATTTGAAAGATACCGTAATTCCCTTCAACCTTTACTTTTTTAATTGTGACCGTCTCGCTTAAATGTGAATACTGCACGATTGAATTATGAATTATGAATTATGAATTATGAATTATGGGTTTTGCATTTTATTGTTTCCCTAATTCATCATTCTTAATTCATTATTCCCGTTTATTATTTACCTTGAATAATACTCTCCGACCAAATTTATATCAAAAGGCAATCGTATTTTCTCATTTGCCGTGGCTTTTGCCACGCATTCGCCTTTTAATTCCTCTTTATTAATTTTAAGCCATTCCGGCGGTTCATATTGTTTCAAAAATATATGTATCTCTTCAAAAATCTTCGCTTTTCGGGATTCTAGCCTCACTGCTACAATATCTCCCATCTTAACACTAAACGAAGGGATTGTCACCTTTCTCCCATTAACCACTATATGACCATGAGAAACAAGCTGACGAGCAATCCGTAAAGATTTGGCAAAACCTAAAAGAAAAACTACTCTATCCAAACGATGTTCCAAAGCTATCATTATTTTTTCCAAAGATTTCAAAGCAAATAAAGCGCGAGTTTGTTTATTATTCAAGCCATAGGAAAATTGCAATTTTTGTTTTTCGTGCAATTGCTTGCCGAAATCAGAAAGTATTTTTCTTTTCGCGCCGTGCACGCCCGGTCTCAAAGGCCGACGAACCATAACGCACTTCGGCGAATTACATCTTTCCGCTTTAACAAAAAGTTTCACGCCTAAAGCTCTCTCCTTTTTTTCTTTTGATTTTAGTAACATATTCTTTTTATACTCTCCTCACTTTTTTCGGCTTCGGACCATTATGCGGAATCGGTGTCATGTCTTTAATTGAAATAACATTTAAACCCTTAGCCGCAAGCGTTCTCACCGCCGAATCTCTGCCACTGCCAACTCCTTTCACAAAAACCTTCACTTCAAACGGACCTGACTTCTGGGTCTTCTCTACCACCGCCTCGGCTACTTTCGCCGCCGCGAAAGGGGTGGCTTTTTTCGGACCGGAAAAACCCAAAGAACCTGCCGACATCCACGAAACAACATTACCTTTCTCGTCAGTTACGGTAATAATAGTATTGTTGTAAGTAGCTTGAATATAAACATTGCCTTTCTCGCAACGATATTTTGCCACTTGTTTACCGCCCTTCGCCACGGCAGTCGCTTCCACTGACTCCGCGTCTTTTATTGTTTCTTCTTGAGTTTTTTGCGCTACTTTTTTCTTACCCACGATTGAATTATGAATTATGAATTATGAATTATGGTTTTTGTTTCGGCGTTTCCTTAATTCATGATTCCTAATTCCTGATTCCCATTATTTGATGCTTGATTCATTATTCCCGTTTATTTAAGGTCCACTTTCCTCTTTCCGCTACCGGCTGTTTTGCGAACATTGCCTCGCACAGTTCTGGAATTTGTTTTCGTTCGTTGCCCGCGAACCGGCAATCTTTTTAAATGTCTTACGCCTTTATAACACTTTATGTCTTTCATTCTGTTGATATTTTGTTTCACAATCTGACGCAATTCTCCTTCCACTTTGTAATTCTTCTCTATCACCGATTGAATTTTATTTACATCCGCCGCCGTCAAATCTTTAGTCAATTTATTTTTATCAATTTGAACAACAGAAAGAATACGAGACGAAAGAGACTGCCCGATGCCATAAAGATAACGCAAAGATATTTCTATCTTCTTATTATCTGGAATATTTACGCCTGATACTCGCATTTTAGAATAATTAGGTTAATTAGAAATTAGACATTTCCCTTTACCCTTGCCTCTGTTTATGTTTCGGATTCTTTCCGCAAATAATATACCGTTTTCGCCTACGGAGAACAACCTTGCAATTTTTACAAATTTTTTTTATTGATGATCTCACTTTCACTAATTGGCTTTTAGTTTTCAATTTTTAGATTTTAGATAATAGAACGCGTAATGTCCTAAAACCTACAACCTATAACCTAAAACCTAAACTTACAACCTTCTCACTATTCTCGCTCTCTCGTCGCTTAAACTCGTCATCTCCAAAGAAACTCTATCCCCCGGAATAACTCTTATTCTATGCAACTTAAGCCGACCGGCTAAATGAGCTAAAATAATTTTATCTTGATTATCCGGAATGTGAATTCTAACTCTAAACAACAAGCTTGGCAAAGCTTCTTCAACAAGACCCTCAACTCTTAAAATCTTCTGATTTTGTGGCATTAACTTGAAATTCTTAACGCTAACAAGATGTAATTCTATTACAAATACTAATAAAAATCAATAGGCGATAATTATTGGGTTGTAATCTCAACTTTTGAAAGGTTTTCGGGAATTCTGCGAACCCAAAATGGCGAAAGCAAAAGATTGGCTTTTTTTAAACCCTTAATGTCAAATATCTTCGCGCGAAATTCTTTTTCATCGGCTCCTAAAATCCCGTTTTTTAATTCATTAATATTCACATCGTATTCCAAAACCGCCGAACCGGAAACTTGAAAATTTAATTTCCCGTCTTCCAAAGCGACAACTTTTATCTCTCCGTATTTCATTAATAAATCTTTCAGTCGAAAATTTTCGTTCGCGGATTTCTTTATTTTTTCCACTATGGCGTTTTTAAGAGTTTTTTCGTCAAAAATTAATTGTTTCATCTGTCCTTCACCCCAAAGACTGAAATTTTTAACATCGTCTTCGGAAAATTGCGGTTCAACTTTTATCACTTTAAAAGAAGACGCCTCATCCATTAATTTAAAACCTGTTTTAAGCGCGATAATCATCTGGCCTTTCAGCACATCGCTTAAGGTCTGCGCCACCTCTTCTTTCGCTTTTTTTAAATCGTCATCGCCCAAACCAGCCACCTCTCCCCTAAAACCGCCGCTCATCGCGCTTTTTGATTCGGCGTAAAAACCATTATAACGCGGCGTCCCTTCAAACCCCGGTATTTTCCAAACCGCAACCGGCGGCAAATTATATTCTATTCCCGATTTATCAGCCGTTACTGCCGCCTCTATCCCTACGGGCATAAGTTTTCCGTTTTCCATTTTCGCTCCAGGCACGGTAACCTGTTCATTTAACCTGAATATTTTCCCGTCTGAACTTTGAAATCTTGTTGAAACAACCAATATCTGCGATTTAGTATCGTAGTTATTATAAATCGTTAAAAATCCCTTGGCTTTTATCTCCGTTAATTTTTTGCCGGTTGCCACAAACTTCATTTCCAAATTTTTGTTCGCCGTTAAAAGCTCGCCGGGAATGACTATTTTTGTCCCATCGGAAATATCAGTTTGTGTGGCTTTGCTGGAAACTTCTATGTTTTCTTCAAAAGAAAAATCTTTCTTTTCTAAAACCAAAGACACTTCAGCTTTCGGCAATATTTTTGTTACAAGTTCAAAACTTCCCAATCCCGAGGCTGTTAAAATCACCAATGTCCCTGCGATCCAAAGAACGCGATTTAAGGCTAATGGTTTATTCTCATCTAATTCTTCCTCGTCGTTATTGTTATTACTATTATCATTATCATTGTCATTGTCGTCATTATTATTGTTATCGTCATTGTCATTGTTATAGTTAATATCCGTTACTCTCTCTCTCATTTTAAAAATGGGATTTATAGCTTTAATATCCGCTTCTTTCGCCAAATCCAAAACTACATCATCAATTGATTCTATCCTTAATTGTTTGCCCAATTTTTCGGCAGTTTTCTTCAAAGTCTTAAAGTGCGCCACCGACATTCCAATCTGGGAATTTTTCGGAAAATTAACAATCACTTCTTCAGCGGAAGTTTCTTCAATATAATTTACGACTTTTTCCAAATCGTCTTTTTTGTCTAAAAATATTTTAGTTTCTGATTTCATACCTTTATGATTATACGAAACCTTTAAGTTGAATAAATTACCATTTATTACTCTACTTAGTTACTAATAAATAATGTAATTAAATAGTAATTCTTCGTAAATGGCGAAACATTGCGACTAGTTCGTCCCATCTTGTCTTTTTCATTGTAACATTTTATTCCCTAATATCAAACACTAATTTTCTCTCTTAAACAATTAAAATTTTGACTACCTAATTTTTTTTCAAAAACTCCAGAGTAACAATAATAGGAACTAATCCCAAATATAGCGCTATTTAGTTTTCTATTAAGAAGACCTTCTCGCGGTCCGCCAGCTAGCGAAGAGCATAGTTTTCCCGCAAAGCGGGAAAAGCTAAGTTAAAATTTCATTTCCCCCCTCCGTTATCGCAATAGTCTTCTCAAAATGCGCGCTCAAACTACCGTCGGCCGTAACAAAACTATCATCTTTCGCTTGCAAAATTTTTCCGCCTCCGGCATTAATAATCGGCTCAATCGCTAGCACCATCCCCGCTTTTAGTTTTAGCCCCTTGCCCTTTTCGCCATAATTATAGATCGGCGGGTCTTCGTGCAAGGTAAAACCCACGCCGTGTCCCGTAAGCCCGTCCGCCACATTAAACCCGGCTTTTTTCGCGATTGACTCTATTACCAAACCTATATCGCCCAAAGTATTCCCAGCCGTCGCCAATTTTATCGCTTCCCTCAAAGCTTTCTCGGTCGTCTCAATCAATCGTTTCGCTATTTCACTTATTTTCCCGATACCCAATGAAATCGCCGCGTCAGTAATGTAACTTTCGTAATTCGCTCCGACATCAATCGCTAAAATATCACCTTGCTTTAATTTGTAATGCGATGGCACACCATGCACAACTTGATTATTCACTGAAACACAAATATGCGCCGGGTAAGATTTTTTTGCTCCTTCCGGTTTATAATTTAAAAAAGCCGATTTTGCGCCGGCTTCTTTCAAAAACTTTTTCGCGATATCGTCTAAATACAAAAGTTCCACGCCTTCTCTCGCTTCATTTCTTAATCTTTGAAGCAAACTGTTCAATATGCTTCCCGAAATTCTTAATTTTTTCAAATCGTTTTCAGTTTTTAAATTTATCTTCATAAAAGCAATATAAACAACATTAATTCACGCCAACAACTGAAACAAATAATTTTTGTATTTTCGTATCATTTCGTAATTTCGTAGGACAATATTCATGTTGTTCGTATATGTTCGCATTGTTGGTATTATTTTAACTTCTTCATGATACTCTCATAAACCTGATACGGCGGTAATTCTCCATTGATGTTAAAAACTTTATATTTTTTCTTCTTCGCCATCTGGAAAATAGGATAAGTTCTTTTTCTGTATTCTTCAAGACGAACCTTGATTATTTCCGGTTTGTCTAATGTTCGTTTATAAACCTTGCCCATACAAAACGAACAATGCTCGTTGCCCGCGCAAATGCTTAATATCGGCAAACCGCAGACGGAACAAATCAGCCGATTGCCATTTCTATGAAGCGATGTATTTTCTTTAACCAGCAAATTAACAAAATAAATTTCCTTTTTGTAATATTTTTCCAATAATGCCAAAAGACCGATATTTTTTTTGTCGCCGAAAGCTTCAAAAAGCGTGCGCGGCGAACCGCTAAAAACCAGATTCCAATCGGCCCTCGCCACCCGTTCCGCCTCTTCTTTTGTAATTTTTAAAACCCAAGCCGGTTCACATAAAACTCCGCTGTCAAAAAATTTCTTTTGTTTTCTAATTATCGGATTATTTTTGTTGGTCGGGCTATGAACGATATTCTCAATATACTGGCCGGTATTGAAATGAAAAAAACCGAGCTTTCTTTCCAAAAGCTCAGCTTGCGTGCTTTTCCCCGACCCGGGTGGACCGTAAACAATCACCACTTTTTTTGTTATTTTCATTTTCTAATCTTATCACGAATCAAAACTCAATTCCAGCTTTATTTAAGTAAAATAAGTAAAGTAAATATTTCTAATTCCTTCCGATCGGAAAGAATTAGATAATAAATTATTAGGTTAAAATCAAATAATTTTGTAATGAAAAAGTTGTGAGATGCCTTTGGAATTATGAATCAAAAATCAAGGAATTATGAGAAATATAAAAATTTGACATTTTATCACATATAAAGCATACTATCGTTAGTTCTATAAAATTAAGAAATGATTTATGGAAAACGATTTACAGATAGTTAAACTCTCCGTAAACGATGAAATTAGAAAAAGAATGCAGGGATTTCAGGAAAAAGCTCAAAAATTGAAAATAGAAGCAAAAAAACAGAAACGGATAAATGAAATCGCGGAAAGAGAAAAGGAAGATTTTGATAAATTAAAAGAATTCGTAAGAAACAAATACGACGTGTGTTTTGAAGACCAAGGAAAATTGGAACAAAAAGCTTTGCTCGCTATTACGAAAAAAGAGATTACGAAAAAGATTTTTACGATTGCCGTTCCAATGACATCGCTATTGGGAACTGGTTTATTTTGCGGATATCAGTTTGCGCTTAATGGTCTTTCTGATGGTCCATTACATTTTATAGGAATGATTTTACTACCTACTTTATCTTGGGCAATTAGCTATTGGCATTTTGATAAATTACAGATTATGCGCGCCATAAAAAGACAAGAATAGATAAAAGGATAAAAAAATGGAAAATAAAACCGATGAATTGAAATTTGTTAAACTCTCTTCCAAAGAAAAAACTTTGGAGAAAATTGACAAATTTCAAAATGAAAATCTTGAAATTAAAAAGAAAAAAGAGTTTGAATCCAAAGAAATTGAACGAGAGAAAAAAACCAAAAATCTAATCAGGTATTTTAGCAGAAGTTTTGTGACATTATGCGAAGATCAACTAAATCTGAACAGATCGCAGATCAGCCAGTTTAACGAAGAGGATATTAAAAATATGAATGATATTCTTGATGAAATAACGCAAAAAGACATTTCTAAAAAGAAATTAAAATTATGGTTCCTCCCAATCTTCGGCTGGCTAGAATTAAACACAATGAATAAAAATACTAATCCGGGAGAGACAAATAATTACGCTATGGAATACGCGATAGCTAAAAAAGAAATTTTAAAATTAAACAAAATTCTCCCTTGGGACAAAATATTTCCGAAAATAATTGAGTGGACAACAAAAGATTATTATAGGAATCGTTACCTGAAAGACGATGATGACAAGATAGTGAAAACGAATGAATGAGCTTGATAATAGAAATCTTTTCATAATCAAAATTCCCGCGACAAAACGGGAATTTTTTATTAAATCAAAAACCATTCCGTTATTAGACATTATTTAGAATAATTAGAGTAATTAGAAATTTTCACAATATTCCCTCATATTCCCTCATTGTAAGTTGCGATTCCAATTGTTTCATCACTTCCAGAGCGACAGCAACAACGATCAACAATGCCGCGCCTCCTATCGTAAGAGCTTTTATACCGGTAAAAATTTGCGTTATATTCGGCAAAATAGCGATTACTCCCAAAAATAGAGCGCCGAAAAAAGTAATTTTATGAACCGTTTTGCCGATAATGTCCGCCGTTGCCTGCCCCGGTCTGATACCCGGCACAAAACCGCCGCTTCTCTGCAAATTTTTAGATATCTCTTGCGGGTCAAAAGTGATAGCGGTATAAAAATAAGTGAAAACTACCACTAATACAAAATACAAAACGCTGTAAATGAATATATTACTAAAAATATTGGCGACCAGCGCGTTCATTCTCAAAGATAAATCCGGTGAAATAATAGAAACCGCCTGCGCGATAAATTGCGGGAAAAGCAAAAGAGAAATGGCAAAAATAATCGGTATCACGCCCGCTTGATTTACTTTTAGAGGCAAGTAACTGGAAGAACCGCCATACATTCTATTGCCCCTTATTTGTTTGGCGTAAGATATTGGCAATTTTCTTTCGCCTTCGTTAATAAATACAACGCCTGCCACGACAATAATAGCTAAAACAATAAATACAAGATAAGTCGGCAAAACTCCCGACGTATATGTTAAAAAACTGGATGCTATCGTTTTAGGCACGCCGCTTACGATACCGGCGAAAATTATAAGCGACACTCCATTGCCTAATTTATATTCCGAAATCAACTCGCCTATCCACATTAAAAGAACGCTACCGGCCACAATGATTAAAACATTTCCTGCCATTTCGCTAAAAGCCAACTTCGGCAAAATTTTTTGCGATATTAAAAGATTTAAAAATCCATAAGCCTGCAGAATGGCTAGCGGCACCGTAAGATACCTGGAATAGCGATTAAATTTCGCTCTGCCCTCCGAACCTTCTTCGTAATAAGCTTTTTTAAGTTGCGGGAAAATAATCGTCAGAAGTTGCATTATAATTGACGCCGTAATATAGGGACCGACGCCCAGCATCATTAAGGAAAGATTATCCAATCCGCCGCCGGAAAATACATTCAAAAAACTGAATAATTGATTGCTGTTGAAAAACTCGTTCAGTCGTATTTTATCAATTCCTGGGATAGGAATGGCCGCGAGTAATCTAAAAATAAAAAGCCATAACAAAACCATCAAGATTTTCTTTCTTAAATCCGGGATTTTGAATATTTGAAAAAACTTATTCATCCCGTTAGAAATAGGACGCGGACGCCAAAAGCATCTCACGCTCTATTGTGCTATTTATAATTTTTAATCTCTTTATATATATCATATTTTCATTGCGCGTCCGCGATTTCTAACGGGATTCATATTCCTAACTCTACAACCAAAAACCTATAACCTACAACCTAATATTCCCGCTCGCTTTTTCTATTTTTTCTTTCGCTTTCTTGGAAATTTTGACATCCTTAATAATAAAAGTTTTTTCCGTGTTTCCTCCGTCTAAAATTTTCACTTTATTGGATATTTTTTTTATAAAATCCGCTTCTAATAAAACTTTTTTATCAATAACATCATTGCTCTTAAATTTTTTATCTAAATCTCCAATATGAACTATTGTCGGTTTATCGCGAAACGATTTATTCTTAACTCCTCTCAATTTCGGAAATTTAGCGATTAAAAGTCGTTCCGCCGGTTTGATTCTATGTCCCGCTCTCGCTTTTTGGCCCTTTTGCCCTTTGCCGGAATAAGTGCCTCTCTTGCCTCCTCTGCCGATAAACTTCTTCTTCTTCCTTTTATAAATTGATTTTAGTTCGTGAAGTTGCATAAATTATGATGTTTTTTGTTCCGTCGTTTCCTTGATTCCTAATTCCTGATTCGTAATTCCCGTTATCTTCTTCAGCGCCTCAATCGTCGCCATCGCGTTTGCTAACTTATTCGTTGTCCTGCCAATAATTTTCGCGGATACGTCTTTTATACCAGCTAATTCTAAAACCGCTCTCGCCGGACCGCCTGCTATTAAGCCGTGATTTTCTCTCGCCGGTTTTATTTTCACTTTTGCCGCTCCATATTTTGCTTCTGAATCATAATAAATAGTTCTGTTATCTTTAATGGAAACGAAAATCATATTTTTCTGCGCGTCCCGTTTCGCTTTTTGAACAGCTTGCGCCACATCTAATCCTTTGCCGATACCAACCCCCACCTTTCCTTTTTTGTTTCCTAGCACGATAACCGCCCTAAAACTCATTCTTTTTCCGCCAGCCATAACACGCGTTACTCTTCTTACTTCCAATAACTTATCGGCAAACTCGCTTTTTACTTGTGGTGTTTTGTGAAACATACTTTAATTAGAGATTAGAAATTTATACTTTGAGTCCTCCTTTTCTCGCGCCTTCAATCAACGCTTTCACTCTGCCGTGGTAAAGATAAGAACCTCTGTCCACAACTGCTATTTTTATTTTCGCTTCAATGGCTTTTTTCGCGATTGATTCTCCGACCTTCGCGGCTAAATCAGTTTTTTTTGATTTTTCTTTCAGGTTCTTGGAAGAAAAAGAAACCAATGTTTTATGATTTCTATAGTCAATAATCTGCGCGTAAATATTTTTGTTACTGCGAAAAACAGAAAGCCGCGGCTTGACTGATACGCTTCTGCTTATTTTCTTTCTCACTCTCCGCGCTCTTTTATTTCTTATTTTATTTAATAATTTTGCTTCCTTCATACGCTTCGCTTTAATCTATTAATCACGAATCCATTACAAATTTACAAATTCGTATATTCGTATCATATTCGTAATTCGTAGCTCACATTTTATTCGTATATTCGTAAAAGATTCGTAATTCGTAGCTCCTATTACATTCGTAATTCGTAGTTCATTACTTATTTTCCTCCGGCTGTCGTCGCCGCTTTCTTTCCCGCTTTCCTTCTTATTGTTTCGTCCGCATAATGAAATCCTTTGCCTTTGTAAGGCTCCGGTTTTTTCATTGCTCTGATTTCCGCCGCGACTTGTCCGACCAAATTTTTATCAATGCCATTTATTTTTAATGTATTTTTTTCAATATTAAAAACAATTCCTTCTTTTATTTTATATTTTACCTGATGGGAAAAACCCAAAAATAAATTCAGGTCATTGCCCTCTTTTACTATTCTGTAACCAACGCCATCAAGCACCAAAATCTTTTCGTAACCGTTCAAAACGCCTAATACCGCGTTATTTAAAATAGCTCTTTCCGTGCCCCAATTCTTCTTGGCTTGTTTACTCTTATTCTCCAATTCGCAAACAACCGTCTTATTCTCTATAACGACTTTTATACCAAAAAGCAAAGGCGCCGTAAGTTCCCCTTTCGGTCCTTTCACTTTTATTTTATTGCCATTAAGCAAAACATTCACTCCATCTGGTATATTAATTGGCTGTTTTCCTATTCTGCTCATTGATTAGTTTTTAGTTTTTAGTTTTTAGTTTTTAGATAATTGAACGCGTAATGTCCTAAAACCTAACAACTAAAATCTAAAACCTAAACATCACCATATCTCAAACAACAACTGTCCTCCGACTTTTTCTTTCCTCGCTGTTCTTGCATCCATAATGCCTTTGGGAGTAGATACGATCAGCGCGCCAAAACCGCTTTTCACTCTGCGAAAATCTTTATAAGGCGCATAAAGTCTTCTTGATGGTTTGCTCAAAATTCTTAGTCCATCAATCGCTCTACTGCCGATTATTTCAATTTCCGCGTATTTTTTTGGACTTTTTCCTTTCACTTCAAATCCGGAAATAAATTTGTGTTTTTTTAATATTTCCAAAACTGCCTTATCCATCTTATTAAAAGATGTTTTAAAGGATTTTTGTTTCGCCATCGCCGCGTTTTTAATTTTAATAAGTAAGTCTATATACATAAATTATGAATTATGGTTTTTGTTTCAGCGTTTCCTTAATTCATGATTCCTAATTCATGGTTCCCATTGTTTGATGCTTGATTTATAATTCCTGTTTACTTGCTCGCCTTCCTTACTCCCGGAATATGACCTTTACTCGCCATTTCTCTGAAACATATTCTGCATAAATTAAAATCTCTCATATAAGATCTTTTTCTGCCGCAACGAAAACACCGCCTTACAATTCTTGTGGAAAACTTAGGTTTTTTTCTCGCTCTCGCTTTAACTGATGTCTTCGCCATATCACTTCGCTTTGACCTACTAATTACGAATCCATTACAAATTTACAAGTTCGTATATTCGTAAAAAATTCGTAATTCGTAGCTCATTTAACTTTCAATGGTAACCCGATACTCCTATAAAAATCAATTGATTTTTCTCTCGTTCTTAGGGAGGTTACCAAAGTAACTTGTAAGCCAAAATTAACCTTTGACTGTTCTATGTTAATCTCCGGAAAAACAAACTGGTCTTTAAAACCGAAATTTAAATTACCAAACTCATCAATATTTTTAAGTTCAATTCCTCTAAAATCTTTCACCCTCGGAAAAACAAAATCAATCAATCTTTTTAAAAAATCGTCCATTCTTTTGCCGCGCAAAGTCGCCTGCAAACCGATGATGTCGCCAACTCTTGTTTTAAAATTAGCGATAGCTTTTTTTGCCGGTCTCGGCGCGGGCTTCTGACCAGTTATTATAGCCATTTCCTTCATTGTTTCCGGCAATATTTTATCCTTATATTGGGCTTGTTGGCTCGCTTTTCCCAGACCAACATTCACCACTATTTTTTTTAGATTATTCTTCATAAAAACCTAACACCTAAAACTATAACCTTATATAGTCAGATTGCACTTCTTGCAAAACCTTTCTTTTTTATCATTATTCATTCTGTAACCGACTCTTGTCGTTTTACCACAGGCACTGCACACGATCATTGCATTAGAAACATCAATTGGCCTATTCACCTGGACTATTTCTCCCTTTTCTCCTTGTTTTTTTGGTCTGGAATGTTTTTTAAAAATATTTAATCCTTCCGCCAAAATTTTATTTTCTTTATTCAAAACACGCAAAACCTTGCCGGTTTTCCCTTTGTCTTTTCCTTTTATAATTTTTATATTATCTCCTTTTTTAATCTTCATACCTTAATTAGAAATTAGAAATTTCGTTACACCAACTCTTCCGCTAAGGACGCGATTGTCGCGTACCCTTTTTCTTTTATCTCTCTTGGTATCGGTCCAAAAATTCTTGTCGCGCGCGGCTCCATCTTTTCAATTAAAACAACCGCGTTTTCATCAAAACGAATATAAGATCCGTCAGCTCTTCGCCACGGATTTCTTTGTCGGACAATCAAAGCTTTCACTTTATCTTTCTTTTTTATTTGTTTTCTCGGTTCGGCGTTTTGAACCGAAGCGATAATAATATCCCCTATTTGCGCGTATCTTCTTCTGCTACCGCCCAAAATCCGAAAACAACGCACATTTTTTGCGCCGCTATTATCCGCAACTTTTAATATAGCTCTTTCCTGAATCACAAATTTAGTATTTAGCATTTAGCATTTAGCATTTAGGGTTATGAAATTCCTAAATTCTAAATTCTATATTCTAAATTCTTGCAATTACTTTCCACCTCTTCTCCTTGCTCATCGGCCTTACTTCTTCTATCCAAACATTTTCTCCTGCCTTGTATTCGTTCTTTTCGTCGTGAGCTTTGAATCTCATTGTCACTTTATAATATTTAAGATACCGTTTATGTTTTTTTAAACGGGTAACCGCGACTACTCTTGTTTTATTCATTTTGTCGGAAACTATTGTTCCTTGAAATTTTCTCATATAATTGCTATTTACTAATTACCGATTGCTGATTTAACATCGTCATTATCCGCGCTATTGCTTTTTTCACGGTTTTTATCTCCCGTATATTCTTCACCTTTCCCATAGATAAATCAAATTTCAAATTCGCCAGCTTATTATGGTATTCATTCAACTCTTTTTCCAATTCCGCCATTGGCTTATTTTTTAAATCTTGAAAATTGTTTTTCATACGCTTCGCTTTAATCTACTAATCACGAATCCATTACAAATTTACAAATTCGTATATTCGTATCATATTCGTAATTCGTAGCTCACATTTTATTCGTATATTCGTAAAAGATTCGTAATTCGTAGCTCCTATTACATTCGTAATTCGTAGCTCACTTCACAATCATTTTTGTTTTCACCGGTAATTTGTGTCCAGCCAAACGCAAAGCCTCCACGGCAATATCCCGCGACACTCCGTCAATTTCAAACAAAATTCTTCCCGGTTTAACTGGCGCCACATAATGGTCCACTTCGCCCTTGCCGCCTCCTAAAGTTACTTCTGGCGGTAATTTAGTGATTGGCTTATCCGGAAAAAGTCTTATCCAAAGTTTTCCGTCTCTTTTCATCGCGTGCGTGATCGCTTTTCTTGCCGCTTCAATTTGATTAGCCGTAATCCAAGAAGCAGATAGTGCTTGCAAACCATAATGGCCAAAACTCAAATCAACGCCTCTCGTTTCTTTCGTCCGTCTTTTAGATCTGCCTTTTTGCATTTTTCTGTATTTTTGTTTTTTAGGCTGTAACATAATACGAATTAAAAATTAAAATCTTAAAATTAAAAATTTGGTATATCCATAAAATTTATGGAATAAATTTTATGAAGTTACGATAATTTTTATTTTTTCACTTTTATTTTTGAATTTAAGCCGATTTATCGGCGAATACTTCTCCTTTATAAATCCAAACTTTTATCCCGACCGTGCCATAACTGTTAAAAGCCGTGGCTTCCGCGTAATCAATATCCGCTCTTAAATTTTGCAATGGCATTTTGCCAGAACTAAGCCAATCGGCTCGAGAAATTTCCGCGCCGTTAAGTCGTCCCGACATTCTTATCTTCACTCCTTGAACAACTCTGTTTTGTTTTATTAAATCAATGCTTCTTTTCATCACGGTTCTGTAAGGAATTCTTTTTTCAATATCGTAAGCGATGTTTTGCGCCATCACCGCCGCCGATATTTCCGTTCTCTTCAATTCTTCAATATTAAGACTTAAATTAAATCGCTGGGAAATATTATTCTTCGTTCTTAAAACTTTCGCTTTTTGTTTAATTAAATCTCTTAAATCGTCTATGCCTTTTCCTCCGCGACCGATTACAAGACCAGGCCGACTGGATTTTATGAAAATTTTTAACGCGTCTCCGCCGATTCTTTCTATGTCAATTGCCGCGATTCCGGAAACCAATATTTTTGCCCTGATAATTTTTCTGATTAATTCGTCTTCTTCCAAAAAATATCTGCTGGCGCGTTTAAAAAACCAGCGGCTCGCCCAGGGTATCGTAATTCCTAATCTAAATGCGTTTGGTTTAATTTTCTGCGCCATTTTTTGGTTTTGACCTACTAATCACGCATCCAGTACAAATTTACAAATTCGTATATTTGTATCGTATTCGTAATTCGTAGCTCATTTAAACTGATTTCCTTCTAAACACTTTCTGAAAAAACTTCGGCTGTTCTTTTCCGCCTATTTTCTCCAATTTTTCTTCGCCAATTTGCGGTTTATTATCTTTATTTTTAACAGTTTTTTGTTTATTTTTCTCCGGCTTTTTTTCTTTTTTCTTAATGTTAAATTTAGACTTCTTAACTTCTTCCATCATTCCCAAAATCATAGTGATATGGCTGGTTTTCTTTTGAATTTGACTCGCGGAACCTCTCGCTCTCGGTGTCCATCTTTTAGACATTGGTCCGCCGTCAACATTAACGGATTTAACAAATAATTTTTCCTTGTCCAGTTGGTAATTATGTTTAGCATTAGCAATCGCTGATTGCAACAATTTAAGAATCGGCGCGCTTGGTCGTCTTGAAGAAAGCATTAATTGCGCTTCCGCCTCGTCAACCCTTAATCCTTTCAAAAGATCGGCAACAAACCGCGCCTTTCTAGGAGTAATATGAAGATGTCTTAATTTTGCTATTATTTCCATTTCTTAGCTTTATTAGCTTTCTTAGCTTTATCAGCTTCATTAACTCATTCTCTAACAAGCTAATTAAACTAAAAGCTGAAAGCTAAAAATTATTTCGCTGGCGCCGTCGTCTCCGCTGTTTTTTGGTCCAGACCTTTCTGTATTTTGCCGCCGTGTTTAATAAATTTTTTCGTCGGAGAAAACTCGCCTAATCTATGACCTACCATATCCTCGCCCACTCTCACTTCTATAAAATCTTTTCCGTTATGAACGGCAAAAATAAAACCAACCATTTCCGGAGAAATTTCCGAAGCTCTAGACCAAGTCTTAATCGCCGTCTTTCCGTCCGGCTGAATCTTCGTTATCTTTTTTAACAATTTTTGGTCAACATACGGACCTTTTTTTGAACTCCTGCTCATAAATTATGAATTATTCTCGTTTATTTTCTCCGTTTAATAATCAGTTTCCCCGACCATTTCTTTTTATTTCTTGTTTTTCTGCCTCCTGTAATATTGCCCCAAATATCCTTTGGCCGTCTAGTGCCTCTTTGTGTTCTGCCTTCGCCGCCGCCATAAGGATGGTCAACCGGATTCATTACCTTTCCTCTTACCGTTGGTCTGATATTAAGCCATCTTGAACGGCCAGCTTTGCCGATAACCGTTAAATTATGTTCCGGATTGGAAACTTTGCCGATGGAAGCAAGAGCGCCCCATAAAATTTTTCTGATTTCGCCAGAAGGCATTTTCAAATTGGTATAACCGTCTTCATGCGCTAAAACTTCCAATGAAGATCCCGCTGAACGCCCCAATTGTCCGCCTTTTCCCGGATTTATTTCCACATTATGAACAAACAAACCCACTGGTATTCTTTTCAAAACAGTGCGATTGCCGAGTTCAAATAGAGCTTCATTAGAAGTTAAAACTTGATTGCCTTTTTTCAAATTATCCGGCGCCAAAATATATCTTCTTTCTCCGTCTTTGTATACCACTTTGGCGATAAAAGCCGTTCTATACGGGTCATATTCCACCGACTCCACTCTGCCCGGAACATTATATTTGTCTTGTTTGAAATCTATCATCCTGTAAATAATTTTATTGCCACCGCCCTGATGACGCATTGTTATCCGTCCTTGAAAATTTCGTCCGGCGTTTTTTTTCAACCGTTTCGTCAAACTTTTATGTCTTGGTTCGGAAAAAACGCCATAAGATTTGTAATGGACATTAGAAAAATTTCTCCTTGATGCGGTTGTGGGATTGTATTGTTTCATACCTTAATTAGAAATTAGTAATTAGAAATTAGAAATTTTAAATAGTCTCTATCTTCTCTCCTTTCTTTAATGTTACAATCGCCTTTTTGAAATCAGACTGTTTCGTTTCTTTATTTCTAAATCTTTTCGGTTTGCCGTGAAAACGAATCATATTCACTTTTAATACATTAACATTAAACCGTTTCTCCACCGCTTCTTTCACGCTATTTTTATTCGCTTTTAGATTAACTATAAAAGCGTATTGATTCATAGAGTTCAAACGATGAGTCTTTTCGCTTAAAAAAGGTTTTTTTAAAACACGCAGAGACAGAGAATCAACGGCAGAAATTCTTTCACCGCTCATCTTTAACTCATTGCTCATTATTTTCGGCTCGTCGCTTGTTTTCTTTTCTTTTTCCTTTTTTTTGAAAATTTTTAGTAAGCTCATACGCTTCGCTTTTCGATGCTAATATACAAATTGACACTAATTATACTAATACGACACTATTCGTATCATTAGTATGCATTAGTATATTTGCATCGCATTTATTACATTTTCATAACGGCTTCTTTGTCCATAATAATATATTTATTGGAAATGCAATCATAAATATTTATATTATCCGAATTAGAAATTGAAATGTCGGCGATATTTCTTCCAGCTAGAGAAAATTCTCTATTATCGCTTGGAACAATAAAAAGAATGCTCTTTTTTTCTTTCCCCAAAAAATTCTTGATAATGGAAAAAATATTTTTCGTTTTTGCTTCTTTTATTTTCAAGTCGTCCGCGAAATAAATTTCTTTGTCTTTTAATTTTTTAGATAACAAAGAATATAAAGCGCTTTGTTTCATTTTTTTATTTATTTTTCTCGCGAAAATCTTTTCATTTCTCGGACCGAAAGTAACTCCGCCATGCGCCCACAATGGCGAACGACTTGACCCGTGTCGCGATCTGCCGGTATGTTTTTGTCGCCACGGTTTCTTTCCTCCGCCTCTCACTTCGCTTCTATCTTTAACATGCGCGACAATCTGCCTGTGATTCGCGAGCCAAGTTACAACCGCCTGTTGAACTAATTCCGGTTTCCATTTCGCTCCAAACATTTTTTCAGAAACTTCAATCGTCCCCGCCTTCTTCTTTTTTTGATTATATAAATCAACTAACATGAATTATGGTTCGCCAGTTGGCGAATTGTGTTTCATCGTTTCCATGATTCCTAATTCCTGATTCATGATTCCCGTTTATTTCCGTATTTCTAACATTCCGCCTCTCGCTCCCGGCACCGCCCCTTTTATCAAAATTAATTTGTCCGCGACTTTTACTTGCGCCACTTCTAAACCTCTCACCGTTACTCTTTCGTTTCCCATATGTCCCGCCATTCTTCTGCCCTTAATAACTCTTTGCGGCGCTGTGCTACCTATTGAACCGGGCGCTCGCAATCTATTCTTTTGTCCATGAGTTTGCGGACCGCCGTGAAATCCGTGCCTTTTTACCACACCCTGAAAACCCTTACCTTTGCTTATGCCGCTCACTGTTACCACATCTCCATCTTTCAATTTGTCCGCCTCTTCTGATTTGCAAATTGTAACAGGAACGACTTTGTCGCCATTCCAAATTTGCGTCATATTCACTTTTTTTGCTTTTATGATTTCCATAACAACCAAATGATAAAAATATTATTAAACGAAACACGAAATAATAATTTTTTTAAAACAACTGGGTTAAGCCCAGTTGTTCTAAAACTTATCTCAACCAACTCCGATTCTATCCCATTTTAATTTCCACGTCAACGCCCGCTGGAAGATTCAGATCTGACAACGACTCAATAATCTTCTGCTCCGGATTTAGAATATCCACCAATCTTTTATGCACTCTGATTTCAAATTGTTCTCCCGATTTTTTATGCACGAAAGTTGAACGATTCACGGCGTATCTTCTCATTTCCGTAGGTAGCGGAATCGGCCCAACTACCTCTCCGCCCTGCTTTTTAATCGCTTCCACGATTTGTTTCACGGAAGAATCTATAAGCTTAGCGTCGTAAGCTTTAATTTTCAATCTTAATTTTTCAACTTGCTTTTCTTTCTTGACCATCACTTTTAGTCGCCTTTAACAATACGCAATTGGCTATTAGAAAAAAATTCTAAAAGCTAAAAGATAAAAGCTAAAAACTATTTTAATATATTCGTTACCACTCCCGCGCCGACAGTTTTGCCGCCTTCACGAATGGCAAATCTTTGTTTTTCTTCCAACGCCACCGGCGCGATTAATTTCACGGTAAATTTCACCGTATCCCCCGGCACCACCATTTCAATTCCTTCCGGTAACATCACTTCACCGGTCACATCAGTTGTTCTGATGTAAAACTGCGGTTTGTAACCCTTAAAAAATGGAGTGTGTCTTCCGCCTTCTTCTTTGCTTAATATATAAACCTCCGCGTCAAAATCGGTATGCGGCGTCACACTGCCCGGCTTTGCCAAGACCTGACCTCTTTCCACATCCTCTTTTTTCAAACCTCTAAGCAGAGCGCCGATATTATCTCCAGCTCTGCCTTCATCCAATAATTTTTGAAACATCTCAATGCCGGTAACAACTGTTTTAATTGTCGGTTTGAGTCCGATAATTTCCACTTCTTCATTGATTTTTACCATACCGCGTTCCACTCTGCCCGTTACAACCGTGCCTCTTCCTTCAATGGAAAAAATATCTTCAACAGGCATAAGAAAAGGTTTATCAATTTCCCGCACTGGTTCTGGAATAAAATCATCAAGCGCTTTCACTAAATCTAAAATCGGTTTTGCCGCCGCGTCGTCTCCGGATTTCGCTTCCAACGCTTTTAAAGCCGAACCACGAATAATGGGAGTTGTGTCTCCCGGAAATTGATATTTTTTTAATAATTCTCTCACTTCGGATTCCACTAAATCCACTAATTCCGGGTCGTCCACCATATCCACTTTATTCAAAAAAACGATAATTGCCGGCACGCCTACTTGTCTCGCAAGCAAAATATGCTCTCTTGTCTGCGGCATTGGTCCGTCAGTGGCTGAAACTACCAGCACCGCGCCGTCCATCTGCGCCGCGCCGGTAATCATATTTTTGATATAATCAGCGTGGCCAGGCGCGTCAATATGCGCGTAATGCCTTTTCTCCGACTCGTATTCGGAATGATGAAGAGCGATTGTAATACCTCTCGCTTTCTCTTCCGGGGCGTTATCAATTTGATCCACCCCTTCCTCCTTTCTTGCTAAACCCTTCATAAAAAGAATATGGGTAATAGCCGCGGTGAGCGTCGTTTTGCCATGATCCACATGGCCGATTGTCCCCACATTCAAATGCGGTTTCGTTCGTTGAAATTTTTCTTTTTCTGCCATACTAAACAAGAATTTAGAATTTAGAAAATAGAATCTAGAAGAAAACTTCTACTTTCTATTTTCCACTTTCTACTTTCTATAAAAATGCCGACTTTGTTTAATTACTCCTTATTATACACAATAGTAACAATTGTTGCCGATAATATTAAAAATGTCAATACTTCGTAATGGTTCAATAGCTTGGAATACCCCAAACTATGTATATGGCCTATTCAAATAATCCCAATTTGCCTCGGGTCAGAATGGAGGCAGTTCGTTTAGTTCGCTCCGGTTGG
>Ga0209541_10005282_pt1 | contig 22610 bp, 30 predicted proteins | sample RifCSPlowO2_01_FD_184027 | JGI IMG/M metagenome (GOLD analysis project Ga0209541, IMG submission 184027) | Groundwater microbial communities from Rifle, Colorado - Rifle CSP2_plank lowO2_0.1 (SPAdes) (version 2) | ecosystem: Environmental > Aquatic > Deep subsurface > Groundwater | place...
AAAAGCGATAGTTTTAATAAACGAAAATCGCGGCAAAAACTATTTTGGCAAAAACGAACATTATAAAACTATAAAAATAAAATCTGACAAAAACATTTTAGGAAAACTTGTAAAAGTAAAAATAACATCAGCGCAACCTTTTATTTTATCTGGCAGTATTCTGCCAGCCCGTATTAAAAGGCGAGTTACTTAAATGAACAGGTTAATCGTTGTTTTAGGGCCGACGGCTTCGGGGAAAACCGAGCTGTCAATTAAACTTGCTAAAAAATATAATGGCGAAGTGGTTTCGGCTGACTCAAGACAAATATACCGCGGAATGGACATAGGGACGGCAAAGCCCACAAAAAAAGAAATGGGGACTATCCCCCACTGGATATTAGACATAAAAAATCCAAATGAGCCCTACACGGTTGCAGAATTCAAAAATGACGCAATAAAAATAATTCGTGACATACAAAAAAGAAATAAGCTTCCGATTTTAGTTGGCGGAACAGGCCTTTATATTAAAGCTGTTGTTGAAAATTTGGATATTCCCAGGATTGGCGCCAATCCTCTTTTGCGCCAAAAAATTGAAAAAGAAGCAAAAAAAAACGGGCTGGATTTTGTTTTTCAAAAATTAATAAAACTTGATCCAGAAGCCGCCTACATTATAGATTCCAAAAACCCAAGAAGGGTTATAAGGGCTTTAGAAATTACCCTTCTTACAAAAAAACCATTTTCCCAGCAAAGAAGATCCGGCAAACCCCTTTTTGATGTTTTAAAAATTGGAGTTTCCACTGCAAAAGAAAGACTAAAGGAAAAAATATACCTGCGCGTTGATAAGATGATAAAAGAAGGCTTGGTTAAAGAGGTTGAATATTTGGTAAATAAATATGGCGCTGACCAACAGGCTTTTGATGCCATTGGATATCGGGAGATAATTAAATATATAAATAATAAAAAACCTTTAGGGCAAGTTATAGCAGAAATGAAAATAAACACATGGCATTATGCAAAGAGGCAAACGACTTGGTTTAAAAAAGACAAACGCATAAATTGGGTCCGCAATTATAAAGAAACTGAACGTGTTATTGACAAATTTATTATGAAATAATATAAAGGCAATAGTAATAGAAGGGGCAGTCTTTGTTCTTTTCACCAATAGGAGCGCGACATGTCTGTACGATTAACGGTGGACCAATACGAATCTTGGATGTCAAGGCTTATGGAGCTTGGCTTCGGCAAAACGACGAGAGCTGCGAGAAGCCAAGATAATGGCCGATGGGGTTGTAATGACAATATCACGATCGTTGTGACTGAGATGGGTGCTGTCTACGCGCGTAGGGGACATACTTCTGACCCAGAAACCTTAGAAGCATTAGAGTATCTATGTTCAAAAGGTCGGAGCGAATTTGTTTCATCTGGACTCCTTGACCTTCTGGTCTAGACGGATAAATACGGCTAAAGCTAAACGGTCCGAAAAGCTTTGTCCCAAAACACAACGCCCTGGTTTGCATGACGCAAATCAGGGCTATTTTTTTGTTTGATGTTTACTACTTTAACAATTTTCTAAGCAGGTCCTGCGCCTTATCTGGTTTAGCGGTGCCGCGAGTTTTTGCCATCACCTGCCCCGCTAAAAATTGCAGAGCATTCTGTTTTCCGGCTTTATAATCTTTAGCTGGTTTTGGATTTTTTGAAATGACTTCTTTTACAATTTTTTCCAATTCTGAATCATCAGACATTTGCCCCCAATTATTTTCATCAACAATGTCTGACGGGTCTGCGCCGGTATCAAACATTTCAACTAAAACCATTTTAGCAATTTTGCTGGAAATTTCGTTCTTATAAATCATTTTTATAAATTCGGCAAAATTTTCCGAGGTTATTTTAAACTCTTCCTCAACAAAAACTTTGCCGCCCAACAACCCCTTAATATCCGAAATAAGATAATTCGCAGCTAATTTTGAAATTTTTTTATGCGAATCCCCTTTCTCTTGCTCTTCGGTCCATTCTTCAAGCTCTGAAACAACTTTTTCGAAATATTCGCTTAAATATTTATTGGCAATAAAAAAATCAACGGGCGCGGCATCCAGTCCGTACTCTTTTTTAAATCTCTCTCTTTTTTGCTCTGGTAATTCAGGCATACTTAATTCTATCTCTTTTACATAGTCTTTGTCAAAATACATTGGAGGCAGATCCGGTTCCGGGAAATATCTGTAATCATGAGCTTCTTCTTTCACCCTTTGAGAAAAAGTGATTTCCTTTTTATCATGCCAACCCCGAGTTTCCTGCACAATTTTTTCTCCGGCCTCTAAAATGTCTTTTTGCCTTTTAATTTCAAAATCAATTGCTTTTTCAACAACCTTAAATGAATTCAAATTTTTAATTTCAACTTTTGTCCCAAGCTTTTTTGCCTGCCCTGAGCCCTTGTCCTGAGCCGCGCCGAAGCCTGCCGAAGGGTTTTTGCTGACGCTTATATTCACCTCAACCCTCATCAAACCCTTTTCCATATCAGCATCAGAAACTCCAAGATATTTTAAAATCAGCTGGAGTTCCTGCGCGAACTCTCTCGCCTCTTTCCCTGAAGTAATATCTGGCTCTGTAACCAATTCCATCAAAGGCACACCTGCCCTGTTTAGATTAACCAGAGAGTAGTCTGCCCCTTCAGGATGTATTAAGCTTCCTGTATCTTCTTCCAAATGTATCCTCGTTATTCGTATTTTTCGGATTTCTGATTTCGAATTTCGGATTTCGAGCCAGCCGTTGCTGGCGATTGGCTGGTCATATTGGCTTATCTGGTATCCTTTTGGTAAATCCGGATAAAAATAATTTTTTCTGTCAAACTTTGAGTCTTCTGCAATTTTACAGTTTAAAGCCAGTCCAGTTTTTATAACCTTTTTTATTGCCTCTTCATTTGCAACAGGCAGCGCTCCGGGTTGCGCGGCGCAAATCGGACAGATATTAAAATTCGGCCGCTTTTCATTTGGATCATTCTTGCACGAGCAAAACATTTTAGAATTTGTTTTAAGCTCTGCGTGAATTTCCAACCCAATTGTTGGTTTATACATAAACTATTTTCTTTCTAATACTACAAATGAATAATCGTATTTATTTTTTTCGTCGGCTTTGTTGTCTATCCTTTTTACTTCTTTCCATTCCGATAAACTAAATTCGGGAAAATATGTGTCGCCTTCAAAATTTTGGTGGATATAAGTTAAATATAATTTTTGAGCCAGCGGTAAAAACTGTTTGTAAACCGATGCTCCCCCGCAGATCATTACCTCGGGCTCATTTTTTGTCATTTCCAAAAGTTCATCAATTGACCGCGCCACAAAACAACCTTCTGGCGGAATGTAATCTGGATCGTTGTTTAAAATAATATTTTTTCTGTCCGGTAAAGGTTTCTCGCCAATTGATTTAAAAGTATTTAAACCCATAACAATAACTTTACCGAGAGTCGCTTCCTTAAAATACTTAAAATCTGCGGGCATATGCCACGGCAAAGTGTTTTTATTTCCAATTATCCTATTTTCTGCCACCGCAGATATAATTGATAAAGTCATAATGTTTTTGTTATTTTTTGATTTATTATTTCTGGAGCAAGCAACTGCCCTTTTTTTAAACATTCTATCACCTTAAAATCTTTTGGAAATTCTTTTGCCGCCATTAAATAAGAATCAAAGGCGTTTTTTAGATGGTTTATATTTTTTTCGTGAATATCTTGTTTTCTACTGTCTCCCAAATAACTTTTTCTTCTAGATTGTTTTATTTTATCTGCTACATTTCCGGACTGTTTTAGCGAAGAATCGGCCGATGTTTTTAAAATAAAAGTGTAGTCCGGTTTTGGAATGCCGAATATTCCATATTCTAAATTATACAACCAATTTACATATTTTTTCCACTCTTTTTTACCTCGCGCTGAGCCCGTCGAAGTGTTTCTCAATATTTTTCCCCCTTGATGACCAATATTTGAAACTACATATCTGTCAGAAATAACTATCTTGCCTTCGGAAAGCCATTTTTTTATTTTAAAATTTGCGTCATATCGGTCTGCGGCATAAAAAATAGACGCTACATACGGCCCAACTTCTTCTGAGGTTCCATATTTTCCGTTTAAATAATCATCAACCATTGCTGAGGACCGTTCGCCATGTTGAGGAAAATCTATTTTTTCAGTTTTATACCCTTTTTTAATAAAATATTCAGCCAGTAGTTTTGTCTGCGTTGCTTTCCCGCACCCGTCTATTCCCTCAAAAACAAAAAATTTTCCCTTTGTCATATTCTTTAAATTAAAGCTTAAAATAATTTAAGAATTTTTATTATCGGATATAAACTTTTGTTTTTTATAACTAAATCAAATTTACTGAATCCATCACTATTATTTTTTTTAGATAGCATGTCATCCGGCCTTGGATCATCAATAATAATTCGCAACACCTTTTTTGTTCCGTTAACCATTGAATAGTCATTTATGCTGTCTCCGATAAGGATTATATTCGGCCTTAATTTTTTCATTTCGCTGACCTCTTTATGCCCTTTTTCTTTTTTATTCAAGACATGGATTAAAGAGCCCCTGTCCCATCCTTTTATGTAGCCATTATTATCAAAAAACAGATTTGTAGACAATATTGTGGCGGGTTTTATTTCAAATCTCTGACACCATATTTCTATTACATCTTTAATTCCGGCAGATATAATTATTATAGGAATATTCTTTTTTTTACAAACATCAAATAATTCTTTTGTGCCGTTTCTAATCGGCATTTTTGAATTTACATCATTAACAATATCGAGCCAATTTAATTTATTCTTCTGGTAAAGATTCAAAATTTCTTCCCACCAAGCAGCAGCATCGGATTCCTTCATCTTATTCGCGGCTTCCAACGGTCGGTATTTATTATAGAATTTTTGGTATTCTTCTTTTGCTTCTTCGGGAAGATGGGTTTTTAGAATTTGCCAGGTATTAATATTTTCGCCAGCTTGATTCTGACTCTTGGTCATAGTTCTGTCGAAGTCTAAAACTAAATGTATTTTTTCTTTACCAGAAAATAAAAAAGAATCAACTTTCGCTATAATTTTTTTGTTATCTTTAAATTCGAACTCATCCAAATAATCCGATTTATACAGCATATTATTAAATGCTCTGTTAAATTTGTTTTTCTTTTTCTTCTGTTGTAACCCTGCCTCCCTGCCACTGGCCTTTATAAAGATTGGATTCTCCAACTACTTCCGAAAACATTATGTGTAACACCCGAGCTCCCATTTCTAAATCAAAAGGTTCCTCCCTAAAATTATATATGCCCATAGATAATTCTCCGCAATATCCGGGAGGCACTTGTCCGCCAAAAATATACACGCCTGACCTGAACAAAGTTGACCTTGGAGTTGAAATCGCCAAAAGGTCCTCGGGCATATTCACTTTTTCTATTGTTTTCATTAAATAATAAACTTTCGGTTCCAGTGTTATTTTTACGGTTTTCCCTTCCTCATACCTTGCCACTAATTCCATTTTGGGGGTCTCTCGTTCCACAACGCCCATAAAGCCCTTACCGGAAATCTTATATAATTCTCCTATTCTTATGTCAAAACCAGCGCCTTCCGGCGAAGTCATTTCGCGCTCACAAAGCCCCTCCATTATTTTTTTTTCTTTTACCAGTTGCAATAACTGTTTCGCTCCAATAAACATAATTTTAAAATAGTTAATTTTTATTTTTTTGCACAAAATCTTTCCAGCCCTTAGTCACTATTCCGCCAACTGGAGAAAGCGACGCTTTAATGGGCGGATGCGCTTCGTACCCTACAAGCTCTACCATTTCAGGTCTAAAATCATCTAATTCTTTCAAGTTGGGATTTATTTTTATTATTGGGAATGGTTTTGGCTCTCGCCCTAACTGCTCTTTTATGGCATCAAGATGGTTTTCGTAATAATGGATATCGCCAAAAGTATGGATAAACTCTCCGGGCTGATTGCCTGTTATTTGCGCCAATATTAGTGTCAGCAAAGCATAACTGGCTATGTTAAAAGGCACTCCCAAAAATACGTCGCAGGAACGTTGATATAATTGAAGGGATAATTTTCCGCCATTTGCGTTTACCTGGAACATATTGTGGCAAATTGGAAAACGGCAAGCATCTTTAGGATCGGCCATCTCATAAAGATACTCTGGATTCCAAACGTTAACGATTGCGCTATGAGTACTTTTGTCCTTGCGCACATTATTAACGAGCCATTGGAGTTGATCTATAGTTTTTTCTGTTTTTGTCGGCCAATGACGCCACATATCTCCATAGACATGCGGTAGATTTCCATGTTTTTCCGCAAAATCATTGTCTTCCGCTATATTTTTTATAAACTCATCCTTCGTCATTTCCTTCTCCGCGCCATCTTCAACTTTTTCGCGATAAATACGATAGGGATAGTCATCCCAAATATGAACATTATTATCGACAAGATATTTAATATTTTTCTGTCCGCTTATAAACCAATGAAGCTCATATAGAAGCCCTTTCCAAAAAACTTTTTTAGTGGTTAGCAAAGGAAATCCCTGCGAGAGATCAAACCGGAACTGTTTACCGAAAAGACTGTAGGTTTTAACGCCGGTGCCTGCATCAACCTGCTCAAAACCTTTATCTATCAGTTCTTGCATTAGATTTAAGTATTGATACTCAGGATGTTGTTTGTTCATTGCTATTTTGGCTCTTCGTTTATTTTACTTGCCGTTGCAGAATTTTGGTCGGCATATTTGTGATCGTTCTGTTGTAGATATGGAGTTTCAACTGAAACAGCCAATGTCTCAAACGTCATTGAACAAATTCTCATTCCGCTATACAGGACAATTGGAACTGTTCCTAAATTTCCCAATTCCATTACGGCTTTGCCTCTCCAGCCCGGATCAAATCTGGCAGCGGTAACATGAATAACCAAGCCTAATCTTGCCAAAGAGCTTCTACCGTCTAAACGACCCATAATATTGGCCGGCAAAGTTATCTCCTCTTTGGTAATCGCTACCACAAAGTCATGCGGTTGGATTATAAAAGATGCGCCGTCTTTGATTATAATTTCTTCCATCATATCGTCGATATCGACGCTATTTTTTAAATCTATAAAAGAATAACGGCTCATCTTAAAAATCTTAAAACTATTGCCTAAATGAAGGTCTAAAGAGCAGGGTCCCAGTTGTTCTTCAAAATTTGGAGCAGGACTTATTTTTATAGTGCCTTCATGAATATTTTTCTTAATATCGGCATCAGATAAAATCATATTTATTATTAAAATTTTAATTATATGTTTAAGTATTCTACCATTTTATCAAAATAAAAATCAACCCTTCGCGAACTCAGGATTGATTTTTATTGAAAATTATTTCTTAGTTTATCACTTCTATCCCCATGTTTCTCGCAGTCCCCAAAATGACCATTTTCGCTGTTATAAAGATTTTTTTGTTAAAATATCAAACTTCTATCTTTTTTTATAATTATACTCCGCCCAGACCGCGTGTCAAATTTTAATTATGACTAATAGCTTTTTCTATAATCATTACGGGATAACCCTTGTTGATTCGGATTTGCTCGGCATTTTTAATTCCTAATTCCTCTAAAAATCTTAAACATGCTATTTTAGCGTCTGCCGTGCTTTCAAAGTTTCCTTTTGCTTCAACCTCTATAAAACTACCCAGCCCTGCGATTTTATCTAAGGCAATTTCCAAATCTCCGCAATCCCAATATTCTCTCTGTTTATCAACTGTAACCACTTTTTTAAAATCCAAAAAGTTTAAAATTTTCCTAAACTCTTCTACATTGGAAATTTCTGTTTCATACTCCTCGGCGCATTCCTGCTCGCCATTTTCTTTTTTATTTATAGACTTGTCATATTCAAAAATTACTTTATCGGGGTTTGTCCGTATGCGTAGCCACTCGGTCGGGTGCGGTTTCTGAGCAAAAAATCCCTGTGGCTGGGAATAAAATAATCATCAACTTGATGTATTGATTTTATCAATTTTCCAATAGCCGCCACCTTCGCCTTAACCTCATCAAAATTATCTATTTCAATTTTTATCTCAACTTCAACATTCATAAATTTAACTTTAGAATAATGGCGGAGTGGTCGCTTAACCTTTCGTTTCTTGGATTATGTAAATAATAACATTCTTTAACAAATGGCAAAAGGTCTTTTGATACAAAGCAGTGGTCATATCTATAACCATCTCCTGTCCGGCCAACCCAGCTATAATCTTTTTTTTGCGGATTCAGATACCGGAAAGAATCAAAAAGTCCGTGATTTATCAAGGAATTGTAAAAATCATATTCCCATTTCTCAAAAAAATTATAGTGTGGAATATGCTCCTTCTCCAAAATATTGAAATCCCCACAAAAAATTCTAAAATAATCGTTACTGTATGTCAGAAAGGATTTTCCAAGATTTTTAATAAATTTCTTCTTTCTTTGTATTTTTTCAAAACTTTTATCTCGTGATGGAATATATGCGCCGATAATTTCCATAAATCCATTATTCAAAAAAACTTAATTTTTCAGGAAACTTCAAACATACAGAGTGTCTAAAAAAGGGGTACCTTCCACTTAGCCCTATTATGCCAAATTTATCCTTTCTTGGGCGATATTGAAATATTTTTTGTCGAGTTCTATGCCTATAAAATTCCTATTTAACCTTTTGGCTATAACGCCGGTTGTGCCGCTACCCAAGAATGGGTCCAGCACCAAATCCCCTTCCTTACTCCCAAGCAAAACTATTCTTTCTATTAGTTCTTCCGGCTTTTCCGTGGGATGTGTTGTGATATGCCTCTTTGCATTAATTACCCAAAGGTTTTTCATTTGTTTGCCCCTGTTTATTCTTTTGGCCAAATCGTAATCAAAATAATATTTTTTATCCTTGCTCGCTACCCAAATTAATTCGGTTGATGGTGCAAACCTATTTTTTGATAATAACGGCGTTGCGTTAGGCTTATACCAAATAACGTCATTAATTATCCATAATCCTAACTTTTTAAGAGTAACCCCAACGGAGGGATGATTGTGCAATGTGCCCGATATCCAAATGGTACCTGTTGGTTTCAACACGCGACAACATTCTTTAATCCAGTTGTAGTTAAAATCGTGTATGTCATCTATTTTATCCCAGTCCCCCTTATCAAGAATTACCGGTTTACCATTATGTACAGTCATAAAGGTGGCTCCCGAAAGATTATACGGCGGATCAGCGAAAATTAAATCGACGCTAGACTCGTCGATTTCCTTCATCACCTTTAAACAATCACCCAATTTTAAATCAATTTTTTCTTTAGACATAAATTCTTTTTTCTGCTGCTTTTACATATTTCGGATCAACCTCTATACCAATCCATTTTCTGCCAAGTCTTTTAGCCATAACAGCCGTTGTGCCACTGCCTAAAAATGGATCTAAAACCAAGTCACCTTTATTCGACGAGGCAATTATAATTCTCTTTAACATCTCTTCGGGTTTTTGAGTTGAATGAATGGCCTTATTGTCTCCGTTTTTCAACCTTTCATTTCCTTGAACAATTGGCAACGGCCAGACGTCTCGCATTTGCTTCAATGATCCATCTTTTTGCTTATCCGGGTTAATCAATTTCAACTCTTTATAATTGAAAACCCATTTTTTACCTTTGACCGCCCAGATAACAAACTCGCTCGAATGAGTGAATACTCTCTGCGTCATGTTCGGCATTGCGTTAACTTTTTGCCAAGTAATTATATTATTTGTTTTAAAACCCAGCTGTTTTAGAGTTAATAAAATTTCACCAAGATTATGGTAGGTTGAGGAAATATAAATCGAGGCATTATCCTTCAGAACACGATGGCAAGAACCAAGCCATTTTCTTGTGAACGCTATATATTCTGGTGCGGTCATTTTATCCCAGTTTTCATTAACCATATACCAGGCTCCACCTGTTTTGTTACCCTCCCATTTTAAACCATTACCCGAAAGGTTATATGGCGGGTCAGCGAAAATTAAATCAATAGATTTATCCGAAATCTCTTTGTTGAGCACCTCTACGCAATCCCCTTTATAAATTATATTTGTTTTCATTTATTATGCGATAATAGTAGCTCTCCAAGACTTAATAATATTGGGTATTTCTTTCAACCATTCCGCCGCGTTACCGGAATTAGACGAGTGTTTAACGATGTCATCGTAAAACTGAAATAGCTCTTCGTGCTTTAAAAATATGCCCTTCTTTTTAAACTCAACTAATACCTTCAACAAATCTATAAATTGCTGAACAGAGAGTGGGATTATCTTTTGTGCCTTTCCCTCGTATTCATACTTAATAGCCATCCAAAAAGTGTTAATTGTGTCTCTGTGCAATTTTGGTGCAACGAAAATACAATAAGATTTTTTATCTTTGTTTTTATCTTCAAAATCTCTTAAGTGTCTCATCACTGGCTGGCCTTCGTTATACCATTGATCGCGACCCGTGAGCATTGTGACTTCGCAAATTGCGTTATCGGATTTGTAATAGCATTCTATGTCAGGAACATTTGCCGGAGCGGTAAATGTTGGTTCATTATCATCGCCGACTGGGTAATTTGGTTTTATTTTCAAGGCATCATTTAAGGCATTTAGCCCAAGAGAAACATATTTTTCTAGAGCAACCGGCTTATCCTCGGCCTCATAAATATTTTCTAGTGCGAGAATATATTCTTCAATTTTTTCAACACTCTGAGACTCTTGATGATCTTCTTTTTCCTGAAGATCCCTTCTATACAGACGAAGCTGTTCTGAATAAGATTTCAACTCCTCCACTGAAAAATTTTTGTATTCCAATCTTTGCTCTGGTTTTAAATTAAGCTTTTGCTCATACACGCTAACATCTTGCAAAAGTTTCTCGATGATCTCAATATATTTTTCCTTTGTTTCCCATGGTAATTTAGGCTGTGAAATATCAGAGATATAGTCGAGGTACTGTTGGTTTGATGTAAATCTTATTGCCGAAGCGTTGTCATAATCCAAAAGGTTTTTAATTTCAATAGACCTTCTTGGTTCTAAGTCAATATAAAAACCGCCACCCCTAACATTAAAATATCTAGTTAATCTGAGGTAACGTATTGCATTGTCACCATAGTCCTCTAAATTGTTTATCAATTTTTTAACCTCTACACGATTATTTATTCCAAGAAAACCGGCTGCAAATTCTTTTTTGTAGGCATCTAAAATTTCCCTTTTTTCTTTTTTGCTCTTTCCTTTAATTTTGTCTCTCAGGACAATAATTTTATCCGCATACGAATTTATATCACTAAAATTTACCAACGAAGGAGCAAATAAAGAAAACTCATCTTTGCTCAATCCTTTTGGCTCTTTGTTTCTTTCTATTTCTTTTTTATTTACTTGATCAATTAAATGCAGTACCCCAATGAATGGCTTAATGTTATAAGTCCCGTCGTCAGCGTAATCTTCGCTCTCCGGATTTGGTATTTGCCATTTAATAAAAAATCTAAAATAAACATCTCCTATATCAATTTCATTATTTAAAAAAGCGTTGCCCAAATCAGTTATTACAATTTTTCCTGAAGTTTTTTTGGCAACAGCTAAGCCCATTTTTGTAAGCGGAGCAACAGAGGTTCTCCCCCTTAATCCTTCGTCTTTCTTGAGCTCTCGAGATCTGTGTTTCATGTGGCCAAATATTTCCTGTGCTTCAGGATAAGTCATCTTGTCACTCGATGTTTCATAATAACTTAAAAGACTTCCTGAAAGACCGGATGGTTGGTATAAACGATTTTGAATGAGTAAGGTTTGAAACTTTACCTGTCCGGCTTCGTCAAAATTTTCACCTTCCATTTCTTTCAGAACTTTAAGAAATGGCAGTATTCTTTCCGGATTTCTTACTGTGGTTGAGAGTGACCAAGGTTTTTTCATAATTTATATTTTGGCTTGCCTTTCGGCAATCCTTTATATAAGTTTATTACTAAAAAAGAACTTTATCAAGCCGTGATTTTCTCGTTACTTTCTTCCCGGACTTCCATGCCGTTTTTATTCAAGAGATTAATGTGTGCTACCGGCGCAACCTGGTCCGGATTATCTGCTGCTCATTTCCGTCAAGTTATTAACAGAAAACAAAAATCAACCCCATTTACGAAGTTGATTTTTTATATTTTTATTCCTTAATTTCTATCCCCATGTTTTTGGCCGTTCCTGCTATTATTTTTATCGCCTGCTCAATGTCTTTTGTGTTTAAGTCGGGCATTTTCTTTTCTGCAATTTCTTTTAGTTGGGCTTTTGTTATTTTCCCGACTTTTGTTTTATTTGGAGTTCCAGATCCCTTTTCAATACCAATTGCCTTTTTTATCAATTCGGCGGCCAAAGGAGTTTTCAATTTAAAAACATAAGACCTGTCTTTATAAATTGTAACTTCGGCCGGAATTGTATAACCCGCCATTTGTTGGGTTGTCGCATTAAATTTCTGGCAGAATTCGGCGATATTCAATCCGTGCTGGGCTAATGCCGGCCCAATTGGAGGCGCTGGCGTAGCTTTGCCTGCCGGAATTTGTATTTTTACGATAGCTTTTATTTCTTTTGCCATATAACTACTAAATTACTAATCCAGTACGAATATACTAATTACGAATTCGTATATTAGTAAATATTCGTAATTTGGTAGTTTAAGAAACTTTTTTTATTTGCAATGAGTCCAGTTCTACCGGCGTATCTCTTCCGAACATATTGACCAACACTTTAATTTTTCCCCGCGCGGGATCAATTTCAGAAACTTTTCCTTCAAAACCCTTAAACGGCCCGTCAGTAATTTTGACTGAAGCGCCCAGCTCAAAATCAATTTTAAACTCCGGCTCGCCTACCTCCATTCTTTTCATTAGGTCATCAATATCTTTTTTAGAAACCGAAATTGGCGTTGTCCCCGCCCCTAAAAACCCTGTAACCCTTGGGGTATTTCTGACAACATACCATGATTCATCCGTTACAAGCATTTGAACCAATACATATCCGGGATAAATTTTTTCTTCAACTGTTTTTCTTTTTCCGTTTTTAATTTTTATTTTTTTTTCTTTTGGAACAATCACATTAAAAATTTTGTCTTCCATGCCTAAAGACTCTATCCTCTGTTTGAGGTTCTTTGCAACCGCGTCTTCATACCCTGAATAAGTATGAATCACGTACCAATTTTTCTCTTGTTCTATAACTTGTTTTGGCATAGTTCAAAATTTTTAATTTTTCAATTTTTAAAACACGAATCGCTTAATTATTTCTGTAAATATGAAGTCCAATCCGCCCAGAAAAGCCGCAACAGCTACTGTAACAGCTAAAACGATTAGAGTATATCTCAAAACATCTTTTTTAGATAGCCAGCTCACCCTTCTTAATTCAACCCAGACTTCCTTAAAAAATACTTTTATTTTTTGTGTGATATTCATGATTTTATTTATTGGTTTTAAAAACCGCCCGAGGCGGTTATTTATCTATCTATTTTTATATTATACGATACAAACCCGTAAGTCAAGGGGGCTTGGTAACAAGGCAATTTTATAGAGACAAAGCTTTCTCCTCTGCAAATTTTAAATATTTTTCAGCTATTTCCGACTTATTTACAGAATAAAAGCACCATGCCTGAATTAAGGCGCTTCTAATCTCGTAAATGCGCTTTATTTTTTCTGGCATTGCTTCGCAGTTTACATACACCGCATCTGCCAATTTAGACGACCCCAAAACAGCGACATCTGTGGCTAAGCGGCAAATAACAAAATTTAAATCTCCAACCCGCCAGCTTTCTTTTGGAGGCAGGACGTCTATAAACTGAACTTTGCCATTAAAAAAAACAATGTTGTCGGCATGGTTATCTATCAAAATAGATAAATTATCGGAATTATAATCCAAATAATATCGATTTTTTAAAGACGCTTTTAGGGCTAAACCAATTATTTTATCAACCTTCTCTTTAGGAACGTTGGACGGTATTAAATACAGCAAATTTTTATCGCTTTCTAGATCTGCTATATGAATATCTAACAATCTGTTTTTAAAATAATTTTTATATTTATCCCTTTTGGCTTCCGTTAATTTTTTGAGGCGCAAAACCATTTCCTCCGCAATTGTTCCCAGTTGTATCTTGTCAATTTTTTTTCCCAGCAAAAGATTGGTCAGATTATTATTATCGTCGAATTTTTTCATTTCAATAAAAAAATCTTCCGCTTCCTCCCGGCCGGAAAATAAATATTTATCTCCTGCTTTTTTAACTCCCCTTAAAAACAGATAAACTTCCGGCGCCATCAATTGGTTTTGGCTAAAATCTTCAAAATAAAAATCTTTTCTGAATTGTAGGGATGTAAAATCTCCGAAAAAAAACTTTTCGTATTTATAAATTTTAAAAACTTTTTCCTCATAAAAAAAAATTTTAGAAATTATCGTTTCTATTGTTTTATCAGGAGAGGAAGTATTTAAACCGTCTATTAAATTTTGCTCAAACGCCTCTATGAGATTCATTGCTTTATTATAATCAAAAATTTCGCAAAAAAAAGCCCGCGCGATATATCGCCGCGCGGGACATGGCTTTTGCCGGCGTTCTATCACTGGCAATCTCGCACAATGTTTACAAGCTCGTCGTGAAGTAACCCGTTACTGATAATGTGGCCTTCAATGCATCCGCCACTGCCGTAGCGCATCTCCTTACCATAAATATCCGTAACCCTGCCACCAGCTTCTTCAACGATGAGTTGTATTGCTGCGGTTTCCCAACCATTTTGACCAGGAAAAATGGTGGCTTCAAGTTGGCCAGAAGCAACCAAACCGCCGAAGTAAGCAATTGAAACAGGGTTCATCCAAATAGCCCCTGCGTTCATAAGCCACTCGCATACAATGTGAAGATTGTAGTTACCGGGCGGAGCTTTCCACCACACCATGCAAATGTTGGCGCGATGAATACTCTTATGTTCGGACACTGAAATCCTCTTGCGGTTAAGGAAAGATCCCGAACCGCGAACTGCGTGCCACATCCGTCGGTTAAATGGATCGTAGATGACGGCAACAAGTGGCATGTGCCCCCTTACAACAGAAATACAGAAAGTAGAAACCGGCACCCCTAAGCTAAAAGGAATTGTGCCGTCCAGCGGGTCGCAAAACGCTGTGTATTTCGCAGCGAGAACGTCGCGGCCGCCTTCCTCTCCAATCACATGGATATGCGGATAATCGCGTCTAAGCGCATCAACCACAAGTTTGTTAATAACGGTGTCAGCGATAGTGAGTGGTGTGTTGTCTGACTTCCATTCCCTTCTCATGCCAAGCTTGAAATTCTTAAGCATGATTTCACCGGCACGAAGCGCAAGCTTACGCAGATAATCAACACTGGGACAACGTTGGGTTTTCAAGGAACACCTCAATTCTGTTTTTGAGCCTTAAAACAAACCTGCCTCTTATATATAAAAGCATATAAAAAACCGCGAGTCAAATCCATCGCGTCGCCGTCCTATAAAAAAATAACCCTGCCACTGCTTTTCAGCAGTGGCAGGGCATGCAGATCCCTGTTCTATCTATAGGATCCGTCCTAATTACACAGCCCGCGACGGGCTGCGTCTTCAAGGAGGTCTTCTTCAAAGTCATACCAGTCTTCGGCGAAAGCGTCATGCCAAAACGAAATATCGTCGTCTTGGTCGGGCGCTATGGCATCCCTGGTAAGCCTCACTTGTTCATTGAAGTAAGGCATAAAAATGACCAGCGGGATACCCAGCTCTTTTGCCACTGCCTCGGGCAGGCGCAATCCTTCAACCTCGTTTCTCGCTACGAGATTGAGATACCCGTGAAGCCCCGCGTAAACGCGGAACTCCTTCTCTGGAACCTTCCACTTCGCGGCGATTTCGGAAATGCGACCCGCAAAATCTTTCCAAAGGAAGAAAGGCGGCAGGTCGCCGTAGGACTTGCCGAGATATAGGAATTTCCTCACCTCGGCGTCCCATTTCCGATCCAACTCGCGAATCCGCTCCATCGACAATCTGGTCGTCATGACACGCTCCTAAATCTCCTGAAAAGGGAACTCAAATGAACACATTTTTATTATATCATATGCAAAATACCTCGTCAATGGTTTACACCTACACGATTTTGGACGATCGTCTTATTTTGTGATGGCTGAAAATATTGTATAATTTGTTTTTTGATTTTTTTCGTTGCTCCGTGTTTCAGCAATCCCCAATAGGAATTTAAAATTTCTAATTTTGGATTATCTTTTATTTTTTCTAACATCCGTTTCTTCGTTTTATTTCTCAAAGTCCTGTATCCGCCGAAATTAACCCACCCTAAAAAATCCATTCCAGCGTTTAATCTTTTAATATAAATTTTATTGGGATGGAGTATAAGATTTAATCCATTTTGTAAAAAATCACTAATCAACGGAATTAAATTTTCTAGGTAACCTTCATCCTCACAAAAAATCACGAAATCATCTGCATATCTGATATAGTGTTTTACTTTTAATTTATGTTTTACAAACTGGTCAAGCTCGTTTAAGTAAACATTGGCGAATAATTGGCTTGTAAGGTTTCCGAGCGGAAGGCCATTTGGCTTAAAGCTGAAAATAATTTCTTTTAATAAATTTATTATATTTTCATCGTCTATATGTTTTTGTAATATTTTTATTAAAGTGTTTTGATCTACGCTTGCGAAAAACTTTTTAATGTCACCTTTTAGAATCCAGCATGGCTTGGTATTATTCTTCGATAACATCCGTACGAACCGTTCAAACCTGTTTAATGCCTTGTGCGTGCCTTTGTTGTTTCGGCAGGAAAAAGAGTCTGCAATGAATGTTCTATCAAAAAATGGGTATAATATGCGATACACGGCGTGATGCAATAGTCTGTCTCTTACGCTGGCTTTGTGGATTTTCCGTGGTTTTGGATCGTTAATTTTAAATTGCTGGTATCCACCATGTTTGTATATTTGATTTTTCAAATCATAGCGCAGTTGTAAAATATTATCCATTAGGCTAAACTGAAAAATCTGAACATCTTGCTTATTTTGTTTGCCTTTGATAAATTCTTGCCAAGCCAAAAGCAAGTTATCAATACTAATAATATCTTCAAATTTATGATGCAAAATACTTTTCATAATCAAAATAATTTAACTTCTAATCCCCCCCCCCAGCCAGTTTAATTTAACGCTCACTCAAAAATTAGTTTCAGTTTATAAATTATGGCATGAATTTTTGCCGCATTTCCCGAAAGATTCTCGCTACACACTCGGGACAAAAATAGACAATCTATTTTTAGAAACAACCGAATTAATAATCGGCGGAAGCTACTCGGACAAAATTGAAAAACTAATTTCTCTAAAAAAGGCTTCAGTAAAATTGGACTTGCTAAAGTTCTTTTTACAGATTGCATGGGAAATAAAATCACTTGATAATAAAAAATATATAAAACTTTCTGAAAAGTTAAATGAAGTTGGAAAAATGCTGGGCGGGTGGATAAAAAGTTTAAAATAAAACCCATCAAAAGATGGGGAAAACAAAGAAAGTTGCGGGAGGCGACGAGCCGATAGTTGGAGTTGAAGTCGTTCTTGAGCCAGTTGTAGTTCAAGCGCCAGTGCTTGCCATCCCAGTAGAGGCGCCACACAAGACGGCCGCCACCCGGGCCCTGCCAGACAAAAATGTGTAAAATATCATCTGCGCCACTGCCCATTGAATACTCTTTGGGCTGTACCAATGATTTAACATTTTACACCAAGTATCTTCGTTTTTTAGAAAATCAGGAGCGGCTCTCACAAAAGCCTTAACCGTTGCGATTCTGCGCTTTCCTGAAAACCAGAATTCGACCACCCAAAGCCGTAGCCGTGGACATATTAGCCTACTATCCAATTTTATAATATCATTTTTACAGAAAATTAAAATCCCCGTTTGCAACGCAAACGGGGATAATGTCCCAAGGGATCAAGAATTCAAGCTCTTGCAAGAGCCAGGACTCTAAGAGTCCAAGGGCTATTTTTGATACTTGCGGGAGGCGACGAGCCGATAGCTGGAGACGAAGCCGCACCCGAGCCAGCCGTAGACCAAGCGCCAGTGCGCGCCATCCCAGGAGAGGCGCCACACAAGACGGCCGCCACCCGGGCCCTGCCAGACCTCGGAAAACACCAAGTAGTACTTCTGCCACTCAACGGGAATCCTTTCCTGATTGCGGAGCATTGCCTCGGCATGGCGCAAACCAGTAAGAGCTCCTTGCTCTTTGGCTCGCTTGACCATCTCCTCGCCACTGCATCTGCCTCCGTCTTTATCCATGAGGAATTCATGGATGCTCGGCTCAAACTCACCCTCCTCGGCCGGCGCTGGTTCAAGCAACTCCCAGCCAGTCATGTCGCGCTCGATGCCGACGAGACGGAAAGCCAGAGAAGCGAGAGCTTTGGCGCCATTCTGCAAGAAAACGAGGAACTGCTCGCCTGCCGCTTTGGCTTTCGTAATGACGTTCTCTTGAAGAGAATCGCCATCCACCTTGGACCAATCCGTATTGGTCATCAAAATGGACAAAACTGACAGAATCTGTTCGTTGGTAACCGGCTTCATAAAACACCTCTCTAATACTGTGACACGCTTTGATCTCGGACCACCCGAAATTGGAGCATGCCTAGATTGCATCTTTCAATGCACAAAATGCGCTGGAAGATGCAATCTATCACAAATATTTTTTAATTTAAATGTGCTAATTAACCTATAATTTAATTGTAGCATATGTAAAGCCACGTGTCAAGTTTCTAAATATCCAGACTCTTTACAGATTTTGCGTGAGTTTGAATAAACTTTTTTCGCGGCTCTACTTCCTCGCCCATTAAAATATCAAAAGTTTTGTCGGCTAAATGAGCTTCTTCAACTGCAACCTGCAATAAAGTTCTGTTTTCAGGATTCATTGTTGTATCCCAAAGCTGTTCCGGATTCATTTCTCCTAAACCCTTGTATCGTTGGATAGAAACTCCGACTGACTTGCCGATTTCTTTTATAATTTTATCTTTTTGGTCATCAGAATACGCATACTGAGCTGTTTTTCCTGATTGAACTTTGTAGAGTGGAGGCTGGGCAATATAAATATGGCCTGCTTCAACAACCGGCTTAAAATATCTGTAAAAAAATGTTAAAAGCAATGTTCTAATATGCGCCCCGTCAACATCGGCGTCGGTCATAATAACTATTCTGTGGTATCTTAATTTTTCAATGTCAAAATCTTCTCCAATTCCGGTCCCCATGGCAATAACAAGAGCTTTAATTTCTTTTGATGCCAGCATTTTATCAAGCCTTGCCCTCTCCACATTTAAAATTTTTCCGCGCAAGGGTAAAATTGCCTGAAACCTTCTATCCCGCGCCATTTTGCTAGAACCTCCGGCAGAATCTCCCTCAACTATATATATTTCAGATTCCTCCGGTTTGCGCGACAAACAGTCTGCCAACTTCCCAGGCAAGGCTAAACCCTCTAGCGCTCCTTTTCGCAAGACTGTTTGCCTTGCGGCTTTGGCGGCTAATCTTGCTTTGGTTGCCAAAAGGCAATTTTCAATGATTGATTTTGCGTCAGACGGATATCTTTCCAAATAGTCCGACAACCCTTCTGCAACTGCAACTTCTACCGCATTTTTAGCCTCGGGATTTCCCAATTTTGCTTTTGTCTGGCCCTCAAATTGCGGAGTCCTTATTTTTACGGAAACCACAGCCGTTAAACCTTCTCTTACATCGTCGCCGGAAAAATTTTCGTCTTTCTCTTTTAAAAATCCCTCGCGCCTTGCGTAATCATTTAAAGACCTGGTCAAAGCGGTTCTGAAGCCCGAAATATGAGTTCCGCCTTCAACGGTATAAATATTGTTTGCAAAACTTTCTTCGGTACATTCCATTTCTTGCGTATACTGAAAAGCCGTTTCCACAAAAATATTATCTTTTGTTGACGCAACTGAAAAAATATTTGAATGCCTTGGGGTATTCCCAAGAACCAGATATTTTACATAAGACCCTACTCCTCCTTCAAAATAAAAAGTATAGATTGCTTCCTGGTTTTTTATTCTCTCATCGCGGAAAGAAATTTTTACGGCTTTTGTTAAATACGCCTGCTGGCGCAAATGGTTCAAAATTCTTTTTGGGTCATATTTTATTTCAGAAAAAATTGTCGGGTCAGCGTCAAAGGTTTGTATAGTTCCGGTTTTTTTTGAATCACCGACTTTTTTAACCGCTGTTTTTGGAGCTCCCCTAAAATATTCCTGTTCATATGCTCCTCCGTCCCTCTCAACGTGAGCTAACATATATGTAGATAAGGCGCAAACAACAGAAATTCCAACTCCGTGCAAACCTCCCGAAACCTTATAGGCTTCTCCGCCGAATTTTCCCCCGGCGTGCAAAGTTGTCAAAACTGTTTCCAAGGTTGATTTTTTTGTGTCAGGATGTTTTTCAACCGGAATTCCCCTGCCGTCGTCAGAAATTTTTACCCGGTTATTTGGCAATAAAACAACCTCAATATTTTTAGCATATCCGGCCATTGCTTCGTCTAAACAGTTGTCCACAACTTCCCAAATTAAGTGATGAAGTCCGTCAATGCCGGTAGAACCAATGTACATTCCGGGCCTCAACCTTACGGGCTCTAAACCCTTTAAAACATAAATATCCTTTGCAGTGTATTCCCCTTCTTTTCTGGTTTTTTTGGGCTCTGCTTTAAATTCTTTCTTCGCCTCTGGTTTTTCAATACTGGTAGGTTTTTTGTCGATCGACAAATTTTCTACCACTTTCTTTGCTGGTTCTTTCTTTTTTGCCATAGCAAATTCTGCCTTTACAGGTTCGACTTCTTTCCTTTCTTCGTCTTTTGACTTTATATTTAATTTCATAATAATTTTATAATAAACTAAATTCTATTAACGCTTTTTTGATAATTTCGTCGCTTGTTTCAAATCCTTTCTTATAAATAATTGGTTCCTGGTAATTTATTCCTTCAAAATAGGATAATTGATTTCTGAACATTCTCTCGTTAAATTCTCCGGCAAAAATTTCTTTTGTTTTTTTAACAATTTCTTGTATCGAATAAAAATCTTTCATAATAAAGTACAAATCAACATAATCTTTCCACTTCGCTCTCATTCCTAATGCGTATGCTTTCATTGCCGCAAGGGTTAAAAGGTCTGACATTTTTATAGAATAGCCAAAATTTTCTTTAAATTTTATATCAAACGGATAATGAAAAAAAGTGATTTTTACTCCCTTAATCAAAATCGTGAATTCACCCAGCTTATTGACTATTACATTATCTATTTTTATTTTTTTGCTGATTTTATTTCTAATCCGCATATTGCCAAAACTTTTTAGAGAAAACATGTCAAAATCTATTGACTCTCTGTGTCCGATGTGCAAAGCGATAGCTGTTCCTCCGACCAAGCCGAAATCTTTTGAAAAATCGCCGACAATCGGCAAAAGCTCAATTTGTTCTTTTGTCAAAATTTCTTTATGCATGTTGTTTCGTATATTTATTGAAATATAATCTGAAATAATTTGATACTTCAGGACGATAGTTTGTCCTGAAACTGCTGGTTTGTTTTCTAAAAACTTCCGCCATTTTCTTAATGCCGATAATTTTTATAAGTTTTTGCACGTCGTCCCAATCGCCATAATTCAAAGTATGTTCAACTATTGATTCCACACTCGAATTTTCCGGGTCTTTCACATACCAAACAAGGTACTTTCTCTCCCTCATAAACTTTTTCAACTCGTCTTTAGATTTTATATTTAATTTCATGTTATTTACTTTTAAATAAATCTTTAAATCTTTGGATAAATTCACTTACTGGTTTTCCGGATTCACGTAGATGTTTAATTTTCTCGTCATATCTTTTACGTTCCTCTCTTTTGTTTTCTATATATAAATCAGCTTCTGCATGAGCTTCAAGATGCTCTTTCCTATGGGGGTCTGCGTAGACGTTCGCAATAAATTGGTCTGCCTCATCTTCCGGCATTCTAAATCTTTTCATCGCCTCTATTTTTGCTCTTTTTAATTCCGTGTCTTTAATTCTTTCAATCTTCATCGCTTCCGTAAATTTTTTCTGAATTTCTGATGGATTTTTTATAGATTTCGAAGACTCTTCTAACTCAAAACCTTCGACTATATCTTGTTTAATGCTTTCTGGTTGTTCGCCTGGCGATTTTTCGCTCATATTTTTAAAATTAGTTTTGCTCTTGACACGGAGCTATAATCTGCTATACTTAATTTGTCATTAGAGAACGTCAACCTGTGTGGCGTTCTCCTTTTTTATTCTCATTTTCAAACGGTCAATTTCCACAAAATCTACGACCCCTAAATTTTCCGCACATAATTTTCTTAACTTTTTAGATAATCTCGAAATAAAATACCTTTTACCAATTCGCACCTTATTAGCGCTTGAGACAACATAGCATTTTATTCCTTTTAAAATAACATTTTTTATTAAAAATTCAAAATCTCCGTCTCCTGTAAAAATATAAAATACATTATCTTTTTGGGCTAATTCCATAGCGTCAACCGTTAAGTCAACATCGCAGTTGGCTTTTTGTTGTAGCCCATATCAAATTTTTCTATAAATTTATTTCCGCATTTCGGGCAAAAAATATTTATTTCCTTATCTTTATTTTTGTAAGAAAAAAGGGTTTTGTCTCTCACTATAAATCCACTAT
>Ga0209541_10005284_pt1 | contig 22606 bp, 24 predicted proteins | sample RifCSPlowO2_01_FD_184027 | JGI IMG/M metagenome (GOLD analysis project Ga0209541, IMG submission 184027) | Groundwater microbial communities from Rifle, Colorado - Rifle CSP2_plank lowO2_0.1 (SPAdes) (version 2) | ecosystem: Environmental > Aquatic > Deep subsurface > Groundwater | place...
CAAAAACTTTTGACATAAATAGCGTTGAATATACCATAGAATATGAAAAGGAAATTGACGGAGAAAGAGTCCCTGAAGGAATATTTGGATTAATGAATATAGGAGAAGACGGAATAACCAAGACTGATTTTCGGGAATTCGGAACCTGCTCTTCGGAACGCTGCCGATATGATGAGGTGGTATCTGATATTACAATAATTCTTAAGGTTACCAAAAAAGACGGTAAAGAATATCAGGTCAAAGAAAAAGTTCAGCTTTAATACCTCTAATTAGCCTCATAACCTATAATTTGCTGAGTTTTTAATAAAAAACCCATTGTGGGGTGTATTTTAGCCCTTAAAGCAGCTTCTAGAAACTGCTTTTGCTTGATTCCTATATATAGTGTTTCTCAGGAATTTTAGGCACTATTTTATCCTATTTCCACTTGACAGACATAGCCTATTAGTTTTTAATGGTAATATCTAGTACAAAGTGGGAAAAAGTGGGATATAAGATAACTTCACCCACCTCAGGCAGGCCATGTTAATAGGAAGATCTGACAGTAAAATTGATGAAAAAGGAAGAATTTCATTTCCGAAGAAATTTAGACTTGAACTTGGGGACAATTTAATAATAACCCAGGGATTTGAGGGCTCTTTGATAATCATTGCAAAAAAACAGATGAATCTTCTCTTGGAAGGAACGCAAGGCCGTCCTATTACCGATAAGACAGCACGGGAAACTGAAAGATTTCTTTTAGGCTCGGCTGAGGAGGTAATAATTGATGAAAAAGGAAGAATTTTAATTCCCGATCACCTAAGGAAATATGCAGGTTTGACTGCTGAGGTAAGCTTTTTGGGAATTTTAAGATATGTTCAGGTTTGGGATAAAGATACCTGGGAAAAACATAATCTCATGCTTCACAAAGATATAGACCCGATTACAAAAAAACTTGGAACAGACAAATGAACAAATATCATATAAGCGTACTTTTACAAGAGATAGTTGATGGATTAAAAGTTCGTCCGGGACTAAAATATATTGACGCAACCTTAGGCGGAGGAGGACACGCAAGGGAGATTATTAGTCGCGGAGGTATTGTTTTAGGCTTGGATGTAGATCAGGACGCGATAGACTTTGTCGGTAAAAATTCGAAATTCGAAATTCGAAATTCGAAATTAAAACTAGTGAGGGGTAATTTCGCGAACATTGACAAAATTGCAAAAGAAAATGGATTTGAAAAAGTTTGGGGGATAATTTTTGACTTGGGTGTCTCATCACACCAAATTGACACTCCCAAGCGGGGTTTTTCATACCTTAACTTTGGGCCTCTGGATATGAGAATGGACCAAAGACTCGGAGTTAAGGCAGTGGATTTAGTAAATTTACTAGGAAAAAAGGAGCTTTATGAATTATTTTTTAGGCTTGGGGAGGAGCGTCGTGCTCGTAATATTTCTAAGCTTATTGTTACTAAGCGCAATTTAGCGCCGTTTGAAACAACACAGGATCTTATAAAAGTTCTTGTTAAATCTTATGGGTTTTCTGATATTTCGAATTTTTCAAAAAAAGAGTCCGGAAGAAGGGTTTTTCAGGCATTACGAATTGCAGTAAACAGTGAACTTGAAAATTTAGCGGAAGCGCTTCCGAAAGCAGTTGGTCTTTTGGAAAGTGGTGGAAGGATAGCAGTTATTTCTTTTCATTCGCTTGAGGACAGAATAGTAAAGGAGCATTTCTTAAGTTTTGAAAAAAAAGGCTTAGGAAGAATTATTACTAAAAAGCCTATTGTTCCCAAGGCTGAAGAAATTAAGGCAAACAGCAGAAGTAAAGGTGCCAAGCTCAGAATTTTTGAGACAAGTTCGACAAGTTCAAGGTAAAAAAACTGATTATTTATGAAAAAACCATTTGCAATTTTAACTGTAATAATATTTACAATTGTTGCCCTTGTTGGCACAAGGTCAATAATTGCAAATGAAATATCAACCTCAGGTGTTGCGCTTGGCGCGATGCAAGACGAAATAAGAAAATACAAAGTTGAAAACACACTTCTTAAAGAAGAAATGCTTAAGTATTCATCGCTTCTTTATATCTCATCAGCTGCCGCAAAACAAGGTTTTTCTGAGAGCAAGTCAAATTTCGCCTTGAAAAAGGCGCTTCCAATTGCTCTAGGACAATGACAATAAGACTTCGCTTAGTTTTCGGGCTCATATTCCTAGCTTTTTTAATAATAACTATTCGTCTTTTTTACTGGCAAGTTATAAAAGCGGAAGAGCTAACACTGCTTGGACTGAATCAGTACGGAAAATCAATAAAAATAGAGCCTATTAGAGGAGAAATAAAAACTTCTGACGGCTTTGAGATAGCGTCAAACAAGATTACATACCTTTTATATGCTAATCCTAAAGAAATATCTGATTCAAAGAGTACTGCAAGAATATTGTCCCAGCTTTTAGACATTGATGAAGCATCAGTGAGCGCTCAGCTATCACTTGATTTGTTCTGGGTGCCAATTGATCGGGGTATTGATATTGAGGTAAAAACACTAATTGAAAGCGAGAAAATAAAAGGAGTCGGCTTTGAACAGGAATTCGAGCGCTACTATCCCGAAGCATCAATGGCAGCAAGTTTACTCGGATTTGTAGGAAAAGACGAGTTTGGCTCATCTAAAGGGTATTTTGGTCTGGAAGGCTATTATGACAGGTTGCTTCGAGGCAAAGAGGGCAACGCGCTTCAAATAAAAGATGCGCTGGGACGCCCAATTCTCGCCCGAGCAGAGAACGAAAAATCATTCGGAACAGACGGAAATAGCCTGATTTTAAATATTGACAGATCTATCCAGTACCTTGCTGAGGAAAGGCTTAAAGAGGGAATTGAAAGATTTGGAGCGCAGGCTGGTATGGTCGGAATAATGGATCCTAAGACTGGAGGAATCCTTGCCTTGGCAACATTCCCAAGCTTTGATCCTAAAAATTATCAGGATTTCTCAGAGGATCAATACAAAAATCCTTTTATTTCAAACCTTTACGAACCGGGTTCAACATTTAAACCTCTTATTATGTCAGCTGCTTTTAATGAAAAACTGCTTAAGCCCGATAGTAAGTGTCCGGCCTGCTCAGGACCAGTCAAAGTCGGCGGATATGAACTTCACACATGGAATGATAAATATTATCCGGGGTCATCCATGACAGAGATAATTCAGCATTCAGACAATATTGGAATGATATATGTTGCACAAAAACTTGGTCTTGATAGAATGATAAAATATCTTGACAGGTTCGGTATAGGAAAAGTGACCGGAATTGATCTTGAAGGAGAGACAGCGCGTGAGATAAAATCAGAGAACGAGTGGTATGAGGTTGATCTTGCGACAACAGGGTTTGGTCAGGGAGTCTCAGCAACTCCAATTGAGCTTTTGACTGCATTTTCATCAATTGCAAACAACGGCATTATGATGGAGCCTCATATTGTAAAGACAGTTGTGGATTTGGAAGGAAAAATGACCGAGATTAAGCCTAAAGAAACAGGACGTCCAATTACATCTGCGACCGCAAAAGTCATGACAGAGATTCTTGTAAACGCGGTTGAAAAAGGAGAAGCAAAATGGACAAAACTTGATGGATACAAAATTGCCGGAAAAACAGGAACAGCTTCAATTCCCATTGAGGGAAAGTACGATCCCGAGAAGACAATTGCATCATTTATTGGATTTGCGCCTTCAGATAATCCAAAATTCGCAATGATTGTCGTGTTTGACAGACCTACAAATGCTATTTTCGGGTCGGAAACTGCGGCGCCTGTTTTTTTCAGTATTGCAAAAGATCTTCTGAAGTATTATGGTATTTCACCTGAGGAGTAAATATGAAGAGATTTTTAGTACCGCTTTACTTAAGATATATTAAATTTTTTGCAAAATTAAGACTTGGAAGAATAAAGCCTCTGATAATAGGAATAGGCGGATCAAGCGGAAAATCATCCCTCTCTCATCTTGTTTTTTTTGTTCTTTCTGAGAAACTGAGCGTTCATTCATCAAAAGGAAAAAACTCAGAGACAGGGATACCCTTAGATATTCTGGGAATTGAAATTAAGGATTATACGCTTTACTCATGGATAAAATCCGCAGTTGAAACGCCGTTTAAACTGCTCTTTAATAAAGACAAATTTGATATTTATATTGCTGAAATGGGAATTGACAGTCCATATGCTCCTAAAAACATGTCTTATCTTCTGAGTATATTAAAACCGAATATTGCAGCACTTACTAATATTGATATTGAGCATAGTATGAATTTTGATGATTTGGTTGAGGGAAAGCACTCAAAAACGCGGAAAGAAGAAATAATAAAAGCAATTGCAAATGAGGAGGGAAAACTTTTAAAATTACTTGAAAGTAATCAAAAAGCTGTTGTCAATCTTGATGACCCTAACATAAAAAATCTTTTACCTCTTCGCGCAAACACCTTAAGAGTCTCTGAAAAAAATAAAAACGCGGATTTTTATATTAAAAACATAATCCAAACTAAGACCGACTTTGAGGTGAAATTTAGATTTCTAAAAGACGAATTCGTAGTCAGGATTAATCAGCCTCTTCCCGCGTATTATGCCATAACAATTGTTATGGCTATTGCTGTTTGTTTTGCATCGGGAGTCAGCATAAGAAAGATAATCGATCTTATTGAAAAAAAATTTATGCTTCCTCCGGGAAGGTTTTCAGTTTTTAGAGGCATTAAAAATACGACAATTTTTGACTCTTCCTATAACAATTCTCTCAAGTCAGCGGTTGGCGCAATTGAACTTGTCGGAAAAATAGGCGAAGGTAGTCGGAAAGTTGCAATTTTAGGGGATATGCGAGAGCTCGGCACACTTTCAAAAATTCAGCATGAGGCGTTAGCCGGAGTTATATCCAAAAACATTGATTTTGCGATTTTAATAGGACCTGATATGCAAAACTATGCTTCTCCGAAATTAAAAGAAGAAGGCTTTAGCTATTTCTCGTTTACGACTTACTCTGATGCAAAGGACGAAATTCTTAAAAAAATAAAAGCAGGAGATTTGATCCTTGTCAAAGGATCTCAGAACGAGCTGTATCTTGAACGCGTAGTTGAACTTCTTTTGCTTAACAAAAAAGACAAAGATTTACTCCCCAGAAGAGGTAGCTTCTGGGATAAAAAGAGAAGAAATACTCCTTAAAGGGTATAATTAGCATATGTTCCAAAAAGTAAAAAACATTTATCATTTATTTATTGCATTTTTTGCAAATATTTTTTTTCTGTTTCCGGGGAGAAACCTGACGGTAATTGGCGTTACAGGGACTGACGGAAAAACAACAACTGCAAATATAATTCACACAATCCTTGTTGAATCAGGACAAAAAGTTGCAATTATATCAAGTCTGGGAGCGCAAATTGACAAAGACCACTTTGACATCGGATTTCACGTTACAACTCCTTCACCTTTTGCACTTCAGAAACTCATCTTCCTTGCAAAGCGTAAAAATGCAAAATACTTCATACTTGAAGTGACTTCTCACGCAATAGACCAGAAAAGAATTTGGGGAATTCCTTTTAAAATAGGCGTTCTCACAAACGTAACATATGAACATTTGGATTATCACAAAACTTATGATTCGTATTTTAAAGCAAAAACAAAGCTTTTAAGGGACGCTAAGACTGCGATTGTAAATAGAGACGATGGTACATACACATTCTTGGTGGATATTAAGCGCGCTAAAGACCCCAAAAACTGGATTACTTACGGGCTCTCTGATTCATCAGACATAAATCCTGGAACCTTTCCGTTTAAAACAAAACTCATCGGAGATTTTAATAAATACAATATACTTGCTGCCATATCAGTCTGTAAAACTTTAGGCATTTCGGATGAAAAAATAAGAAGTTCAGTTTCAAAATATATAAATCCAATAGGAAGAGCTGACATTGTACATACCAGCGACTTTACCGTAATTGTTGACTTTGCGCATACTCCGAACGCATTTGAGCAAATTTTAAAAACTGTAAGACCTTTATTTTCCGGACGGTTAATACATGTTTTCGGAAGCGCAGGAAAAAGAGATTCATCAAAAAGACCAATGATGGGTGAGATCTCTTCACAATACTCAGACATAATGATTTTAACAGCTGAGGATCCCAGAGGGGAGGATGTTGGAAAAATAATGGACGAGATAGCGGATGGAGTTAAGAAAGAAAAATCTCAAATTATAAAAATTCCTGAAAGATATGAGGCAATTGAAGCTGCAATTAATATGGCAAAGAAAGATGATGTGGTTTTAATTACAGGCAAAGCGCATGAAAAATCAATGAACATTAAAGGACAGGAGGAAGTTTGGGACGAGTACGAAGTTATAAACAAGGCTCTGTCATCAAGATTCAAAAAATGAACCCTCAAAATAAAAAAATTCACCTGACAGGAATTAAAGGGGTGGGCATGACTCCTCTTGCAATTATTGCCAAGGAGGGAGGTTTTGAGGTGTCAGGATCAGACTTTCCTGATAAATTTATAACTGATGAAGAGCTTGAAAAAGCAGGTATTAAGGCTTTCATTGGATTCTCAGAAGAAAACGTTAAGGATGCTTACCTTGTCATTACAACAGCAGCGCACGGAGGCCTTGATAATTTAGAAGTAAAATACGCGCTTAAAAATAAAATTAAAGTTTTAACTCAGGCTGAAGCTTTAGGACAGTTTCAAAAAGGGGAAATATTTGGAAAAGATTTTATAGGCATTTCAGTTGCAGGAAGCCACGGCAAGACAACTACATCTGCAATTGTTTCAACTTTACTTTCAACATCAGGTCTTGATCCGACTTACGCAATAGGAACAGGAAATATCCCATCACTTGGACTGTCAGGTCATTTTGGGAGTGGAAAATATTTTGTTGCAGAGGGAGATGAGTATTTTACTGACCTTACCTATAAAAGAATTCCAAAGTTTTATTATCAAAGTCCTAAATATCTTATTATCACAAACATTGATTATGACCATGTTGATGTTTATTCATCAATTGATGAGGTATATGAAGTTTTTTTAAAGTTTGCGAATAAACTCGAAAAGAGCGCTGTGGTAATTATCTGCGGAGACGGGGAGCAGAATAGAAAGTTTATCAAAAATTATAAAGGAAAGACGATAACTTATGGAAAAGATAGCACAAATGATTATGTCTTAAAAAATGTAAAAATTTCTGCGGGAAATATGACATTTTCCGTTAAAACTCATAAAAGCGAGGACGAGTTTGAGATGAATATTTTTGGCGAGCAAAATGCGCTAAACAGCCTCTCGGCAATAATTTTAGGATATGAGATAGGGCTTAAAAAAGATGAAATAAAAAATGGGATAGCGGAATTTAAAGGAACAAAAAGAAGGCAGGAATTCATTGGAAAAACAAAAGAAGGAAGTCTAATATATGACGATTATGCTCATCACCCTGAGGAAATAGAAAAAACACTATTGTCTTTCAGGGAAAATTTTCCGGATCAAAAAATTGTTGTTGTGTTTCAGCCACATATGTATTCACGAACAATAAAACTCTTTGATAACTTTGCAAAAGCGTTTACAGATTCAGATGAAGTTTTAATGCTGGAAGTTTTTCCATCATTTCGGGAAAAGGGGAATTTCAATTTTTCATCAAAAAAATTAGCTGAAGAAGTTGAAAAGACTGGCAAAAAATCTTTGTATTTTCCTAACCTTACAGATGTGATAAAATACCTATCCTCAGAAAATTACCAAACACCAACAATCATTCTTACAATGGGCGCTGGTGATGTTTACAAAGTTTCTGAGGAGCTTGTTCGAGCTTAAGCTTTGAAGAAAGGAGATACCTAACGGGCTAAATGGATAAACTGATTATAAATGGAGGGAGGCCGCTAACAGGCGAAACATATGTCTCAGGTTCTAAAAACGTGGCGCTGAAGGCTCTTGTTGCAGCATGTTTGACAGACGAGGAAGTAATAATTGAAAATGTTCCTCTGATATCAGACGTTTTTGTAATGACGGATATAATTTCAGAGCTGGGAGGAAAAATTGATACACAAGATCATACTGTTTTTATAACAGCAAAAAAGCTGTCTAAAACAAAAATTGATTTGGCAATTGCAGCGGAAATAAGATCTTCTGCAATGTTTATGGCTCCGCTTTTAGTGCGAGTTGGAGAAGCAGTTATTCCAAATCCAGGAGGATGCAGAATCGGTGCCCGGCCTATTGACAGAACAATTGAAGGGCTTGAAAAAATGGGAGTTGATGTTGTCTACAAAAGCCGGGACGGTTATTTTTATATGAATGCCCCCAAAGGCTTAAAAGGGATAGATTACATATTCAGCAAAAGCACCCATACAGGAACAGAAACTCTTCTTATTGCAGCGTGTCTGGCACACGGCAAAACTGTTCTTCGAAACGCAGCTGAGGAGCCTGAGATAGATGAGCTTATAGGCCTTTTGACCCGAATGGGTGCAAAAATAAAAAGAACTAAAAAAAGAGTTATAGAGATAGACGGCGTTAAAAAACTTTCTGGTACAAGGTTTAAAGTCCATCCTGACAGAAACGAGGTTGTAACCTTAGCAGTTGCGGGAGTAATCACAAAAGGGGACATATTTATAAAAGGTATAAAAGACACAGATATTAAAGAATTTGTAGTAAAAATGGAAGAGATTGGCGCAGGGGTTGAGATAAAAGAGTACGGAATAAGATTTTTCTACAAAGGTCCTATTAAAGCATCTAGTGTTGAAACGTCCCCTTACCCTGGATTTATGACTGATTGGCAAGGTCCCTGGGCTGTTCTTATGACTCAAGCAGAAGGGACTTCGGAACTTATTGAAAGGGTGTATGAGGATAGATTTGGATACGTTTCGGAGCTCCAGAAAATGGGAGCGAATATAAAATTTTTCAACCCCAATGTTGGAAATCCTGAAGAGTTTTACAATTTTAATATTGAGGATGATAATTTAAGCAGTAAACACGCAATTCAAATAAAAGGTCCGACCAAGCTTCACAATGGTGTTGTTACAATTTCAGATCTTCGAGCAGGGGCAACTCTTGCTCTTGCAGCACTTGCTGCAGAAGGCGAGACAGTCATGCTTGAATCAAACTACTTGGACCGCGGCTATGAGAAGTTCGAGTATAGATTACAGAGTCTGGGGGCTGATATAATAAGACAAAGTTATGACTAAAACAGGTGCAATAATTCTTGCCGCAGGGAAAGGCAAAAGAATGAAGTCGAAAATCTCAAATAAAGTGACCATGAAACTTGGTGACAAACCTATGGTCATGCACGCGGTTGAACTTCTTGAGGGGATGAAGGTAATCCCAATTGTAATAGTTGTCGGGTTTGCAAAAGACTCTGTTAAAAATTTGTTTGACGGCAGTGTTGTCTTTGCCGAACAGAAAAAAAGACTGGGAACTGCCCACGCAGCGCATCAGGGAGTAAAAGTACTTTCCCCATCAACCGAGAATGTATATGTACTTAACGGTGATGATTCTGCATTTTATACAAAAGATATTTTAGAAAAGCTTTATAAAACGCACGAGGCAAACAGAAATGCAGCAACCATATTGACTCTCAAAGTTGCAGACCCTGGAGGACTCGGAAGAATTATAAGGGGGAAAAATGGCGAAATTAGCGCAATTGTTGAGGAAAAAGACGCGACAGATGCTCAGAGAAAGATATCGGAAATTAATCCTGGATGTTATCTATTCAGCGTCGCTTTTCTTAAAAAATATCTGCCAAAGGTTAAGAAAAGCAGTGTTACAAAAGAATACTATCTCGTGTCGCTTATTGATCTAGCAGTAAAAAATGGCGAAAAGGTTGATGCGATTTTGTGCGGGAATATAATTTGGCGCGGAGTAAATACTAAAGACGAACTTGAAACAGCTGAAAAATTATTTAAAAAGCACTTAAAAAGCTTTGCATAACAAAATCAAATGAGTCAATTGTTGGGTTTAACTCTACTTTCTATTTTTTTGACAGGAATACTAATTATTCCTTTTATTGATTTTCTGTACAAATTAAAATTCAGGCGTCAAGTCCAGAAAACAAAAGACATTTTCAACAAGCCCACACCTGTTTTTGATAAATACAGCAAATGGAAAGTGGGGACTCCTTTTGGCGGAGGAATTTTGATAATCACAGTTGTTACGATTTTGTCTCTTTGGTCGTACGGACTTTTAAATGTTGCAGCACCACTTTGGGAAATTTTTGTACTTTTATTTACATTCATAAGTTTTGGAATTTTAGGATTTTATGATGATATAAAAAAATTGGTAGGTAAAAATCATAGTAGCCCATTTTTTGGGCTAAGTTTCAGATATAAATTTCTTCTGCAATGGATTTTAGCATTTATTATTTCTTTAGTTCTGTATTTTAAACTTGGTTATTCATTTATCTTTATAACAGGACTTGGACTTATTGATCTGGGATTTTTGTATATAATAATTGCTACTCTTGCAATTGTATCGTTTGTAAATGCGTTTAATATTGCAGACGGACTGGACGGACTTGCTCCAGGCCTCCTTATAATTTGTCTTGGTGCATTTCTTGCAATTTCATCAACCCAACTTGATCAGACTCTTGCGATATTTATATCAATTCTTATAGGTAGTGTCTCTGCATTTTTATATTTCAATATTTATAAAGCCAGAATCTGGCTGGGGGATTCAGGCTCAATGGCGCTAGGCGCGTCTTTGGCAGTAGTAGGACTTCTAACAGGAAAAATATTTGCACTTGCCGTTATTGGAGGAGTTTTTGTAATTGAGGTAGGATCATCTCTTATACAGCTTTTAGGAAAAAAATATTTAGGACACAAAATTTTTCCCGTTGCGCCGTTTCATCTTCTTCTTCAAAGACGCGGTTGGGAAGAGCCCAAGATTGTCATGCGCGCATGGCTTTTCGGGTTTTTCTTCGCAATCCTCGGCCTATACATTGCACTTGTTAATAACTAATACACGTAAGAAGACGTACACTTTATTTTTAGCTATAATTAATTTATGCGTTTGTTTTCAAATCTTAAGAGATTGGATTTACTTCTCATAGTTTCTGTTTTTGCACTTATAATGTTCGGACTTTTTATGATTTATGATGCATCAAGCTATGCTGCATTTAGGGATTTCGGAGATAAATACAGATATATAAAAGATCAGATATTTTGGGTGATAATAGGCTCTGTTGCTTTTTTTGTCGTATCATTCTTTGATTATCATAAATTTTATAATCTGGCGCTTCCGATACTCATTGTTTCAATCTGCCTTCTTGGTGCTGTTTTTGTTCCGGGACTAGGAATTGAGGCACTCGGCGCTCGGCGTTGGATTGATTTCGGATTTTTTGTGCTTCAGCCTTCAGAATTTGCAAAAATAGCACTCATTATTTATCTTTCCGCCTGGTTCTCTACAAAGGAAAAAGGAAGACTTGTAGCATTTCTTCTACTTGTGGGTCTTGTCTTAGGACTTGTAATGCTTCAGCCTGATATGGGAACAGCAATTGTCATATTCGGAGTTTCAATTATGATATATTTTTTATCTGGTGCAAACATTTTACACATTCTCTCACTTATTCCTGTTGCCGCATTCCTGGGCATAATACTAATTATTATCGAGCCTTACAGACTTTCAAGGCTCACAACTTTTTTAAATCCCGGACAGGACCTTCAGGCGTCCTCTTATCATTTGAGGCAGATACTAATTGCTCTTGGTTCGGGTGGCTTAACAGGTGTAGGACTAGGCAATTCTCTTCAGAAATATGCATACCTGCCTGAGGCGACAACCGATTCGATATTTGCAATTATGGCTGAGGAGATAGGTTTTATTGGAGTGATGCTTGTAATTTCTGTTTTTCTTTTTATAATATATGCCGGTTTCAAAATTGCTATGAGAGCGCGGGATAATTTCGGAAAGCTTTTGGCAGGAGGAATAATTACATTTATTGCAGTGCAAACTGTTGTAAATCTTGGGGCGCAGACCGCTCTTATTCCTTTAACAGGGGTTCCGCTTCCATTCCTCTCATACGGTGGCTCAGCGCTGATCGTAAACCTTTTCTCAATTGGAATTCTAATTAATATTTCACGCCAAATCCACCATGATTAAAGTAAATATTAAATAGTAAATAGCAAATATACATAGAAAATATTAAATATATTTTATTTCTTATATCTATTTTTAATATTTAATATTTGATGTTTAATATGATGGACACAAAACAAAGATCAATTAAAAATCAATTAAAGAAAGATATTTGTAAGCCATGAAAATTGTAATTATTGGAGGACATTTGTCACCGGCACTTTGCGTAATTGATGAGCTTCCAAAAACAGCAAATTTACTATATATCGGGAGAAAAAATGCTCTTGAAGGGGACAAAAACAATTCTTTGGAATTTGAAACAATTACAGGGCTTGGAATTCCTTTTGAAAACCTTGTAACAGGTAGACTTCAGAGGACATTTACAAAATACACAATTCCCTCTCTTTTTAAAACTCCCTACGGACTTGTAAGAGCAATTGTAATTCTTCGAAAGTTCAAACCAGACGCTGTGATCGGATTCGGAGGATATCTTTCTTTTCCCGCTGTTTCAGCTTCGCGTATTCTTAAAATTCCGATTGTTCTTCATGAACAGACGCTGAAAGCTGGCATTACAAATAAATACTTATCAAAATTTGCAGACAAGGTTTGTATTTCCTATGAGACATCTCGAAAATATTTTCCAAAAGAGAAAGTTGTTCTTACAGGAAATCCAGTAAGAAAATCAATTTTAAGCCCAATAGACAATATAGGGCTGAGTCTTGAAGAACCGATTATTTATATAACAGGAGGCAGTGTTGGATCTCATCAGATCAATAAGCTTGTGATGGAAACTCTCCCCAGACTTCTTGAGAAATCAAGCGTTATACATCAAACAGGCGGAGCGTCTAAATTTTCTGATTTTGAAAAACTCCAAATTCTAAAAGAAGGACTTAACAAAGGGAAAAAAGAAAAGTATTTGATTTCAAAATATTTTGCGCCTGATGAAGTTGGGGCAATATATAAAATTGCCTCTTTTGTTATCGGAAGGTCAGGAATAAATACAGTTAGTGAGCTTATGGCAATTGAGAAACCAGCACTTCTTATTCCTCTTCACTCCTCTCAGAAAAACGAACAGCTTGATAATGCAGCCTTTTTTAAAAAACTTGGTTTAGGAGAGGTAATAGATCAGGAAGAAATAGATCCCGACTTTTTCTTAAGAGTAGTTCATAAGATGCTTAAAAATCTTGATAAATACAGGCTGAAATCTAAAAAGGCCGAGTCGTCGGGTGCTGCAAAAAGAATAGTAAAAGTTATATATGAAACTGCCCAAGGCCGTAGTAACTAAAAAAGACAAAAAAATAAAAAACAGAAAGAAGTTTGCTGTTATTTTTGTTTTTGCAGTTCTTTTTATATCTTTACCCCTGCTTATTTTTCTTGCATTCTTCGATAAAGAACCAATTTACATAAGTCCTTTGGCAAAGAATCAGACGTCTCAGGTAAAAGAGATAGAGAGTCTTCTTAAAAATAAGAAAATAACATACCATGATATATCAACATCAAAAGATTTAAGCTTTGTTATAAGATTAGAAGGAGAAAGTACGGCCATAATTGATCCAAGTAAAGATATTGAACAACAACTATCCTCTTTACAACTAATCATAACTCAGCTTACAATAGAAGGGAAGACTTTCAAAGCCGTTGACTTTCGATTTGAAAAACCTATCATTAAATTCTAATAATGACAGAAGGAAAAATTATAACAGGCACAGATATTGGGACTTCAAAGATAATTACCGTAATCACAAAAATAGATGAGGTAGTTAATGTTTTGGGAGTTTCGGAAGTTCCATCAGTAGGAATAAAAAAAGGCCAGATTGTAAACATAGAAGAGGCAGTTTTGGCTATAAACTCATCAATTGAAGCAGCGGAGAGAATGGCTGGCGTCTCGATTTCAAAAGTTATTGCGTCCATTGGTGGCGCAAGCATTGAATCCCAAAATTCACGAGGTGTTGTTGCAGTTTCTCAGCCCGAGGGAGATATAACCGGGTCAGATGTTGAGCGAGTAATTGATGCAGCAAAAGCAGTGTCACTTCCCTCAACCAGAGAAATAATCCATGTTCTTCCCCGAAGTTTTACAGTTGACGGACAGGAAGGAATTAAAGATCCGGTCGGGATGACAGGGACCCGTCTTGAGGTTGAAACACATATAATTTCCGCCGGAACGCCCACTGTCAGAAACCTTGAGAAAGCATTCTCACAAGTTGGCGTGGATGTAGAAGCTCTTGTTTTTTCAGGATATTCAAGCTCTCTTTCGGCACTATCGGATACAGAGAAAGAACTTGGGGTAGTTTTGGTCGACATTGGAGCCGGAACAATAGATATATCAATTTACATTGACGGATCAGTTGCATTCTCCTCCGTTCTTCCGATCGGCGCACGGCACATTACCAATGATTTGGCAATAGGACTTAGAATTTCACTTGAGTCAGCTGAGAAAGTGAAATTGTTTCTCTCCCGCCCTAAGAAAATCATACTAAAGCCTGTTGAGGAAGATGAAGAAAAGCCTAAAGAAAGAAGGCCCTCAGATGAGATAAATCTGGCAACGCTTGGCCTTCCCGAACAGCTCTCAAAAGTTTCACAGAAAACATTGGTTGACGGGATAATTCGACCCAGACTTAATGAGATTTTTACAATGGTAGGGCTTGAAATTAAAAAGTCGGGGTTTGGCGGACAGACTCCATCAGGACTTGTTATAACCGGAGGGGGAGCAGCAACAATTGGAGCTGTGGACGCTGCAAAGCGAATGCTTGCTATGCCAGTTAGAATTGGTGAACCTCAGAACATGAAAGGAATAATTGATGAAATTCAGGGGAGTTCCTACTCAACAGTAATCGGCCTTGCAATATACGGTGCGCTGACCGGAGAAGGTTCATCAAGATCTTTTAAAATGAATATACCGGCATTAAGTGGCATAAAAATTTCTACAAAACTTCCCAAAAAGATAATTGAGTTTATAAAATCATTCATACCCTAGCTTCATTAGACGATAGGTGGTAGAAGGTAGATGGTAAAACTTTGATGATTGAAAAATAGAGGATAGAAGATTCCATCTTCCAACTTCTATCATCGAAAATCTATTTTTGATCTTCTATAATCTACCGTCTTTTTCTTTCGTGGGGCTTGCAAAAACAGAATTCTTCTGTTACGATTCTTGGGCTATGCTCATAAAACCTCAAACAACTAATTTTGCAAAACTGCGGGTAATGGGTATAGGTGGAGGAGGATCAAATGCCTTAAACTCCATGATTTCAGGATCCGCAATTCAGGGTGTTGATTTTATAGCTGTTAATACGGACGCCCAGTCCCTTCTTTTAAACCAGGCAGCAACAAAAGTACAGATTGGCGAAGATCTTACAAAAGGTCTCGGCTCGGGCGGAAACCCCGAAATAGGACTCCAAGCAGCTGAGGAATCATACGAGAAATTGAAAGATATCTTAGATGGGACGGATATGGTGTTTCTGACAGCCGGTATGGGTGGAGGAACAGGAAGTGGCGGAGCTCCGGTTATTGCACGCGCGGCAAAAGAAGTTGGAGCCTTAACTGTTGCAGTAGTTACAAAACCGTTTACTTTTGAGGGAACAAGAAGAATGGTGACAGCTGAGGAGGGGATTGATAATCTAAGGGACAAAGTTGATACTCTTGTTGTAATCCCCAACCAAAGAATATTGGATGTAGTTGATAAAAAGCTGTCACTTCTTGAAGCTTTTAAAGTGGCTGATTCGGTTCTTACCCAAGGAGTTCAGGGAATTTCAGATCTAATTACTATGCCGGGACTAATCAATGTTGATTTTGCGGATGTCAGGACTATTATGCAAAACGCTGGAACTTCTCTTATGGGAATAGGAACAGGAGTTGGTGAAAATAGAGCCCAGACTGCTGCACGCTCTGCTATCTCGTCCCCCCTTCTTGAAATTACCATGGAAGGAGCAAGGGGGGTTCTATTTAATGTAATAGGAGGAAATGATCTTACAATGAGTGAGGTTGATGATGCAGCAAAAATTATTGCACAAGCGGCAGACTCTGATGCGAATATAATTTTCGGAGCAACAATTGATGAGACAATGAAGGATCAGATAAAAATTACAGTTATTGCAACAGGATTTGACGGAACTCGTCAGACCCTCAGAGAATTTGTTACCCCGCAAAGATTCGGTTCATCCCCGGCAATTGTATCCCAGGAAGAAAAAAGCGAAGGCGAGGAATCAAACTATCAGGATGAAGAACCGCCACCTCCGTCTTCTCCTCCGTCAACTGATGAGGAGGAAGACGTCTGGGACATCCCCGCCTTCCTTCGCCAAAAGAACTAGACGAAGTTCGGCGAGGCAAGGCCCGCATTTCTGAGACAGAAGAATTAATTGCCTATTGCCTATTGAAAAATGGTATAGAGTAGTATAAAATAACATCATAAACGCCTCAGCCAGTGCTGCAAAGCCCGCTGAGGTTTTTCTTTACTTCTTTTTATTCCTAATAGATAATATTCATATGTCTAAAGTTATTCTTTTTATTGACGGAGAAAATTTTACTAACAAAATTGAAGAAGTGCTCAAAAGCGAGGGAGTTGGTAAATATAAAGAGAATCTTGCCTTAATTGACTTAGATAAATTATTTAAAGAGGCTCTCAAAGGATTTGAAGTTTCAAGAAAAATATTCTACGCAGCCAAGTTACATATTCATCCAGAAACCAAGAAAAAATCAGAAGAACTTATCAGTTTTCAGAGAAAATTGAGAAATAATCTGATAAAGTATGGCTTCGAGTTTGTTTTAGCTGGAAATGTAAGGGCACAAAAAGTAGGAAATAGACTTATTTTCAGAGAAAAGGGTGTTGATGTGAGAATTGCTGTAGATTTAGTTTCCTTATCTTGTGATAGAAAACTTGAAACAGCGATTATTTGTAGCTCAGATTCTGATTTGCAGCCAGCGATTAAGGAAATCAAGAATAGGAAAACTGAAGTAGTATATCTTGGCTTTGAAAATAATCCAAACAAAGGATTAGCTTATACAGCAAACAGAACAATTCTTCTTAGGAATTCTGAAGTCTTGGTCTCTTTTGCTAAAATGAAAAAGAAGTAATTACTCAGGTGTTTTTGGTAAGGAATTGAAGCTAGAAACAAAGTTTGTCTGGATCCTTCGATATACTCAGGACTTATAGCATTTCCTTCGACTTTACTCAGGACTATAGCCCGCATTTTTGAGGCAGAAGAATTAAATTATACTATATCCTCTAACGTGGAGAATGTCGTTCTTGCTGACCCTGCGAACATCAGAAGATTTAAGCGTAACTAAAGCAACTGTCTTACCTGTGGCAGTAACAAACTCTACCTCAATTGTTTTACCATCTTCATATGTATTTACAACAGCTCCCATATCTCCAGCTCTGAGGCCGTATTCGGCAATGTCGCGTTTAAGTATGACTGTTTCTAGTTCTTCAAACATATACTTATTATAGAGGATAAGCCGTGATAAATCTAGGGTTACCCTCTTCTTTCTCTACAAACCAAACAGTGCTTATTTTAACTTTCTTACCGCTTGGTGAATCTATAATTCCATTTACCACATAATTTGTGCCATAAGGCAATTTTCTAGATTCTTTTATTTCATTTGATTGGGCGATGTCCGTGAATGATTCAATAAGAATATCTACGTTGCTATTATTAAAACCGAGTTTGCGAAAAAATTTAGCTTTAGAACTTCCAACAGGATGTGTTTCTGAAAGTAAATAATTAATTAGTTTGTTTTTTGATATTGAAACATTTTTAGAATTAGAAAGTTTCACTCACCTGATTATATCATCTAACTCTAAGATTATATTTTTCTAGCAGGTTATTTATGTAAGAATTGAAGCTAGAAACAAGTCCTGTCTGGGATATCTCAGCATTGACTTTTTGATATTGTTTGATATAATTCCACGGTATGACAGAACAATTAAGACAAGTTGAAGCTTTATCTGAAGGGGATACAGGAAAGCTTGCTTATGAAACAAGCGAGAGACTTGCGACTCAAATTGGACAGCTTCCTGAATTTAGAGAAGCATTAGTTAGAGAATTTTTTCATAGGTCAAGACGTGGTAGTTCTGATGGAGTTCAGGGAGTTGTGTTTGACAAAGGAGATTACACGTATAGAGTAGATTTTTCTTCAGACTCAGAATACTACACTAATGAGTCTAGTTCTTTTCGTATGACTTTAAGAAAATGGGATAAGGCGGAGCGAGAAAGTCAGCAACCCAAAGGCCCGTTGGCTAGGTTAGAATTTTACTCCTGGTTTAGGGAAGAAGAAGATCAAAAGGATTATGGAGGTGGGGATATTAGCCTTAATTTAGATGGAAATAGAGACCATGAGGCAACAGGGCAAGAAGCAGTTGACTCTATTGGGACACATTTCGGCGACCTCTTGCCTCAACCAATAAGCTTTTAATTTTTGACATATCTACTCAAAAAGTCTATATTTGCAGTAGGTGTTTTTAGTCCTTCGGCCTTGCTCAGGATAAATAAGAATTGAAGCTAGAAACAATGTCTGTCTGGGACATCCCCGCATTTTTACGCCAAAAAAACTAATCCACTTGACAATTTCTACAATTCGTTATAACATAGTTATAATATGATTCAGCAAACTATTCAAATAGGCAATTCTGTTGGGGTAATCATTCCAAAGAATGTTTTAGAAGAGAACAAAATTAAAGTTGGCGACAAAGTTCAGGTTGATGTGAAGCCTGTTAAAAAAAGCGTTGGTGGCGTTGACGCAAAATTTATGAAAATGGCTGACGAATTTATTGAAGAGCACAAAGATGTTTTGCAAGCTCTTGCCAATCGTTGAAATACATTACTACTCCACAAGTTCTAGCTCTTCATGACCAGATGGTAAAAAGATTTGGTGGTTCACATGGCGTTCGCGATCTTGGATTAATAGAATCAGCGGTTGAGCGTCCTAAAGCGACTTTTGACGGAGTTGATCTGTATCCTGATATTTTTACAAAAGCTGCGGTATTAATGCATTCTTTATTAAAAAATCATGCGTTCGTTGATGGAAATAAAAGAACAGCGTATTCTTCCTGCGGTGTTTTTTTAAAATTAAATGGATACAAACTACAAAATATGCATAAAGCGAGCCTTAAATTTGCAATGAATGTCGAAAATAACTCGCTTGAACTTGAGGAAATTTCCAACTGGCTAAAGAAACATTCTAAAAAGACGTATTGACAATTCGGTGAAAAGTACTATTATTCTTTCTGCCTGCTTATTGATATGACAGATAGAGAAATCATAACAGGAGAAACCCCAGAACATCCTAACCCTGCAATAGCTGAATTATTGGAAGCAAGAGATATCATTGTAGGTGCAGTAAGAAAAACATCAAGAGATCAAGTAGACCTATGGAGACAAGTGCCATGGCTAGCATTACAAGCCGATGGGAGGACTGGATATTTAGATAAATACTCTTACGCCTATTATTATGGGTTTTGGGATCTTGATGTTACATCAAGCACAGATTTATTGGGGATAAGTGACGTATCAGGAATAACAGTAGATTTGGAAACAGGGGAATTAATGAGGGCAAGATCTGTATACGAACCAAGAGCGCCTGAGCATTTATATAGATTGGAAGAGTCTAATCCTGAAGCTGCAAGCGAAAGAGAGGTTCTTGCTTTATTACATAGACCAGAATTATTAGATGCTCAAGAAGTAGTAAGACATTTAAAAGAAGAAGCGAAAAGAACGTATTGGAAAGGATATGATATTAAAGAAGTAGAAGGCTGGAGAGCGGAAATAATTGAAAAATATGATCTAAAACTAGTATATAGCAGAAGAAGAATTGTTACTCCTGCAGAACCAAACCTTTTAGAATCTCAAGTTTTGAATTAATAATTCTCTTGACCTTTTTAATAAAAAGTCTATATTTTACTTAGGTGTTTTTAGTCCTTCGGCCTTGCTCCCTTCAGAATTTTCAGGGCAAGCAGGATAAATAAGAATTGAAGCTAGAAACAATCTCTGACTTAGATCCTTCGGCTCAGCTCAGGACTATAGCATCCCCTTCGATTTTGCTCAGGACATTTGCCCGCATTTCTAAGGCAGAGAAATTAAACTTTTTTTGCTTCAAATAAATACTTTAGTTATCTCCAATGTGCTTTTATTAGTATTAGACGATATTTAACAATTGATTATATAATAGTTTAACTATGAACAAAATTAGTAACAGAGTTGATAATACATTCATCTTAAACTTTCAAAAACAAAAAATAAAAACTGATTTAAAAAGAAATGTCCTTTCCCAGATGATTAAGTTTTTTAATTCAAACCAAAGATTTTTAAAACTCAAGTTTAAAAATGATAATTTGAACAGACTCTATAATATTAAAAACTCCAAAAAATTTGATTCAAAAGAAAATATGTTAGATGGGGATTGGTCAAATGTAGAGCAGGCAGTTAATATATATCATCTTTTAACACAAGCTATACTATTAAATATCCCAGGAGATATAGTTGAACTTGGTTGTTATGACGGCACCACGTCAATTCTTATGCAGAAAACATTGGATCAGCTAGACTCAAAAAAAATAATTCATGTATACGATTCTTTTGAAGGATTACCAGAAAAATCAGAAAAAGATGGTGATACAGTTTTTTATCCTGGTAGCTGTAAAACCCAAAAGGAAGATTTAATACAAAATTTCAAAAAACATAAAACTAAATTACCAATAATTCATGAAGGGTGGTTTTCTGATACTTTACCAAAAGGATTGCCTAAGAAAATAAGTTTTGCTCATCTAGATGGTGATTTTTATTCATCAATTCTTGAGAGCTTAATATATGTATATCCTAACTTATCAAAAGGTGCAATTGTTATTATTGACGACTATTGTGATCCTAAGATACATGACGTAAATAATATATTGCCTGGTGTAAAGAAGGCTTGCGATGAGTTTTTTAAAGATAAAAAAGAAAAAGTTGGGGTGCTTCTTGCCGGTGGTGAGACTCATGGATACTTTAGGAAATTATAAGTTTATACCGCTTGATAAATTCATCCTCTAATTCTCAAAATAGTAAAACATTTACAAAATGCTATCTTGCCCGTAAATATCAAAGCTAAGCCTGAAACAATTAAGTCTGACTTGGCGGACATCCTCCACCCGTTCTTACTTTTCACCTTCTCAGTTCTATTCGAACATGGCCCTGCCTTGCCGGCAGGCAGGTCAAAGAGCGAATCTTAGGTGGACAGGCCGCATTCTTCCGTCAAAAAAACTATATCCTCAAGTTGTTTCCGAGAGCAAACCAACTGTGCGACATCAAACATTTGCTTGTAAAATATTGAAAAATATTGTATAGTATAGATACTAAATCGCCCTGTGAGGTCGCAAGACATTTGCAGGGCTTTATTTTTTGGTATAGAATCGGTGAATGAAGCAGAAATGCATTATCCTGATTGACGGAAGCAATTTCTACTTTAAGCTGAAGGACTTAAAACTTCATAATCTTCTTTCATTTAATTTTAGTAAATTTTCTCAATTTCTTGTCCGATCAAATAAAATAGTTGGTACCTATTACTATATTGGCAGAATAAAACAAGATGGTTCAATAAAAACCGAAAAATTATTTAATGCTCAACAAAAATTGCTAGGACAACTTAAAAAACATAAAGTTATTTATAAGTTTGGTTATTTGTTGAAAAATGATGGAGTGTACCACGAAAAAGGTGTAGATGTGCAAATTGCAGTAGATATGTTATTTACAGCTTATGAAGACGTAGCAAACAGGATCATTATCGTTTCATCAGATACTGATTTAGAACCTGCAATTAAGAAAGCTAAAGAAAAGGGAAAGATAGTTGAGTATGTAGGATTTTCCCACAAAGCAAGTGTAGCAATGGTAAGTTTTTGTTCAGAATCAACTCTTTTAAAGAAAGAAGATCTGCAGCAATTTATAAAATAATTCCTCTAGATAATATTCCTCAGAAAATCTATATTTTCAATCAGATGTTTTTAGTCCTTCGACCTTGCTCCCTTCAGAATTTTCAGGACAAGCAGGATAAATAAGAATTGAAGCTAAGAACTAGTTCTGTCTGGGACATCTCCTTCGGCTTCGCTCAAGACTGTAGCATCCCACATTTTTGAGACGAAAAGCTAAGAGGATTGACAAATCAAGACAAAGTGCTATATTAAAGTTAAGATGTCGCTTCCACTTGATGCAAGACCAGGGGTCCCAGGAGCATCTCCTCAGCCAGACCGAGTTGAGCAGCCTCAAAAATATGAACAAGTATATGCTGATTTAAGGGGTTATCTTGGGTTACAATTAAGCTCTCCAACTTATGAGTCAGTTAACTATAGACTAGATGAGGGCGCTGAGTTTAGCTTTCTTGTTGATATCTCTGAAACTGGTGTAGATGAATTACTCGAGGGAACAGGTATTCAGCCACCTCTTTCTAAATTTAATGTTAATGACAGTGCATTTATAAGACTTTCTGATACTGATGAAGGTAAGATAATCAGGCTTGGGATTGCTTTTAGTGGTGAGTCGGAAGGCCAGCCATCTGAAAACTTCGGAATAGAATTAAATTTGGCAGAAACAGATGGAGCAATTGGCATTTA
>Ga0209541_10005285_pt1 | contig 22606 bp, 18 predicted proteins | sample RifCSPlowO2_01_FD_184027 | JGI IMG/M metagenome (GOLD analysis project Ga0209541, IMG submission 184027) | Groundwater microbial communities from Rifle, Colorado - Rifle CSP2_plank lowO2_0.1 (SPAdes) (version 2) | ecosystem: Environmental > Aquatic > Deep subsurface > Groundwater | place...
GTTTTAGCCTAACGCTGGTTTGTGCCTCTTTCATTGCTTCCTCTGGTTTGCCTTGCCTCTGGTAGACAAGCGCAAGGTTTGAATGAACTATCGGGTCGTCTACTAATCTGTTCAGCCTTTCATAAGCAACTTGCAGTAATCCATTGTATTTGGTGTCTTCTGTCTTCATAAATAACTGCTCATACCTTTCAGATAGCCCCTGCAAAATCCTTATCTCTACGCCATCCACCAGATTGGCAACAAACTCAACGCCAACAGGCCACTGGTGCCATAATTTTAGTTTAGCTGATTTGATGATTTGTTCCAGAGAAGTTAGTGAATCTGGTGCACGAGCTAAACTTTCTTCCACTACACTGTTCATTAAAGCGTACGGATTAAAGATTAGTGGCATATCATAAATGGGTATAAGAACAAATATTTAAATTTTTCTGATTATCACTACCATCAAATAATAAGGTTAATCTGCAATTTCTTCCTTTGCAATCAATCCATTTTTCGTTATTTATTCCTGAGATGTTTGTGAGTATATCTCTTAAATTATATTTAACACCTTACATAACAAAACAATAAACTTTATATATTCCCCTATCCATTTTAGTTTTATGGCTGCAAAGCTCATTGATGGGAAGAAGGCTGCTGAAAATATCAAAAAAGAGCTGAAAAAGAGAATAGCTAAGCTTGGCTTTAAGCCGGGCCTTGCAGTTGTTTTAGTTGGCGATAACCCTGCTTCTGAGGTTTATGTTAAAAATAAAGGCATAGCCAGTAAAGATTTGGGCTTTCATTTTGAATTGCACAGGCTTCCTGAGGATATAGACGAGATTGCTTTGCTTAATCTTATTGATAAATTAAACCAGGACAAGAAGATTCATGGGATGCTTGTTCAATTGCCTTTGCCAAAACAAATAAATGAAAGTTTGATTATTGATGCTGTAAGGCCTGACAAGGATGCAGATGGGTTTAACCCAATTAATATGGGAAATCTGCTGATTGGCGATAATAAAGTTATACCCGCAACTCCAAAAGGAATTATCCGGCTTATTGAAAGCACAGGCATTAAAATATCTGGAAAGCACGCTGTTGTTGTAGGAAGAAGCAATATTGTTGGAAAGCCTGTTTCAATCTTATTGCAGCAGAAAAACGCAACAGTAACGATGTGCCATTCAAAAACAGAGCCGTTGGAGGATCACACAAAACAGGCAGATATTTTAGTTGTTGCTGCAGGAAAGCCAAGGCTTATAACAAAGGATATGGTCAAGAAAGGCGCTGTTATTATTGATGTAGGAATAAATAAAGTGATGGGCAAGCTGATTGGCGATGTTGATTTTGATGATGTAAGGAAAGTTGCTGGCTTTATCACGCCAGTTCCGGGCGGAGTAGGCCCAATGACAATTATAATGCTGCTTGAGAATGTTCTGCAGTGCATATGGCTGCAGGGGAAGATTAAGACTGTGTGATTATCTAACAAACTCCACATTTTTTAGTTCTTTAAAATGCTTTTCACCAGTAAGAAAAAGCACATTTTTTTCAAGAGCAACCACATAACCAATACAATCCACATAAGAGATTAGATTGCCTTTTTTTCTGTCAAAAACCGACCCCGCACTAATGTCAGAAATCTCTTTAGATTTCTGAGCACATTCAAAAATGCGTTGCATTTTTGATGAGTGCGGGGCGTGTTTTTGAGCATGCTCAGAAATCGCCCTCTTACTCCGAGCTGAAGCAGGGAGATTGCGAGTGGCGATTTCTGACATTTCAATTAACCTGAATTTCATTGCTGCTTTAACTGTATTGTCATGGACAGGAACGCATGCAGGCCTAAAGAATTCAAAATACTTCTCAGCTTTATTTTCATCATATAGTCTAAGAAGAGCATAATACAACTCCATAAGATTGTAAATTGTGGTAATAAACGGCTTATTGGAATACTTTTTGTAATTTATATTCCCTTTAATAATCTCAATAATTGCATAAGTATCAAAAAAGAACATTAGTCTTCTCCTTCCCTTATTTTATCCAAAATTTTTTGAGTGGATTCCTTAATTTTAAGTGTACCAAAAACCTTGGAAAGGTCAACTTTTTTTTCCTGTATAAACAACCTTATTTCTTTGTCTGGTTTAATGTTGGCTTTTTCTGCTACTTCTTTAGGCAGAGATATACCTACTGAATTCCCCCATTTCCTTGCTGTAACTTCAACTTCAATCATATCAATCACCTTTAATTATACATTGTATAACTAATATATAAATCTTGCGGCTTTTTGTCAGGAAAAGGATTTTGTCAAAAACCACCTCAGTGGAATTCTGTTGTTTAAAAATTTTGAATAGAAATATGCATGGACAGATTAGTCGCGTAGATTCTACAAGATTAGTTAACTGGAGTGAGAAATAATCAATAGTTTATCTTCTTCCCTGGTGATGAATATATCCTATAATTCTCCCAATTTTGTAACAACTTTATAGTTAATAAATCAAAGCGTTTATAAACTCTGAAATATTCCTAATATTCATGAGCAATGAATTAAAAAAGCTTCTGCATAGAGATACTTTAGAGCCAGGTCCTACTATAATAGATGTTCTGGAAATGGAGAAACCCTTTGTTATAGATATTTATTCTCCTGAACAAGACAAACATCATTCTCATCATCTAGGCTTGTATTTTCATAGGGGTGATGATTATCCAACGGGTGGTGATTATCCAACTTTCATTGAAAAAGGTAAAGAATTAGGTAATCAAAACCTTGTGAATGGTGTCTGCAGAATAGATGTTCCTAAAAAGCGAATATTATTTGACCCTCATGCAGTGTCTGAAAAATGGAGAGAGATGATACAAGCATATGGAGGGGTAGATTTGTTATATCCTGGTTTCTTGTATGATGTTCTTGCTGAGCTAACGCAAGAAGGCGGATACGGACTCTTGCAAGTAACAACCATTTACTATAAACCAGAAATTGTGGCAGAAGATGATAATCCAAGCAGATTGGATATGGGTAAATATACAGCGGTTATACGTGCACAAAGGGAATTTAATAGAGCCACTGGAAAACATCAGAATGAAGCTTTTCATGTTGAAGGACCAATTTCAATTGAGGACATACTAAATGGAAAGTTTATAAAACCAACACTTGCAATTAAAGATAAAAAACAATATGTAGATAGAATAAGCGGTGGCTGGTAGATTAAGACAGAATAATTTTTTGACTCATTGATGCCCTTTAAGGCCTGAGTGGCTCAAGTTCTTCTAGAAGAATGTTGCGTAGCTTACAGGAAGTGAGATTTTAACCAGTTAGAAAGCGTAACATTTAAATACATCTTCCATTATTTGAACATAATTATGCCAGAACATAAATCAGCTAAAATATTGAATTTGATTTTGTTAGTTCTACTAGTTTTAGTTCTGGTGCTGTGAAGTCAGCCTATATTTTTTAAGTCTGGCTGAACATCATTGTCTTTAAAAAAAAATAAAATTAGATTAAAATGCCAAAAAAACAAAAAATATATAAAAAACAGGAAAGGAATTGTAGTAATTGCATTAATTCCAAAAGCTTTGACTGTCCTCATGTGTTCTGGATAGATGGCTTAAGCTCAGAAACGCATTACTGCAATATAGCAAACGCAACAAATATTCAAATGGGATTATTGCGTTTGCTTATTACGAAAAGCAAACAAATATTCGATAGTTATTTGCTTCGAGTACATCTGGAGAAAAAATGAAGGAAATAATAATCTTTGACACTACGCTAAGGGATGGCGAGCAAAGCCCTGGCGCGTCATTGACTGTGCAGGACAAGCTGATAATAGCAAAGCAGCTTGCAAGATTGGGTGTTGATGTGATTGAGGCCGGTTTTCCCATATCCTCTGAAGGTGATTTTGAAGCAGTTAAGCTGATAGCAAAGGAGGTCAGAGGGCCTGTTATATGCGCCCTTGCAAGAACAATGAAGAAGGACATTGACAGGGCATGGGAGGCTGTAAGATACTCTGAAAAGCCAAGGATACACACTTTCATTGCAACATCTGATGTGCATATAGCGCAAAAGCTGAGGAAAACAAAAGAAGAGGTCAAGCAAATGGCTGTAGAAGCTGTAAGGCATGCAAAATCACTCTGTAAGGATGTTGAGTTTTCGCCAGAGGATGCTGCAAGAACTGATATTAATTACATGTGTGACGTGATAAATGCAGCTATCGGGGCAGGCGCCACAACAATAAATATCCCTGACACTGTCGGCTATGCTGAGCCAGAGGAATTCGGAAAGAGAATAAAATATGTTTTTGATAAATTAGGCAGCCTGATAGAAAAGAGCAATGTTGTTATAAGCGTCCACTGCCATAATGACTTAGGATTGGCTGTTGCAAACTCCCTTGAGGCAATAAAAAATGGCGCAACCCAGGTTGAGTGCACGATAAACGGGATAGGAGAGAGGGCAGGCAACTGCTCACTGGAAGAAGTGGTGATGAACCTAAAGACAAGAAAGGATTTTTTTAATGGCATTCAGACAAGAATAAACACAAAAGAAATATACAAGGCAAGCAGGATGGTTGCTGACCTTACAGGAATAGCTGTGCAGAGAAACAAGGCTGTTGTTGGCCAGAATGCATTTGCCCATGAGGCAGGAATACACCAGCACGGAGTTTTAAGCGACAAATCAACATACGAGATAATGAAGCCAGAAGAGGTTGGCTGGGCAGGAACAAATCTTGTGATAGGCAAGCATTCAGGAAAGCATGCAACAGAGATATTATTAAAAGATTCCGGCTACGAGCTTGATGAATCCCAAATTGGCAAAATAATGGAAAAGATAAAGGCTCTTGCTGACAAGAAGAAAGAGCTGACAAAAGATGATATAATTGCAATTGCAGCTGATGTAACAGGAGCATTGCCAAAAGAAGAGCAGATAATCACGCTTGATGAGCTTAAGATAACAACAGGAAACAAGACAACGCCAGAGGCTTTTGTTAAGCTGAAGATAGATGGAAATGAAAAAACAGCAAAAGGAAATGGCGTTGGCCCCGTTGATGCGCTCAGCAGGGCAATATCCTCAATAATAGGGCCGTCAATAAAGCTGAAGGAATATAACTTAAAGGCGATTACGGGCGGCACAGACGCATTAGCTGAGGTTGTTATAAATGTAGAAGATGACAATGGCAATATATTCGGAGCCCAGGCTGTTGATGAGGATGTTATCATGGCTTCTGCAATGGCTTTGATAAAGGGAATCAACAGGGCACTGAATTTCAGGAAAGAGAAAACAAAAAAATAGCATAATGGCAAAGAACATGGCATGGTGGTTTTGATGAACGGCGCGCACGCAATTGTTGAAACATTGCTCAGGCAAGGTGTTGATGTTACATTCGGCTTTCCTGGCGGCTCAGTAATCCCTCTTTTTGATGCTTTTCTTGACTACAAGGGAAAGATAAGGAATATTTTAGTAAGGCATGAGCAGGGAGCTGCGCACGCAGCAGAGGGCTATGCAAGGGCATCAGGAAAGCCAGGCATTTGCATTGCAACATCAGGGCCAGGAGCATGCAACCTTGTCACAGGAATAGCTGATGCTTATATGGACTCAGTCCCGATAATAGCATTGGGAGGCCAGGTTTCAACATCATTGATAGGAAACGATGCTTTCCAGGAAACAGACATGATGGGCATAACGCTGCCTATAACAAAGCACAACTTCCAGGTGAGGCATCCCAACCAGATGGCTCCTATGATAATGAAGGCGTTTAAGATTGCAATGGAAGGAAGGCCGGGCCCTGTTTACATTGACCTGCCAAAAGACGCGCAGGCTAATGAGGTGACTGAGCAGTTTCCAGAAGAAGTAAAGATAGAGGGCTTCCAGCCAACCATAAAGCCAAACCTCAATCAGATAAAGAAGGCTGCAGAAGCAATTATTCATGCTGAAAGGCCCCTGTTTTTGATAGGCCAGGGCGTTATAATCTCAAATGCATCAAAAGAGTTTAGCGAGCTTGTTGAGCTGGTAAAAATACCGGTAACAACAACGTTCATGGGAAAGGGCGCTTTTGATGAAAGGCATCCGTTGAGCCTCGGCACAGTAGGAATGCACGGCAGGAAGATAGCAAATTATGCAACCCTTAACACTGACTTGCTTGTAGCAATCGGCTGCAGGTTCAGCGACAGGATAACGGGCAACCTGAAAACATACGCAGAAAATGCAAAGGTTATACACGCCGATATTGACCCGGCCGAGATAGGCAAGAACGTTGATGTGGACATCCCGATTGTCGGCGACGCAAAGGAGGTTATCAGGGAATTGTCATCTGCAATTAAAAAAGTGGCAGCAAAAGAAAAAACAAAGTGGGCTAAGGATATAAGGCGCTATAAAAAGATTTGCGATGACTGCATTCCAACACCAAAAACAAAAAGAATACATCCTAAAGTTGTAATGCAGGAATTGAATAAGCTATTGGGCCCAAATGACATTGTTGTAACAGGCGTAGGCCAGCACCAGATGTTTGCAGGCCATTTCCTCAGGGTAAGCAAGCCAAGGACATTTATAAGCTCAGGCGGCGCAGGCACAATGGGCTTTGGGCTTCCGGCAGCAATAGGAGCAAAGGTTGCAAAGCCTGACTCAAATGTTTTTTTAATTGACGGGGATGGCTCATTCCAGATGACCATACAGGAGCTTGGCACATCAAAAGAAGCGGATATAAAGATAATACCAATAATAATGAACAATTCGTACCTTGGCATGGTAAGGCAGTGGCTTGAACTGTTTTCAGACAAAAGGTATTCAGAGGTTTACCTTGGAGCAACGCCTGATTTTGTCAAGGTTGCAGAGGCGTATGGGCTGAAAGGCATAAGAGTCAAAAAAAGCTCTGAGCTGGATCCTGCAATAAAAGAGGCTGTGAAGAATGATGTCACAACAGTAATTGATGTGCAGATTGAGGAAGAGGCAAACATACTGCCGATGCTTTCACCAGGAGGCCACCTAAAAGATGCCTTTGGAGGCTGCATGGCTGCCCCGGGAAAATTTTTTGAGTGAGCAAAATGGCAAAAGAAAAAAGTCACGTGATTGCTATGCTTGTTGAAGATCAGCCTGGCGTATTAACAAGGATAGCGGGGTTGTTTGCAAGGCGCGGCTTTAACATAGACACAATAACAGTTGGCAAAACAGAAAGAAAAGGCGTAAGCAAGATGGTTATAACTGTGATAGGCGATGACAGGATAATAGAGCAGGTTGAGAAGCAGGTAAACAAGCTTATTGATGCGATAAAAGTGATTGAAATGCCGGAGGAAAGCTCTGTGATAAGGGAGCTCTGCCTTCTTAAGGTTGCGATACCGGACAAAAAAGCAAAGGAAGATATATTAAGGTACGCAAAGATATACAAGACAAAGATTGTTGACATAACCCCGAAGTCAGCAACAGCAGAGATTATAGGCCCTCCTGCAAAGATTGACGCTTTTATTGACTTAATGAGGCAGTTCGGCATAAAAGAAATGTCAAGGACAGGAGTTACCGCAATTTCAAGAGGATAAATCACAGAAAAAGGAATTTAAGAAAATTGGTTGATGATAAGCCAATAAAATAATTAAGAATAATTTTTGTTGATTAAAAAAAATTTAATGAAAAATACCAATTCAAAATGCCAATGACAATAACAGAAAAAATACTTGCAAAGCATTCTGGCAAAGAAAAGGTAAAGCCAGGCGATTTAATAGAGGCAGAGCTGGACTTAGTAATGTGCCACGACATAACTACGCCGCCTGCAATAAAGATGCTGCAGGAGAAAGGCATGGACAGGGTTTTTGATCCTGATAAGATAGTTGTCACGCCAGACCATTTTGTCCCTAACAAAGACATCAAGTCAGCAGAGCTCGCAAAAAGGCTAAGGAATTGGGTAAACAAGCACAAAATAAAGAATTATTATGAAATAGGCAGGCATGGCGTTTGCCATGCAATACTTCCAGAGCAGGGGCATGTTCTGCCCGGCATGGTGATTGTCGGCGCTGACAGCCATACATGCACCTACGGCGCTTTAGGGGCTTTCTCAACTGGCATCGGCTCAACTGACTTAGCTGCAGCAATAGCAACAGGAAAGCTCTGGTTCAAAGTTCCAGAAACAATAAAATTTGAGATAAATGGAAAACTGCCAAAAGGTGTTTATTCAAAGGACGTAATATTAAAAATAATAGCGGATATAGGAGTTGATGGCGCCCTGTACAAGGCAATGGAGTTTTCAGGACAGGCAATTGATGAGCTTTCTGTAGAGGCAAGAATGACAATAACAAACATGGCGATTGAGGCAGGCGCAAAGTCAGGAGTAATGGAAGCAGACAAAAAAACAATTGATTACATAAAGAAAAGGACAAATAAGAAATTTGGCGTCATCAAGTCAGATAAAGATGCGCATTATGACAAGATAACAAGGTACGATGTTTCAAGATTTGAGCCTGTTGTTGCATTTCCGCATCTGCCAAGCAATGTAAAGCCAATATCACAAGCAGGAAACATAAAAATTGACCAGGCTTACTTGGGAAGCTGCACAAACGGCAGAATAGAGGATTTGAGGATAGCTGCATCAATATTAAACGGCAAAAAAATAGCTAAAGGAATACGGATGATTGTTGTTCCTGCAACAACAGAAATCTGGAAACATGCAAATAAAGAAGGATTGTTTGATATATTTGCAGATTTTGGAGCTGCAATATCAACCCCAACATGCGGCGCTTGCTTAGGCGGCCATATGGGCGTCCTGGCAGAAGGCGAAAGGTGCATATCTTCAACAAACAGGAATTTTATTGGGAGGATGGGCCATCCAGGCTCAGAGGTGTATCTTGCAAGCCCTGCAACAGTCGCAGCCTCAGCGGTAGAGGGCAGGATAGCTGATCCAAGAAGATATTCATAGCTAAATAAAGTTTTTAGAACGATAAGAGATGATTAATAGCCAACATGAATGCGAGGCATGTAGCCGAGCAGGTTAGACGCAAAAATTGTCAATAACAATTAATCAATGGTTCACGCTCAGGAGCACAACAATTTGTGAGCGTGGTTGTGCGCAATAATTAAAAATAATTTTTGTTGATTAAATGTCAGAAACGCAAAGCGTTTCTGAGCATGCTCAAAAATCTTTGATTTTTGACAAATTTAAAATAAATATAATCGGGCACAAACCCAGACACAACTATTTGTGAACGGGTAACAGCAACAATGATGAAAATTAAGCTGAGAAAAACGAAAGCAATAAACAACCAATTGTAAAAAATACTTGTGCGCCATTAATAAAAATAAAAGTGATGCAACATGATACTAAAAGGAAAATCGCATGTTTACAGCAGGAATGATATTGACACAGACTTAATAATACCCGCAAGATGCCTCAATACAGACAATGAGAAAGAGCTTGCAAAGCACGCAATGGAGGATATTGACAAGAATTTTGCAAGAAAGGCAAAGCCCGGCGATTTTATAGTTGCGGGAAGCAACTTCGGCTGCGGAAGCTCAAGGGAGCATGCTGTATGGGCGCTGAGAGGCGCAGGCATAAGGGCAGTTATTGCAGACAGCTTTGCAAGGATTTTTTTCAGGAACGCTATCAATAATGGTTTTTACGCAATAGAATGCAGGGGCGCTTCAAATAAAATAAAGAGCGGCGATGAAGTGGAGATAGACATAGACAAAGGTGTTATAAAAGATATCACGAGCAAAAAAGAGTACAAATTCGCGCCGCTCCCTAAGTTTGCAATGGACATAATAAAGGCTGGCGGGTTGCTGGAGTATATCACAAAGAAATAGATTAGTTTACAAAGAGATTAGTTTACAAAGAAATAAATTATTGGCTGCTATTCTCTGCCAGAAGGCCTATTCCTTGCACTGCCCGTTTTCGCAGCCATTCACGCAGTTCTGCACATTTATCCAGTTGCAGTCAGGCGTTACAAATCCCTTATAATACGGCTTGTAGCATTTCCATCCTGCTGTGCAGCTGCCATCAGGCTTGTCAGGCGTTAATTTTGAATATTTGTAGCTAGTGGCATTAGCAGGCTCAGTTGCGTTTGCTGAGCTCTCAACAGTAGTTGTGGTAGTCGTATTCCCGCTTTCCTGCTTTATGGTTGTTGTTGTGGCTGTTTTGTTTGCGGCAGTTGTTTCTGCAAGAAGCCCTTCACTCTTCTCCTGTGGGCTTGCCGTTGACTTATTGTAAAAATAGAGATTTGAGACTAAAAGCGCAGCAATAGCAACAATAAACACAGCCCTTTCAATAAGCCTCGGCGTTATCTTTAGCTCTATGTCCATAGAAAAAGACATTATTTACAGATGTATATAAATATTATTATTTCATTTCAGAAAAATTTATAATCTCGCGACAAAATTCATAGCCCTAATGGGAATCAGGGTAACATTTGGCAAGGACATGGAAGAAAAGGTTCTGAAAACCATAAAAATACCGTTTGGCAGCGCAAAGCCGAAAAAAATTGATGAAAAAAAGCCTTCTGGCATAGTTCTTGAATGGGAGAGGCAGCTTGGATTCAAAAATGACCCGTTCAAGCCGGAGATTATAAGGCCTATTTCAGAGACAATTGCGGGCCTTGAAAAAGAGCGGGAAATCCTGAATGTTTTTATTGTTGAAAACGGCAGGTTCGCTGTGATTACAGGCGCCAAAAACTCAGGCAAGACAACGCTGCTTAAATGGCTTGAAGAGCAGCTGGGCCAGTTCAAAAGAGAGATGGTGGTAAATTGTATAGAAAGCAGCGAGCTTAAGGCAGACAAACTCTCTAATGCTCTGCTAAGGCCTTTTGGCATAAGCAGCGCAGCTGAGCCATTTGAGAAGATTGTAAAGCAGAAGCTTGGCGAAAGAAGGTATATCCTGCTTGTTGACAATGTAGATGAACTATCAAAAGAGACGATAGCTGCATTGAACAAATTATTCTCCTCGTTTAAGCTGCATGTGATAACAGCAGGCGGGAAAGAGCCTGAAATTCCAAAAGCAGAGGAAGGCAAAGCAAGCTATATCGCAGACTGCCTGAAAATTCCGCTAAAAGACATGCCTTTCAGCGCAGCGAAAGAGATGCTCCAGAAAAGGATTGAAATAGCCGGCGGAAAAGGAATCTACCCTTTTGATGAGGAGCTGCTAAAAAGCATATGGAATGAGGCTGGGAAAAGCCCGATAAAATTTATGGAGCTTTGCAGGAAGCAGGCAATAAGCTATGCAATTAAAAAGAGCAAAGGCGCAAACATTGAAGACACAAGGTCTTATGAAAAAGATGGCATAGATGTTAATGAGATAAAATCACCTGAGCAGAAGATTGAGGCAGCTGCCAATGAGGATGCAAAAGAAGACGCAAAAAAGGAAAATACTTATAAAATAGAGGTGATTGACAGGAGCTCGCCTGCAATAATAATAGAGGATGCTGCCAAAAAAGGTGAAGAGCAGAAATACAGGATACAAAAGGTGAAAAATGAAGGCATACGCAATAGCAAAGATGCCAGGGGACGGAATAGGCCCAGAGATAGTCGCAGAAGGGGCTAAGGTAATTGAAAGGGCAGCTGAGCTTAACAAATTCAAAATCAAATGGATAGAGTATGATAATGGGGCAGAAAAATACCTCAGGACAGGCGAGCTTATAACAGAGGAAACACTAAAAGAGATAAAAAAGAAATGTAATGCAATATTCCTGGGGGCATTGGGTGATCCAAGGGTAAAGCCAGGCATTCTTGAAAAAGGCATTCTGCTTAAGACAAGGTTTTATTTTGACCAGTTCATTAACTTAAGGCCTGTAAGGCTGCTTGAAGGCGTATGGTGCCCGCTGAAAGACAAAACGCCTGCAGATATAAATTTTGATGTTGTAAGAGAAAATACAGAGGATTTTTATGTTGGCATAGGCGGCAGGGTAAAGCCGGGCAGGAATAAGGCATCGCTGGAAGTTCTAAGAGAGCTTTATAATATAAAGTTTGGCCTTGACATTGAAAGCAGCGGCTCTGAAATAGCCTACCAGATAGGTGTTTTAAGCAAAAAAGGCTCTGAGCGTGTTGTAAAATATGCTTTTGAGCTTGCAAGGAGGAAATGCAAAAACAAGCTGACTGCAGTTGACAAGGCAAATGTGCTTAGCGACATCTATAATTTCTGGAGAGAGATTATTGAGAGTGTTGCCAAAAATTATCCCGGAATAAGCTATGAGTTCAATTTTGTCGATGCAGTCACAATGTGGTTTGTGAAAAACCCGGAATGGTTCCAGGTTGTTGTTGCGCCAAACATGTTCGGCGACATAATAACTGACCTTGGCGCAATGATACAGGGCGGCTTAGGATTAGCGCCAGGCGGCAATATAAACCCTGGCGGAATTTCGATGTTTGAGCCTATCCACGGCTCTGCGCCGAAATACAATGGAATGAATGTTGCAAACCCAATAGCAACAATATGGGCAGGAGCAATGATGCTTGAAGAGATAGGGCAGCCAAAAGCAGGAGAGCAGATTGTAAATGCAATCCAGGAAGTCCTGAAAGAAGGAAAGGTAAAAACAAAGGACTTGGGCGGCAATGCAAAAACAGCTGAAATGGGGGATGCTGTTGTAAAAAAATTGGGTTGACTAGTTCTATCTTTATGTCTCTATCTTTTTATGCATTTTGTTTGCCTTCTACACAATTTTTGTAGCGAGCAAAATGCCGACTAACATAGATTGAATGTGCATGAAGTGTATTTACGCCAAGAAAAAATAAATAATAAAATGTCAGAATTTTCCACCAACGGAAACTAACATTTCCTAGTGCAGTAAATGATTTCATCGTTTATGCACCATCTGTGATGGTTGATGAAGTTCATAACTTCACTCAACTAGGAAAATTTTATTTTCCGTGGGTGGTTCTTGACAGAAATAAAAAATAAAGCAATGATTAAATGCAGCGGTGTCTGGTTTCACAAAAAAGATTTAAACTCCCACTTCCAAAACCTTTATATATCTCGCCCATTTTGTTTTAATTGATGGGCAAGACAATTGCAATTGTTGGCTGCCAGTGGGGCGACGAGGGCAAAGGAAAGATAGTTGATTTTCTGGCTGAAAAAGCCGATGTTATCGCGCGCGCAACAGGAGGCAACAATGCAGGCCATACGGTTGTTGTTGGCAATGAAAAGTTCAAGTTCCATGTTATTCCTTCAGGGATTCTGCACAAGGGGAAGGTGAATATAATAGGCAACGGTACAGTTATATGGCCCGGCTCTGCTGACAGGGAGCAGAGCATTATCGGCGAGATAGAAGGGCTGAGGAAACGGGGCTTTGCTGTTGATGAAAGGAATCTCGCAATAAGCAACTCGGCGCATGTTATCCTGCAGAAGCATATTGATGAAGACGCTTATGCCGGCGGAAAGATAGGCACAACAGGCAGGGGCATTGGGCCGTGCTATAAAGACAAGATAGCAAGAGTTGGATTAAGGCTGAGCGATTTTGTAAAGCAGGAGTCTGCTGATGCAAAAAAGTTAAGGCCTTTTGCAAAAGACACTTATGCCATAATGAGCCTTGCAATAGAGAAAGGAAAAAACATACTGATTGAAGGCGCGCAGGGAACCCTGCTGGACATTGATCACGGAACTTATCCTTATGTCACTTCATCAAACTCAAGCGCTGGCGGCGTTTGCACTGGTTTGGGTATAGGCCCGACAAGAATAAATGCCGTTCATGGCATTATGAAAGCTTATGTTACAAGAGTTGGTTCAGGGCCATTTCCGACAGAGCTTGGCACAGAGGGTGATATAAAAAAAGAGGAGCCAATAACAAAGCTGAAAAAAGAGCTAAGCGAGGAGGCAATGGACAGGCTGAAGAAAAAGTCGCTGCTAAAGGCAAATGAAGGCGACAGCTATAGCCAGGGAAGAATCCTAAGGATGCAGGGCGTGGAGTATGGAACAACAACAGGCAGGGCAAGGCGCTGCGGCTGGTTTGACGTTGTTATCGGCAGGTATTCCGCAATAATCAATGGCTTAAGCTCAGCAATAATAACCAAGCTTGATGTTTTGGCTGGGCTAAAAAAGATAAAGATATGCGTTGCATACAGCTATGGCGGCAAAAAGATAGAAAACTTTCCGACTGATATGGCTGTCTTTGAAAAATGCGAACCGTGCTATATTGAGGTGGAAGGCTGGAATGAAGATATAAACAGTGCAAGGAAACTCAGCGACCTCCCAAAACACGCGAAGGAGTATATTGAAAAGATTGAATCGCTGCTCAAGATTCCGATTTCAATGATTTCTGTAGGGCCTGAAAGGGAGCAGATAATCGTCATTAAGGATGTGTTTTAGTGTTTGTGCTAGCCTTTTTTCTTTCCAAAAAGCAATCCTGCAAGCATTGCAAAAAGAAGTTAAAGGCCCAACATTCAGGAATGGCTGCATTGCTACCCTTAGCAAAGAAGCTCATCCAACAAAGCCTGCCATAACAAGCCACTCTTTAAGGTTTAGAAGCTGCAATTGTTTCTGGACTGCATGCAATACCACTCTCTGCGCAGACTTTGATTTCTGCTCAACAACAATTACCTGTTTTTTCTTCTGTTTTTGTTTTAATCTTTTCTTTTTTTTCAGTAATAATTTTTGCATCGTAATCAGGAATCCCGTTTAGTTTAAACTATTTTTTGGAGCTCTTGCATATCTTAGAAGGGTTTCATTTAACCCAGGAGCTGCTCTCGGGATAGCGTATCCAGAAGTATCTGGGAGTTCTACACTATATGCCAAAGAAATTCTATCTCCAGGATTTATTTTTGTGGCTAGTGGAGATTCAACCCCATTTATATATAATTCAGGTTTTGCTCCTGAATCTAATCTCCTTAAAGCATCATCAGAATATCCGGAAATTCTAGCTAATTCTTCCTGCTCTGTTTTTGGATTTACTTCGTATTGTCTTTGCATGCCATTTCCTGCTCCTTCTGCTTTTGCGAACAGCTGCTCTAAGATTTCTTTTGCTGTTTTTCCATAATCCTTTGGTTTCAGAATTCTAACATCTTTGAATACATAAGCTTTTCTAGCACCATCACTTTCTGCATCTCTATCAAACTGTAATTCTTTATTTTGTTGATGAAGGAAATTGTAAAGTGGCCTAAGTGCGCCACCACATCGGTATTTTGAATTTGGATCATTTGGCAATTTCATGTCTTTTGCTCTAAGAATTTGCTGCAGTTGTTCTGCATTAACCCTTAAATTTGAAAAATCTACTCCCTGCTCAGCTGCTAAAGGCACATAAACAAAACCATCCTGAACTTTTGATTCAATGCCTTCTACACCATAGCCAGGCTCTCTTTCGATTTCTCCTGTTCTTGGATTGACTTTTACAAGGTAGGTGCTTATTAATTCATCTTTTGCATTTCTGTATCTCTTTTTATATTGTTCATAAGCTCCATCAAAACTATCGACAAGCAGAGCATTTATTCCTTTTTGGTCTCCATTTTCAATAGTATCCATCCTTATATAATTAGGAATCATTCCAACATCTATGCTCGCTTTATGCCATTGAGCTGCAAGAGTGCCTTCTTTTATTCCAGTATCAGCTAAATCTAAAACCCTGCTTGAATCAGTAACAAAAGCTCCATCTAATAATGCAACTACTCCTTCTGAAATTTGAGCATTACTATTATGTAAGCTGTATAGATTAGGAGATACTCTTCCAGTTCCTAAATCTCTTTCCCTGTTTATCTCTTCTAATGTTTCCCCATATTGTGGCTTATAATCAGGATCTTGTTGTTCTAAGAACATCCTTATTTTATATTTTCCTGGGTCTAAGTGAGTACTCAGATTCGTATCCCTAATAAACACTCCATTTTCATCGTAAACAAAGAATCTCGGACTGCTTTCCCCAAATTCCCTATGTGGCCCAATTAGATAATCAAAAAATAATGGTTCTCCAGAATCAATTTGTTCAAATGGCTTGACATCTCTGTTTAGCTTAGCATAAGGGACTAACCCTTTCATTTCAACTAACAAATTCCATAATTGATATCCAAGAGTGTCTTTTCTTATGTTGTATGTACCACCAAATCTTTCCCTGTTATTTCCCCTTACACCAATTCTACCCAAATTTTCAAGATGCTCTGGAGTTATTTCAAAATCCAATCCTCCTGGAAATACTTCTCCTACACTATTTATCTTAGGTGATATATAACAAAACTTTTTCTCAGTTGTATTTTGCTCATCAACTAAATTTTTATATTCTTCGGTTGCTATTTCTTCTAATTCGGGACGTATAGGATAACAAGGTTTAGAGTCACTTTTTTCTCTAGCAGTATATTCTCCAAGTTTTTTGTTTCCATCTAGATGCTCTTCTTCACTGTCTGCTCTACCTTCCGCACCTTTTTTTAGCAGACTAAATGGTGCTGATATAGCAGCTAACCCCAAACCAACTAAACCTAGACCAGCTGCAACAGCAACTGCAGCTACATAAGAAGCAGAAGAGTCATCAGGCTGGTTTATTTCTGTTTCTTCTGCCTTTAACCTGCTTTTACCATAAAGCCCTTCTTGTGTATTAGTTTTACTATCATTATAATTAGTTGCTCGGACATTTTCATTAGCTCTATCTTCTGTTAATTCTCTTTCCTGCTCAACTGTTTTTTCTAAATCCTGTTCAGGAGAAATTTCTCTGGAAGCATCCTGTTCTTTGGTTACTGGCTCTTGTTGTAGAGTAAAACCTGCGTATTCTAAAATTAAGTCTTGGTTATCTAACCCAGTTGCTGATTGGGTATGCTCTCGTCTATCACCATAAACAATCCTAACAAGGTGGTCCAGATAGCTTGTTGTGGTTACTCTGCCATGATTTTGCAATAAACTTCTATCTGTAATATTACTCTGATAATCGGTAAGAGGCTCTAAAGCAAGGCTTAATGAGCTTGTACCATGTGGCTGTTCTGAAACACCATATCTTAAATCTATTGCTTGACTAACATAAACAACTTCGTGTTGAGAATGCCTCTCACCTAGCTGATGAAATTGAAAATCAAAAGATGATTCTCTTAGAGTAACAGAGAAATCATTATACCTGTAATCTGGCAAATCTGCTTCTTTGAAGGTTGCATCTTGCCTGTATTCTGGTTTAGGTTTTTCTTTTGTATCAGTTTGATAGACTATACCCATTAGTTCCATTGCATTATCTTTGGCTATTGCAGTAGTGGTTGTTACTGCTGGAATCTCAGTATAAAATACATCTATTCTTGTGTCTAATGACTTAGCCTGATTTTCCTCTGCTTTTACTTTTTCGTTTAATCTCGCAATAAATCTGTCCCTTGTTAAGGTATCATCAAATCCTATATTTTCAGGCAATTTTAGTTCAGGGTTTAATTTGTAGTTAGTAAGGGTTACTAAATCCTGTCCAGGATGGGTTGTAGTGGCTGTTAAATCAGTATCAATAAAATGATGCACAGGTAAAGAAGGAACATCAGGTTTAATCTCATTATCCGCGTATGGGGCCACCCATTTATTGTCTACCAAAGGCACTTCTAATTTTGGTGTTGCATACTCTGGTTTAGGTTCTGCTTTTAAATCCAAATCTAAAGTAGTAGTCTGATAGAAAGAATCATTTTCATAGAATCCTGATGGTTGGATATTGATTGTTTCTTGAATTGGGGCATGATAAGTATGCAATTCTGGTTGCGCTGATGGTTTTGCATATTCTATGCCTCTTGCTTTATCCTGATAAACTCTTTCAGAAAACACAGTTATTGGAAATCGTGCTTCATAAAGTGGTTTAGACGGCTCATAAGTTACAGTTTTGTCAAAGACAGGTGTTTCGTATGTTTCAGCAGGAGCGTAATTAAAAGTAGTGTTTGAAGCAGCATAGCCTGAATAAACCAGCAAACCCATATAAGAACTGGCAATTACTGCTTGTCTTGTTAGTGAAACAAAGTCAGACTCAGCTGTTTTTACTGATGTTTCTCTGATGGTATCAATAAAGATATAATTAAAAATATTTGAAGAGGTTCCTGTAGCAGTTGATTTTTGAATTTCACCCTGAGCACGGAAAACCACGCCAGCAATTCCTTCAACAGGAGGAAACACCAAATCAGAAATCTCGCTAATTTCTTCTGGTTGGGGTGAAGTAAAAGTTTCTTCTTCAAAAACTTTTCTTTCTTCTGCAGGAGGTCTTTCAAACCCCTGACCATCTGCTGAAGAATCTATTTTAAATAAAGGTTCTCTGATTAAAGAATAAATCCTAGTTTGCCCTATTGGTATAGAAGGTGTAGTTATTATACTTGTCTTGGGTAAAGTTGCTAACATTTCCTCCCTCTTATTGGATATTATATCCAACACAAACCTTTTTTTGTTTTAATTTCTGCATTTTAATTTGTTATCAATAAAAAAATAAATCATTTTTAAGGCAAAATTCGGATTCTATTGTGCCTTATCTGCTCTGCAGAGTTTAGCCCGACTTTTGCCAATGACCATTTGGCATTTTTTCGCAAAGCGAAAAAATGCAGGCAAACCTTTGTTTATTATTATTTTTATTTTATTTATTGATTTTTTATTTAATGATTATTTTCTATTGATTTTTATTTATTGATTAAAACGTTTATTGATTATTTTTCTATTGATTTTTATCTATTGATAATTATTTTTATTGATTTAGAGAAATCCTATGGCATAGCCATCGGACACTCCACGATCCTTTTTGTTTTTTCTGGCAAAGTATTCCGGCTTTACGGCTGCGGGTCAGCGATTTAGTTGCAAAATGCTTTCCTCTGCCTGAAGAAAGATAAGATGGGGTTGTTTAAATAGTTTACTATCTGTGTATTAAAACAAACATTTTTATAGTAATAAACGTGAGAATGAGCCATGATAATAATAGCCCTATCGCATGGTCTGCATCTTGCTAATGGTATTGCCAAGAAACTGAAAAAGCCATATTCTGCTTTAGAAGTAACTCATTTCCCTGATTCTGAGATAAAATTAAGGTTTAAGGCTGATGTTAAAGCTAAGATTGTTGTTTTAGTGCAGTCTTTCTATGGAAATGTGAATGACTGCGTTATAGAAACATTGTTTGCTGCTGAGACGGCAAAAGACCTTGGCGCTAAAAAAATTATTCTTGTGGCTCCATACTTTCCATATCTAAGGCAGGACAAGAGGTTTAACCCTGGTGAATGCATTTCATTGCAGACAATTGCTAAAAATATTAACGAGGATTTTGATGAAGTGCTTATCATTGACCCTCACCTGCACAGGGAAAAAACATTGAAGCATATATTCAGGATTAAGTCGCGCAGATTAACAGCGAATCCTCTAATTGAAGGTTATATAGAAAATAAAATAAAGAATCCTGTTATTATTGGCCCTGACTGGGAGAGCTATAAATGGGCGCAAAGAGTTGCTGAAAAAATAGGCTGCGATTTTGCAATAATGGAGAAGAAAAGGTATTCTGCAAGAAAAGTTGCTGTTAAATTAAACAAAAAGATTGACATTAAGTCAAAGAATCTTGTTTTTATTGATGACATGATTTCTACTGGGCATACATTATTAGAGGCAATAAAGGCAATGAAAAGATTAGGCGCTAAAAAAGTCACATGCTTTGCTGTACATGGAATTTTGGTTGAGAATGCTTTGGAAAAATTGAGGAAAGCAGGGGCAGATGTTATAACCTCAAATACAATTCCTAACAAGGCAGCTAGGATTGATGTGAGTGGGTTGATTGTTGGGCAGCTAAAACAGATGTAGCTTCCTGTTCTTTAAGAAAATCTATAATCATTTGGTCAAGGCCTCTTTTAGCTTGTTGTGCAGTTTTCTGGAAATCAGGATATGGTATTGTTTTCAACATAACATGAAGAAGGGTTATTAAAGGAATTTTGCCTATAAGGGGTAATACCCTATCTGGGATTATTGGGTCAACCTCTATATCACGCAGATAGCCAGCTGTCTCAATTTCTAAATCTATTCTTTGGTCATCTAAACCCTTAATTTTCTCTCTTCTTTCAGGAGATAATGATTTTCCCTCAAGGCATGCCCATCTAAACGGATAACTCCTTTGGTGGTACAGGAAAACAATTTCAGGGGCTGCGCTACATACCACAGGCCATGCGTCTTTGCCGTATAAGTCGCATTTTCTTTCCTCATTCTTGTAGGGGCAGGGATTGGGCAATATTGGTATCCATTCATTATACATGAGATTATCTTCATCTGGATTATCTAATTTCCACCTGACAAGAGAATCGACAAAAGATTCTGGAGCTAAACCAGTGAAATTATATAATCTTCTTATATCATCTAATGTTAAAGGCACTGATAAAACACTTGTGCTTCCATCAGGGCAGCATTTTCCGCATCCTGGTTTGCATTGGAAGTAGTCCATTTAAGAAAGGAATTTGAAGGATTATATAAAATTAATCAATAATTCCTAGCAAAATAAGCCCAGAACTTAGCTTTTTTATTGCAGTGAACACAATTACCAGTTATTTTTTCCTGCCTGAAAGGAATGCACCTAGAAGTAGCCCCTCCTGTCTTGTCTTTTATCCAGTCCTCGCATTCAATCTCGCCGCAAAACAATGCTTTTGCCATCTTCTTGTTTTTTACCGCACTCATTAACCCATCAAAATTCTTAACTTCAACAATTGAATCATTTAGTAGTTTTTTTGCCTTTTTTAGCAAGCTGTTATGGATATCATTTAAAGCTTCTTTTACTTTTTTGCTTAATTTACTTGTCTTTACATTTTCTTTTTTTCCTGTGTCCCTTCTTGCTAAAACAACCTGCTTTTGCTTTACATCTCTTGGGCCTATCTCTAATCTTAATGGGACTCCTTTCATTTCCCACTCATTGAATTTCCATCCTGGAGTGTATTCATCCCTAACATCTAATTCAACAGAGAATTCTTCCAGTGATTTTTTTATTTTTTCAGCTTCTTTTATTATTTTGTTTTTATCTTTATCAAAGAATATTGGAATGATTATTATTTGAATTGGGGCTATATTCGGCGGCAGAACTAATCCTTTATCATCAGAATGCAGCATTACCATCCCGCCAATCAAGCGCCAGCTTATGCCCCATGAGTTCTGCCATGGAAGATGCTCTTTTTTGTCCTTGCCGATATATTTTATGTTAAATGCCTTTGCAAAACCCTGGCCTAAGTTATGGCTTGTGCCCATCTGCAATGCCTTGCCGTCTGGCATGAATGATTCATAAGTGTATGTTGTCTTTGCTCCTGCAAACTTTTCTTTTTCTGTTTTTATTCCATCAATTGTCGGAACTGCTAATAATTTTTCTGCTAATTCTTTGTATTCCTTTAAGATAAGCCCTGCTTCTTTGTCGCATTCTTCTTCTGTTTCATAGACGCAATGGCCTTCCTGCCATAAAAATTCCCTTGAGCGTAAAAATGGCTTAACATCCTTTACTTCCCACCTTACAATATTGCACCATTGGTTAATCCTCAATGGCAAATCACGCCATGAGCGTATCCATCTTGAATATGAATCATACATTATTGTTTCTGATGTTGGCCTTAAAGCGTATCTTGCCTTGTCTTCATCCTTGTTTTCTATCCATGCCACTTCAGGAGCAAATCCTTCTGCATGCTCTTTTTCCTTTTCAAAGAATTCCTCTGGGATTAGCATTGGAAAATACGCATTCTCTACTTTTAATTCCTTTAATCTTTTATTAAAATAATCCATTATTTTCTGCCATACTGCATAGCCATAAGGCCTTAACACCATACATCCTTTTATAGAAGAGTAATCAGCCAGACCTGATTTTATTATAACCTGGGAATACCATTCAGGCATGTCATCTGCTCTTTTTACTGTTATTCCTTTTTCATCTGGTTTTGGCATATTGATAAAGAAATTTATTTAATAGTTTATAAATTTAATTATTCCAGTTGCATGTATTACAAAATATTGAAGAATATATCATTATCTTTTATGTAATCCCCAACAAATATCTTCTTTTATAGCTGACTCTAAGCGTTTAGATTTAATTTTATCAATCACATCTGCTTCTTTTGTCAAATTCTTTACCTTTTTCATTATTATTAAATATGTTTATCATTATACTATTTAAGATTATGTTTTTGATTATAATACAAGGTTTGTCTACATAAAATCAATAAATCTACCCCATAAACACAGTCCTGTCAACCTTATTCTCCAAAATATCATTTATTTTATAAATGCCATTGCCAAGAATAGTGATAACCCCTTTTTCTGCTACTTTCTTTGCTGCCAGAACCTTTGAAAGCATTCCTCCTCTGCCAACTACTGTTTCGTTTGATGTCATGTCCTCTATTTTTTTGGTTACTTTTTCAACTAGTTTTATAAGCATTACTTTGTCTTCTTTCCTTGGATCTTTTGTATACAATCCGTCAACATCTGTAAGTATAAGCAACAACTCAACCTCTAATGCGCAGGCTACAAGAGCAGCAAGCTCGTCATTATCAGTAAAGCCGCCATGTGAGTTTTTAGGCTTTATCTCTTCCTTTGTTACCACATCATTTGTATTGATTATTGGGATAGTCCCTTCTTTCAGATAAGAGTTCATAACATCCACTATGTTTTTTTCCTCGTCTTTTGTCTGGAAATTATGATGTGTCAGTAAAACCTGAGCTGTCTGGATATTATGTTTTTGAAAGAATTTTGCATATGTTTCATGCAGGAATGGCTGGCCTTTTCCTGCCAGCAGCTGCCATTTCAATAAGTCAGATGGCCTTTTCTGCAGCTTTTCT
>Ga0209541_10005289_pt1 | contig 22599 bp, 27 predicted proteins | sample RifCSPlowO2_01_FD_184027 | JGI IMG/M metagenome (GOLD analysis project Ga0209541, IMG submission 184027) | Groundwater microbial communities from Rifle, Colorado - Rifle CSP2_plank lowO2_0.1 (SPAdes) (version 2) | ecosystem: Environmental > Aquatic > Deep subsurface > Groundwater | place...
AGGTAGTGCGATTAATTAATCATCGGCCAAGAAAACGCCTTAACTATCTTACACCATATGAAGTATTCAAAAAAAATTGCGTTTTGGAATAGAATTAGGGCGTAAAAAATAAAAAAACCGGCTGGGAAAACCCAGACCGGCGGATCAAGTGTCTTATCGGCGTCTCGAGTTTCTGTTCTCTCGAACGACGCCGTCGAGTGGAGAGCCGGTCGGCCGCTCCTTGCTCTTGCTATTGTCCTTGAACACGTATGCCTTCAAGGGCTCGGGGACCTCGAACTGTCTCTTGACGGCGCTGACGTAAATGCCATACATGCCGTCATCGTCGGGCAAGTGCCGCACGATGACTTCGAGAGAATAGTCCTCGGAAGCAACCGGCTTCACTCTAACGTAGAGCGGATCGAACCCGCGCCACACCTGTTCGACCTTGTCCCGATCGATAAAGCGAGTACCGGGCTTGCGATCCACATACGTGGCCGAATAGTCCTGATGGTAGGGCTTGCCTCCGCCCGGACGCTGCTGTCCGAATCCGGTGAGAACCGGGTTCTCGTCCGAAGGACGGAAGCAGACGGCGCGCGCGTTTGCCTCGCGCTTCAGCTGAAGCTTCGCGCAATCCTCCGTGACAGATATGAAGCGAAGGATTGAGTCGATGAGGCCGCGCTTGAAGACGATGGTCTTATCAGCCAGAGTCTCGACGTATTCACCGATGAGATAGACCCTTCCGGTCTCTTCCATCGGCGTGCCGTCGGGCATGACGCGCTTTGGGTCCCTCGGCTCGTAGTGAGCCTCGAACCCTGCAGCACGCGCGCCCTCGACAACGCGCCCTGCATGCGGCCCCCAAAACTCGAGCCAGTACTGAACCGAAAGCTCGGGTGTGAGCTTCGTGAATCTGCTCAAGGTTTTCTCCTTTTTATTCGGTGGGTGGTATTGAGTTATCGGGAAGCGCGAACTTCCGACGGAATGCCGAGGAACTTCTCCCAGGCAGCGGCGGAATCATCACGACCGGCAACAGCTAGAACCGAAGCCGTCGCGGAAGCCGGAGCTTCCTCCGTGTCCTCGGAATCAGAAACTACCGCCCCGCAAAGAGCCTTAAAGGCGTCATCGGGCAGGAACTCGCGGTATGCCGGCTTCAACTCCCAGCTGTATTCCAGCGAGTCTTTCGGCATGAACGGAATGTGGTCGAAGCCGATCATCCAGAGCGTATTCATCACCCGGAGCCCATGCTTGTAGAAAAACCCTTCGGGGTTATCACGGCTTGCCAGGGGCTCGCAGAAAATCTTGCGCATAAAGAGCGAGAGCCGGATCTCGGAGATCATACTGACCTCATCAATCTCGGCAATACCCTCGATCTTCTTGATGAACCTAAGATGAAACACGTAGACGTGATGCCTCGACTTCTTTGCAGGCTTGCCGCCCTTATCATCCGTCACAAAGTCGCTCGTGACCTCGTGGAGAACTTCCCCATATTCGGAAGTTTCGATGCGGCGCCTTTTTTCAAACATTCCGATTTCATCATTCTTCTCAAGCCGATCCTCAAGAGGATAATAAACTTCCTCCGAAGGAACGATCTCGCAGAGAAGGCCCGTTTCCATCCGAGTCTCGCGAAGAACTGCTTCGTCTGCAGTTTCGTCGCGCTCGGTGGTGATGAGGTATGATTCCTCAATCTTCTCGTCCCGAATGCCCTTCAAGAGAAGAGTGGACCCGAGCGGATACCGCCGGAGAACATACGAAAGACCTCTCTTTTCAGTGAGAGTTATTCCGTTGAGTTCAACCGGCTTAAACCCGCGGACCAGAAGGTCGCGCTCGATGAATCCATTGCGGGACTCGCCGTCGATCGTGATGGAAAAGAAAACTTCGGCTCTTCCGCCGGGAATGGCATTTGCGGAAAACTTCCCGTCCTTGCCCGCATCTCCCAAGTCCTTAATGACATAGATAAGCGGAATAGGAGTTTCCATATTGGTAAGAATAACGGCCTGAGCGGTAACCGAGTCCCTTGGAACTTCGAGTTCCGGGACAGGAATAAATGGGACTGTGGCGTCCGTTGACAAGGTTCTATAACCCCCTTTTTGCGTCTTGCGACGCGGGATTTACTTAGTCTTATTATATACTATATTCTAATATTTGTCAATTTACGGAGAAGTTTCCTTATAAAAAGAAAAAAGCGGCTTTTTGCCGCTTTTAAAAGAGCTAAATGAGCGAAAGAACAAGGCCCCTCACATTTTCTTTTTACCCTGTTTTCTGGTGCATTATGAATCGGGCGCTTATGTCTTTTTTTGAGACAATAGATTTGAGTTCTTTTCGCACTCGTTCTTGAGGAGAATTGCGAGTGCCGCGTGAGTCTCATCCGCTATCGGAATGATATACTGCAGTGTTTCAACGACATATTTTTGTTTGCGCTCCTTACTCCAAACATGCATTGTCCGAAGATTGTCCAGCCTGTCGGCAAGTTTTACGGTGCGTACCCACTCCGGAGAAGCGCGAAGGGCTCCGAAATATTCATCGGTGCTCTTTTTTTTCTTTTCCGCGATACTGCCGTTGGATTTATCGTAGCAGGGGGTCTTTTTCGAAAGCACCTCAACCGCGCTTGCAACACCGTCGCCAAAAAGGTCCCTGATAATATCCCTCGGTATGAAACAATCCTCAACACAGTCGTGAAGAAGTGCCGAAATTATCTGTGGCGCGTTTGGGCTATCCGTCTCAAGCAGTATAAGCGTGACTCGCCGGCAATGCTCGAAGTAGCGCTCTCCTCCGTCGCGTCTTTGCGAGCGGTGGCCTCTTTTGCAAACCAATATGCCTGCGAGATTTTCCGAAGCCATAAATCGCTCGGGGAAAGCTTCTCATTCAGAATAGTGAAAAACTCTTTCCGGTTCATATTCTCGCCTCCTTATTTTTCTTTTTTATTGAAGTTTTTCTTGTAGTTTTTGCCTTGCCGTCGTCATCATTCGAAACGCCTGGGTTAAGCCGGTGCCGTACGCCAAGCTCTTCAACAAACAGGCTCGCCTGTTTCTCCTTTTGTTTTCAATGTTCTCCTGTTTTATGTTTTACGGCTTATCCATGAATCTCGCATGTATTCCACGGTAGAGGAAACTGGCATTTCTTGCAATCACGCCGTTCAAAAACTTCCTTAAAGTATTCTTGGTGCTCGTCGAGATTATTTTCCCACTCGAACCAGCTTGGTCCGCTGGAGTACCCATTACCGGAGCCTTCAACCAATACCCACCAGACCTTTGTATGAAGCAGTGCGGCTAATGCCCAGTCTTGTTTTGTGCTAAGAACCTTCCGCTTCCCTCCCGGCATCCAGATTTCATCGCCGACCTTTGGAAGTTCTTTTTTCGATTTGTTTATCATCTTTTAGCTTTCTCGGTAACGCAGTAGATTTACGATGCGTTCTTTTGTTTTTGCGGTAATATAACCACCAGCTTCGGCCTCGCATAGTCCGGTAATAATATCTTTTAAAATCACGTTCATTTTCTCTTTCTCCTTTAGCGCGGTCATATTGATAAGTTTTTCCAACGAAATAAGTTCTTCTCTTTCCTCAAAACCATGACCATGACCACAGCCGCTTTTCATGCATTCGATTTCCCCAGTATTTCCCGACTCTGAAAGAAATCCGGGCCATCCGCATGAATCACACACATTGTACTGTTTTGGTTCGCGCGTCAGTTTGAAATGAACTAAGGCGTTGTCATTCATAACTTTTTTAATCTTGCCGTAATGCGTTAAATCATTCCTATCTTTCACATCAACAAGGTCATCTACCTTAAAAACCTGTTTCGGCATACGCGGCGCATCTTTCATAACAGCCTCGCTTTGTCAAAGAATGGTTGTGTGTGCGATGCGAACCATTCGTATCGCACTTTTATAATATCCTGTCAATCACTTTTTTGTCTATTTTTTTCGTCTAAAATAATATAGTTTTTATCTTATGGCATAAAAACATTTAATTGCTTGCAATTTTAAGCTATATGCGGTAGAATAGTGTTGACGAAAATTGTCGTCAGAAACTCTAGCTGTATGGAAAAACCAAACATATTGCAGCCCTTCGGGATAGATAGAAAAACGGAAAGTGTGTACCGCGCTCTTTTGAGCTTGGCAGACGCCCCCGCAACGCCTATTGCCCAAAGAAGCGGAATTAAGCGCACGAGCGTATATCACATCCTCCGAAGCCTTATTTCGCTTGGGCTTGTGAGTTCCTACCGAGAGCGTGGGGTCGTTCGCTTTACCGCGGAACATCCGAATCGGCTGAAATCCTTCCTTGAGCGTCAAACTATTCTTGCCGAACGAGTCATTCCAGAACTTGAAAAAGAAATTTCAAAAGCATCTAAAAATGCCGTCATAAAATTATATGAGGGAAAAGAAGGCATAAAAACAATGAGCGAAGAAGCTCTTAGAACAAAAGAAAAAATGATCCTTACTATCGGCTCAAGTGCGCGTCTGGTTGATTTTATTGAAGGAAAATATGGGTTTGGAAAGCGACGCAGGAGTTTTGGTATTTTTCAGCGTTCTCTTCGTTTCTCGACAGACAACAATATCAACTCTCCGTCGCGCATGCATGACGTGCGTATTCTTCCGGACTCGTTTTTATTTCCCGGTTACATGATGATTATTGGTCCATCTGTTGGAATCATACCATTCGAAGAACCGGCGCGAGCCATTTTCATAACTGACTCCGCATATGCAACCATGATGAAGTCATTTTTTGAAGTTTTGTGGAACACAGCCGAAAAGCTGAAAAGGGAATAAGTCTTTACGCGGCCTGCTTGTTTTTGTTTGAGTGTTCAGTGTCTGTATAAAAACATTCTCATATTCTTGAGAATATGAGAATGTTTTTTGGAGAAAAACTCCTTAATATTGACATACTAACAAAAAACTGGTATAATTATATTATGAGTTTCTCTGACATCTGACCAAACCGCATGCCACAGGAGAATAGCATGAAGCGTCTGGCAACAACCCTGAAAAACGAGCAGGTCGACACGCTCATCGCCCTTTTGTCATTCGCTTGTGTGGGCGTGGGACTTCTCCTGCCGCTCGTACTCCCGGTTCACCACGACAACGCGAGCGCGTTCAGATTCATCTCCGCGATGTATGGGTTCGCGCTCATGGCAACAAGCGACCTCATCAACCGGTTCGCTTCGCCCGCTGTCATTGGCCTCAAGACCGGCGGCTAAACAAGCGCCGCCACTTCGGCAGCAAGCAGTAAACCAACACCCAGAGAAGTCCGCTCGCTAAAGGCGGATAGAGGGAACAATGGGCAACCCAACCGATTCACCGCTGAAGACGAAGGGAAACTTTTCGCGGAAGCACGAGACCGCAGCCCAGCATCAGGAGTCGCGTGATCGCTACCTCGGGGGATACAACAGCCCGAGAGAGTGCCGGCAGGCTCGCTCCACCGAGCGCGCGAACGAACGTGCCGCCCGCACTCCGGCCGAGCAGATCGTCATGCTTGATGTCAGGAACGGTGTCGGAGTTGGAGCCGTCCGCGAGCGGGCACGTCTCCTCGAGAACAAGGTCGCTACTGTTCCGGTTCCGGAGTCGAAGCCAGCGGAGCCCAAGACGAGCGAGCGGGACAAGCGCCTCGATCGGGCAATCCTCGCAGACCAAGCACATGCAGAAGCCATGTTTCGCGGTGGCGCCAATCGCGGGCCAGGGAGTAGGTAAAGTCGGCGGCTGACGCCGCCAAGGCGTAACGGCCAGAGAAACAAACGAGGTGCCCTCAAGGTACCTCGGCTTTTTATTTACAAACGATTTCTTAAATCTTAAATCGTAATTCTTAATTCTAAATCTCCGCCTTCGGCCTGTACTGAAGCGCTTCTGAAAGATGCTGAAGCTTGATATCGGAAGAACCCTCAAGGTCGGCGATCGTCCGCGCGGTCCGTATAAGGCGATAGTATGACCGGGGCGACATGTTGTAGGAGTCGTACGCTTTTTTCAAAAGTTCCTGCGAGGATACATCTAATACGCAGTATTTTTTTATGTGCGTGCCTTTCATGCGGCTGTTTGTTATAATGCCGTCTTTTGCAAACCGAACGCGTTGAATATCTCGTGCCCGTTCAACGCGATTTTTTATTTCCGCTGATTCTGACCTTGCCGCATCTGCGTGTAATCCGCGCGGTTCTTCAAGTTTTTCGTATTCAATGTTCGGAACTTCTATATATAAGTCTATGCGGTCGAGTAGCGGCCCGGAAATTTTTCTGCGGTATTTTGAAATTGCTCCGGAAGTGCAGACGCACTCTTTTTTCGGATTCGTATAATTTCCGCATGGGCACGGGTTCATTGCGGCAACCAACATGAAGTCTGCAGGAAACGTTTCCGAGCCCTGCGCCCGCGCAATAGTAATTTTCTTTTCCTCAAGAGGCTGCCGTAACGACTCAAGAACCCGTCGGTCAAACTCCGGAAATTCGTCAAGAAAAAGCACCCCGCGGTGAGATAGCGTTATTTCGCCCGGCTTGATGACGCTTCCTCCGCCCGTTATGGCAATTGGAGAAGCGGTGTGGTGGGGCGAGCGAAACGGCCTCGTTGTTACCACTCCCGCCTTGTCCGCGAGCTCCCCGGCTACACTGTAAATTTTCGTAACTTCGATTATTTCCTCATGCGTCATTTTTGGAAGTGCCGACGGAATGGCTTTTGCAAGAAGAGTTTTCCCCGTTCCCGGCGGACCCTCGAGCAAGAGATTGTGCCCGCCAGCCGCGGCAATTTCTATCGCGCGCTTTGCCGTTTCTTGCCCTTTGATATGAGAAAAGTCCACTTCAAAGTCTTGAGTGTCTAACTCATCCGCGGTTGAGACACCCTCAAACGGACTGGGCCGGGCGCGCCCTTCAAGCCCGTCAAGCAATTGAACAAGACTTTCCACTTCATATATGGAAATACCCGGCACAAGCGAGGCTTCGCGCCCGTTTCCTTTCGGAACATAAATTTCTTTGAGCCCAAGGTCTCGCGCCAGAATCGTTATCGGCAAAACTCCGGAAACTTTTTTTATCGCCCCATCAAGCCCAAGTTCTCCAATGAAAAGTTTCCCTTCCGGGTCGAATCGCGTTTGCTCGGAAGCAAGAAGGTATCCGAGCGCTATCGGCAGGTCGAACGCAGGCCCTTCTTTTTTAAGGTCGGCGGGGGATAAGTTGATGATAACGCGCTGGGATTTTTTGTGAGGGGGGCGGGCCCCGATATTTCTGATGGCAGAACCGATGCGTTCTCTGGACTCTTGAATTTCTTTGTCTGCTAAGCCGACAATCGAAAATACATGAAGCCCCGGAGACAGGTCCACTTCAACGTCAACAGGACGCGCCACAATGCCGACAACTTGTGAGGAAGAGATTTTTATCATGCTTAATGGGTAGCAAACAAACCGAATGTTTGTCAAAAGTTTCCCGGTTTGATTGGGATCTCAAGGTGTGGTATAATATTCATATATATGCCAACGATGGAACGGATTAAAAAACACATCAAAGAGCATAAGCATAAATACATTCTCGGAATGCCTATCTTTATTTTGATAGGCCTTTTGGGTTCTGCCATCATTGAACAGCTCGCTCCCCCGAGAACAACGCTCTCGCTTGTAACGCATGCCGGAGAATTTACTCCGGACAAGCCCATTGTCGCCGAGATTCGCATGAAGACACCCGGCTCCGTCAATGTTGTTGCGGGAACGCTTGTGTTCCCGGCAGACCAACTCGAAGTTTCTTCCATATCGAAAGAAAATTCCATTTTAAACATCTGGGTTGAGGAACCGAAATTCTCGAACGCGTCCGGAACGATCTCGTTTGCCGGAGGGATTATCTCCAGCACTGGATTTATAGGAGAAGGAAAAATTCTTGAAATTACGTTCAATCCAAAAAAAGAGGGAAGCATCAGAATAGATTTTATTGAAGCATCGGTGCTCGCACACGACGGAAAGGGAACGCCTGTGCTGCAAGAAAAAATAGGGACAATGTATTTTGTGCGGACACAAAAACTCCCTTCACCTGATGTGAACGGCGACTGGAAAATTACCGCATCCGACATGCGTGCGGTCATTTTAAGCCTCGGCAGTTCAGACCTCCGCTACGACCTGAACGGCGACGGACGCGTAAGCTGGGCTGATGTTACGATTGTCTTCACGCTTATGATGAAGGGTTAGTTTTAGCTTTGAACTTTTGGAAACTGCCCCGCTTCTAGTGGGCGGTTTTTTGTTAAATTAGATACACTCATAGCGAATACCTCACACCACTACGCGGGATTGACAAATCTTAATAGAGAATATATAATAATTACGAACTACTTTCCTTGAAATTACGGAGTTCTCATGAAAAAAGTCCTGGCGTTTTCTCTTTTGTTTCTTCTTTTGTCGTCGGCAATCCCAACCGTCGTCAGCGCAGAAACGGATACGATTCCATCCATACAGATACGGGCTGTTGAACGGCTTATTACCGCAAGAAACAACACCATTCGTACTGGCGGAGAAGAGTACTTCAAGCTTGAGCGACGCATCCAGAAGGCCTCTGATGCTTTCGTCGGTATTGGAATAAGGTTTCTTGTTGCCACGTCTGATAGAAATGAAGAATGGTTCGGTTCAAAAAACATTGCTATCATTACCGAAGTTTTTGGAAAAAGCCCAGCAGAGAAAGCCGGACTCAAACAAGGAGAAGTAGTCATCGCCATCAACGGGCGCCCGCTTCCTGAAAAGGAAAGGGATGGTGATGTTCGCGCCACGATTCTTGGTGATAAAAAACTCGGTCGGTCGGTTAGCCTGACAGTTTGGAGTAATTCGGAGACACGGACCGTAACGCTTGCTCTCGCAGAGTTGCGTCCAGCCCGCCCCGAAGAAGGAAAGAAGGTTTTTGACAACCTCTCTCAAAGTTGGGACGAACTCGTCGCAGATATGGATGCATTTTTAAAAGACGCCGCCCTGCGGATCCTTGTGCCAAAGACTCCTTCAGACAATTACGAAGAATACTTCTGGGGGTTTACTAAAGACATGAAGAACGACTTGAGTGATCTCTTGGATAGTTGGTACGAGTCACAAAACAAGACGGTCACAAATTTCGAGACCGGTGCCAAATAACCTGCAACCAGGTTATTTTTTTATTATGCTATTTGGTATATTTTTATTCGGCTTTATCTGTTGATAAATTACCCGGCCTAAAGCCTTATCCAAAGAGCATCCATTCGCACAAATTGTGCCTAATTTCCCCTTCCATTTTTTGTTTGAAAATGCTATCTTATATAAGGAATATTATTTGTATGCCGAATGGCCAATCCCTGTTCGGCATATATCATTTATTATGGTTATAACGTGGTACGGACAAGCATGTTTTAAACTCCAGTCGGGGGAACTCGTCGGGGTTATTGACCCTTATTCCCGCGACATCGGCCTTACTCCTCCGCGTTTCCGGTCGGACTTTTTGCTTATTACCCACGACCACATGGACCACAACAACGCGGAATCCATACCCCAGGAAAATCTCATAACCGTGGCGGGTCCCGGAGAATATGACGTAAGGGGGGTGTATATAAGAGGCATCCAGACATACCACGATGCAAAAGAAGGCAAGGAGCGCGGACTTAATACCATATATGTAATAGAAATGGAGGGAATCAAGATTTGCCACATGGGGGATTTCGGAGAGCCTCAAATACGCGAAGAGACGCTTGAAGCGATAGGGGATGTTGATATCCTCATGATTCCCGTCGGCGGCACATACACGATAGACGCCGAAGAAGCGTCTCACGTCATAAGCCAGATAGACCCTCGAATCGTAATCCCGATGCATTATAAAATTCCCGGCCTGAAAGTCGGTCTTGAGCCTATTGATAAATTTCTGAAAGAAATGGGGATAAAGTCGAAAGACGCCGAGGACAAGCTGACGCTTAAGAAAAAAGATTTGCCAAATGAAGGTCTGAACATTGTTGTATTGAAAACTCCTTAATTCTCACCCAAACGCCATAGATGCAAGACATACTTCACAAAATTCAAAACCTTCCTGAACTCCATCGGCGTGTTTTTGGCATTATTACGTTCATTATTCTCGCTTCCGGCATTTTTTACTTTTCCCTTGGCTCGCTCCACACACGGATAACGACGCAAAGCGATTTTGACAGCAGGAACCAGGCGGCTGTTGCCCCCTCCTCCGATACGCCAGCTCTTTCTCCGTTCGCGTGGGTTCAGGATTCTTTCACAGGAATTTTCTCCGCCGCGGGAAACATGGTCGTAACAGGCGCCCGTAGCCTCTCGTTTATAATAGAAAAACCGGCAAATGCGCTGGGGCCGCTTGCGGATGCCACGGCGTCTTTCGAGGAATTGTTCGTATCCAAAGCGCGCGCATATATTGGAAGTGCTGGTTCAAATCTTAAATTCTGGAAATAATAAATCCCGCCACCGCATTCTTCAGGCAAGAAAAAATGCGTACCAAAAAATATTTAACTTTTTATGGCCGATATAGGAAAGATCAGACAACGAGAAATAGTTGACGAAATGCAGGAGTCGTATCTTGCTTATGCGATGTCCGTTATTGTCATGCGCGCCCTCCCCGATGTGCGCGATGGGTTCAAGCCGGTTCACCGGCGGATTTTGTATGCAATGCACGAAATGGGACTCCGGCATAACGTGAAATTTACGAAGTGCGCAAACATCGTCGGTACCGTTCTCGGAAGATACCACCCGCACGGAGACAACGCCGTATATGATTCTCTTGTCCGCATGGCGCAGGATTTTTCGCTCCGCTATCCCCTGATACACGGCCAGGGAAACTTCGGCTCAATTGACGGAGACAACGCCGCCGCTTACCGGTATACGGAAGCCCGCATGACGGCTTTGGCCGAGGAAATGCTGAAAGACATCGAAAAGGAAACGGTTCCGTTCATTGAAAACTATGACGGAACGCGCAAAGAACCGATGGTTTTTCCGGCGGCTTTGCCCAACCTTCTCTTGAACGGTTCAGTGGGAATAGCCGTCGGAATGGCAACGAATATTCCCCCCCATAACCTTACCGAGGTTGTAACAGCGCTCGAACACCTTAGTGAACACCCAAAGGCAACATCGGACGACCTGATGGAATTCATCAAAGGACCTGACTTTCCGACGGGAGGTTTTATTTTTAATGAAAAAGAGATACGCCAGGCCTATATCACGGGGAAGGGCGCGATACTTAATCGCGCCAAGGCGGAAATAGTCGAAAAAGGGAAAACGGAAGGATCTCGAGGCTCGCAGATTATCATCAGCGAAATCCCATATCAGGTAAACAAATCTGAACTCATTGAACGGATAGCGGAACTTGTGAAAGAAAAAAAAATGGAGGGCATCAGGGATCTCCGCGACGAATCCGACAAAGACGGACTTCGCATTGTCGTTGACCTCCGGCAGGATGCTTTCCCTCAAAAAGTTTTGAACAACCTTTACAAACACACCGATCTTGAAAAAAACTTCAATCTCAATATGCTTGCCCTCGTTGACGGCATTCAGCCGCAGACCCTTTCTATAAAAACGGTGCTCGAGGAATATCTCAAACACAGGAACGTCGTCATCACAAAAAGAACGGAATTCGAACTTAGGCGCGCCAAAGAGCGGGCGCACATTCTTGAGGGCCTGAAAAAAGCGCTCGACCACATCGACGCGATCATCTCAACCATAAAAAAATCAGACGACAAGGAAGAAGCCCATAGAAATTTGATGGCGAAATTCAAGTTCAGCGAACTCCAGGCGACCGCCATTCTTGAAATGAAGCTCCAAGCGCTCGCGGGCCTTGAACGGAAAAAAGTAGAAGACGAACTTAAAGAGAAACTCGCGTTCATTAAAGAACTTGAATCGCTCCTGAAAGACCCAAAGAAAATATCCGGCGTCGTCAAAAAAGAACTTCTCGACGTAAAAGCAAAGTACGGAGACGAACGGAAAACCCATCTTGTAAAGAATGCCGCACGCGAAATTGAGGATGAAGACCTCATCCCAGAAGAAGATACTATCATTGTCCTTACCCAGGGCGGATACATCAAGCGCATCAAGCCGGATGCGTATAAGGTTCAGAAGCGCGGAGGAAAAGGAGTCATGGGGATTGAAACCAAAGAAGAGGACGCCGTGATGCACTTTATTACCGCAAATACCCACTCGGATATTTTGTTCTTTACCAACGGCGGCAAGGTATACCAGATAAAAGCATATGAAGTTCCCGAAGGTTCGCGCGTTTCTAAAGGAAAAGCTATTTTCAATTTCCTTTCGCTTTCCCAAACCGAGCAAATAACATCGGTCCTTGCCGCACCCAAGAAGCCCACCAAAAAAACAGAGGGGGGAACCGGCTTTCTCGTCATGGTCACAAAAAACGGTATAATTAAGAAGGTGGATGCCCATTCCTTTGAATCGGTGCGAAAATCAGGCCTTATTGCGATAAAACTGAAGAAAGATGATACCCTCCGCTGGGTAAAGATAACCTCGGGCAAGGACGAGCTGGTGCTCGTAACAAAGCTCGGAAAAGCAATCCGGTTTTCGGAGCGCGACGTCAGGCCCATGGGAAGGAACGCTGCCGGGGTCCGCGCCATGCGCCTCGGAAAAGGGGATGATGTCGTCGGGATGGATATTGTTTCGGAGGGTGCCGACAAAAAGTCCGAAAAGGGAAGCGAGCTTATCGTCGTAACCGAGAACGGTTTCGGCAAACGAACTCCGCTGAAAGAATATAAAAAGCAAAGAAGAGGAGGCTCCGGAATCAAGACTGCAAAAATAACTTCGAAGAACGGTTCCATTGTAAACGCCCACATTCTCCACGGCGAAGAAGAAGAGCTCATCGCAATTTCCCGCAAAGGACAGACCATCCGAACACCCCTTCCTTCAATTGGTGTTTTCGGGCGGGCAACCCAGGGAGTCCGCATCATGAAAATGGATGCAGGCGACAAAGTTGCTTCCGCCATTGTTTTTTAAAAGAAGCAACGGACTTCACGCGTATGCGGGACTCTCCCGCACGCCCAATCTCCTCATGGAGACAAGTACCAAACAACCTCATGATACTATTTCAGACGGTTTCCTCCAGCCCGAGAAGATCGTCAAGCAATTCAGCCTTCCGCAAGGGCTGTATGTTGCCGATTTCGGATGCGGTGCCGGCTATTTTACCATTCCTGTCGCAAAAGCAGTGGGAAAAGACGGCAAGGTATACGCGATCGACATTCAAAAAACACTGCTTGATACCATCCGCGTCAAAGCAAACCTAGAACACATCTCAAATATTGAAACGGTGTGGGGAGACCTTGAGTCACCGAACGGATCAAAATTAAAAGACGCGCAGGTTGACTTTGTCATGGTGGCGAATATTTTGTTCCAGTCGCAAAAAAAACCGGAAGTTTTAAAAGAAGCCGCGAGGGTCCTCAAGCCCGGAGGATGGCTTTCCGTCATTGAGTGGGACCAGTCGGAATTTACCGCAGGCCCCCCCGTTGAGATGAGAGTTGATCCCGATACCACAAAAAAGTTCGCGGCCTCCGCGGGACTTGAATTTAAACACGAATTTATCGTCGGCTCGCACCACTACGGAATGTTTTTCCAAAAATCCTTAACAGTATAATCATAGAGCACTTTCCGGAGACCTCCATAATACGAGAACCTCCAAAAGGCGCATATGAACTTTTATGGGATCCTCAAGAATTTCCAGCGTTCAGCTTATTATTTTCGGTCTCATTGCTTTTTTTGTTTTAATAGCGCTCCTCTTGCTTTTGGGAATTATTGGAGGAGGTGGAAATTCTACCCAGACAGGAGGAGACCTTACGGTTTGGGGATTTGATGAGGAAGGGCCGTGGAGAACTCTTTCATCGGGTTTTACGGCAAAAAACACCGGAATTCGCATCACATACAAGCAAATATCCAAAGACAATTATGAATCGGAGCTCGTGAACGCCCTTGCCGCGGGGAATGGCCCTGACGTCTTCATGCTGAAAAACAGCAATATTCACGATGATACGGATAAAATTTCCTCCGTTGCCGATGCATATCCGGCAACGGAAAAAGCTACTCCAATCATAGAACGGGACGAATTCAAAAGAACGTTCGTTGACGGAACATACGAGGGGCTTGTTACACCGGCAGGCGACATCCTCGGCCTTCCTTTATCGCTTGATTCGCTTGTTCTTTTTTACAACAAAGACTTTTTTAATTCAGCAAACATTCCTTCGCCCCCGCAAACGTGGACCGATTTTCTCAACGATGCGGCCAAGTTAAACGACATTTCTCCCGACGGCTCCATAAATCGGTCCGGGGGCGCTTTAGGGGAATATACGAATATCGACCACTTTGCGGATATTGTTTCTGCTTTTATTTTTCAGGCGGGCGGCAGAATTTATGATCCGGTAAAAAATCAGGTGCTTATGGCAACTCCGCTTCCAAGTTCTCAGTCTATTCCCGCCCACTCGGCAGTTGAATTTTACACATCCTTCGCCAGCCCCAAACAAAAGAACTATTCGTGGAACAGGACATTTCCAAATTCAACCGATGCATTCATCCAAGAAAAAACCGCGATGATGCTTGGGTTTGCCGGAGACATAAAAACAATACGAGAACAAAACCCCCACTTGAATTTCATGACAGCCCCCTTGCCGCAGCTTTCAAAAACTGCGCCAAAAGTATATTACGGACGCTACAATTTTCTTGCGGTTTCCCACCTGTCAAAACTTAAGGCTCTTGCGTGGCGTTTTGTTTACTTTGCGGCAACACATGACGCGGCAAAGAAGTATATTACCGAAACAAGCCTTCCTCCCGCCAGACGAGACCTTGTGCTTGACACAAAAACAGTTCCGGACGAACTTGTCGCGTTCTACAACCAGTCCCTTTCCGCAAAAACATGGATTCAGCCGGGTGAATCCCGCGTTTCCGACATTTTCGCAGACATGATTGATGCGGTTCTTCGTGGAAAATTCGATGTGGGAAGTGCCGTAAGCAGAGCTACGTCAGCGCTCTCTCTTCTAGTACAAAAACGCTAGTCGTTCTGCCCGCACAACTCAGACGCACCCGTGTTTTTTCCGAGCATATGAACAAAAAAAAAGAAAAAATCCTTTTTTTCTTCGTCATTATTATTCTTGCTTCTTTTACTCTCCCCGCCCTCGCAGGAATTATCGGCCCCGGAGGGCCCATTGTTCCTTGCGGGAAATCAACTGACACGGGCGACAACGAAAACTGCAACATCTGCCACATCCCCGTCCTTTTGAAAAACCTCATAGACTACATGACGTATTACATCGCGATTCCTCTGGCGTTCGTCATGTTCGGAATTGCAGGGTTTTTCCTCATTATTTCGGGCGGTTCTCCACAGCGGGTTCAAAAAGGGAAACAGATGTTCTATAATACGGTTATAGGGCTTGTTATCGTATTCGTATCATGGCTTTTGATAAACGAAATTCTCCTGCTTCTTGCGGGGAAAAAGAGTTTCGCAAACCTTAGCCAGCCGTGGAATCAGATAACGATTGATAAGGATAATCCGATATGCCAATCAGGGATTAAATAAAAATAAAATAGAATGTACAACTTTAGAACAATTTGTCCCGAGAACATCCTCCAACTGCTCCGTCTCATCGGCGATTTTATATTTAAAATTTCAATTCCTGTCGCCATCGTTGCAATCCTCTACGCGGCGTTCCTTTATCTTACGGCTGGCGGAAGCGAGCAGAAGGTCAAAGCGGCCCACCAAACGCTCATGTGGACCGTTGCGGGAATTGCAATAGTGCTTGCCGCGGCTGGCCTTGTGATGGTTGTTTGCGACTTTCTTAATGTGAAAAGCGGAATGTGCACGCTTCCTTCCGCCGGATGTCCATAATCCAACACCGTCCCTTAGCATTACGTGTATGATGCATTACGCGAGGAGCATATTTAAGCAAATATTTGTCTTTTTTATATCCGTTATATGTTTATTGGGTGCCTCCGAAACGCGTGCGGCGGCTGGGTTATTCTTGACCCCAAATCCGATTTTGGCAGATGAGATAAGGAACGTTTTGTGGAATACAGTGAGTTTTCTCAAAGCAGCGGGGCTTCCGGTAGGCGTTATTATGGTATTGTTTTCTGCCCTTTTGTATATGACCGCTGGGGGAAAACCCCAAAAAATAAAACGAGCGCACACAACACTCATTTGGTCGCTTGTAGGAATGGCCGTCTTGCTTATTGGCCAAGGATTTGTAACAATTGTCTGCAATTTTTTAAACATTCAAACATGCTGATATGCAAAAGCATTGTTTGGTACACAATAACGCATGAATACAATTTTTCAAAAAAGTATGCTCTCTCCCCGCGCGGTCCTTCTTTCTTTTTCCCTTGCGTTCTTCCTTTTTGGAGCTTTTGCCGTATTTGCGCAAATTGAAATTGATCCTCCGACGGGCACCGCAACCTTCATTGATCTTGTGAAAAAACTTGCCCAATTTCTCCGAGACATCGGCATTCCCATCGCCGTCATTATGATACTCTATGCTGGGCTCGTATATATGACAGCAGCCGGAAACCCAAAACGCATTCAGCTTGCCCATTCTATTTTTATTTGGTCGCTTCTCGGACTTGCAATTTTGCTCATCGGAAGCGGAATTGCGACGATGGTGTGTAAGTTTCTCGGAGGCGCAAGCTGCTAGTTTTAATGTTTTTGCTCTTTACGGCCACTCACCCAGGATATTCTTCTGCATGACGTCAACAAACAAAAACAGCCAAATAGGGCTGTTTTTTAGTGTTTGCACAGATGAAAAAGAACTTCTTCTTGTAAAACCATCATGGGGTGGTATTATTGGGATATATAATAAAAATCCAATTATAAAGGTCGAATTCTCGAGGAACACCAAAAGACTGGTTTAAAACCTATGACTCCTCGGGCAGAAAGATTTAAATTTTTCGCGCGAAAAATTTAAAAAACATAATAAACGCTTAACTATTTACAAAAATGACAAACAAAGTCAAAACAGCCATTACGATAGGAGCGATGTTCGTTCCGTTCATTGCGTTCGCTCAGACGAACTTAAGCACAGTCTGCGATGTAGCCACCTTAGTCAACAGAGGTGTTAACGTCTTCTCGTGGCTTATCTATATCCTTGCATTTCTTGCGATTCTCTACTCGGCATTCTTGTTCCTTACGGCCGGAGGAGATGAAAGCAAGGTCGGCGAGGCTAGAACAGCCCTTTTGTGGGGCATTGTCGGCATTGCCGTAGCCCTTTTTGCTTCATACGCAAGAACATTCGTTTCAAACGCGATTGTTGGGGGAGCATATAATACATCCTGTACGTTCTAAGGCCATTCTTGCAAAAAAAATGTTTGAAAAACGGCGTAAAAAGCGCCGTTTTTCTTTTTAAGAGGAAAAGGTGGCTGTTAATAAACCTCTTGTAAAATGGCTTAAGTTATGCTATACTTGAAACATAGCATAAAAACTTAATATAAAGGTCGAATTTACCCCGCAAAACTTCCAGAGGGCACTGACAGTTGAGTCTAAAAGCCTTTCCGGCAGTTGTCGACGGAGGTTCACTAAATTTTTCGCGCGAAAAATTTAAAAAACATAATAAACGCTTAACTATTTACAAAAATGACAAACAAAGTCAAAACAGCCATTACGATAGGAGCGATGTTCGTTCCGTTCATTGCGTTCGCTCAGACGAACTTCAGCACCGTCTGCGATGTAGCCAACCTCGTAAACAGAGGGGTTAACGTATTTGCTTGGCTTATCTATGTCCTTGCATTCCTCTCTATTTTGTATTCTGCCTTCCTCTTCCTTACTTCAGGAGGAAGCGAAGACAAGGTAAAGTCAGCCCGTCAGGCATTGCTTTGGGGACTTATCGGCATTGCCGTAGCCCTCTTTGCTTCATATGCCAGGACGTTCGTTGCAAACGCGATCGTCGGAGGTTCATTCAACCAATCCTGCGCGTTTTAAGGATAAAAACGTCTTTTATGAAAACATTGAAGGAAAAAGTAATTCTTGGAATGCTTCCGTTTTTGACGGTTCCGTTCCTTGCGTTTGCCCAGCTGAACACCGTTTGCGATATCGTAAACCTCGTCAATAAAGCAAAGAACGTATTTGCGTATCTTGTCTACATCTTCGCCTTTTTCGCTATTCTTTACTCCGCCTTCCTTTTCCTCACATCAGGAGGAAATGAAGAGAAAGTAAAGAGCGCCAGAAATGCCCTTATTTGGGGTCTTGTCGGAATAGCGGTAGCGCTCTTTGCAAGTTATGCGGTGCAGTTCGTTGCGGGAATTGTCGGAGGCTCGGCTACGACTTCGTGTTCGTAATTCCCAGTTACTTAAATCAAAAACCGGCCATGTGGCCGGTTTTTGATATTCTTACAAAATTGAATACCACCATTCATTGAAAAATTGCCGGGTTCATGATACCATCAACTAAAAAGTGTGGTATTATTTTATGAAAATTTTTTCTTTTTTGTTTCAGCAGAGAAACGCAACAGAAACTTCGGCGACATCCAGCGCTTTTTGGCATGAGCTAAAAAAACCTGATGTCTATCCGATGGTTTTTTTCTGTCTTGCGATGATCATTTCATTTAACTCCAACGAAAGCGTTTGGCAACAAAACGTCCAGCTTGCCCAAAGTTTTCTCCAGGGAGAAGCGTATCTCGATAACCGCAGTCAGACATTTGGTTATTTCCAGTTCAAAGGCAAAACATATCCCGACAATCTCGTCGACACATTTGAGGTTAACGGAAAACATTATTGGCACCAGAGTCCGCTCCCAGCGGTTGTTTTCGTTCCTTTCGTATGGTTATTTGGACCGCTTCCACTCCAGAATATCTTCAGCATTTTCATAAGCGTTGCGAATGTGTATCTTGTGTTCGCTCTTGCACGCATTTTGGGGATTGAGCGTCCAAAAGACGCATTTCTTGTAGCACTTGCTTTTGTTTTTGGATCGGCTTTTATCGAGGTTGCTATTTCTCCGAATGTCTGGCAATTCAATCAAAATGCGGCAACGTTTTTCACGCTTTTTTCCTTTTTTGAATTTTTTACAAAAAAGCGCTGGGGACGCATTGGAGCATATTCCGCCCTTGCCGCCGGGTTGCGGCTTCAGCTTCTCCCTATCTTTCTTTTTTTTGCCGTTGAATTTTTCTTTCAGGAAAAAAACCAGAAGAGAATTCGGAACTTCGTCTCGCTCCTGCTTCCCATGATCCTTCTCATTTTGTTCTTTTCCTGGTATAACTATATCCGCACGGGCTCCGTCTCTCTTATGACTGGCTTTGTCAACAATATGGTAGGTCTTCCGGACCAGCTAACTGCCCTCCGCGACGCTTACGGCTCGTTCAGTCTCCACTTCGTTCCTCAAAACATCTACTATTATTTTCTCAAGGGATTTACTCCGGTAACAGAACTCAATGCCGGAGGAGCCAACCCATTTCATGTCATTTCTCCATACATCTATATATCAAGAATATCGGCGGCAAGCATTCTCATTCTCATGCCGCTCGTCGCCTTTATTCGGCTGAATGCTTTAAAGAAGCCACTGGTTTTGAGAATATTTGCTACGACTTTTCTTATATTGCTCCCGCTTCTTTTTCACTACTATTCCCAGCCTCGATACGCCGTGGATTTCATGCCGCTTCTCTTAATACCGACATTGATGAGCATACACTCGCCCTTTACCAAAACAAAAGAGGCGGTCCTCATCTTTTTCGTCCTTGCGCACTTTTGGTTCTTTTTTCTCTCTTTCAAAATGTATTATTGACAATATATTCTTGTTCTTTGTAAAAATGTCCGGCGAAAGACGGATTTTTTGCTGTAAAATTCATCGTTCTATTTTTTCACAAAAATGACGGCTTTCTCGTCACGATAGACATTGGCCCACTCGGTCGGAAGCTCCGAGAGTACCGTAGAGATCGGAGTGTTCGCTCTAACCAAGAACCAGTTTATGCCATAGTAGCGGATAAGTTCCCGCCAGTTTTCCTTCGCTCCTTTAATTGCGTTGGAGTCGGCATATATGTAGTGTCCATTCACGTCTTTCCAGTGCACCATGTTCCCGTTAATAAAAACTTTGCGCTCCGGATAGTACCATGTGAGTGCTCCTCCCCAGTCGAACTCGTTGAACATACGGTCCGGCATAGGGTGCGTTTTAATATATTCAAACGCACGCACCGGCGCGTCGTTGACAAAAATATTCTTTTCTTCAAAAAGTTCCCGTATCGCCTGCGGTTTCGGGACAAATACAACGTGCGTTGCCACGTTATGGACAATAACAGCCTCGGCGACCGCGAGAAATATCAAAAAGAGAAACACCGGAACGTGAATGCGTTTGTCTTTGTCGATGCTCCAGAGAACGGGGATGGTTGAAAAAACGAAAAACGGCATGAACCGAAACGCGTAAAACGCAAAGCCCATAAAGAAAAAACAGTATAGAAAAAAGCGGAAAGGAAGCTTCCGGCGCGTTGCGACAAGCAGCACAAAAAAAAGAATGAGATATGCGTAAAAAGGATTGGACGAAATAGTAAGGTACGTCGGCTTCCAATACTGAATATCGCGCATCAGAGGGGAAGAAGTGATAAGAAAACTGTCTTGGTGAAGGCGATACCCGTACGGCCCGAGGAGTGTTACGACACCGGAAAGAAGGGTGATTAAAAACGGAAAAGAAAGCTTTCTAGCCAGTTCCGAAACACTCCGAACGCCGGAGCGCATGCTCTCAAGAAGTTCCGAAAACAGAAAAAGCCCGATAAGAATAAATCCCACCAAAAATCCGCTATGAAACAGCATCCAGAAAAAGAATATTGGGGGAAGCAGCCAGAGCAAGCGTTTTTCTCCAAGCACCTTATACCGTTCGAGTATAAGAAGCACCAGCACAAACCCGAAATAGTCGAATATAAGCGGGTTCACATAAAAAAGCATCCGGGTTACGGCAAGCCCCAGAAGAGCAAGAAGGACCCTATCCTCAAAAAGCATCTTTCTGGGTCCGGCTTCATCCTTCCGGTATATATAGGTATTCGGAACAAGAAAAAGAAAGAGCGCGATTGCAGCCGCTAAAGAGAATAGGCGTATCAAGACGGTTGAATGGCCTCCTCCTATGTATAAAAAATAGAAAAGAACTTCCGAAAGAACAGCATTGTCCGGCCAGCGGTAATCGAGGTTCGTATATGAATAAATATTCGCGTCAGGAACATCCAAGTGCTGGACGATATACTCTCCTGCTTTCAGATGCCACCCGAAATCGGGGTCGGAAATGGGCTGGAAGGCGATGAGGATAAAAAAGACAAAAATCAGAGCCGTCCGGACGGAGGATATTGAAAATGTTTTTTTGGCTGACAAACCTTCGTTCATGCCTTTGATTATATCAAGAAATTTCCATTTCTCAATTCATGAGCAAGCCCATGCGTTTAAAGGCTTGATTTTCGCATCAAAAAACCTATACTTATATAAGTTGGCGGGCTTCGCAACGTATCGGAGAGACCCCGCAGAAAGGCTGGGGTGGCGAAGTTGGCAGATTTACCCCGTTAGAAGTTTAAAAAGCAACGACTTGAGATGACCAAAGGCATAAGTCAGCTTTCGCCTTTAGCGCTTGTTTTACATAGGGCGCACGTTAGACTTCTAACGGGGTTTACCCCGTACTAATTTTGCCGGGGTGGCGGAACTGGAATACGCGCTAGCCTTAGGAGTTAGTGTTCGCAAGAACTTGTGGGTTCGAATCCCACCCCCGGCATACGTAAAATTTAGTGCGAGGCGCGCAGGACTTAGAACCCCGCGGAGGAACATCCGTGAGAATTCAAATCTCTCCCCTAGCACAAAAAGGTCCCACCATCTGCCGGTTGACAATTCAGCGAGAAACCAAAAATTTGCTCCTGGCACTCTAGACGGAAATGCTCTTTTATGAAATAATGGCAAAAGTTTTCACGTGAACCCGAAAGAATAATAAAAGACCAGTTAAGAAAAGCCGGAGTAGTTCAGTGGTAGAACGCTTTCATGGTAAGAAAGAGGTCGTGAGTCCGATTCTCACCTCCGGCTTAGATAAAAAGCACGCATTAATTAAAGATTCAGATGCTAACATAATAAAAACATGTCTCAAGACCATCTTATAAAATTCAAGTGCCAGGCCTGTAAGCGCGACAACTATTTTTCGCGCAAGAATAAAAAGAATGTCGAAAAAAGGCTTGAGCTCAAAAAGTACTGCCAGTGGTGCAGAAAGCATACGCTTCACAAGGAAGCAAAGAAACTCACGGAGTAATTTGGTTGAAGGAAACATATTTTTGAACTTGAATAGAAGCCTTTGGTTTTGAAAATTGTTTCTTTTGGGGGCATAAGCTCAATGGTAAACTGTCGGTCTCCAACCCCGCAGCTGCGGGGCGAATCCAGACAAAACAATGTTTTTGGTATACGTTTTAAAGAGTGAAAAGGACAACAAGCTTTATATCGGGTCAACCAACAATCTTTCAAGGAGAATTCTTGAACACAATCAAGGAAACGTTCATTCAACAAAGAACAGAAGGCCCCTGATTCTTGTGTTCACGGAACATTTCCCAACAAAAGCTGAAGCTTTAAAAAGAGAGCACTACTTTAAGAGCGGAGGAAAAGCGCATCAGCAACTTAAAAAATATTTGGGGGCATAAGCTCAATGGTAAACTGTCGGTCTCCAACCCCGCAGCTGCGGGGCGAATCCAGACAAAACAATGTTTTTGGTATACGTTTTAAAGAGTGAAAAGGACAACAAGCTTTATATCGGG
>Ga0209541_10005290_pt1 | contig 22597 bp, 24 predicted proteins | sample RifCSPlowO2_01_FD_184027 | JGI IMG/M metagenome (GOLD analysis project Ga0209541, IMG submission 184027) | Groundwater microbial communities from Rifle, Colorado - Rifle CSP2_plank lowO2_0.1 (SPAdes) (version 2) | ecosystem: Environmental > Aquatic > Deep subsurface > Groundwater | place...
AACATAAGTAGCCAGAGGTAATACAGGGCAATTATTCGAACAGTTAGAGTCCGAAGCCGTGTCAACTAAGACTTTGGTTGATCCCAAATCTCCTGCCACAAGACTTACCATAAATGTTCCCGCATCGGTCTGCACTTGTTGCCGCGAGTAACCCGAGCCGGGAGGTGCATTTTGAACTGGTACGTTTGCCGGAATTGTAAAACTAGCTACCACTTTCGTCTCTTCTTCCTTTATTTTAGTTGTAATTGCCGCAAGTGTTGCCGACGCGGATGAATAATTTCTGTCAGAGAGATATTTTAGAGATTGGGCGAAAAGTTTGTCCATCTCGCCTGTATTTTTGGATTTATCTTTGAGATCCAGGAGATTTTCGTAAACAGATACCGCAGTATCATAAGTTTTTTCGATAATTTTTATTTCAGACTGGAGAGTTTCATTTTTTTTAAATTGATCCTCGGATTTAACCGTCTCAATTTCATTTTTGATTTTCGTTAATTCTTCAAAATTTTGGTCTTTTTCTTGGGTTAATTTTGAAACTAAATTTTGTAAACCTGAAACTCTATTTTGAAAGATAAAGTAGGTTGCTCCAAGAAGCAAAAGAATTAATAAGATGATAATGATATGAAAGTCTTTTGGTTTTTTTAGTTTAGTCACGGAGGAACCGGGTAGTTTTAGTTTCACAAGTTAAATTTACCATAAAAACTACTGCAGGAACAATAGAATTGAAAAGATATTGTGTAGAAGCCATTTCAAAACCTATCGGTTTTGAAGCTAAGCGGCTTATAGCATCTTAATTCAAAACTTCTGCTCGAATTTACGGCAAATTCTCGCAGGTTTTGAAATAAGCTGTAGAATAAAGTATGTACTATGTAGGCGCATTTTTAGTTGAAATATTTATACTCTTTTTTCTTTCGAAAAGAATTCATAAAAATTTAGTTACAATGGTAATGAGTCTAACTCATAGCAAAAAGCTGACAGCGTATGGATTAGCAATTATTTTTTTCCCCGGGACTCTGATACACGAAATGTCCCACTTCCTTACCAGTTTGCTTTTACTTGTGCCTGTTGGAGAGGTAACACTGTTTCCAAAAATCGAAGTGGACTCAATAAAATTGGGGAGTGTGGTGATTGCAAAAACCGATCCGGTAAGAAGATTCTTTATAGGTGTCGCTCCGATTATTTTCGGATTTTCAATTATTTTTATTTTAATTTATTTTGTTTCAGTGAACCGCTTAATAGACGCACGGGTAGGTTATATCTTGGCAGTCTACCTAATATTTGAGGTGGGTAATACCATGTTCATGAGCAAGAAGGATTTGGATGGGGCTTTGCAACTTTTTATTATTCTTGGTATCTTAGCTTTAATACTATATTTATTGGGATTTAGTTTATCCTTAAGCTGGTTAATTAATCTCATGGGCATTAACGACTTTCAGCTTTTTAAGCTAGCTTTTAAATTTAGTTTAATTCCAATTGCAATAGATTTTTTGGTTCTCGGAATACTCGGCATATCAAAATGAAAATTATTTCTTATGTGAAAGATAATATGTATGCAAGTTTATTGACAATACTGCTATTTGTTGCGGTTTTTTATCTATTCAATTCATATAATGAAGAAAGCCTAAGAAGCTTTATTTTTAAAGCGGGTGTTTGGGCTCCTCTGGTTTTTGTTTTAATTCTACTTTTTACTTTAGTATTTGCTCCTCTTGGGGGTACTCCGATACTATATGTAGGTTATCAGGCGTTTGGTATAAACGTTATTTTTCTGGCTACACTAGTATCATATATAAGCTTTATTATAAATTTTGAAATAGCAAAAAGGTGGGGTAGGCCAATCGTAAGGAAACTAGTTGGTGAAGTAAGAATTGAAAAAATTGACAAAATCGTGTCAAGTCACGGCCTTTGGACATTATTTTTGTTGAGAGTTTTTCAGGGAGGAATACATGATTTTGTGTCTTATGCTTACGGAGTTACATCGATACATTTTTTACCGTATTTTGTTATCTCTGTTCTGGCCACAATTCCGGGAACTGCAATTTGGTATTATTTAACAACTCACGTCCAAAGCGCTGAGGCTTTTACTTTAATTAATTGGGGTTTGGTTTTGGTTTTTGCCGGTTTATATATGTTAGGAAGTTTTACTCGCAAAATTTTGTTAAATAAAACGAAATGAAAAATAAATCCGAAGATTTCTGGAAGAAAAAACTAACTGGCGAACAGTATAAAGTTTTAAGGGAGAAGGCGACCGAAACACCGTTCTCCGGCGAATTATTAAATAATAAAGAAAAAGGGGTATATAAATGTATGGCGTGCGGGTCACCGCTTTTTACTTCGGATAAAAAATACGACTCCGGCACAGGCTGGCCTAGTTTTTGGAATGCAATAGATGATGAAAGTATTGAGTTATCCGAAGATAATAGCTTGGGAATGACGAGAGTTGAAGTCAAATGTGCAAATTGTGGTTCACACTTGGGACATCTATTTGACGACGGGCCGGAAAAAATGACGGACGGGAGAAACGGCACAGGAAAGAGATTTTGCATTAATTCCTGTGCTTTAAATTTTACTAAAAAATAAAATGAATATTATCTGGTCGGTTGTTTTGGGTATTATTCAAGGCTTGACTGAATTTTTACCCGTTTCCTCTTCCGGGCATCTAGTTATCGCACAGCATTTTATCCCCGGATTTAGTCAACCCGGAGTAATGTACGACGTAATTCTTCATCTGGCTACGCTATTGGCGATTCTTTATTTCTTTCGAAAGAAAATATTTAAACTGGGACTTAAGTATTATCAACTTTTATTGGTTGGTACAATTCCTGCGGCAGTGTTGGGCTTTTTATTTCAATCTCAATTAGAAAAGATGTTTGGAAATTTCAAAATGGTAGGAGTCGAGCTTGTTATAACGGGCATATTAAATTTATTAGTAGATAAAGTCGAGACCCGTAAGACAAATATTAGTAATACAAATTCTTTGTTAATTGGGATCTCTCAGGCTGTCGCAATTATACCCGGCATATCCCGTTCGGGTGCAACTATTTTTACAGGGGTTAAACTCGGTATAGATAAAAAGAAAGTTGCCGAGTTTTCTTTTTTGCTTTCTATCCCAGCAATATTAGGTGCCAACATTTTGGAATTTGCAACTCACGGATTATCCGATGGTTTTGCCAATCCGTTATTTTATTTAGTGGGGTTTGTTGCTGCTTTAATCAGCGGGTTTTATTCTATTAATATGGTTTTTAATTCTCTGGCGAAAAAGAAATTTGGTCTTTTTGGAATATATGCGATCGCACTCGGATTAATTGTTATATTTATCTAGAAGCTATTTCAAAACCTTTCGGTTTTGAGGCTTCGTAGCTTATATTGCTGAGTTCGAAACAATTGCTCGTATTTCTGGGAAATACTCGCTGGTTTTGAAATCAGCTATAGAATACGAGCCCAATAATTCTAGGAGCAAAAATAATTAGTCCTACGACCATCGATAGAAATGCGGATATTAGAACGCAAGCGGCTGAAACATCTTTAGCAATTTTAGCGTAAGGGCTAACCTCAGGACTGACTAAGTTAACTATTGCTTCCAAAACTGTATTTAGTAATTCTAGACTTATTACCCAAGTTATAGTGAATAGTAAGAAGAGCCACTCTATAGTTGAAATGTCCAAATAAATTCCCAAAAATAGAGCGATAATTGCAAATACCGTATGAATTCTTAAGTTCGGTTCATTAATAAAGGCGGTTTTTATTCCTTGAAATGCGTAGGAAAAGCTTCTAGAAGTCGGATGCATTAAACCCATATATATTTTAGTATACAATCCCGCAACTTGTAATAACAGGAAGATTTAAGTTATTCTAGTTGTATGAAAAAGAATTTTCTAATCATTTTGGCTTCATCTTTAATTATATTAATAATTTTTGTCCTATTTTCATCTAACAAGCCAGATATTGGTGATATTGCATGCCCTTGTAATCAAAATGACTTCTCGGGACTGGTCCAGCCGGATGAAAAGTTAGCCTATTTCGAAGGGAAAGAAATAAATATCCCGGCGCTTGCGTATGTTGACGATCCAAAGTATGTATTGTCGGCAACAAGCGAGAACAGGTGGATAGAAGTGGATTTGTCCGAACAAAAACTTAAAGCTTGGGAAGGAAGCAATTTATTCTTAGAAACAAAAGTTTCCTCCGGACTTCCTGGAACGCCCACTCCGACGGGAGAATTTAGAATTTGGGTAAAACTGAGAGCTACAAAAATGTCGGGCGGAAGCGGTAGGTATTATTACTATCTACCTAACGTTCCTTATGTTATGTATTTTAGTGGAAGCGGTATTCCAAATTGGAAAGGTTATGGACTTCACGGAACCTATTGGCATAACGATTTCGGAACTCCCAGAAGTCATGGTTGTGTTAATTTGCCGACCAATATAGCAAAAGAGCTATATTATTGGGTTTCCCCGATATTGACAGGTAACAAAACTTCTATTTATGCATCAGACACTAATCTCGGCACGCGAATAGTTATTCACGAATAAACATGAATCCGGTTGTATTATCAAGCGAAAGCTCATTTATTGCTACTTTTTTGGCGAGTTTTTTAATATGGTTTATGTTTGGGGGGCTGGCATTCTTATGGCTTATCGACGGAAAAATAAAAAAAGAGATAGCACTGCACGCCGTTTTGGCAACGCTAATTGCATGGGGGCTTTCGCAGATGATAAAAAGTTTTTTCCCAACAATTCGACCGTTTGGCCTTAATGGAACAAATCCTTTAACGATAACCGTACCGACCGACGGGTCGTTCCCGTCGGGTCACACAGCGGCAGCATTTGGATTAGCCGTAAGTATCTGGCTTCATAATAAAAAACTGGGATATAAATTTATTTCGATTGCCTTATTGATCGGATTGGGTAGAATTCTAGGCAATGTCCATTTTTTTACCGACGTACTGGCGGGTGCAATGCTTGGATATCTAGCAGCTTACCTAGTTGAAAAACTTCATCCGGTCAAAATATAAATGCCTCATACGCTTTACCACTTGACAATTAGCACTAATGTTATTAGACTGCTAAATATTATTATCTAATCTTATGGAAGAGAAAGTAAAAAATGTCAGACTAATTCCTTTGGTGGCCATAAGAGGCTCAGTAGTTTTCCCCAGTACGGATGCGGTCCTTTCTTTTGGTAGGAAGAAAAGCGTAATTGCAGTTAACACTGCTTTCCAAGAAGACAGAGTTGTGGGTATCTTCACCCAAAAAGAGACTCGCATATCCGATCCCAATTTAGAAGATCTTTATAAGATCGGCACAATTGGAACTATAACTCAGATGATGTCCACAGAAGGGGAAATACACGCGGTTGTGAAAGGCCAAGCCCGGATAAAGTTAGTTGAGATTGTATCTCACGAGCCGTATTTAATCGGTAAGGTTGAGGAAATTGAGGAAGATAAAACTGTAAATGTAGACATTGAAGCATTGGCAAGTAGAGTCAAAGAATTGTTTAAGAAGGCCATCGGTTTAGGAAAACAAGCAGAAATAATGACCGTAATGAAACTTGTTTCCGGTAAGGTTGAACCGGCAGAGTTGGCAGATCAAGTTGCATCTTTACTTGAAATAAAAACTAAGAAAAGACAGGAAATTCTAGAAGTATTTTCGCTTAAAAAGAGACTTGAAAAAGTTTTTCAACTACTTGCGCATGAGGTAAACGTTTTGGAGCTTGAAAGGACTATTTCTTCAAAAACTCAAAGGAGATTTGAGGATCAAATGAGGAAAGCAATGCTTAGGGAAAAGAAAAAAACTATTGAGAAAGAACTTGGAGAAATTGAGGAAGAGGGCGACATGTCCGCAGAGGAGTTGGCGGACTATAAACTAAAGATTAAAAATGCGGGGATGCCCAGTGAAGTTAAGGACAAGGCCGAAAAAGAGCTAAAAAAATTAAATCAACTGTCTCCCCATAACCCCGAAGGCGGCTATATTAGAAATTATTTAGACTGGCTCACTGATATGCCTTGGAGTAAAGCTTCACCAAATAATGTATCTATTAAAAATGCCGCTAAAGTATTGGAAGATGATCACTACGGGTTGAAAAAAGCTAAAGAGAGAATTCTTGAGTATTTAGCAGTAATGAAAATAAAGTCCGAAAAAAAGAAAAAAGAGAAAAACAATATAAACGAAGAATCTCAACCTACAATACTTTGTTTCATAGGTCCACCCGGAGTTGGTAAGACTTCGATTGGCAAATCTATTGCCAGATCACTGGGTCGTGAATTTGTAAGAATGTCTTTAGGTGGTATTAGAGACGAAGCTGAAATAAGAGGCCATAGAAGGACATACGTCGGAGCGCTTCCGGGAAGAATAATTCAGGGAATCAAAAATGCAGGAACAAAAAACCCGGTCTTTATGCTCGACGAGATAGATAAACTTGGAGTTGATTTTAGGGGTGACCCCTCATCGGCGCTTTTAGAAGCGCTGGATCCCGAACAAAATAGAGAATTTTCGGATCATTATTTAGAAGTCCCATTTGATTTATCACAAGTAATGTTTATTTGTACAGGAAATGTACTAGAAAGTATTCCTCATGCCTTAAGAGACAGAATGGAGGTTATAACCTTTCCCGGCTATACCCAGGACGAAAAATATCATATTGCGAATAAGTTTATTTGGCCAAAACAGCTCAAGCTTCATGGATTAACAGATACTAAAATAAAAGTTACGACAAAAGCCTTAAACGAGATCATTTCCCGTTACACTCGAGAGGCCGGAGTGCGAAATCTTGAGAGAAATTTAGCAACAATTTGTAGAAAAATAGCGAGATCTATTGCTGAAAAAGATAAGTATCCCAAGATATTAAAGCTTAGCGATGTTGTTAAATTTTTAGGTCCTCAGAAATTCAGTTCGCAAATAGCCGAGAAAAATGATGAAGTTGGGATGTCAACGGGTTTAGCGGTAACAGCGGCAGGCGGGGAAATTCTTTTTATAGAGGTTGCACTTATGCCTGGAAAAGGAAGACTTACCTTGACAGGTCAACTGGGTGATGTAATGAAGGAGTCAGCTCGTGCCGCATTCACCTGGTCCAAAGCCCACTACGATGAGCTGGGCTTAAATGAGAGTTTTGGCAACAATATCGATGTGCATATTCACGTCCCGGAAGGAGCAGTTCCGAAAGACGGTCCTTCGGCGGGCGTAGCTATGGCAACCGCATTAGTTTCGGCTTTAACAGGTATAACAACCAAGAGAGATGTTGGTATGACCGGAGAAGTAACCTTAAGAGGAAGAGTGCTGGAAATCGGAGGAGTTAAGGAAAAAGTAATAGCAGCACATAGGGCAGGTTTAAAGACAATAATTCTTCCGAAAGATAACAAAAAAGATATGGAGGATATTCCTGAGCCTGTCAAAAAAGATATACAATTCGTTTTTGCCGAAAAACTCGACGACGTATTAAAAGTTGCACTTAACAAATGGCCGATTATGAAACTGAGTGAGGCGAAAACTCTCCGACCTACAATTTTAGCTACTGCTTAATTTATGTTTTGATTCGGCTTTTAGAAATACTCTATACTCTTTAATACCTATTCGTTTCTTATGAATAAAAAATACATAGCGGTAGTTTTGCTGTTTTCCGGACTTTTTATTTTTTCTACACTACTAAGTTACGCGTTTAATATATACCGACAAATTTACGTCGGGGATCAAGAGGAGGGAAAGCCGTTTATAGTTGAAGCTGACGCAACCCCCACTCCCACTCCCGATCCGCTTGGTCCTAAAAATATATTGCTATTAGGTTATGGGGGCGCTGGGCACGAAGGAGGGCTTCTAACGGACACAATTATCGTTGCACACATTGTTCCAAGACAAAATCAAGTTTTTTTGATTTCAATTCCAAGGGATATTGCTTTGCCTCTTCCTATTAAAAAAGACGGAGAAGAGAATTTAAAAGTCAATCATGCTTATGCGATTGGCAGCGATAATATAAATTATAAAAATAAACCTGACGAGTTTAGTGGTGAAGCTGGGGGCGGTAATCTAGCAAAATATGCATTAAAGCAAATAACAGGTTTGGATATGAACTATTTTGTATCAGTAAATTTTGACGGATTTAAAAACATTATAACTAATTTGGGAGGAGTAAGTGTATATATTCCTTATACTTTTGACGATAAATTTTATCCCGTTAAGGGGCTTGAAAACGAAACTTGTGGAAAAAGTGAAGAAGATATTGCCGCACTTACTGCGACATTGTCGGCAAATCTGCTTGAGCGCGAGTTTCAGTGTCGATACGAAACCCTGCATTTTGATAAGGGGCAACAACTTCTAGATTCCGAATCGGCTCTTAAATTTGTCCGTTCGCGCCACTCGGAAATAAATGGAGGAGATTTCGGAAGATCACAAAGACAACAAGCTTTGCTTATCGCAATAAAAAATAAGCTGATTAGTTATAAGAGTATTACAAAAATAATTCCGATCGTAAATTCCATTGCAAAAAACTTAAGAACCGATATAAATTTTACCGAAGCTTTTGATTTGGCAAAAGATCAGGGAGATTTTACTGATATCAAAATAGAAACGATTTCTTTAAGTACAGATAACGTCCTTTCTGAAGCGTACGGAGTGGGGGGGCAGTATGTTTTAATTCCAAGGAACGGGGAGAATAAATGGGAGGTAATTCATGAATTTATAAGAGAGAATTTGCAGCGATAGCTTCTGGAAACTTTGTCCGAAATCTATTAGGATAATATTATGGCGAAAATATTAATTAATAATATCCAATTAATCATTTATATATCATGAATAAGGTATTAATAGTGGACGACGATACTGTTTTGGCAAGACTTTATAAAAGCGTTCTGGAAAGCGAAAATTTTGAAGTGGACACGGCTTTTGACGGTGAGGAAGGATTTACAAAGGCCAAAGAGTTTAATCCCGATCTCATCCTTTCTGATGTAATGATGCCGAGGGTGACGGGATTGGAAATGCTAAAAAATCTTAAGGCAGATAGCCAGACAAAAAATATAAAAGTTATAGTGATGACCAATCTAAAAGATGACGAGAATGCAAAAATAGCATCTCAATTGGGAGCTCTTAGTTTCATAATTAAAAATGAACAGAATCCCAAAGAAGTAGTCGAAATAATTAAAAAGTATTTGGGGGGCAATACCAAATAGAAGTTATTTAGGTAGAACTTCCTTTTTGTAGCCGAATCTTTGCACAACTAGGACGGCCACGATTGCGATTATAATTAGAATTACTGCATATATAATAATTTTATTTTGTGAGCTGACGGCCCCTTCTTCCTCGAGGAATTGTGGCAAATTCTCGATGTCATCGGCAGCCACGACTGAGAAATCCAGTACAGAAGATCGTACAACTTTTCCTGCAGAATTTCGCACAGTCGCGTAAGCAATATGTTTATCTCCCTCAAGAGGTTGGTCCAGTTCGTATACCCAATCGCCGTTCTCGTCTGTTTTTGTTGTTACAACTATCGGTTCGGAATAAATATAGATATTGACGACAGAGTTGGGAAGAGCACTACCCGTAAATATGACTTTTCCTCCGATATTTACATTTTTCAGTTTTTGAGTTTCTTGTTTTACCTCACCTACATTAATGGAATCGGGATCTGTTTCTAAGAAATGAACCTGTTCTGGAGGAAGGGGTAAGAATTTTGTCTGGTCACGGTTAAGTTTTGCAAAGCATCCTTCACCTTTTTTCTTTTCCTCATCTGTCGGTTGGCTACCCGAATTGATTTCATTAAATCTGGCTTCGCCAATATCTTCTTTTAAGCAGTTTTTAACAGCGTCGGGAGTTTTATATACTCTGGCTTCTTCGAAAGGTTGTGGATTTACCCCAAAGCATCTATTTACTTTATCACGAAGTTCATAAGGCACATCCGCCTCACTTGCTCTAACTTTATCAAAAGTTCCTCCAGTTAGAACCGTTTTTAAGCAAGCCTCAGTAGTCTTGGGAAGTTTTTCTTCATTTGTGTAGTAGGTTACTGAACTAACTTTTGTTTGACCGCTGTTGCATTGTTCGTATTTAAGGTGTTCTTCATATGTGGGCGTGCGGACGCCGCTATATATTTGCTTATAAGCAGTTTCACCCAGCGATTTTATGACGCAGGCCTCATAATCAGAAATTGATTTGACAGCCGACGCAGAAATAGTCACGTTAGTTGCCGTTTGAGTTCCTGTATATTCCCAACAGGACTTAGCCTTATCGCCCAGTTGATAAAGCTCGTTTTGTTCACTAATCGAGGAGGGTATAAAATACCTGAGCCTTTCAAATTCATAAGAAGTCAAAATAGATTTTACACAAGAAATTCTTTCAGTTGTTTCGTATGCAAGTCTGTCAAAATTTTCCTGCTGGTATGAATTATATGTCGTTTTACAAGAACAAGAATATGAATCCCAATAAGAATTTGTGGCACAACCAGTTGTGGGGGGACTACAAGAAGTTACATTGGGACTTTGTTTACATAAACAAGAGGAAGAATCCCAATAGTAGTTATAACCGCAACCGGAAGGAGGCTGGACACAATTAGTTGTCGATCCTGAACTGTAATCTTTGCAATTACAGGAATAATAATCCCAATATTTATTGGTACCGCAGCCATTCGCCGGAGGAACACAGGATGTCGTGTAATATTTACAGGAGCAGGAATATTGATCCCAATAGTAGTTGTATCCACAGCCGCTCCCGGGTGGTGAACAATAATTTGTAGTAGTGGTTGTACTTGGTCTGCAAGAACAGTAATAAGAATCCCAGTAGTAGTTTGTGCCGCAGCCCGAGGTCGGAGGGTAGCAAGTTGAATACTCAGGTTTGCAGGAGCAAGAGTAAGAATCCCAATAATAGTTTGTGCCACATCCTCCCGAAGGCGCAGAACAGGTGCTCGTTCCTGAGCTTTGTTTACACGAACAAGTACTACTATCCCAATAATAGTTTGTGCCGCAACCATAAGAAGGCGGGGAACATGATGAAGACGTAGAAGACGAATAGTATTTGCAGCTGCAGGTTGAATAATCCCAATAATAGTTATATCCGCATCCGCTTGATGGGGCAGAACAGCTGGAATATGACTTGCAGCTGCAAGTTCCCGAATCCCAATAATAATTGGAGCCGCAACCTGACGAAGGGGCAGTGCAAGAAGTTCCACCCCCGCTACCGCTACTTTCGTACTGTCTGCACGAACAGGAGCTTGAATCCCAATAGTAGTTAGTTCCACAGCCGGATGTTGGGGCTTGGCAAGTAGAAGTTGACGATTTACACATACAAGTTCCAGAATCCCAGTAGTAGTTAGTCCCGCACCCGCTTGATGGAGCTTGGCAACTTGATTGACAACTACATGACGAACTATTCCAATAATAGCCGCTGCCACACCCACTTGATGGAGCAGTACAAGTTGAATTAGCCTGACAGCTACAGGTTCCTGAATTCCAGTAGTAATTGGTTCCACAGCCCCCTGAAGGTTCCTGACAGGTTGACGATCCGGATCCGGAACCTGAACTGTAATATTGACATGAGCACGAAGAACTATCCCAATAGTAATTCGTTCCACAGCCGCTTGAGGGAGCTGTACACCCCGATTGAGCTAAGTAATTTTCTATACCTAAAGTTTCGGGATTTTGGGGTAAATTATTAAAAGTGAGATTACGCAGTGAAGATGAGATTAGTAAGTTAAATAAAACTATAAATAATGTTGAGGCTGAAAGAATTAATAAAAATCTTTTCACAGGTAATGTTTTTATAGTATAAAAGACTACACTTAATACTATTATTAAACAAAAAAAAACAATAAGTAAATCCCCAATACAATTAATTTCTACCTGCTGGAGAGGGAGATGTATGGATTCGGAGTCTTAATCTTTGTGACCCCACTGGGGTTCCCTTCGATTACACTCAGGGTAAACTTCTCATCCCAATTGGCGCTTTGTCGCGCTTCAACTTGCACTGAGCAAGCGAAGCGCGCCGAAGTGTGAACGTTTTCGAAGAAATTCGAACGTATTTTAAAGGTAGCGGCGGCTGACCGCACCAGCCGCCGCACTATTTGTACGCTCGGCCTGTGGCCTCGCTTATTTTCAGCGCGCGACTTTGTGCTCGCTAAAGCGAGCACTTAAAATTTGATATAATTTTAATACAAAACCCTGGAAGAAAAAAACGCAGAAATACCGAGTACAGATCATAAAATCTCAAGAAGAGGTTTCTTAAAATTAAGCGGAGCTGCTGCGGTTGGAGCAACAACGGGCTATGTTGCTTGGCGTCTCGGAATAAAACCTGAAACAAGTGGTTCGCCAGAAACAGAACTAAAGCCTTCTGTGAAAGTATTGGACTTTTTTGACGTAGACAAAGCCAAGGGTAAATATCTACAAGATAACTTCCCCCCCGATTTTTCTGAAGAAAAATCTTGGCGTGAAATGGGAGTTGATGATCCATCAACTAGAGAAGGATTACTTAAAGCAACTCCAAAAGATGAAGGCCAGGCCAAGTTGCTAATGATGACACTTTTTCAACATCGGTATCAAAATCATGGAAAAGATGTAGTCACCGTAATGGAAAAAGCTTCAGATTTATTTAGTCCAGACCAAAAAACAGTCTCTCCAACTCGAGCTTCAATTGCAGGTGCTGTGGAATTCGGAAGACTAGAATATGACGAAATTGGTAACCCTACAATCCGTGTCACGCTATCGTCGGATGTTGTAGACAGATTGGTTTCTGAAACTCCAGAGAGTGTAGTAAATATGAGTTTTGAGTTAGGTGATTTTTTGTTGACTTACTCTTTGTATGACAGAAAACTAAAGTATCCAGAGATGGGACTGCAGGGCCCTAGCACAATTACTGTTGGTGGAAAAACATCATACAGAGATTATCGGGGGAATGATATTACAGAAGAAGAATATAACGAAATTTCGAGAAAAATGAATGAAACGAAAGTGGTCTTGCTTGATCCAAATGAACGAGATGTTAGGTTTTTAGACGGATATGCAGGAGATAGTACTTATCAAAATCTGCAGAAACTTACTGAGGTTGCCGGAAAACATTCTGAAAAAATGTTCGTTGCAGCAGGTGGTAACCCTACGTATTTACAGGGTTTAAAAATACCAGATATCAGAGAAGCCAGAGCTAAATTAGAAAAGCAGGGACAGTGGCCCGAAAATCTAATAATTGTTGGATTTCAAGCTAGGGAATCTGGTTTTGTGGGACAAGCTTCTTATGGAGCTGATATTTATATTGCCGATAAAGACCTAGAAGAACTAGGATTTTCTGGTGCGAGTAGCTACGCTACTCCTGTTGTAACAGAAGTTATTAGGCGTTTAATTGGTAAAAGTTCGAAAACCCATAAACAAGCAAAGGAAAATTTAGTGGCTTTAACTCAAGCGGCAGAATCTTGGGAAGGATCAGAAAAAGTTGATTATCGATTATTAGATATAGAAAAAGCAAAAAATATTTTGGGTAATTCAAAACAGAGTAAATAACTATTGTTCTTTAAAATTTTTGTGTTTTTCTTTGTTCCGCCTTTGGCGGAATGTTCGAGCCGACTTTTTCGGAAGCGCGGCGGGCAGGAGAGTTGACAATTTCTCGATTTCCTTTTTGGTGACCCCACCGGGATTCGAACCCGAATTACTAGGATGAGAACCTAGCGTCCTAGCCATTAGACGATGGGGCCAATTCAATAAATCGGTGATATTTTCACTCTAATTTTAGCTGATATCAGCTAAAAAGACAATTTCTTGCCGACAGCAGTTTCAGAAAAAATAGTTCCCATATTATTGGGATTTATTTCACTTGACAAACGCTTTAATAAGCTATACAATTCCTCTATTGTAAATTCTTTTATATAGAGAAATTATGGAATTTACCCCCATAAATTCTGCCTGTATTCAAACCATTAATAAGTTTGGATAATTGTGGGAGGAACACTTTTTTCAGGAATTTCTCCCAACGAATCAGGGGGAATTTTTTTTGAATATGGATACAAACAAATTACAAATTACAAAAGAAGGTTTGGAAACGCTTAAAGGAGAGCTTCTTGATTTAAAAGAAGTTAAGAGACCTAAGGTTGTCGAAAGACTTTCAAATGCAAGATCACAAGGTGATTTAACAGAGAACAGTGATTATCATAACGCAAAGGATGAATTGGATTTCTTAGACGGAAGGATAACCGAATTGGAAGATGTCTTGCAGAACGCAAAAGTTATTGCTACCTCGGGATCGAACGGTAGTGAGATATCTGTGGGAACAAAAGTAACCTTGAAATCAAACGGACTTCAACATATCTACCATATTGTTGGAGAATGGGAGGCTGATCCGGCAGAGAAAAAAATATCCCACACCTCCCCTCTCGGAAAAGCATTAATCGGTAGAAGTCGAGGAGAAAAAGTAGAAGTTGAAGCTCCGGCCGGAAAAGTAGTGTATGAGATACTTTCAATTGAATAATAATTTTGATTCAAAGAAAAAGACAGCTTCCTAAAAGGAGGTTGACTTTTAGTGTTGATTATAGCCTCCTAATAGGAGGCTATTTTAGTGGTCACAATTTGATTGCAAAGCATCAAATGTGGCTCCGTGAAGTGCATTACGCTACTTCACTGGAGGAGGTTTTTTAGTTGGGGAAGAAGGTGAATATAAATGAGCGAACGATCGGAAAATTTAACAATGATTGAAGAGAGACCCTTAACGGAGGAACAAGTTGTATTTCAGTCGCCGCTTGAACGTTCGGTAGCCGGAGGATTAGCCGAATATCATGACGGAAGACCTGTTGGCGAAAGAGTTGTAAGTGGAGGAGAACCAAACGCAAAAATTATACTTACAAAATATCCGGCAAGAGGCTGATGTAATAAGGATAATTTACTGAATGGGTAATGTTTGCTAAACTTGTCGCAAGACAGCATATTTTGCGTTATTAATAAACATGGCTGAACAAAGATTGGAAGAAATTAGAAAAGTCAGACTTGAAAAAGTCAAGAAATTACGTGAGCTTGGAATCAATCCTTATCCTGCGAAGGTAAAAGGATCTCCAAAGGAGATTTCTTTGGCAATAAAGTCTTTAGGAGAAGAAGCCGAAGTTGCAGGAAGAATTATGGGTTGGAGGGTGCATGGAAATGTAATTTTTGCCGATTTGAAAGATGAAACAGGGGAAATCCAACTTTGGTTTCAGAAAAACTCGCTGGGAGACAATTTTAAGATGTTAAGATATTTTGATATTGGCGATTTTATTTACACAAAAGGAAAAGTAACAAAAACCCAAGCCGGAGAATTATCCATTGACGTTAATGATTTCCAAATGCTTACAAAATCTATCCGTCCCCTACCATCCACTTGGCACGGACTTAAAGATGTTGAAGAAAGATATAGAAAAAGATATTTGGATCTATTATTAAACCCCGGTGTACGGGAAAGATTTGATACAAGAACCAAGTTGGTTAGGGAAATTAGAAAATACCTTGATGGTTTGGGATACTGGGAAGTTGAAACTCCTACTCTTCAATCTCTGTACGGCGGAGCTAACGCAAAGCCATTTACAACTCATCACAAGGCGCTTGATCATGATTTTTATTTAAGAATTGCCGACGAACTCTACCTCAAAAGATTGGTTGTCGGGGGATACGATAGGGTCTATGAAATTTGCAAAGACTTTCGCAATGAAGGAATAGACCAAACTCATAATCCTGAGTTTACGATGATCGAATATTACGAGGCATATGCAGATTATCAAAGAGTAATGGATGTAACTGAGGGACTATTTAAACATTTAGCAAAAGAGGTATTAGGGAAGATGGAGTTGGAAGTTGGGGATAGAAAGATAGATATCGGAAAGACTTGGCCTAGAATAAAAATGGTTGACATAATTTCCGAGAAACTTGATTTAGATGTTAGCTTAAAAAGCGCGGATGAGTTAGCTGATTTTTGTAAGAAGAATTCAATCGAACTTGTAGGCGGAGAAACCAAAGGACAGCTAATATTTTTAATTTTTGAACACAAAGTTACCGATTTGCTTATTGAACCAACATGGGTTATAGATTATCCAAAAGACGTTAGTCCCCTATCTAAAGATGGTGAAGCGGGTGAGGGTTTAGTCGAAAGATTTGAAGGTTATATAGGAGGTAAGGAAATATGCGACGGGTGGAGTGAGATAAATGACCCCATTGTTCAGAGAAATAGGTTTGAGACTGATGTAAAAATTGCCCGACATGATAAGGAAGAGGCACAACAAGTTGATGAGGATTTTATAGAAGTTCTTGAATACGGTATGCCGCCACTTGGCGGAATTGGTATAGGGATTGACAGACTTACAATGTTTTTTACCAATACCTGGTCGATAAAAGAAGTGATACTGTTTCCAACCCTGAGACCGGAAAAATAAAAAACTATATACACCTTGCAAGGAGAGAACTTTAAAGGTTAATTAACAAATTATGATTAAACGAGATGAGTTGATTGAATTTATTTATGAAACTATCGGAAAAGAGCTTTTGGAGAAAGCTATAAAGAAGGATGAACGGATAAATGGAGTACAGTTTTTGGGGGAAAATGATGTCGAGAAGATTGCGATTGGAGTGAGTTTAAATGAGGAGTTTCTTCAGAAAGCTATAAAATGGGGATCAAATTTTTGTATCTTTCACCACGGACATGATACCGAAACTTATAAATCCAGATTTCCTCTCTATTCCCAGAAACGGTTGAAGTTGATCTTTCAAAGCAATTTAACAATTGTTGGATTACATTACGCACTCGATGCACATTACGAGATTGGAAATAACGCAACAATAATTAAAAAATTGGGTGCCAAAATTGGTGAACTGCTTGATGACGAATGGGGGTATACTGCGACTTTCGATCAAGCGCAGGAAATCCATGAGCTTGCCCATAAGTGTCAAGAGCTTTTTGGTCACGAGATTTTTGTAGTTGAAGGCGCTAAAGATAAGATAAAGAAGATCGGTGTCGTTTCGGGGGGAGCGAAACCCTATGCGGAAACTCTCGCTGAATTAGAAGCAAAAGGAGTTGAGCTTTTTATCTCCGGTGAAACTTCAGAGAGTTCCCCACATAAAATGAAAGAGTCGGGTATAGCCTATTTTGTCTGTGGGCATTATGCAACAGAAAAATTCGGAGTCCAAGAACTTGGAAAAAAGATTGAGTCCAAATTTAAGCCTAAAGTTGAGGTAGAATTTATTGATATAGAGAATCCAATATGACAAGGGAAGCTGCGCTGAAATTATTGCACGACAATATGAAGAATCAGAATCTTCGGAGGCATTGCTACGCAGTTGAAGCAGTTATGCGCGCTTTGTACAGACGGCTTGAAGATAATCACCAGACCAAGGCGAATGAGGATATGTGGGGTATAGCCGGACTTTTACACGACGCGGATTACGAGATGACAAAGGATGACAATCCTAAGGTTAATCACACAAAGCACATTCTTGAATGGCTTGAGAAGATGGAAGCAGAGACAGATATTTACGACGCGATTGCGGCGCATGCCTGGGGATATATTGAAAATGCACCTATGCCGAAAACGGATATGCAGTGGGCGCTCTATACCTGCGACGAATTGACCGGACTTATAGTTGCTGTTGCTCTTGTTAAACCCGATAAAAAATTGGCGTCGGTTACTGTTGACTCGGTTATGAAAAAATGGAATTCTGCTGCCTTTGCAGCGGGAGTAGACAGGAAACAAATTAAGGAATGCGAAGTAAGGCTTGACATTCCACTTCAGGAGTTTGTAGGTATCGCCTTGAAAGCAATGCAATCAATACATGAGGATTTGGGATTGTAAATAACTGAAATTCAAGTTGCTTTTAAATCTCCTATAATTTAGAATTCCGTCATGAGTATCGAGACGGGCCAAGTAGAGATCGGAGTACCTGATAAAGAAATATTGGTAAGAGAACTTGATCAAATAAAAAGATTCACAGATGCAGGACTTTATACATTAGTTGATCCGGCTAACTTTCAGGAACTATCTCACATTGACCCGGATTTGGTTACTACTTACAAACTTGAGGCAATTGGAACTAGAGAAGCACTTTTGTATAGAGGTCTTAGAAATGCATCCGGAGTTGATGAGCTAAAAGAGATAATTTTGGATGAAATGGCGTTAATTCGGAATGAGATGCGAGGTATTAAATTTTGTCGCAGCGATAATGAAAAAAGTAATTTTACTTTTAACCCGTTTTGGATGTCGAACGAAGAAAGAGAAGGTCTTTTTGCTGCAATACGGCTGGGAGCATATGAAGCGATCAATACTTTAAATTACCCCGCTTTGGACTCAATAAGTCGACAAGAAGTCAATGAGTTAAAGTGTATGGCGATCTCAGAAAGACTTATTAGATTGGAAACCATTAAGGGTCAAAGAAAAACCAGCTTGCAAGGTTTTGTAGGTATTATGAGTGATCAAGATCCGATAATTGGAGATATTAACAGTAAAATAAAGAAACTCCTAAGTTTGCAAAAAGAAATCTATTTCGAAGGAATAATTGTTGACAATGATAGTATAAGCAAATAAAATACTTCTATTAACAATTTATTAAAGGCGATTATGTCGAACTTTCCCTCGACGTAGCTGACTACGAAAATCCTTCGGTTTTGCTTATGGAGTTAAGTAGTTCCGGGAGCTCCCGTTACAGAGTGTGAGAAGTTTGTCATCCTGAGCGCGGTCGAATAGGTGGAGAACTTCCAGAGTTTCGGTAAGTAATTATCGAAAAAATTTAGGTGGCAACACGGTTAATCCCCGTCCTGAAATTTAAGTAAGGAGGGGTTTTTTATTGGAATTAATATCTAACTTAAAGTTAATACCTTTCCTTAAAGCAAAGATTGGAGGTGATTAGTTATGACAGCAGAAAATATCATCGATAATTCGCAAATAATTATATATCAAGCTGAAGTTAACGGAGGGAAGATTAATGGAACAAAACCAGTATTAATTTCACCGCTTGAAACCCAAATGCTTAGGGACTACGAGGAAGAATTAGCTAACGGCTTACTTTCTAAAGATATGGGGAGAGGTTCCATCGAAAAAAAAGAAGAAAAGTTAGAAGAGTATTTTGGTGGAGGAAATGGATAATTTAGAATAATATACGACTAATTTATATATGGAAGAAGATTTTGTAAACCTAATTGATACTGAAAAAAAAGATTCGACGTCTTTAAGGAGGTTGATTGTTGTTCGGCACGGAGAGTCCGTGGCAAATAAGCAAGGAATTTATCAAGGACAAACTTTCGATACAGATTTGTCAGAGTTGGGTATAAAGCAGGCAAGAGCTTTGGCAAAAAGACTTAAAAGTTCAGATATAATAAAAATTATTACGAGCCCGCTAAAAAGAACCTTTCAGACTGCCCAAACGGTAGCCAATGAAGTAGGCTGTGAAATAGAGGTAAATGAAATGATAATTGAAACAAATCATGGTAAATGGGAAGGTAAACATAAAGATTGGATTAAAAAAAACTTTTTACCTATATACGAACTTTGGCACAGCAAACCTTCCGAAGTTATTTTCCCCGAAGGTGAGGCATTTATTGACACAGTTAAACGAACATTGAATTTTCTGGAGAACACCAATTTTGAATCTAATTCTTTGATTGTTACACACGACAATATTATTAGAGCTATGATTTCTTTAATTAGTAACTTGGATATAGATAAGATGTGGGAAATACCATTGGAAACCGCGTCTGTTAATTTTATTGAAGTAAATATGATAAATCGAAAAAATTTATTTAGAGTTTTAAAACTAAACGACCTAGATCATCTCGTCGGATTGAGAAATAATATTAAATTCCACGCATTGTAGTATATAATCGAAATATGATAAGCAAAGCTTGTCATAAACTACGTTTATGATTGACATTGAGCTTATAAGAACAGATCCGGAAAATTTTAAAAAGCGAGTTGCCGCAAAACAGTTTGACCCTGCATTGGTCGATAAGGTATTGGAACTCGATGATAGGCGAAGGAAGTTAATGGTAGAAATCCAAGGTTTGCAGGCTGAAAGAAACAGAATTGCTAGAGAGAAAAATATTGATGAAGGAAAGAGAATTAAAGAGGAGTTAAAAGATAAAGAACCTGAATTAGATAAAATTCAGAGAGAATTTGATGAAAACTTGGCGCAAATTCCCAATCCTCCATTACCCGAAGTGCCGCTTGGTAAAAATGAAACCGAAAATGTTGAAGTGAGAAAGTGGGGAGAGCCGAGAAAATTTGATTTTAAGCCAAAGGATCATCTGGAACTGGGTACATCTTTGGGGATATTGGATTTTGAGACAGGTGCAAAGGTTTCCGGATCGCAGTTTTATTTTTTGTACGGGGACGGTGCTTTATTGGAACTTGCTTTAGTTCAATACGCATTTGAGTTTCTTTCTAAAGAAGGGTTTAAGCCGGTAATAACCCCAGATTTGGCAAAATCACGTTATTATCTTGGAACCGGATATATGCCGAAAGGAAGCGAAGCCCAAACTTACACGATTGAAGGAGAGGATTTGGGATTAATAGCAACAGCCGAAGTAACTTTAGCTGGAAAACACGCAGATGAAATAATTCCGGAGAAAGATCTTCCTCTCAAATATATCGGATATTCTCACTGTTTCCGTCAGGAGGCCGGAGCATACGGAAAATATTCGAAGGGACTTTATCGCGTCCACCAATTTACCAAAGCCGAGATGTTTATTTATTGTACCCCCGAAGAGTCAGGTAAAATGCACCAGCATATTTTGGAGATGGAAGAGAAAATATATCAGAATCTGGGACTTCCCTACCGGGTTTTAGAAATGTGTACTGGGGACCTTGGGGCAATGGCAGCACGAAAATTTGATATCGAGGCCTGGATGCCTACTCGGGGAGAATATGGTGAGGTTACTTCAACCTCAAACTGCACAGATTACCAAGCCAGAAATTTGAATATAAAATATAAGCGTAAGGATGGGAAAAACGAATATGTACACATGCTCAACGGAACAGCAATAGCAACTTCCCGAACTCCCCTAGCAATTTTGGAAAATTACCAGGAGGCTGATGGATCTGTAACAATTCCTGAAGTTTTGCGAAAATGGATGGGGAAAGATAGAATTTCTTTGGTTTAATAGCTTTGTGAGATAATATTAGAGTGCAGAGAAGAAAGATTTATTTTTACCTAACTCTTGTATTAATTACCCACGTAGCGCTTTTTGTTTTTAAAAATAATACCCAATTTGTAAAAGAAATAGATTCGCTTCAGCAAGAGAATTTTACAGCCTATGTGGACTCTCTTCGCTCGGGTTCATTTCCCGAGGGCTTAAACTTTATTGACACACGATTATTTCCCGGTTTGCCTTTTAGCATTTTCACTGTCGATTTGATTATTAATAATAGCTATGTATCCGCTTTATTGGTTTTACTCTTGAGCCTGATATTAACATATCTGAGTTGTGTTTATTTAACCAAAAATCCATTTTTTTCTTTTTGGATAACTATTTTTCCACCAATTGTTTACGAACAAACGAGCAAGATAAGTACCGAGTCACTTTTAATTTCACTCTCGCTGTTTTCTTTGGCCCTCATCAGTAAAGGTAAATATTATTTAGTTAGTTTAATTTTAAGTTTTGCATCAATTGTCAGACTAATTGCACTTTTTATATTTTTAGGATTCACCTTTTATTTATTCAGAATTGGACAGAAAAATAATATATTTAAATATTCTTTGGTTTTTTTAATTTTCCCATTATTATTAATTGCTTTTAATCTAAAGTTTTTTAACGAAGGAATTCTTTACCAGATTAAAGCCAATTCAGCAATAGGAAACGTGAACATAGGGGTATTACAAGTGTTTAAAGATATTTGGGAGGAATTTACAAAGCGCAATTTTAGGGAATTATTTGTCGGTCTATTTTATGTTACCTTTTCTTTGTTTATTTACATTAAGACGATTTTTCACAAAGGTGACTTTATGTTTAAAAATGATAGAAGTTTAATATTAATGACAGTAACAGGGATGATGTTTTTTGTGTATCTGGCAGGACCGAGTGAATTTCTTACACAGGTACGGCGTTTTCTTTCTGTGATTTTTCCCTTAGTTTTTGTGGCGAACTACAAAAACCTGGTTAGTAGGAGAAAACTTTTAGGCTTTTCTTTGCTAACCTTGCCGCTTGCGTTTATATAATTTTTTCAAAATTACTTTTTCCTTGCCTCGCGGTATTTTCTCTTTTGAGATTTATAGAATTTATCATTGTGTTTTCCTTTGAACATCGCCTCCGGATATTTTAACTCATTTTTTTCTATCTTATGCTCAATAACTTTTGGAAGATTTATGTTTACAGAATTACAGAAACTTACCAAATACCAAAATACATCTGCCACTTCCTCGCCGACTTCTTCCCAGTTTTTAGCCTCCTTATCCTGGCTATATTTGCCGCTAGCGTCCCACTGAAATTTTTCCAGCAACTCTGCTGCCTCAATCACTATTGATTTAGCGATGTCTTGGGACGTTGGTAGCCATCCTCGTGCTTTATTAAAAGCTATTATTTTCCTAGACAGTAGTTCAAGCGTCTTTTTCTTCATATAATTTGTGAGTATAATACTTTTTGCTTTTTAATTTTTCAGGTAATAAACTTTCCTTAGTGTATTTCTCATAACCCTCTCCGTATTTTAATTC
>Ga0209541_10005291_pt1 | contig 22593 bp, 30 predicted proteins | sample RifCSPlowO2_01_FD_184027 | JGI IMG/M metagenome (GOLD analysis project Ga0209541, IMG submission 184027) | Groundwater microbial communities from Rifle, Colorado - Rifle CSP2_plank lowO2_0.1 (SPAdes) (version 2) | ecosystem: Environmental > Aquatic > Deep subsurface > Groundwater | place...
ACCATCGGGACAATCTCCATGCAAAATGACGAGATTGCTTCGTCGTCCACGATTGCGATCGGGACTCCTCGCAATGACGGCTAGTGTTATAGAGGGGGGGTGTGAGGGGTTACGGACGCGCTCGTTGACATTAAAATTTTTACATGATATTATTGTAAGCGATACGCATGCCCTTTTACAACTGAAAATTCCTCGGATTCACCTGATTATTCAGGTATCCGATAACAATAAAGACAACTATGGACATCACATCCAGAAACCGCACTTAAGTTGCCGACGGTTTGGCAATATTGGGCGGCTTGGAGCAAAAAATTTGTGAGGCCTAGCCGTAGCTACGCCGAACAAATTTTTTGTGAAAACTGCCCAAGATTGGCAAACCCGTCAATACTTGGAGTGCGGTTTCTGGATGTGATGTCCATAACCATCAACCCGGAGGATTCGAACATGAGGACTTGGCAGGAGATTCAGAAAGGCGAAGGCCATCAAGATCCTTCTCATCCCGAGCCAGAAGTTCAGGATCAGATTGCAGGAGAAAAGCAGGAAGTTTCAACGGCTCTGGTGCCAATTGAAAAGATGCTGCCTGGGTTTCGGGTTTCAACCAACGCTTTAGTAGTCCATCAGCAGCGCAAAGAGCTGTACGACAACATCGTCTTCGGCTACTGCGCCGCGCATCGGCACCTGAAAGAACTTCAGGTTGCTGTCGAAAAGCAGCAGAAAATCTCAGAGAATCAAGCGCAACAGGCGCAGATCGCGGGCGAGGAGAAGCCAACAACGGCTCTCGTCCTGCTCACCAAGAAGCGCCATGAAATCGCACTGATGCACGGGCAGGATGCCCTTGAACTGGTGCGAAATCAGCTCGGACTTGACACTGTTCGAGGCGAGCTTTTGGAAGAACTGCGAAGCAAGCTTTCGCCGGAGCGGGGATTGGAAATGCTCTCGGCGTGGACGAAGGCGATACTCAAAAAAGAGTGCGCCACTATCCGCGAAGCCAACGAGCTTTTTCCTCACCTCACTCTTTCGGAGCTGGCATTCTTCCCGCTTCTGGAACAGTTGCCGCTCAGCATGATGCTGTTTGGCACGACCTTCGACGCAATCTCGCTTGCCAATCAAGTAGGTTGGGAAGAAGAAGCCCATGCAAGCATGCAACGTCGCATCCCGCAACAAGTGTGGGCTACGGTGCAAGGACTTGCCTATGTTCTAGACACGTACATCCCGGAGAACCAAGACAAGGGAATCCTGGAGTGCGATCCTTACTCGATTCTCGGCCTGACCGGCGTCAATAAAGGCGTCGAGCTGGTCGAGTTCACGGTAAAGATCAAGCGCATCGTGCAGCAGCTCGTGCCGCTTCTGATGTCAAACTCCCGCTTGTACGAAAAAGTCTGGACCAACAGTCCAGAATCTCTGCAAGTCGGATTCGGCAGAATCGCACGGGTGGCTCTCGAGAAGACGTGTGGGGAAGATGGCAAAGACGCTGCGAGCGTGAGCCTGTCAGCGGCCATCGACCTGCTTAACGCAGAGCAGAAGGTGCGCTTTAACAACGAACGCCAATGCTTAGAGCAAACCATCGTCCGGGCTTCGGTCTATGACCTGGCTCGCGACGTGATGCTCCGGGTGGACGAAGTCGTCAAACTCTGCGGGATTCTCAACCATGTGCCTTTGTGCCTGATGCAGGAACAGCCTTTCACGGGTTTTATTAAACCCTTTGGAGTATGTGTCAACTTCATCGCACCAGACGGCAAGATCATCGAAACTTGTCCGTTTAGCCCTGTGCACGGACGCGATGCAGTAGAGACACTGCATGCAGAATCACAGGACTCGGGGCGAGAAAACCGCACCATCGCATTCTTGTTCCGCGAACTGTTCATGTCGGTGCAGGGAAATGTGATGGATAAGGGCGTAGAGGACGTCCAGAATCTTTCACTGCTCGAAGCCACGGCTCTTCAGCTTTGGGTCGAGCGCCACGTCGTACTGCAACCGCTTCCTGCTTGGTCGCTGGTGCAAGTCCACGACTGGTCAAAAGACCTGCTCAGCTACACTGTCACTGGCAAGGATGTCGTTACTCGTCTGACCAGCAAGATCGGCGTTCAGGAAGCTCAGCAAATCGTCATGACGCTTTCTATTCCGGATGCGAAGCTCCTGGAGCGAGTGAAGCGGGTGGTCAAAGTTCAAAACGTCCATTCGCTCGCTGCGATGACCGAAGGCATGGCCATTGAAGGAACCTATGAGGCAGGGTCTGGGACCATTACCCTCATGGAATTCCTTGAGATGCTCTACGGGGATGTCACACCCATGAAAAAAGCAGTGCGTTCATTCACACTGCTCCATGAATGCGGTGAGGCAGTCTGGACGATGTTGCAAGAAAGCGATAAAGAGCAATGGAAGAAGGTCAGCTGGCCGCGGACGGCACGCAAGAAAGTGGAAAAGCATTTCCTCACTTTCTACGCCCATCACAAGGACGAGAAAGAGGATTTCTGTGACCACTTCGCAGCGTACATTCTGCACGGGCCTGAATTCCGAATGGCTACGGCCAGTGCCCGCCCGCTCAAACGGAAATACCGACTTCTACGCTCCATCATCGCGACTCTCACTGGCGTTTCATCTGAATTTCCTTGTTTTATCCCTTGGACGATCCGGGAGATTCAGGGTGCGCTTGAACAGGAAATCGAGCACATGGAGCTGAAGGACGCAATCGAACTGGAAGAAAAGAAAGCTGCCGATTCCTACCTGGATAACCAGGAACGCATCTTCGAAATTCGCAAGAGTTTCGAGCAGCTCGTCGCTCAGGATGAGCGAAAATCCAATGCGCAGGATGCTGAAGACCCGGACGACCGCAAGGCCGCCGAACAGGAAGAAGAGGATGAAGACGAGGAATACGAAAACCCGATCCAAGAGGAAGAGGGTTTAATCGAAGTCCATGAAATCCGAGCGAAAGTCACAGACGTGCTCGAATCAATCATGGATCCCGAAGAGCTTGAATTCAGGAGTTTGCGGCGCAAAGTCGTAGACTGCCTCCTCGATGGAGATTGGGAAGGCGTTGAGGATGCGCTCGATTTCCTCGATAAAGAGGACAAGGAAGAAACGATGGATCTTCTTTACGAGATCGATGCCGGCCCTCAAAGGCCATGTTAATAAACAAAGACCCCTGTTGGTTCACACTGACAGGGGTATTTTTTTTTATGCACTTGCAAGAGTGGGGAGGTTGTTTTGCCTATTGGTTGTAGTAGAATTAAGTTGTATTATTAACAATTTAAAATTTACAATTTGAAATTTGAAATCAATTTGAAATATTTCAATGACTAAATTTGAAAAAGAGCCGTCAAATTTTATTAGTTTTAAATTCAGTCATTTTAAATTTATTTTAAATTGTGTATACGGGCCTGCGCCCGCAATTTCAAATTTCAAATTCAATTTTATGTTTCAAGTAGACGTAAATTATGCGGCAATCGTGATTGCCGCGGCGGCCAATATGGCACTGGGCTTTTTGTGGTATGGTCCCAGACCCCACAATCCAAATACGCTTATTTCGCGTTGTCAGCAATTTTCTAAAATTACAAGGCGTAGCGAGGAAGCTGTAATCCCTGTATTACGCTGACGAAGCTATAACGCAGGAATTTTAGAAAATTGCCACAACCCTCCGGGATAGGATTAATTTTGATAATACCTTTGTCGCTCCTACTCAAAGTATCGCAGAGGATACCTTTCGGGTGTCGCTTCGTGGTCTTATCAAAATTAATCACTATCGCGAACAAGCGTATTTGGATTGTGGGGTCAAATTTGGTAAGCAGTGGACAGGGATGATGGGTTGGACTCCCGAACAAATGGAAGCAGGGAAAGCAAAAATGAAAAAAGATGGGTGGAAAACCTATTTAATGGCGTTTATCGGGTCGCTCGTCATGGCCCTAGTGCTGGGTTATTTTTTAGTGTTTACCAGTTACTACCTTGATATTACGGGTATTAGCGCCGGCATGCAAACCGGATTTTTCGCCTGGCTTGGTTTTGTGGCTCCGGTAACGCTTGGCGCGGTGCTTTGGGAGGGAAGGCCTTGGAAATTATGGTTTTTAATGAACGGATATTATTTAGTTGCACTTTTAATTATGGGGTCTATCTTGGCGGCTTGGATGTAATATTTATTTAAAAAATGTTTTAAATAGAAAATCCCAAATCACAAATCACAAATCCCAAACAATACCAAAATCCTAATATCTAAATTTGAAAACGTATTTTTAATTTAGTATTTAGAAATTAGAATTTGTTTGTAATTTGTTGATTGTAATTTGTAATTTATAAGTTTATGGAAAATATGCAAAATATGGGCCAAGGTGCCAAAAATATGTGCAAATGCCCTCACCATAACGTGGTGCCGGTTTTGGTAGTTTTGTTTGGTTTGACGTTTCTTTTGCAGGCGCTTGGCGTGGTGAGCTGGTCGTTTGTCATGGTTGCTTGGCCGGTGCTGGTTATTGCGGCCGGACTTATGAAACTAGGAGAAAGATCGGGAATGTGCAAGTGTTGCTAAGGGCTTTAGTGTTGGGAGCGGCACCGCCCGCAGGCGGTGCCGATCTTTTCTTTTCACGAAAATCTGTTAACCTATAATAGTTCAGAGTATCACTTTCGCCCTTTGACAAAGGAGACCGTTATGGAAGTATTGGAAGTAGTGGTTAAAAAATTAGATCCTCGGAATATTTATTTTAGGCCTCTAAAGTTCATGGCCATGGCAACTATTGCCTCGGAAAGTTTTTCCGGAATGAGGCCCCAGGAAAAAGCATTGGAATGGATTCGCGCCAGTTTCTTGGCTTGGCCGCGGATGCAATATTTCGTGGCAGAATCATCAGGGATTGTCGTTGGATATATTTTATGGGTAGAAAAGGGCGGTTTTCGGGAAGAATCGGTATGGGAACTGGAGCAGATCGCGGTTTCTGAAAAATGTCGGGGGCAGAAAGTCGGCACCAAGATGATCTTGGAATCGCTTCAAGAGATCAAAAAGTATCTTTACCAAAGAGGTTCGTGGCTGAAATTGGTAGAAGTTACCACGGGAACTCATAATACTGCCCAAAGATTATACGAAGACACTTTGGGCGCCAAGCGCGAATGTGCCATCCGGGATTTATTCGGCGGCGATGAGGCAATTATGGTTGCGCGGTTTTCCAAGCCGTAACCATTCTTCTTTGCGGCCAAGCAAATGCATTAATGCATTTGCTTGGCCGCTTTTTAATTTTAAGATACCAGTCATTTCTTTTAGCAGCTTGCCATTTTTACAGAGAACTAAAAAAGGGGGGCTTGATAAACTTTAGCATGCCGATTGACTTACCACACAAAGATCTGTAAAGTACCTGTAGTTCGCCCAGGGTATATTTTATCTTGGCTTTAACAACTCAATCGTTCAAACAAAAAGTGGAGGGCTAGAATGTTGGACTATGTTCTGCGAATCCGTGACCTGATTCATGGCACCATTCTCTTTACTGAAAAGGAGATGTTGCTAATCAACCATCCGTTTTTCCAGCGCCTTCGGCAAATCAAGCAAAACGATGTGGCTTTCTACGTTTACCCATCAATGCACATTTCGCGATTTGAGCATGTGCTCGGAGTGTGCAGAATCGCAGGCATGATGGCAGAAACCCTTACCAAAAGCCCGAAGTGGGATGACTACAAGAGAGCTCTGAAAACAGAAACAGGACTAAGCAGAAGCGACGAGGGAATCAAGAGGGATTTCGTCCAGCTCTGTCGCTTCTACGCTCTGTTGCACGATATTGGACATTTTCCACTCAGCCACCTCTTCGAGCATGCCATGGAACAGTGGTTGGGTCCTGACTATTCCCAAAAGATAGTAGAATGGACTGGCTTCGAGGGATTTGAGAAGCCGCACGAAGCCTTCGGTGCCACACTCACCAGAAGGCTCATCAGAGACATTAAAATTCCCAAGGATATGGGGGATTGTTTGCTGAGGCTCATGGGAGAGAAAGATCTGCCACAAAGCAATCCGCTTCACATCGCAAAATCGGTTATCGATGCTGAAATCGACGCCGATCGGATTGATTTTGTTCAGCGGGACGGTCTAGCTGCGGGAGGAGAATACGGCAACTACGATGTCAGACGGCTGTGTGATTCGGTCTTCATAGAGCAGCTGGGCGACAATTGGTTAATTGCCTTCTCGGAAAAGGCAATCACATCCATGGAAGCTCTTCTGCACGACAGGTACCGGACTTACACGTGGGTGCAGTTCCACCACAAAACGGTGGAAATGAAAGCTCTGGTACGGTTTCTGATTCAAAACCTACTGGAAGTCGGACTGGTGACCAAGGAGCATTTCAACTTCGAGAATGCAAAGGAGTTCTCGCTCAAAGACGACGTCTGGCTCTGGAGCATGATGAGAGGCATGAAAAGCGATGACAAGTTTGTGAAGATGGTACAGGGGGCCGTCTTCTACCGTGAAAAGAAGTACGTGCTCAATCTCTGGAAGACCAGGCCAGACTATCATCGTTTACAGGACTGGGTAGCCGCCGCAACATTGAATCCTTCGGCCAAAGTGGAGGCAACAGATCAGTATGCTATCCACCTAAACAAAGAAATGAAGAAGGCGAATGTAATGGCTCTGGTATTTGACTTTGGTTTTTTCAAGCCGGTGGAAAGTGATCCTAGGAAACCGGAAAAACATACTCGCCTTTATTCAGAGCCGAAGAAACGGCTAACCGGAGAAACGTTGCTCCAAGCGTCAAAGCTGGTAGCACATCTTCCTGTAATACGGTCTCACGAGCCACAGTACTTCGTGATCCTTGTAGGTCATAACGCACGGATGAGGTCGAAAAGACTAGAACAGCGGTGGATCGATTCGACATCCTACTGGATTGATAACCCTCCTTCACCCACCTTGTTTCCGTAGGCAAGATGTAGTAGCGTTAACTCACGGCGGATTTGCTTCTATAACCTTGAAAGGAGAAAGCCATGGCTGTTAAGTCAAAGAAAGCCAGCAGAAAAAATCTTCTCGAAAAGTACGGCTATGTCGGCTCTTTCCGAGAAGGTCTGGCCGCGGTTTTAGATGGGATTGGAGAGGGTGTTCATTTCCACATCCTTCCCAATGGCAAGCCGGCCTATGAGGAAAGATACGAATGTGCCCTTGACTTTTATGAGGGTCTAGCCGTAGCTAAAAAAGACGGCAAGTACTTCCACATCCTTCCCAATGGCAAGCCGGCCTATGAAGAAAGATACGATTTCGTCTGTAACTTCTACAATGGCTTGGCGGCGGTTAAGAAAGGTGACCAGTACTTCCACATCCTTCCCAATGGCAAGCCGGCCTATGAGGAAAGATACGAGGAAGTCTGCGGTTTTAGGAATGGCTTAGGGTGGGCCAGAAAAGACGGCAAGTACTTCCACATCCTTCCCAATGGCAAGCCGGCCTATGAGGAAAGATACGACCGTGTTGGTCCTTTCAAAAAAGGACGGGCTTGGGTCAAAAAAGGCGACGAGTGTTTCTTCATACTCCCTAATGGCGAAAGGGTGGATAACTAACGCGTCGATTTCTCGAGTCGAAAAGTACGCTACCTAGTTTTAGTTCTTTGAAATCAAAAAGCAGCGTCAGTATGCTGCATTGCCCAAGCGAAGCTAACCACTTCGCTTTTTTCTAGAACTTGCATCACCCTTTTGCCTCAAATCCCGGATATAAATGTTTTTTTTCTCACTCTATTCTGGTTCTGATGCTGCATGGGACTTTTTTTTCTTTACAGAATTGGTATAATCCAAAGTATATGCAACAAGATCCATACATCCGTCCCAATTGGGATGAATATTTTTTAAATTTATTGGAGCCGATCGGTGCCCGTGCCACCTGTAATAGGGGGAGGAGTGGGTCGGTCATTGTCAGTCCGGATCATACTATTTTAGCCACCGGATACGTCGGTTCGCCTCCCGGCCAACCCCATTGCGATGAGGTGGGGCATTTAATGAAAACCGTCACTCATGAAGATGGGCATCAGAGCCAGCATTGCATGCGGACCTTGCATGCCGAAGAAAATGCCATATTGCAGGCCGCCAAAGAAGGCATAAAAATTGAAGGAGCCACCATATATTCTAAAATGGTTCCGTGCTATAATTGCGCCATGAGGATTTGTCGCGTTGGCTTGAGGCGGCTGGTGGCCAAAAAGCGATACCATGCCGACGGCTCTTCAATAGAGCTTTTTAAATCCGCCGGCGTGGAAGTATTTGTGCAAGACAACACGGTAGAGGAATACAAGCAGCAGTAGTTCGCTGTACGAACTATCGCGGAACTCCGCGGAAATTAACGCAGAATAACGCGGAAACGGAAAACGTTTTCAGCGTAATTCCGCGTAAGATTCCGCGTCGTTCCGCGAATTTTACGAAGTAAAATGATGCAAAAGAGAAAATCAAACCTCTACAAACCAAATTCGAAAGAACCTTTCAATGTCAGCCGTTCAAAAATCGACTTCTTTTTAGAATGCGCGCAGTGCTTTTGGCTTGATAGGCGATTGGGCATTACCCGGCCCGACATGCCCGGTTGGTCGCTCAACAGCGCCGTTGATTCGCTACTTAAAAACGAATTTGATGTCCTGCGCGAAAAAAAGCAACCCCACGCTTTAATGCTTCAGTATAATATTCATGCGGTGCCGTTTTCGCATCCGGATTTGGCGGTATGGCGCGATGATAATAATAAAAAAATCGGCGCATCGTTTTTTCATAAAGAGACCAATTTAAATATTTGCGGAATTGTGGATGATATTTGGCAAAACACTAAAACAGAGCAACTTCACATTGTTGACTATAAATCCACCAGCACCGATTACCCGATTTCGTTAGACAGCCAATATAAATTAGGGTATAAAAGACAAATGGAGGTGTACCAGTGGATTTTCAAACATCTGGGGTTTGACGTTTCAGAAACCGGATATTTTTTGTTTGCCAATGCCTATAAAAATCGCCCGGGGTTTCATGGCAAACTGGAATTTGAAACCACGATTATTCCTTATCAAGGAAACGATGCTTGGATTGATAAGACCGTTGTTGATATTAAAAAATGCCTGGACTCGGATAATATTCCCGAATCGGGGACTGACTGTCAGCATTGTGCTTACCGTAAATTGATCCAAAACGAATCATTAAAAACACAAATGAGTTTAATAAATTAAATCCTAAATACTAAACCCTAAATCCTAAACCGTTTTAGAATTTAGAAATTAGAATTTAGAATTTCTTTTGCGAGGCAAAAGCATTATGGATACAAAACTAAGAAACCTCATATTAATCATCGTGGCCGCGCTGGCGGTGGTTGGCGCTTTGCTGTATTTTTCATGGGTGTGGCAAAATCAGCCCGGAAAACTTGACCAATTGGCCCAGTGTATTAAAGACAAGGGGGCGGTGTTTTACGGCGCGTTTTGGTGTCCGCATTGCCAGAACGAAAAAAAATTATTTGGCAATTCTGCAAGATATTTACCCTATGTTGAATGTTCTACTCCCGATAGCAACGGCCAATTGAAAGTATGCGCTGATCAAAATATAAAAGTGTATCCCACGTGGAGGTTTGCCGACGGGTCTTCAGAAGAAGGGGAGTTAACCGTGCAACAGTTGGCGGATAAGACGGGGTGCGTGGTACCGCAGTAATGTAACCCCTCGCGCCTCTCGTCATTGCGAGGAATCCGCAGATGACGAAGCAATCTTTGTTTCAGTGTATTAATGCGAATCTCGTTTGGCAATCGGATCTATTTGCGAGAGAATTTTGTTGCCAGCTTTGGAAAAATGTTTAGGCGTAGCTTGCCTACGCCGAGCACATTTTTACGAAGTTGGCGGCAAAATTATCCGCAAAGAGACCGAAACTCTTTTTATATTTTGCCAAACGAGATTCGCATTATTAGATTGTCACGTCGCCCCTCGATTCGGCTCAGGGCTCCTCGCAATGACGGTGGAGTAACCCATTACGCCTCTCGTCATTGCGAGGGCCCGCTGGCCCTAAGCAATCCAGTTTGATTACATGAAACGAGATTGCTTCGTCGCCCCGCCTGCGGTCGCTGCTCCTCGCAATGACGGTGCGTGGGCGTATGAGGCATGAGGGGTTACAGATCGTAATTGCGAGGAATCCGCAGATTCCGCGGCAATCTCGCAATAATATTACTGGATTGCTTCAGCTGTGGCCTCGCAATGACTAGAGAAAAACTATCATTCATCAAGTCCTAATTCAATGACCATAGAACTGATTAATAAATTATTCGCCCTAGGGGTTGTCGCCGGTCAGGTTGCTATCGTGGCGGCGGTTTTGCATTTCATTTTTTTCAGAAAAAAACCATATTCTCTCGCTACATTTATCAGCCAGCGCGGCTTGCTGTTGGCCTTTATTATTTCCCTGGTTGCCACGGCAGGAAGTTTGTTTTATTCCCAAATTGCGGGGTTTGAACCCTGCCAGCTTTGCTGGTTCCAGCGGATTTTTATGTACCCAGAGGTGTTGTTGCTTGGTCTTGCGCTATTAAAAAAGGACTCTTCTATTGTTGATTACGCCCTTTCTCTTTCCATTGTCGGCGGGGCTTTATCGCTCTACCACAATTATATCTACTATAGTAATGGGGGATTGAATGCCATTTGCCAGGTGCTTGGCCAAGGGGTATCGTGCATGAAGCGATACGTATTTGAATTGGGGTACGTAACCATCCCCATGATGTCGCTGACCACCTTTTTGTTAATGATTGTTTTACTAGTAATGCATAGAATGTATATCATGGGACATATGTCCATAGGATCCCGTGAACCAAAATCATAACTCCCTACGTCTCGCGCCCATTCGTCGTCATTGCGAGTGAGCGGCCGTAGCTGCGAGCGTGGCAATCTCGTTATTTATATGGGGATTGCTTCGGGCCTGCGGGCCCTCGCAATGACGGTGGAGCGTGAGGGGTTACCCAAATTCGTAACTGCTCACTGGACATCTTTGACTACTAGACCTGTCCCTAAATAAGATTTTATTGCAAATTCCATATTTTGGCTACAAATTTGCTATAATGTTTCGGCGGGCCTATGGGCAAGCCGAAACATTCTATCAAATTTCCAGCTCAAAATCTGTAATTTTCGTAACAAATCTTATTTAGGGACAGGTCTACTGTCATTCCCGACCCGCAGGATCGGGAATCCAGAGTAAAGTACCATACTGAAAAAGCGCTGGATTCCCGCTTGCGCGGGAATGACAATAAGGGTGTATTGGCATTATTCACCAAGCTCACATGGCGGACTAGACACAGAGTTCGTTCGATGATATGCTGAAAACAAAAACCTATGCCACGAGGATATCCGTCGTTAACTGCTGACCAAAAACAGGAGATCATCAGCCGCATTAAGGAAAAGGGCCAGCGCGTGCCTGAGCTTGCCAAGGAGTACGGCACCGCCCCCGGAAACATCTACGCCCTCCTGGCCCGCCAGAATCTTGGCCAGAGCCAGGGAACTCTGCTGGAATTGTCGAAACTGAAACGGGAAAAGGAAGCTCTGCTCAAAATCGTCGGTGAATTGATCATGGATCAGAAGTTGGGGAAAAAAATCCAACATCGCTATGGCGGTCAATAACTAGGCGTCAACCAAGAGTAAAAAAGAACTGGCCAAAGAATTGGGAATATCAAGGCAATCCCTCTACTACCAATCAAAACTTCCCAAAAAAGACCTGCTCTTAAAATCAGTAATTGAAAAGGTGATGGCTCGCCACAAGCGCTATGGCCACAAACGGATAGCATTGGAATTAAAAATGAACAAGAAACGGATACGGCGGGTCAAGCCACAGGATCAATATCAAGCCCCGATGACGATTCCCAACTTACTCAAAGAAATCGTCATTGATGCTCCAAACATTGCCTGGGTTAATGATTTTACTTACTTGCCATACTTTGCCGATTCGTCTACTTTGCCACCACTGAGGACATTTTTACCAGAGAAATCATTGGATGGGAAGTTTCAACCCAACAGATAAAAAGATCTGCGTTGTATTGGCCAGAAAAAATTTATAAAAAGACCCCACTACTTATTATGCATGGCACCGGAGATTGGCGCGTGCAGGATCATGACTCTATAAGAATGGCCGAAAAATTATACCAGCAAAAAGTACCATTCAGGATTTGTATCTATGAAGGAGCCGACCACGGATTAATGGAATTTAGGGGTGAAGCAAATGAGCAAATGTTTAGCTGGCTTGAACGGTTTTTGAAAAACAAAGAACCGTTACCGAATCTGAAATTACATGGCATTTAAGTAATGAATATTTTTGAAAGGGTTAAAAAACTAAATCTGCCGCTAGGGGAATATGTCGTAATCGGAGGAGGTATTCTCGAGGCTCTTGGTATACGCAATACAAATGATGTTGATATTATTGTAGTACCAAAGTTGTTTTAAAAACTTAGGAAATCGAAAATTTATAAAGAAGAAATGCGATGGGGTAAGATATTTTTACTTGGAAATGAAGTTGAAATTGGCACCAAATTGGATTGGGAAAATTATTCCACTACCGTTGAAGAAGCCATCAAAACCGCTACCATTATTGACGGCGTTCCGTTTTTAAATCTCCAAGAAACCATAAAATTCAAAAAGGCGATAGGTAGGGAAAAAGATTTCAAAGACGTCGAGCTTATAGAAAAATATTTGGAAGATTCAAAAAATCATCCCATTCAAATGAAATTGCAAGAAAAACCCTTTGATCTTATTAAAAAAGGAGCAAAGATTCTTGAACTTCGTTTGTATGATGCAAAGCGGAAAAATATAAAAATTGGAGATGTTATTGAATTTTCAAAACTTCCGGAACTTGTTGAAAAGATCAGTGTACAAGTTATCGGATTGTTAGTATGCAAAACATTTGCAGAACTGATAGAAGATATGCCCGCTAAGTATCTGGGTTATACTGAACCAGATAAAGAGTATTTAAAAACCAGCATTTACGAAATTTACAGCAAGGAAGAAGAAGGGAAATATGGCGTGCTTGGAATTAGAATTAAATTAGTATAACTTATATGGAAAAAAATATTGAAATTGAAATACGGGGACCTTTGTCAAAAGAAAAATTTAAAGATTTAGCTTCATTTTTTGATAAAGAAGGTAAAAAGATAACCGAAAAAAGTCGGATTTTAATTGACTATTCGACCTTCTTGGAGGGTGGAGTTAAAGATAGGCAAAAAGATATACGATTAAGAGTTACCAATGGTATTCCCGAAATTATTGTTAAAATCGGTAGTTGGGGTGGAACAGAGCAAAGAAAAGAACTTTCGATTTTAACCGGATCAGGTCAATTTGACACACTGGTTCAAATTTTTGCGGCCCTCGGTTTTATCAAGGGCATATTATGTGTAAGAAACAGCAAAGTATATGAATATAAAAATACGGAGTTTGCATTAGTAGAAGTGCCCGGACATAGCTATTATTATGAAGCAGAAAAAATGGTAGCCGAAGAGGATGGCGCGCTAAAATTGATCAATGAAATTGAGAATGTTTGCAAAGATCTTGGACTTGAGGTATTTGATAAAAAAGAATTTTTTGAATATATTGAAAAACTCAACCAAGAAGCCAACGAAATTTTTGACTATAAAAATTATACCGAAAATTATTTTAAAAATAGATTCGGGTTGCATTAAAAAGAGCGACGAGATTTTTGGTCTGTCGCTCATGAGCGATGAATTGCCGGAATATCTTCACCCGTGATGACCTTTCACAAAGACTTTTCCTCGGATAATCTTATGTGCGGGTCTATTGTGAATGATGGCATGTCGTGCGAATTCTTGTTCGCAGCTCGGGCATTTCAGATCGCCCTTCGTATGATTTTCCATGATCATGTCGGCATAGCACTTTATCAGTGTTCCGCCACCCTCCTTCTTGTAGCGGTAGAGCGCAGCGCTACACTTGGCACAGCACACTGTGATGGTGTAGGTTTTCTTTTTTGTCTTTTTTTTCGCCATAGGTTCTCCTTAGGATGATGCCTTAATAGCATCGAACTTCGGGGGACAGACTCCAACGCACGCGTTGCACGAGTTGCAGTTACCCTTGATAACTGCCAGAGCCCTTTTGCCGGGACGAGGAATCATTTCCATGGCATCGAAGGCGCACGCCGGAATGCAGATTCCGCAGCCCGTGCACTTTTGCTCAATCACCACCGGAGGCGGTGACGAGAACTGATGCTCTGCCGCCTTGTCCAGCGCCAGTTCAATCAATCCTCTGATTGAAGTATGTTCGGGGTTTTCTACGAAGAATTTATCCAGATCAGCACTGATCCGCTTAAAGACTGTAGGACCCTGGAGCGCCGGAGCGGTGTAGAGCTGAACTGCCCAGGCACCAGCCATGAGCATTTGGATCGCCTGGTCGGCGGTGAAAATCCCACCACAACCCACCACGGGAATCTTCAGTACTTGGGAGAGTTGCCAGACACACTGCAGAGCAATTGGGAAAATGGCTTTTCCCGTCACTCCACCACCACCACCCTTGATGCCGATCTTTTGCTTGGTGGTTTTAGTGTCGATCAGCATTCCCGGGCCGATGCTGTTGGTGCAGACGATCGCATTGGCACCCAATTCCTCCGCCAGTTGCGCCATCGGGATCAGCATGGCCGAGTAGGACAGCTTGATCCAGATGGGCGTTGACGTGATAGTGCGAACCCTCTTCATCAATTCCTTTAGATGAAGCAGATCTACATTCAGGTTGCCGTGGAGGAACCCAGAGTGCGAGCACGAGATGTTAATCTCATAGGCATCGACGTTTTTCTGGTCGAACGCCTGAATCAGATGACAGCAACCTTCCAGGTCCCTGCCACTGACCGAGACGATGATCGGACATCCCGTATTTTTGACCCTATCGACTCCGGAATCCCGCCAATCTGTCCAGGGCTTTTCGTTTCCCCACTCGCAATTGAGCATGTTATCCTGATCGAACACTGCGTAGCGGGGAGCGGGTACTTTGGAGCGTTCCGCAGGAACATGCTCTTTGAGCGACCGAGTGATCATTCCCGAACAGCCGTGTGGCTGAGATTTCAGGAAGAACTCAGGTGTCTCGGTGATGTAGCCGGAAGCCAACAATAGCGGCGTTGCCAGTTTCACGGAACCGACTTGGGTTTCGAGAACCACTATCATCCTCCTTTCTTTGACAGATGTGGGGCCAGAACCGCAAGAACCTGATTGAAAACCGAAACTTCCGAAGCTTTAGTAATTCCAATCACTGCTGCAAAATGCGATTTTTGCCGCATGATAGTTTCGATTTCGACCTTGGCCACTGCGAGTCTTTCGTCTATTTGCGCAGGAGTTTCCGTTTTTCTAATAATGGAAATCCTTTCACGAAGCAACGAAAGATCGGGAGTTGTCAGTCCGATTACCAAGATTTCCGGATTGATTTCGAGCGCAGCTTCCAGATTATCAGGATGAAGCTCCGTCAATCTGAGGTGCGAACTAGGAAGCAAATCCTCCTTTTTTAAGCCATAGCGATGGCCGTAGAGATCCTGCACCAGGACGATTTTATCCGATTCAACAAGCTCGTTGAATTCGAATAATGAAACATAAGCTCTGTTACTGTGCTCATTCGGTCGAAGTTGGCGAGTTGTAAACCAAGCCAATTCTTCGATAAATGGATACATTTGCAGTAACTTTTCCTTGATGAAACCCTTACCAATTCCTGAAGGCCCAGTCAAAGAAATGATCACAGGTTTCTCCTTATTTTTGAAGGACAGCCCAGTTCGATTAAGTAAAAGGGTTAATAGCATAATAACCCATAGTTTAATTTTTAGCAAGTTTTTTGCATGTAACTGCTCACTGGGGGGATATCCCCCCCTCTGTCATTCCCGCGCAAGCGGGAATCCAGCGCTTTTTCAGTATGGCAGTTTACTCTGGATTCCCGATCCTGCGGGTCGGGAATGACAGTAGCCAAAGATGTCCAGTGAGCAGTTACAATAATGTGTAACTGCTTACTGGGTATGCAACGTAATCCTAATCTCCGTTCGTCATTGCGGGGCCGCAGCCGTGGCAATCCCCGTCGTCGTTTGTTGGTGGAGATTGCCGCGTCGCGTACGCGCTCCTCGCAATGACGGGAGGTGTAACATGTCCAGTGAGCAGTTACAATGCGCCGTGTGTTGACAAAAATTAATGGCGGGTGTATAATTAAGGGGTAGGGTAAATCTGGGAAAAACTCAAAACTATGTCAGATATTTTCAACGCAGCCAACCAAAAAATCGCTACCATGGGAGAGGATAATAAAGTGCGAAATATCCAGGGTCAAGTGATTGGTTCGGTGCTCAATAATGGCGAGGTATGGAATATCAACCGCAAGATAGGACATGTTGACGGCTTTGGGCGCGTATTTGAAGCAGGTGCCCCCGCGGGATCGGTGCATAACGATGGTACGGTCTACGATTACGATAACTATCCGGTAGGAAAAGTAAAAGACGGACATATCCACGAAGGCGGTGCCGCATTGCTGTTGCTAGTACGATAATTTTATATTAAAAAAACGGGCAAGGGTAACCCATTGCATTCCGTCATTGCGAGGAGCCCCGAGTCGCCGCGAAGGGCGACGAAGCAATCTCCACGAAAATAACGAGATTGCCACGCGGCGCCCCGCTGGCGCCGCTCGCAATGACGACGAGTGTATAAAGGGTGGGATTAGGACTCGGGTATTTACATTGAAAACAATATGTGGTATAAGAGAATTCAAATGAATATTCTAAATATAATTAATAGAACCAAACCGGTCTTTAGGGAAAATAACTCAAGTAGCGGGTTTTTGCTTTTTCGCGATTTTACGAGTTTATTTGGTATTGGTGATAATGTTATTAAGTGTTAGTTAATACGCCCCGTGTGGCGTATTTTTTTTGAATTTCGTCGTTGAATTTCGCAACGTAAATATTATAAACTTTTATGGAATATGAATTATTAGTCGCTTTACTTGCGGGGCTTGGCAGTATGATAGGGTGGGGCGTTGCTGATTTCTTTGCAAAAAAGACGATAGATAAAATAGGTGATGTGGCAACCCTCTTTTGGGCCCAACTTATTGGCGTGTTCCCCTTGCTTATTCTTTTTTTGGTTCGTCCATCTCTCCCATCAATAGGTTATGTTGGATTTGCGTATCTTGCATTTTTGGGCATTTGGGAAGGTTTAACTTATATTCCGGTATACGTGGCTTTTGGTAAGGGAAAAGTGAGTTTATTGAGCCCTATATTTGCTACATACGCAATTGTAGTGGCCATATTGTCCGCAGTTTTTTTTGGAGAAATTATTCCTTTTGGCAGGCAGATTAGTTTTGTTATTGTATTTTTAGGCATTGTGCTTATTAATAATGGAAATCCGAAAAGTATATGGCTTGCGCTGCAAGGAAAAGAATATAAAAAAACCGAGAAAATTAAAGGGTTAAAAGAAATTATTTTTGCGATATGTTTTTACGGATTATGGCTGATATTTTTTGACCGTTTTGTGGCTGGCAGATACTGGGTACCTTTTTTACTGGGGGTCAGAATATTTTCAACATTGACAGTTTATGTGTATGCTAAAAGAAAGCACATAAAACTTACGATTTTAGATAGAGGTCTTTGGAAATTCCTCGTTTTAATAGGGCTATTTGATGTGGCAGCATTCGCTTCACTTTCTTATGGTTTCAGCCAATCATCATATGTTAGCATTGTGGCGATGCTCGGAGCAATATTTTCTTTACCTACCATTATACTTGCCCGCATATTCTTGAAGGAAAAAGTTACTACCATTCAAACCATCGGTAGTATTGTAATCATTGTTGGTATTTTATTTCTATTTTTATTTTAAAAATATGTTCAAAAAAATTCACGACAAATTGAATAATACATTTTTGAAAACCCTCTCAAATCAGACACCATTTTTTATATTCGACAAGAAGGTACTTCTTGCTAATTTTAGAAAATATAAAATTTGTTTGCCAGCAAAAACAGAAATTTGCTATGCCATGAAAGCAAATTCTGAAAAACCCGTATTAGAAACGCTGCATAAAGCGGGCGCTAGTTTCGAAGTCGCATCTAAATACGAATTAGCATTATTAAAGGAAATGAATGTTTCCGGGGAAAGGATAATTTATGGAACATCCGTAAAACCCGAGAATCATATCCAAGAATTTGTGAGTTACGGAGTAAATAGATTCGCTTTTGATTCTCTGCCTGAACTTTTCAAAATTTGGCGACAAGCTCCCGGTGCTTATGTGTATGTTCGTGTTTTGGTGGATGATAAATCAGATAGTGTTTTCCATATGTCTGAAAAATTCGGCACTTCTTTAGAGGAGGGGATCAACTTGCTAGTAAAAGCAAAAGAACTCGGCCTTGTTCCCTACGGGATAAGTTTTAATGTAGGATCTCAGGCAAGAAACTCGCATGCCTGGGCGCGAGGCATACATGATATATCTAGGATGATGAAAATACTTTTGAAAAAAGATATAAAAATAAAAACAATAAATATAGGCGGTGGTTTTCCATATAATTATCAGAACGATAATCATATTCCTGATATAAAAGAAATTTCAAGGCATATTTATCTTGCAAATAAAAAATTACCATATCCGGTAACCTATATTGCAGAACCAGGAAGAGGGTTAGTTGCGAATGCTTTTGCTTTGGTAACAAGCGTGATTGGTAATACTAAAAGGTTAAATGGTCACTGGCTTTATTTGGATGCAGGAGCTTATAGCGCTCTGCTAGAGGCAATGATTTTTCAGGGAAGCATGAGGTATCGCACTGCAGCATTGTATCGTAAGAATTTTTCACGTACAAAAGAAAATTTTATTTTAACAGGACCTACGGGGGATGCATTGGATGTTATCAATTCCAGGACTGTTCTACCAAAAAACATTGAAATTGGCGACAAATTAGTTATTTATGATACAGGGGCTTATACCTTTACCCTTACTGTTTCGTATAATGGTTTTCCTAAACCAAAAATTTTAGTTTCTCTTAAAAATAATTCACATATAGGAGAAATAAATAAAAATCATCTTTTTGGTCAGCAAATAATTCGGACGCTTACATCAAATTTATTAACATAACACTATTTAAGAAACTACCCCATAATTTTTCCTTAAAAATAATAATTTCCAAGATATTACTATGGAAAAACAAATAAAATTTCTCCATCAATTATTAAGTAAAAAAAGAGTTTTAAAAAGTACTATGATCAATACTATAAAGAGTCGGAAAAAAATCGGTTTTTTATCAAAAAAACAAGAATGGGTTAACGAGCCCGCTGTCTTTGATAAACATACCCTATGTATTGCCGGACATCCGGTGATGGAGGATTGGGAATCAAACTATATGGAAGAACTTGCTGGAGTCGCTACATCAAGGGGCGGTAAGATATTGGAGCTTGGCTATGGTTTAGGGCTTTCCGCAAAAGCTATTCAATCGCACGAGATTGAAAATCATTATATAGTTGAGTGTAATGTTGATGTTATCAAGAAGGCCGTTGAGGATTTTCGTTCCGAAATTAAAAAGAATCGTTTTCATGTACTGGGTGGTTTTTGGCAAGACATAACGCCGGTACTTTCCAGTGAAATGTTCGATGGTATTTTATTTGATACTTATCCTTTAACAGAAGAAGAAGTTCATAAAAATCATTTTTGGTTTTTCGAAGAGGCCTATAGATTATTAAAGCCCGGGGGAGTGTTTACTTATTATTCCGATGAAGCAAAAGAATTTTCTAAACAACATATGTCAAAACTTATAGAAGCTGGCTTTAAAAGAGAAAATATCAAATTTGAAATCTGTAATGTTAACCCGCCTAAAGATTGCCAATACTGGCAAAAGAAAACAATTCTTGTTCCAATTATTAAAAAATGATATAATCACAGTATATGAATATTAATAAATATCAAAAAATTTTGCTTGTATATGTAGTTTTATTATTAATCTTTTGGATAGCGCTTTTTGTTTCAAATAAAACGGATAGTTTTTGGAATTACTTTTATTCCTTTGCTTTTAGTCTTGTGCCCTTGATAGCCGGTTTTGGTGGTTGTTTTTTAGCTGGAGAGTGGGGTTGGTTTAAAAGTGCAATTGGAAAAGTAGTTTTCTTTATTTCTTTAGGTTCTTTTTCTTGGGGGGCGGGCAGTATGGTGTGGTCATACTATAATTTTTTCATGAATGTATCTGCTCCATATCCTTCTTTAGCAGATATAGGATTTGTTTTAAGTTTGCCATTTTGGATTTTGGGTGTGGTTAATCTTTCTAAAGCAACTGGAGCAAAGTTTAGTTTGAAAAAAAAGATAGGAAAAATACTGTTATTTATGTTACCAATTATTATAATAGCCGTCTCCTATTACTTATTAGTGGTTGTTGCTAGAGGCGGAGTTCTATTTTCAATAAGTGATGGTTTCAACTTGAAGCTACTTCTTGACCTTGTTTATCCAATAGGAGATGTTATTGTTTTGTCGTTAGCTCTTGTAATGTTTGGACTATCGGTTAACTATTTGGGTGGTTTTTATAAGTACTCAATTTTGGCAATTCTGTTTGGTTTTGGAATGATGTATGTTGCAGATTTTGTATTCTCTTATACAACTACCGTAGGTATTTTCTATAACGGTAATTTTGGTGATTTAATTTTTACATTAGCCCTTAGCGCAATAAGTTTTGGAGTATTAGGATTTGCTTATCCTAAAGTAAAAACACATTAAAGGAAAAAGAATTTGTAAAACATATTCATTCCTAGTTTTTTAAATTATTTATAATTTAAAAAATAAACTTCATGGAAATCGTCGCGCAATTATCGAAGATCGCTATAAGAATTATAAAAGAGCAGGAATCTGTTATTGGTCCTTTGGCGTGGGACGAGGCGCGCAAAGTGCAGGGGATTCACATTATTGACCAAAAGAAAGGCCAAATACATTTGCAAAACGGCGACGTGCGCGCCATCGTTGATAAGCTAGTCGCCCAATACGAAAAACTATTCGGCAAGGCCTCTCGCGAGGTATGCAAAGACGCCGTGCAGGACCTAATCGCCGAACTGCCCCCGGAAGAAGTTCCGTCAAGTTTGAGGTAAAATTTTAATATTTTAAATAATAAATGAAGGATATTGAGATATTAGATGTTATAGATAATGATAATATGGTAATCGGTTCTGCCGCCAAAGAAGAAATATACGATAAAAAACTTCTTCATCGAATTGTCCATATTCTTGTTTTGCATCCCAAAAATCCAGCGATATATTTTCAAAAGCGGGCGGCTACAAAATCATTTCTGCCAAATTATTACTGTACTTCGGCGGGCGGTCACGTCCGTTCTGGAGAAACCCATCGAGAAGCCGCTGTTCGTGAACTCAAAGAAGAAATTGGCATTACAACTCCAATTGAAGAAGTTGATACCTTTATCTTTACAGGTGATAATAGCCACCAAAGATTAATTAAAGTTTTTGCAACAAAGGCAGGTGATGAGTTTTCATTTACTGATGGAGAAGTGTCTGAAGGTATTTTTTTTCCAATTTCTGAAGCAAAAAAAATGATTGATAAGGATGAAAAAATTCACCCCCAACTGAAAGCCTGTTTTAATAGACTTTTTGAGAAAAATTTCTTTGATTTTTACTACAAATAGAGTATAAACAAACTTAGCCCTTTCAACACCACTTTTGGAGGACGTGCTATTGATTGACACGGTTGACTGGAAGATTATCGGCACGTGCAATCTGCGTTGCTTGCACTGCTATGGGCCTCCCAAGACTGAACGGGCCTTGCCGCCCAAACTGCTCCTTGAAATCATTGAGAAGTTCAAGGATTTGAAAGTGAAGACGGTGGTACTCACAGGAGGAGAACCACTGCTGGTGCCCAGTATTGGCGAAGTCATGCGTATTCTGCATGAAGCCAATATGGCCATCGCCCTCTCCACCAACACTTCCTTCTTCTCACGGTTTGAAGGGGAAATCGGCAAGTACGTGTCTTCGCTTAATATCCCACTGGATGGGTCTACGAGCGAAATTCACGCAAGGTCTCGTGCGGACAGAAACACGTTTTTCTCTTGTCTGGAAGTGCTTCGGCACTACAAAACCAGGCCAAGTGAAAAGCCCAGATTGTTGCGAGTGGGGACGGTCTACTCAGAGGCAACTTCTGGCGATTTCCTGGCCATTGCACGACTGCTCCAGCCGTTCATGGATGTCATCAACACCTGGAAGATTTATGAGCTGATTGACTACGAGTTCCAGCAGGAACTCCGCCAGCCAATTCTTCACGAAACTTCCACTTTTGAAGCAGAAATGGCCGAACTGCTTCAGAAGTCCGACTTTGGCTCCAAAATCATGATTGCACCTGCCTCCGCAAGAGACAAGGCGTATTTCATGGTCAACCCCAAAGGATTGGCGGTTATCCCTACCGACCTTGATGGCGTTACCCACGAGGTGGTCGTGGGAGACATTCTCAAGGATTCACTGGATGAGCTGGTGGCGTGGTGGCTTGAGAAAATCAACGCCGAAAACTACCGTGAAAACCACCAGCAGCACTACAGTAAAATGAACCTTCTTTAACGAGAAGATTCTCGGTGCCAACTAAAAAGCGAACAGGCCTACGGATGGGTATGCTCGCTTTTTTCTCAAAAACAAGAAAGGTTGTGTGAATGGGGAAATGAGAAATGGGGGAATGGGGGATGGGGACAGCCACCATTTATCGGGACGCAAATAG